>JACKQG010002170.1_pt1 | contig 26006 bp, 9 predicted proteins | sample 8237621 | NCBI WGS metagenome assembly JACKQG01 (sample SAMN15677084, study PRJNA649215) | marine metagenome | biome: marine; feature: Black Sea; material: saline water; isolation source: suspended particulate matter (SPM) from the Black Sea western gyre | collected 2013-06-09/2013-06-10 | depth... | reverse complement strand
ATAATTTTGATATCATACTTCAATTAGGGTATACGAGTAGTTCCATTTGGAATCGTTTAATGCCTAAAAAAGCAATTTTAGTAACAAATATGGATGGTATTGAGTGGAAACGGTCTAAGTTTTCTCCAAAAGTTCAAAAGTTTTTAAAATATGCAGAGGGACTAGCTGTAAAATATAGTGATTATTTTATTGCAGATTCAATTGGTATTCAACAATACCTCAAAAGTGAGTATAAGGTTGAATCTACCTATATTCCTTATGGTGCAGAGATTATGAAAAATCCTGATGCAAATATTTTGAGAAAAGATAATTTAAAAGAGTACAATTACGATATTGTAATTGCAAGAATGGAGCCAGAAAACAATATCGAGATGATTATAGAGGGTTTCATAAATTCAAAACAAGAAAGAAATCTTGTTGTTATTGGTAGTTTAAATACACCTTTTGGAAAGTATATCTCTAAGAAGTATCAAGATCAAAAAGTAATTTTTGTTGGCTTTGTTACTGGTATTGAGAAATTAGATTCATTAAGATATTTTTCAAATTTATATTTCCATGGACATAGTGTAGGTGGGACAAACCCTTCTTTATTAGAAGCAATGGCATCAAATTCATTGATTTGTGCGCATGATAATATTTTCAATAAATCAATTTTGACGGGTGACGCATATTATTTTACAACCTCTGAACAAATTTCTGATTTAATGAACAATAAAATAAAAGTTCAAGAGAATATATTCATCATCAACAACAAAGAGAAAGTTAATAATTTATATTCTTGGAACAAAATAACAGATAATTATAATTCATTTTTTCATGAAATTATTAATAAATAATATTCCCTACATTTACAAAAATTATAAATAAATGAAAAATAAAATAGCTGTTATTGGTCTTGGGTATGTGGGCCTGCCACTTGCAACCGAGTTTGCCAAGCAATACAAAGTAGTGGGTTATGATATTGATCAATCAAGAATTAAGGAGCTGTTAAATTATAAAGACAAGACAGGCGAAATTAATCTTGTAGATTTTAGGAAAGTTTTAAAAACAAAGCAGAATGAGTTTTTAGCTGCTGATAAAGGTCTTTTCCTAAGTGATAATCATGAAGACATTGCTCATTCAAATATTTATATTGTTACCGTTCCAACGCCAATAAATGATAAAAAACAACCAGATTTATCACATTTGTTAGCTGCATCTAAAATGATAAGTCAAGTTTTACAAAAAGGAGATATTGTTATTTATGAATCGACTGTTTATCCAGGCTGTACGCAGGAAGATTGTGTTCCTGTTTTAGAAAAAGGAAGTGGTTTAAAATATAATCAAGATTTTTTCTGTGGTTATTCTCCGGAAAGAATTAGTCCAGGAGAGAAGAAAAATACGCTCACAAAAATTAAAAAAGTAACTTCTGGTTCTAATGAAGCAACTGCCAAAAAAGTAGATGATATTTACAAAACCATTATAGAAGCGGGCACGCATTTAGCGCCAAGTATAAAGGTAGCAGAAGCATCAAAATCCATTGAAAATGCCCAAAGAGATTTGAATATTTCTTTTGTGAATGAGTTGGCTTTTATTTTTGATAAAATGAATATTGACACCCATGAAGTTTTAGAAGCGGCTGGTACCAAATGGAATTTTCTTCCCTTTTCTCCTGGTTTGGTTGGCGGCCACTGCATTAGTGTGGATCCTTACTATCTGACTTACAAATCAGAAAAGTTAGGATACAAACCCTCCGTTATTCTTTCTGGTAGAAATGTAAATGACCAAATGGGTGCTTTTGTAGCATCAAAAGTGGTGAAATTAATGCTAAATAAAGACATTGAAGTTAAGGGGGCAGAGGTGTTAATTTTAGGTATCACTTTTAAAGAAAATTGCCCAGACATTCGTAATACAAAAATTTTGGATGTGTATAATGAGCTTATTTCTTATGGGACTAAGGTGGATGTTTACGATTCTGTGGCAAAGAAAGATGAGGTCAGAAAGGAATTAAATATTGATTTAATAGAGGATTATACACATAAGAAATATGCTGCCATTATTTTGGCAGTGGCACATGAGGGCTTTCAAACAATAGATTTTCAAACATTTAAAAGTGATAGTAGCATTATTTTTGATGCAAAATCCTTTATCAATACAAAGTACATTGATGGGAGACTATAAAATTCCCTATTTTTACCAAAAAAATTATTTAAGTTGAAAGGCTACTCACGATATTTTTGGGCAATACATTTTGCTGGCGATTTAATTTTTATCAATGTCGCTTTTATCATCACTCACTATATCAAATTTGAGACTTTTCTGTTTTCTGACAAGTACAAATTCTTACTTCTTATTTTTAATTTTCTTTGGACGCTTACCGCTTTCCTGCTTAAACTATACGATATTAAAAGCATTAGAAGATTAGACAGAGTGCTTTTTAATCTGTTTAAAGCAGCACTTATTAATGGAGTAGCGCTATCGGGAATTTTATTTTCTTTAAAGGCATCTACCTTTTCTCGTGAACACTTGTATGCTACTTATGCTTTTTCATTTGGGGCGGTTTTGCTTTGGCGAATCTTAGCTTTACGACTTATTTATTTTTTCAGAAAATCAGGGTTTAATTACAAAAGAGTAGTCCTTATTGGAGGAGGAAATGTAGCCAAACAACTATACAATTACATTTATAAAGAGGGTGTTTTTGGAATTCGTTTGCTGGGGATATTTACAGATAACAATCTCTCTTTTGAGGTAAAAGAAAATATAAAACAAGGGCACTTTGACGATTTAGAAGAATTTGCTATCAAAAATGATATTGACGAAATATACTATACATTACCGCTAACTTATACTTCAAAAATAAAAGAGTTTATTTCTTTTGCTGACAAAAATATGATTCGTTTTAAAATTATTCCTGATTTTAGAAGTTTTCCCTTCAAAAGGGTAAATATTGACTTTTTTGAGGATGTGCCAGTCATCACTTTTAGGCAAGAGCCACTTACCGACATTGTAAATCAGATGTTAAAACGAGCATTTGATATTGTATTTTCTTTTTTGGTTATAGTGCTTTTACTATCTTGGCTTTATCCACTCATAGCACTTCTTATCAAGCTCTCTTCCAAAGGGCCAGTGCTTTTCAAACAAGTGCGCTCTGGCTTAAATAATGAAGAGTTTATGTGTTTTAAGTTTCGGTCAATGGCACAAAATAAGGATGCCGATAATTTGCAAGCTACTTTGGGAGATGCAAGAATTACAAAAATAGGTTCTTTTTTAAGAAAATCATCTATGGATGAATTACCACAATTTATAAATGTGCTGATGGGGGATATGTCGGTGGTGGGGCCAAGGCCACATATGCTAAAACATACAGAAGAATATTCTGCTCTTATTGGGAAGTACATGGTTCGGCAGTTGGTAAAACCAGGAATAACTGGTGCGGCACAAGTAAAAGGATACAGAGGAGAAACAAAAGAATTAAAAGACATGGAAGGCAGGGTTAGGGCGGATGTTTGGTATATTGAAAATTGGTCCTTAGCACTGGATATTAATCTTGTTGCACTAACGGTTTGGAATGTAATAAAAGGGGATGAAAAGGCCTATTAGCATATTTATTTTTCTTTTTTTCACCACTTTTTTGCTCGCTCAGCATTCCTCATCCCTTTTTTATGGTTCTAGATTAAAAGCAAATACGACTTCTTTTTTGCCTATCTTATCAGGAGGAGAGTTACAAAATAATTTTTTAGGATTTACTGTTTCTCCACTCATTTCTTATGCCCATAGTTTTGGAGAATCAGAATTTGATTATTATTCCTATGGATTATCTTTAGCTTATAAAGGGGATAGCAAATTGAGTTTTTCATTTGACTATGAAAAATTGCAAGGCCAGCAAACAACATTTATTAATGATTATTTGGAGGAGTTTAATGTTTTTCCATCAAGAGGGGAAGTAAAAATAGTTGGAGATAAATATTCTTTTCAAGATTTTAATTATCGGATTGCTTACAATATCAGCAAGCATTTTGATGTAGAGTTTGGACAAAGTAAACATTTTATTGGAAGCGGTTATCGTTCGCTTTTACTCTCGGACAATAGTAGTAATTATCCTTTTTTACGATTTACCACTAGTTTTTGGAAAGTGAAATATACCAACCTTTATACTACTTTTTCCGATATTTGGGATTTCCAAAATCAAAAGAAAAAACATGCTACTTTCCATTATTTGGATTTGCAACTTTTTGATAATTTATCCTTAGGAATTTTTGAAAGTGTAATTTGGCAAGCAAAAGTTGGTGATTATAATAGGGGATACGAGTTAGCTTATTTAAATCCAATTATTTTTTATCGCCCTGTTGAGTTTTCTATGGGCTCGAATAAAGGTAATGCTTTGATGGGGGCTAATTTTATATTTTCTTTAAAACAGTATATTTTGTATGGGCAAATTCTCTTAGATGATTTGAATATATCTCGCCAAAAAGAAAGAGATGAAAACTATTCTGGAGGGTTTTTTCAGAACAAATTTGCTTATCAAATTGGAGCAAAAGCTAATGAGCCACTTAATTTAAAAAATGTATTTGTATTGGCAGAATATAATCAGGTACAACCCTACACTTATGCCCACAAAATTCCTATGCAGAATTACACGCATTTAAATCAAGCATTAGCGCATCCTTTGGGGGCAAATTTTAAGGAGTGGATTGGGATTTTGAGTTACGATTATCAAAAATGGAATATAGAATTAAAATGGAATCATGCTATTTATGGAGAGGATAGCTCTGGAACGCATTTTGGTAAAAACATTTTTCTTTCTGATTTTGAGGCAGAAAATGATGGGCAGCAATATTCGTACGGCAACTTTAATGGGCAAGGGGTAAAAACCACTCAGGATTATATAACTGCAACTATTAGCAGGAAAATAAGGGAGGAAAGCAACATTTATTTGTATGGGCAAATAATTTCAAGACAAATAATTTCAGATTTACAAGATGTAAATCATTTGTATTTTCAAATCGGTATTAAAACCAATTTACATAATTCCTATTTTGATTTTTAAATAAAAAAGCCCCATTTGGGGCTTTTCTTTTTTGTATTTTGAAGAATTTATTCTACAATTATTTTCTTTGTAATACTTCCTTTTTTAGTTGAGATATTTAGCAAATAGGTACCTTTTGCTACATTGCTTAAATCTACCTTTGTGTTTTTTTCAAAACTGTTTTCTAAAATCAAATTTCCAAGCATATCATACATTTTGTATGTGCTTAAATCAGCATCAGCAGATTCAATATTTAACTGATAAGTAGTAGGGATAGGGTACACCTTAAAAGTATTTGATGTCAATTCAGCAATAGCAGAAGTTTGAGGTATTGTTAAAAAAGAAGCGTCAATTACATTTCCTATTGAATCCACTTCCAAATCTGCAACTACAAATTTTACAGTAGCATCATTGCTCCACCATTGATAACGGTTTGTTATTTCTGTTTCAGACGGGAACAGTTGCTGTGGTATAGGATACCATCCGCCTCCAGCAATTCCAGCTGAATTTGAGCAATAGGCGCTCCAAGATGTTGTTGAAGTTTCTTGTGCATTTACTCTTAAAGAGGCATAAGTTCCCATAGGAATGGTTACATCTCCCCAGGCATCTACATTAAAATCATTGGTAAGTGTTACTGAAATATTTAGAGAATCAACTTTGTCGTGTAAAGGGTTTAAACTAATAAATGGCGCAAGAGAATCTGGGATAAACATATTTTCCATGGAAGAATCCATGATGGTATTTGGTCCATCTGAATAAGTAAGGCCGTAAGTAAGTGGTAAAGGCAATAAAAGCATATTTACAGGGATATTCCCCCAACCTACTAATTCTATACCAGTCGTACTTTTATTAATATATAGAAATTCACCATCTTCATTAATACAAATATTAGCATTTGGGTACAAACTTGCGTAAGGAGTTCCCGTTGGAGAGATAAATTCGGTTGTATCCCAATCCATTACTTGCAAAGTGGAAAAATCCCAGCTTTGATTAGCACCAGTATTTCCTGGAGTAATTGCTGTTCCAGGAACAGTATCATAAGCTTGATAAATAATATCGCCAACGCCAACAAGGTCGGCATCCGTTACGGTAATTTGTGCAAAGGTATTGCTACCTAAAAATGCTAAAGCAATTGTAAAAAGTTTAATTTTTTTCATTTTTTCTAGTTTTTAGTTAATGATTAATTTTTGTTTTATAATTTTAGTTTCATTCAAAATTTCAATAATAAATAATCCTGTTCCTAATTTATCTTTTGAAAGTTTTAGAGTGGAATTTACATCCTTTTTGCTGAAAATAATTCTTCCTAAATTATCCAGTACTTTGATGTTTCTTATTCCTTCAAACTCCAAAATTGATATATTAGAAGTTGGATTTGGATAAATTATAATTTCCTCTATTTCCCTATTTACAATAGAAGAACTTCCATCAATAAATAAATCATATTGCTGTCCAGGAAAAGAAGGTAAATCAACCGGCATGCCTGCAAAAATTGTAGTTCCTAAAACAGGGTCAGTAATTGGTGGAATCTGGATATTGATAGTCATATTCACATCAATAGGAAATGTGCCAGATTGAGTAGGCGTTCCGCTAATTTGCATACAACCATCAACCCCAGAAGGATACTGGCATGTGCTAATATCACAAACATAAGAAATGCTGTTAGGTAGTCCGGTAATATCATAAGTTACATGGTTTACATCCACAGTCATTACAGTGCTAATTCCAGCAGCATTCATTAAGGTAACAGCTGCACCAAAACCTCCCAATTGTAAAATAGGAGCAATGTCCAATGTAGTATCTTCCAACACAATTAAGGTAAGGGTTTGACTGTAAGGCACATTTACTTGTCCATCACTTATACCGTTTAATGGAATATTTGGTAATGGAATATTTGGCGGATAAACAGCCGGAATTCCTAAAAATGTAAAAATAGGGTTTGGTGTGCATTGCGCATTACTTATCATCAAACAGGAGATAAGAATACTAAGCGTAAGTAAAGTTTTTTTCATAATATTTGATTTTAATTTTCTCCAAAGTTAGTATAAATAATTTTAATGCTAATAATTAAAGATATAAATCTTATCTATTCAGATAAGTAAAATAAAAAAGCCCCAAAAGGGGCTTTCATCAAAGTTATTTTAATTTTTTATTAAAAATCTATTTTCTCACCATCTTTAAAAGCTACCACAAAGCAATCGGAATAACCTCTTTTTTTCATTTGTTTTTGATAACTAATAGCCTCATTCATATTATAAAACATACCCGCAACATAGGTTGTAGTAGAATTATCAAGCGGAATAGAAATTAAATCCCCTTCATCATACAAATCCTCAGGAGTGTTAAATTCTCCATAAGTACCCAAATTTACTCTAAACACATAAGGGTCAGTTACATTGTATTTTGTTTGCTCTTGTTTGCTGAAAGATTTTATTAAATCGTTTCTGTTTTTTTCATACGATTTTTGAGCAGAAAGTGCTTTTTTCCCTTCATCCATATTGGTGTAAACGAAAATCATATTCCGATAAGGGGTTAAATAAAGTCGATCTTGTTTTGTAGATAATTTAAACAAATCCAATGCTTTTTCTTTATCGCCATAAGCATAATAAGTAACAGCCAAATTATATGTCCATTCTCTTGTTTTGTAGATTCGTTTTGTAAGATATTTTAAATACCTTTTTGCTTGTCCTTTTCCTCTTTTATCTCCTTTACTTAGGTATGCAATCGCTAAGTTTCCTCTTACAAAATTAAGCCCGTCTTCCGTTATTTTTCCTCTTTTTAATCTCTTTTCAGCCTCTTTTAATTTATCAATCGCATTGTTGTATTCTTTGTTTCTCAGGGCTTTTACGCCATCATTGTATGCCCCAACCCCAAGCTGAATTTGATCCATACTTCTTTCGTTAATCTTATCTATTTTGTTGTATTGTAGTAAATCATCTTTCCCAATAATTTTTAGATTATTAATATCTGGCTCAATCCCTGATGATGCAGAAATTACTACCTTGCCTTTTTTCTTTGATTTTCCACTTTTCTTATCAGCTCTGGCTCTTTGCTTTGCTTTTAGCTGTTTTGCTTGAGCAGATTGCATTTGTTCGTGTACTTTATTGGCACTTTTTGTATTTCCAGATTCTTGATAAAGAGCTTTTAAAGTTTCATAAGCTTGATAGTTAAATTCATCCATTTTTATACAAGAACTTAGCATAGATGCTGCCTCATCTTGGTTATTTAGATGGTAATGAATAATAGCGATATTATATAACCATTTCTCTTGCTTAAAAATTGTTTTTGTAAGCAAATTTACATAGCGTTTTGCCATTACTTTATCCTTTTTGTTGCCAGTACTTACATAGCATAAAGCCAAATTGGTATGAATATAATTATAAGCATCAGGACTTAATTTAGCTCTTTTATATCTTTTCATAGCGCTTTTAAATTCCTCAATAGCTATAGCATAATCTTTATTTTGCATTTTTTTAACTGCTGTTTGGTAATGCTCATTGGCAATTTTTGATTGGTCAATTGCTCTTTTGTTTAGGTCTTTCATTCTTTCATGCTGCAATACTTTATCAACATCTGAAATTGCTTCCCAATAAAAAGGAGTGAATTGCTCGATAGTTGTACTATCAGCAGAAGCTGCATTTAGGTTTTGTTGCCCAGATAAAAAGCAAAGCCCAAGAGAGATACTAAATACTAAAAAAATCTTTTTATACATTTTATTTGTTTTTACATTTTTGCGGTTGCAAGTTAGCGATTTTTTACGAAACTTAGCACTATTGCAAAATTACACTTTGATTTATGATTTTTTGGTTTGTAATTAATTGTAATAAATACATTCCTTTTTGTAGATGATTTAAGCTAAGTTGAATGCTTTTTCCACTTCTTTCTTTTATATCATTCTGCAATACAATATTCCCATTTAGATCTAAAATAACTAATGACTTTATTTCAAAACCTTTATAATCAATATTTACTATGCTTTTTGTAGGATTAGGATAAACATTAAAAACGGTGGATAACTCAGCAATACCATCCGTTATAAACATAAAGGAGAATGATGTTGCACTACAACCATTTGCATCAGTAACTGTTACAGAATATTCTCCTGAAGAAGTTGGTCTAAATAGTTGAGAAGTAGCTCCAGTAATTGGATTAAGGTTTGCATCTAACCACTGATATGTTACAAATCCAGTTCCAGCATCAAGTGTATCTCCATTTTGAGATATGTTTACAATAAGTGGTGCTGGCTCATTTATAGTTACAGAGTTTGTAGCAATACATCCGTTTTGATCAGTTACACTTACATTAATTAATCCAGCACATAATGATAAAGGGTTTAGTCCACTCCAATTTTCAATAAAAGTAGGTGTTCCACCACTAATATTGAGGATAGCTGTTCCATCACAATAGCCATAACAAGTCGCATCAGTAGCTGTGATAGTAAAGGTAAGCTGAGTAGGTTCTGTAATTATTGTTTGTAATGATGAGGTACATCCATTATCATCCATTATTATCATATTATAAGTTGCTGCAGCTAAGTTAAAGAAAGTATTAGCCGATTGGAAAGTTACTCCATTATCATTTGAATAATTAAATGGAGCTGCTCCTCCCGAAATAATATTTATTATTATTGAACCATCATTTAATCCAAAGCAAGTAGAATTAGTATCTGTTGAACTAACTATCATAGAATCAGCTTGTAGTATTGTAATAGAATCGCTAATAGTACAATTATTTGAATCCGTTACTAATATTGAATATGTACCAGCGGTTAATAAGGTAGATTGAGTAGTGCTTCCAGAATTCCATAGATAAGAATAATTGGGAGTTCCTCCAATAGGATAAACAGTTGCTAAACCTGTACCATTATAACACAAAGCACTATCAGCTGAAGTGCTAATACTCAAAGCATTTGGCTCAGAAATTTGATAGGAAGTATTAAATATATTTCCAGAGCTATCCGAAAGTTGTAAATTGTAAATTCCAGGACATAATCCACTAATATCTTTTTGAGTTGAACTAAATCCATTTGAAGATGTCCAAGTATAGAAGTAGATAGAATCTCCCCCTTCAGCAGTAATAAATATATTCCCATCACAAGCTCCATTACATCTTACATCTGTTAGAGAATCGCTTTGTATAGCAAGTGGAAATCCTGCAGGTCCATCTACAATAAATTGCATAGTTGCAGTACACCCTAAAGAATCCGTAACAGTTAAAATATAAGTGCCAACAAATACAGAATCTAAATCTTGATTATTTGAAGTAAACCCATTTGGGCCTATCCAGCTGTAAGTGTATAAAGAATTTCCACCATTTACAGAAGTATAAACAAAACCAGTATTTGTTCCGAAATAACTTACATCTCTAATGGAATCAGAAGTGATTGTTAAAGCATTTGGCTGGCTAATTATTGCAGAGTCAGTTATCATACAGCCATTGGCATCAAAAAGGACTAAATTATAATTGCCTGCACACAAGCTATCTATATTTTGGGAAGTATCATTGTTCGACCAATTATAAGTAAAAGGAGTTGTTCCTCCTGAAATATTAGCAATTATTGCTCCATCACACACTCCATTACAACTTACATTAGAAGTGGTTAATGTAGAAGTGATAGCATTTGGCTCAGTTATATTAATTGGGATTGTAGTAGAACAATTATTAGAATCCGTTATAGTTACAGAATATGTTCCTGCAAAAAGAGAATCTTCCATGTATGCAGTTCCACCACTCGACCATGAATAATTATATGGTGGAGTGCCTCCAAACATACTTGCCATTACAGAGCCATCAGCACCACCATTACAACTCACATCTTCTCCATTATAATTGGAAGTAATCATAATTGAGCCACTTAAAAGATTTGGTTCACTAATAATTACTGTATCTGTTACTACACAATTATTAGAATCGGTAGTAGAAATAATATAAGTGTTAGGAGATAAGGCATTAGGATTTGTAATCCCTCCCCAATTTATGATATAATTTGGTACACCACCACTTGCACTTAAAGTAATTGTACCATCATTTGAACCATTACAAAGTACATTTGTAGTTGTAATATTTTGACTTAAAACTGCCGGTTCAGTAAGGGTTGTTGGTACAGTATAAGCACAATTGTTTGTGTCAGTTACAGTAAGCCAATAAGTTCCAGCAGTTAGATTTATTGCTGTTGCGGTAGTTTGTCCATCTGACCAAAGATAAGAGTATCCTGGAGTTCCACCACTTACAGAGGGAGTAATACTTCCAGAGTTATCGCCATTACACGCTATTGCATAAGTATTAAAATTACTTGTAGTAGTAGTTACCATTAAGTTGTTAGATGGTTGTGTGATAATAATAGTATCTGAAATACTGCAATTGTTAGAATCTGTAATTGTAACAATATATTGTCCAGCTGCAAGATTAGAAACATTGGCTGTTGTATCTCCATTACTCCAAGCGTAATTAAAAGGAGCTGTACCACCATTTATGGTAGAATTAATTGTTCCATCTGCTAGTCCGCATGAAGTAACATCTGTTTTTGTAAAAGAATAAGTTAATTGTGGAGGTTCATTAATAATTACAGAATCGGATGTGCTACAGCCATTAGCATCTAAAACAACAAAAGGATAAGGGCCTGCAGGAACACCTGTTGGCATAAAAGTTACAGAAGCTACAGAATCAAGACCTCCGAATAAAGGAAGTGTAACCCCAAAAGCACTTACAGTATAATCTATTGTCCCACCTGCAATATAGAGTGTAACAGCACCATCACTTCCATTAAAGCAAGAAACATCAGTGATATTATAAGAAGTACTAAGAATTGCTGGTTCGCTAATAGAAACACTATCAGTAAGTGTGCAAGAATTTCCATCAGTTATAGTAAAAGAGTGAATACCTGCAGGTAAAGCATTAGGGTTAGCACTATTATTCCAGCTTTCAATATAAGGGGTAGTTCCCCCAATAATAATTAATGTAGCTGTTCCTGTTGAGTCGCCATTACAAAGTACATTTGTAGTTGTGTCAGTAACTGAAATAGCATTTGGCTCAGTAATTATTACGCTATCAGTAAAAGTACAATTATTAGAATCAGTAATAGTAAAATAGTGAGTTCCAGCAGCAAGTGTATTAGGATTTGCAGTTCCCCAATCAGCTGTTAAAGTCCCTGTTCCTCCATTTAAAGTTAAGGATGCTGTTCCGTCACTTGCTCCATTACAACTCACATTAGTTGTAGTTTTTATAACTGAAATAGCATTTGGCTCAGTAATAATTATGCTATCGTTTACTGTACAATTATCAATATTACTAATACTGAAATTATATGTGTCAGCACATAAATTATTGATTGTAGAGGTTGTAGAAGAATTAGACCAAGAATAAGTATAATAATCATTTACAATAATTACTCCTTTCATCCCTAAGCCTGCATGGGGCTGACATACATAATAATAAGTTTTTGCAGAATCAGTAACAAAAGAGCCACCACCAAAAGGTAGTGAAAACCCTCCGTTAGAAGTTGTTCCGTTAGAAAGCCAAACAGCTTGGCTAACCTCTGCTACATTATGAGCTATACCGATATTAAAATTAATAGTATCTCCTTTAGTTACATAAATTGTATCGGGTACAAATGTAAATCCTAGATTAGTAATAGTATGTGAAACTGCTGAATAAACAGGAGAAGCCGTAATAGATGCCGATCCAATACAAACATTGTTACAGGCATTATCAGTAGTTGTAATTGTATAAGTAATAGGGTTTGGTTGGCTAATAGTTATGCTATCTATAAAAGTACAATTATTAGTGTCAGTAATTATAAAAGTATATGTTCCTGCAGAAAGGGAAGAAGTGTTTATTCCATTCCAATTTTCTGTATAAGGAGAAGTGCCTCCGCTTATATTTAAGAAAACATTCCCTGATGAATCCCCATTACATACTACATTCGTGATAACTGCAGTTGCAGAAATAGCAGTTGGCTCTGTGATAGTTACGCTATCAGTAAAAGTACAATTATTGGAATCAGTAATTGTATAAATATAAGTTCCAGCAGCAAGAGCAGAAGAATCAATACCATTCCAATTCTCAATATACGGTGAAGTGCCACCAGTAATCGATAAAATTGTGATTCCATCATTACCACCATTACAACTTACATTAGTTGTAGTTGCAGATGCCAAAATTGCAGTGGGCTGAGTGATGCTTATACTATCAGTTACTGTGCAATTACTTGTGTCAGAGATTGTAATAATATAAGTTCCAGCACTTAAATTATTTATTTGTGAAGTAGTATCGCCAGTACTCCAAAGGTAAGATGCGGGAATAGCTCCATCAATTTTTAAGGTATAGTCTTCAGTAGCACCATACCAGGGGGTTTGATAAGTTGGAACCCAAGTACCAATATCACATGAGCCGATAGTAGCATCTGCATTATATTGAGCCACTACTCTCATTCTTGTATTTCCGAAAAAACCTAAAACTGGAACAGTAAAATTAATGCTGTGAGAAGAAGGACTCTGACTAATTGTAATTAATCCTACTTCTTCTCCAGTATCATCAAAATCTCCATCTATATTCCAATCAATAAAAACTTTAGCTCCATCAGTAAAAGCGAACCCACCAGGGTCACAACTCCCTAAATTGATATCAATTGAATAATTATTTCCTGGAGTAAGAGTGGTTGATTGTGAAGTGTAATCTTCATAAGTATCGCAACTTCCAGCTGTATTGTTTACAATAGAATCACTATCTCCTATTAATCGCACTAATTCAATGTTGGAATAATTATTAGTTCCAACAGTAGATGCACAATAAGAAGGTGTAGTTCCTCCACCACCAGATAAAATCATGGCTTCAGCAGTTCCATCAATGAGTCCAAAACAGGAAATATTAGTTCCTATTACTCCAATGTTAGGTGTAGAGGCACTATCATAAATTATGATATTATTTGTTAAAATACAAGCATTGCTATCGGTAATACTAATAGAGAAAGTTCCATTACATAAGTTATTAGCAGCTGTAGTAGTATCGCCATTATCCCACAAAAAAGTATATGGGTTTGCACCAATGTTTTCAGTAATTGTAATATTTCCATTACATAAAGTAGAATCACAGGAAGTATTATTTTGGGATTGTATACTTACATTTGGAGAAGTAGAAGTATCTACAATTGTAATGTTTTCAGTAAAAGTATTACAATTGTTAGCATCTGTAACGATTATACTATAAAACCCTCCACATAGATTAGTCCTGCTTGAGGTACTATCACCATTTGCCCATATAAATGAATGCGGAAGAGTACCGCCAGTCAAACTAATATTTATATTTCCATTACAATTATTACTATCGCAAGAATAATTATCACTTGAAGTTGCACTTTCGATTAATGTGTTAGGTTCAATTACTGTAAAAGAATCAACAGAAGATCCTCCGCATCCCATATCTAATAAAGTGAGTGTATAGGTATTTGGGCCTAATCCAGAATGAGATGCAGATGCAGGTAATGAAGGTGTCCATGTGTATTTATAATTACCTGAGCCTCCAGTTCCAATTCCTAAAATTGTTCCATCATTTGCACCATTACAACTTATATGTGTTCCTGTAACTAAAGCACTTATTAGATTTGGCTGAGTAACAATGACATTAATAGAATCGACACACCCCAAATTATTATCCGTTACCGTAACGCTATATGTTCCTGCAGATAGATTGCTAGCAGTAGCGGTAGTTTGCCCATCATTCCATAAATAAGAATAACTACCAGAACCATTAGTAATTGAAGATACAGTTGCTGTACCATCACTCCCTCCATTACAAGTAGTTGTAGTTGAGGAGGTGCTGTCAATTGTAAAAATAGAACAATCCACCAAATTGATAGAAACAGAATCTGCAGCAGATAAAGATTGAATTTTGTTTCCCAAATTATCTACTTCAAAAGTTTCCCATAATGCAGAATATACTCCATAATTTGCGGGATTATAAAACTTAACTTTAATTGTCATTTGTTGTGTTGTACCCACGCCAAGCAAAGTTCCAGTAGAATCGCCAGTTGGCACACCCCAAAATCCACGAGCATCTCCATTATTATCAATAGTATAAGGAATAGTTGGCCAATTCCCAAGAATAGGATTCTTCCATTTTAATATAAAATCACCTTGTTGAATAGCAGAATCTTGATGTGAAATAATAAATTCTGGACGGATATTTACATCACAGCCCGTATTTACAACAAATAAGGTGTCGTATGCCCACTTGTTGTACCCAGTAACTACCCCTGGTAAATTGGGAGTCATTGTATCTATAAAATTTGTTACAGATTGTGCAACAGAATTATTTCCAATAAAGCCAATAATAGCTGTGTCATTTAGAATACATCCTGTGCTATCGGTAATAGTTACAATATAAGTTCCGCTTGCAGTAGTAAGCAAATCTTCAGTGGTTGCACCATTGCTCCAATTAAAAGAAAAAGGCGGAGTGCCAGAAGTTACTGTTAAATCTGCAGCACCATCTAAGGTGTTTACACAGCTTGCATCTGTTGTGTTTATTATTGAGTTAATATTACAAGCAGATAAAGTGGAAAAAGATGTGCCATCTACCCAATTATTTGGAGAACATCCAAAAGAACGAACCCTCCAATCGTAAGATGTATTAGAAGATAAAGAGTCTAAAAACAGAGTATCAACTGAGATTAAAGAAGGCGTTTGATTTACATTTGTGTCATTGGAGTTCCAACTTGTGGTAGATCCGCTTATTCTCCATTTCACACTATATGAAGTGGCGTTTACTGATTGCCAATTTAAAGTTACGCTAATAGCAGTTGTGTTTGTTGTAGCTAAATTAGTAAGGTCGCATTGAGAGAATGCAAATCCATAGCAAAATAATAATACGGTTAATAATAGTTGTTTTTTCATCAGTTGTAAATTAATTAGTTGTAAATAAACCTGCAAAGATACAAAAACAAAAATGGATACAATGCGTAAAATAATTTACGATAATTATTACTTCTTTGTTTAGGTTTTTTTAAGGTAGAAAGTTGGTATTTAGAACAATAAACATTATTTAATTAATTATTTTTTTGTAAATTGCAGAACTTTTTTTACAATTACGACTTAAATTATGAATAAAAAATTACGACTTATCCTCTTGTGTTTTCTTGTTTTTTTCGGATCAAAAACTTTTGCTCAACAAAGTACAAATGGTTTTGAGAAATCCACTAATAAGCTTAAACACATTGAAACAAAAAACCTTATTTTGGCTATTCCGACTTCTGTTGTAAAGCATGAAGAAACTGGCACTAAATTTCCTGAAAAACCAAAAAAAGAAAAGAAACAAAAAGAAAAGAAAGGAGTAAAACCTCCTAAAATTAATCCAAAACAAGCAATAATTGATGAAAAAAATAATCCAAAATAAATTATTTCTTGGGATTCTGTTACTTACAATAGTCTTCACTAATAAGGTAAAGGCACAGTGTGGAGTAGATTCTGTTGAAATTATAATTAGCATTACAACAGATAATTACCCGGGGCAAACCTATTGGGAACTTGTTGATCAAAATGGTGGAGGATGGTATATAAGTGCTGGAAGTTTAACCTCTCCAAACACTACTTATAGTTGGAATATTTGTGTACCAGACACCAATTGTTATTCCTTTACTATGTTTGATAGTTGGGGGGATGGAATTTGTTGCGCTTGGGGAAATGGTTCTTATTCCATTTCTTATAATGGAGTAACTTCAGGAAGCGGTGGCTCTTTTGGCTATTACGAAACAACTTGTGGAGTAGGCTTTTGCCAAAGTATGACTGAAATTGAAATTAGCATTACTACTGATGATTACCCTAGTGAAACTTCTTGGCAGCTTATTGATCAAAATGGTGGAGGTTGGTATATTAATCCTGGGGATTTAACCCTCACCAATACCACTTATATGTGGACTATATGTGTGCCAACTGCCAACTGTTACTCTTTTATTATTTCAGATACTTATGGAGATGGTATTTGTTGTAGTTGGGGTAGTGGGTCTTATACGGTATATTATGGCGGAACATCTGTGGCAAGTGGAGGAAGTTTCACTTATGATGAAGAAACTTGTAATATAGGAACTTGTACAGGAACTTGCAGTATTATAATACCTCCTAACGCCTCTAATGAAGGAGAAAGTTGTGGTTCAGATGCCAATGGAGGATGTAATGGGATAGATTGGAACATTTCTAATATTACCATTACAAATGTGCATGACGATTGGGATTGGGGACATTTGTGGAGTGGACTGTTTGGCGGTGAGCAAGACCCTGATCTTTTTGTAGCACTTTTCGAAAACAATAATTATATTACCAATACGGGTTATTATTTGGATTCATGGTATCCTAATAGTTTTAATTTATCTCCTCCTTGGGAGTTAGATACTAATAATACTTACTCACTTGAAGTTTGGGATTCTGATGGTTTTTTGTTCTTTGCAGATGATTATATAGGTTCTCATATATTAAGCACTCCTTTTACTACTGGAACAATTTACGCAACTACAAGTGGTTCGGGTACATCTGGGGCAGACATTAACTATACGCTAAATCCGCCAACATATAATTTTACGCCACTTGCTAATGGACAAACTATGCACGGCACAACTTGGGCAGAAAACGGCACAAGAGATACAGATTGGTATGAATTAATTCTGCAAGATACGGCTGTTTTAACATTAGATGCAATAGCAGAATTTAATTTTCAAATTGCACTAATTGACCCCAATGGAGGTTGTAATAATTATAATATTTTACAAATAAGTAGTGCTAATCCTTGCGATACCATTAGTTTTACGGATACATTAAATCCAGGTACTTATTGGGTTGTTGCTATGCCTAATTCTTTTTCATGTCAAGATTGTAATTCTGATAATGATTATTTATTTAATGTAAACTGGATAAATGTAGTTCCTCCTTGTGCTATATCTACATCTTTCACTACTAATTTGGTAAGTTGTACAAATGCAAATAGTGGTGCAATTGATGTTTCAATTATAGGGGGAACAGCTCCTTTTGTTTATAGTTGGAGTAATGGTGCTACTACTGAGGATTTATCATCTCTTGCGGCAGGAAATTATACTTTAAATATAACAGATAATTATGGTTGCCCTACATCTGTTTCTGTTGTACTTGCCGCTCCTGAAACTCCAATGATATCAGTAAACACTCAAAACATACAATGTTCTGGAGAAGATGATGGCGCTATTGATATTACAATAAATGGAGGGTTACCTACTTATGTTTATAATTGGAGTAATGGTGCAACTACTGAAGATCTAAATAATTTATCGATTGGAACTTATACTGTAACAGTAACTGATTCTTTAGGTTGTTCCAATTCAACATCATCAACAATTAGTGATAATACAACTCCAATTAATCTATCTTTTGTAGTAACAGATGAAAGTACACCTGGTGCTAATGATGGAGCAATTGATTTAACTGTAAGTGGTGGGGTTTCACCTTATATGTATATGTGGAGTATAGGAATTTTTACAGAAGATTTATCAAACCTTTCTGCAGGAATATATTATATAGCTGTGCTTGATTCTAACGGTTGTTTGCTTACCGATAGTGCAATTGTGAGTACAAATACCACTACTATTGATGTAGGCATAATAGATATTATTTCGCCAACATCTGGTTGCTTACTTGATAGTAATGAAACCCTTACAGTTGCCATTAAAAACTTTTTGGTAACTCCTGCAAGTAATTTTGATATTGTATTTGAGTTTGCTGGAGTTACTTATACAGAAACGGTAACGGCTACTCTTACCACATATCAAGTGCTGAATTATACTTTTACACCAACTATTGATTTATCGGTGGCTGGTATTTATCCAATAACTACTTATATATCATCTGTAAATGACAATAATAACACTAATGATACATTATTAAAAGATATACATAATTACGACCATGATTTTTATTCAGCCGATTATTCAATGAGTTTTGAGCCATTTGAAGATGTTACAGGTTGGTATATGGAAGATGTAAATATGGATAATGTAAGTTGGAATATTAGCCCGGGTATAGGTGTAAACTATAGCAATGGGGCTTTTTATAATTACAATTTTGATGGAGTTACTCCAGCAGATGATTGGATGTTATCTCAATGTTTTGTTTTAGATGCCAATGTAAATTATGAGATTAGTTTCAAGCATAGGGTGGCTTCTTTGGTTTTCCCTGAAAATATGACGGTAATGATAGGTGCTGGGCAAAGTGGTGCAGGACAAAGCGATACACTTATTTCCATGCAAAATATGACAAATACCAGTTATGATTCTACAGCTATTACATTCTCTGTTCTAGCTGATGGTATCTATTATATAGGTTGGCATGCTGAGAGTAACCCTAATATGTGGCGAATCGATTTGGACGAAATTAATTTAGGGGTTTCTGCAAATACGGTTATTCTAGGATGTACTGATAGCACTGCATCCAATTACAATCCGCTTGCAACTATTGATGATGGTTCTTGTACTCCTTGTGTTTGGGGTTGTATGGATACTACTTCTTTAAATTATGATTCCAATGCTACTTGTGGAGATAGTTCCTGCATCCCTATTATATATGGTTGTACGGATTCTTCTGCTCTTAATTATTATGTTGCTGCCACAGTGGATGATAGTACTTGTATATACTTAACAACTGGTTGTACAGATACAGCTGCTATTAATTTCAACCCTTTAGCAATGATTGATGATGGTAGTTGTGTTTATTGCATTTATGGATGTATAGACTCTCTAGCTATTAATTATAATATTAATGCTACTTGTAGTGATAGTAGTTGTGTTTACTGTGTTTACGGTTGTACAGATAGCACAGCATCTAACTATAATCAATTAGCAACATGTGATGATGGTAGTTGTACTTACACTACTTCTTGTGCTAATCCGGTACCAACAGGATTGAATTTTACGGACTTAACAGATGATAGGGTTAGAATTAATTGGAATGACATGAATACTAATAGTTGTTTAGTTGAGCAACTTAGAATACATTATAGAGAAGTAGGAACAACTACATGGAGTCAAAGAAATGCAGTTGGTTCTGGGCTTTGTAACTTTGGACTGACAACTACAAGCAAGGTGATATTTAATTTAACTCCATCTACAACTTATGAATATAAGATGAAAGCATGGTATTGTAATACAGTAGGGGCTTCTGCATGGACTTCATTATACATATTCACTACTGCTGATACATGTTCTAATATTATTAATTTTTCTGTAAGTACACCACTTACAACTAGAGCTACTTTTACATGGGACACAACAGCAGCATATAGTTTTGTAAGATTAAAACTAAGAATAGATACTACTAATGCCCTATGGACAACAGCTGGTGGATTTGGTGTATTATTTCCTGCGCTTACTAAAGATAAGAACGGATTAATTCCAGGAACTTCTTATCGTGCATCTGCAAGAACATGGTGCAGTCCTAATGGAGGAACTTATCGTTCTACTAGTTGGACTTCTCCAATCTTTTGGGTTCAACCAACTACTATTAGGTTAGAATCAGAAACTACAAGTATTATTAATTTAGAAGTATTTCCTAACCCAAGTAGAGATGTTTTTAATATTTCTTTTGATTTAGAAAAAAAGCAAGATTTAGAAATTAGAATAATAAATGTAATTGGAGAACTTATTTACTGGGAAGAAAAAGAAAAATTTAGTGGAGCTTATACCAAACAAATAAATTTGGATAAGTACCCAAAAGCAGTGTACTTTTTAGAGATTGAAACCGAAAAAGGAATTGTGAATAAAAAAATAATTATTAACTAATTTTTTATTGGAAACATTAAAACATCTCTTTCGTAAGTATATTTGTAGAGTAAAACGAAAAAAAAGGTCGTTATTATTTTGTCGGTAAAAAAAAACATTGTAAATTTACACCTCAATTTTACGACTCAAAGCCAAAAAAAATTATGAAAAAACAACTAATTATCAGATAAGATAATGAAAAATTTTTATCAATTTTATGTATGTTCTTGGTGCAACAATGCATCAAATATTTCTTTAGGTAAATCAGCCATTGTGTCCCAGCATAATGGCTTTTTACATATAATTAACCTTTTTTTATTAACTAAAACATGTATTATGGAAAACAAGTTTAGTAAAACGATATTTGCTCTTGTTGCTTCCCTTGCACTTATAGTGTCAACGGTATCAGCAACAGTTGTAAATATCCAAGTAACTACTGCCAGTTGGGGAAGTGAGGTCTCTTGGGACTTAACGGACGGAACAGGTGCTATTATGGCATCAGGTGGTGGTTATGCAAGCAACACAGTTTATGACAACTATGTTGATTTGCCAAACGCCTGCTACGATATGAATATGTACGATTCATGGGGTGACGGGTGGAACGGAGGAACTTATGCGATAATTGATTCATTAACAGGGCAAATTTATGCTACTGGTGGATTAACGTCAGGTTCTTTCGGTTCGGATAATGTTTGTTGGGGCGTAACGGGCGGATGTACCGACCCTGCTGCAACAAATTATGACCCGAATGCTGCTTTTGATGATGGATCTTGTACTTATGCAAACTGTACAAATCTTTATCTAAGCATGGTTGACTCTTTTGGTGATGGTTGGAACGGTAACACTTTTGTGTTGACTAGTTCTGCTGGAACTGCATTTTGGTCAGCTACATTAGCTAGTGGTGCTGCAGGCACCGATTCAGTTTGTGTGCCGGATGACTGTTACACGATTTCGTGTGGTGGTGGTTCTTGGGCAGGTGAAGTAAGTTGGACTTTAACTGATGGATCAGGAATGGTCGTTGCATCAGGTGGTTCGCCAGCTTCAGGAACAATCTGTTTCCCTGCTGTATGGGGATGTACTGATGCAAGTGCATCAAACTATGACCCATTAGCTAATATGGATGACGGTTCTTGTGTGTATCCTTGTATTGCTGCTGACACTTCAGAAAGTTTTGAAGCAGGAGTATTTGGAGCATGGTATCAAGATCCGGCTAACACAGTTAACTGGACAATTGATGCTAATGGTACTCCTTCATCAAATACAGGCCCTTCTGCTGCATTTGACGGAGTGAATTACATCTTTACAGAAACATCTGGTTCAGGTAGTAATAAGACTGCTGCAATCATTACTGATTGTATCGACTTAAGTGCTTGGGCTGATCCAGCATTTGTTATGGGGTACCATATGTTTGGTGCCACTATGGGTACTGTTAATGTAGATGTTTCTACAGATGGTGGTGCTACATGGACAAATGAATGGACTATGTCTGGTGATCAAGGAAATGCTTGGTATCAAGCAATTGTATCTTTAAGTGCATACTCAGGGCAGATTTCTGTTAGAGTACAAGCATTGACAGGTACATCTTACACTTCTGATATGGCTGTAGATTTATTACAATTTATGGAAGCTCCGCTTTCAGGTTGTACTGATCCTTTTGCATCTAACTATGATGCTAATGCTACTATTGATGATGGTTCTTGCTTGTATCCAGGTTGTATGGATCCTATGGCAACTAACTATTGTGCAACATGTAATGTGAACGATCCTGCTTCTTGTGTTTACCCACAATGTAATGCATTAGATTTTTCTGATGACTTTGAAGCGGCTAACCTTTCTGGGAATGGTTGGACTACGCTATCAGGTTCTGAAGCATCTGTTTCTTTAACTACTGCTAATGCTATTGCAGATACAGTAAGTTTAGAGTTTACAGGTAACTCTTCAGGATTCTGGACAGGGTATACATCAGAATCTGCTGCATTTGCAAATGTTGAACACGTTTCTTCTGCAACTGTTTGTTTGGATATGTCTGCTTCTACTGGAGTAGTGAATCTGCAGGCAGATGTTGATATTCATTCTTATTATTCAAGTACTTATTCTTGGTACAGAGTGAAAGTAAACGGAAATGTTGTTGCTGATGTAAACGGTAACACTTCTTACAATAACTCAAATCTTTCTGGTTTAACGACCTTAACTTATGATTTATCCTCTTTAGCAGGACAATCATCAGTGTATGTTACTTTTGAGGCTTCTTGTAAGTATGGTGCGCCATATACAACTTCATTCAATAATTATGTATGGGTAGATAATGTAAACTGCTTTAACGTTAACCCTTGTACTTATTATAGTATTGCTGCTGATTATTCTTTTGATGCTTCATGTAATGGAGGATCTGATGGTACAGCAAGTGCTACTGTGGTAAATAGTAATGGTAGCGATTCTTACAGTTGGACAGATGCTGCAGGTAATGTTGTAGGTTCTTCTGGAGCTATTACAGGTCTTGCTGCTGGTACTTACACATGTACAGTTTCTGATGCAACTAATGGTTGTTCAGCGAGTACTTCAGTTACTATTGGTGAGCCTTCTGCTATTGCAGCTTCTGCTGTTATTGTAGATGCGACTAGTCCAGTAGCGGCAGATGGTGCTGTTGATTTATCAGTTGCTGGTGGTTCACCATGTTATACTGGTGCTTCTGACACATTAGATACTTGGGATGGTAATGCTGAATATATTTATTCTTCTGCCGCAACAGGTACTACTGTATTCTTTGATATTACAGCAACTAATGCTGGTGGTATTACAGGATTTACGCAAAGAGGTGTATATACAAGTACTACTGGTAATATTGAAGTATGGACTCGTAGTGGTACTGCTGATGGTAATTGCCAAAGTTCTGCTGGTTGGACATTGAATACTTCAATTCCTAACTCTGCAGTAGCGAATGGTGCTGAAATTTACATCCCATTAATGTCTGCAGTAGGTATGGAAGCAGGTGATATCGTTGGTATTGCGCTTCACACTCCTACTACTCATTACTTTACTTTGGGTGGTAACGGTGCTTTTGTTAATACGCACGCTTCTGATGCTAATATTTCAGTATCTACAGGTGCTATTGATGCAAACGGACCAGCTTTTGGTGGTGCTGCTTTCTTAGGAAGTGCAACTTCATCTTATAATCCTGATGTATTAGTACACTATACTGCTCCAGCATATACGTATGCTTGGTCAACTGGTGCTACTACTGAGGATGTTTCAGGATTAAGCATGGGACCTATTTCTTGTACAGTAACTGACTGTAATGGTTGTTCTGCTACTTGGTCAGGATTTGTAATGGTTAATTTAGTATACGGATGTACTGATCCTAATGCTTCAAATTATAACCCAGCAGCAAATACTGATGATGGTTCTTGTACTTACCCTGGTTGTACTGATTCTTTGGCAACTAACTTTGATCCTACTGCCAATTTAAATGATAGTTCATGTACTTATTCTTGTGCTTATCAAGGATATTCTAATGAAATCAACATAACTGTATTTACCGACCTTTATGGAGAAGAAGCTTCTTGGTCAGTAATTGCTGCAAATGGAGATACTGTAGGTGCTGTTGCAACGGGTGGTTATGCGCACGTTTCAGCTACTTATAATCATCCACTATGTGCAGATGACGGCTGTTATACCATGAACTGGGGTGATTCCTGGGGTGATGGATGGGTTGACTTTAACGGAACGGTAGGATTTATTCTTGCAACTGACGTTAATGGTGATACTCTATCTTATCAAGTGGTAGACGGTGCAAATGCTAATGGTAGTGCTACGCTTACTTTAGGTAACTCTGCTGTTTGTATTTACGGATGTACTGATTCAACTGCTATCAACTATGATGCTACGGCAACTATTGATGACGGTTCATGTGCGTTCTGTAACGATAACTACTTAACATTGAATATGACTGATTCTTACGGTGATGGTTGGAATGGTAACCAGTTTACTATGACAAACTCATCAGGAGCTATGATGGCAATGGCAACATTAGCATCTGGTTCTTCTGGTTCTGCTGTATTCTGCTTAGCTGACGACTGTTACACAGTTAGTTGTGATGGTGGTGCATGGCAATCAGAAGTTTCTTGGGATCTAGTAGATGTTAACGGAGCTATAGTAATGTCTGGTGGTGCGCCTTATTCAGGATCAGTATGTTTACCTGCAACTCCTGGTTGTATGGACTCTACTGCTTGTAATTATGATGCAAACGCTAACATTGATAACGGTTCATGTGATTTCGCATGTTACGGTTGTACTGACCCAACTGCACTTAACTATGATGCTACATCTACTATGGATGACGGATCATGTTACTACTGTAGTTTGACTGCTTCAACAGCTGTTGTTGATGAGTCTGCTATTGGTGCTTCAGATGGTGCTGTTGACTTAACAGTTGCTGGTACTTACTGTGTTTCTACAACAGACTTATTTGTTTCTGTTGCAGGTGGTAATGGTCAATCAGGTAATGCATTCAATTTAATCAACACTTCTGGTGCTGATTTATTTATTGAAGGATTCTCTCAAGGACCTGGTTCTGGAAATGCTTCAATAACAGGTGTTTCTATGGAAGTATTCTGTGCTTATGATGACTATACTAATGGTACGCCAACTTGGACTTCAGTAGCTACTGCTACAGTTGACTTGACTGCTAGTGCTACAACTGGATACATTCAGATTCCTGGTGGGGTAACTATTCCTGCTGGTGGAACTTATGGTTTCTGGGTTGGAGTTTCATCTGGTACAACTGTACAATATACTAATGGTTCAGGAACTCCTGGTGTTTCAGCTTGGGCTTCTGATGCTAATGTTACTATTACAGAAGGACATGGAGGAACTTATCCAACAGGATTAAACTTCTCTCCAAGAAACTGGAATGGTACTGTTCACTATGGAGATCCTAATGCAAACGTTTATTCTTTTGCTTGGAGTACAGGAGATACTACTGAAGATCTTTCAAATGTAACTTCTGGTACTTATACTGTTACTGCTACTGATTGTATGGGATGTACTGTCTCTGCTTCTGCAACGGTTATTGTAAATGTGGTTCCTGGTTGTATGGATCCAACAGCATTTAACTACAACCCATTAGCAAATGTTAGTGATAGTTCTTGTATTGCTGTTGCAATGGGATGTACTGATACTGCTGCAGCTAATTATGATGCTAACGCAAACACTGATGACGGAACTTGTCATTACTGCTTTGGT
>JACKQG010002169.1_pt1 | contig 26018 bp, 27 predicted proteins | sample 8237621 | NCBI WGS metagenome assembly JACKQG01 (sample SAMN15677084, study PRJNA649215) | marine metagenome | biome: marine; feature: Black Sea; material: saline water; isolation source: suspended particulate matter (SPM) from the Black Sea western gyre | collected 2013-06-09/2013-06-10 | depth... | reverse complement strand
TGGGGATGAAATTAACGCTAAGATATCTGAAGTCGGTGAGTCATATATTAAATATAGGAAATTTAATAACCAAGATGGCCCTATATATACAAAATCAAAGGATGAAATATTTTATATTAAATATTCAAACGGGGAAAAAGAGATGTTCTCAAAGAATGTCAATAATAAATCTTCTAATAATATAGTTGATAAAGGAGTATTAATTAGTGGGCGCTCAATTTTTAATTATACTAATACTTTTGAGGATGATTTGGTTTCTACGTCTAATTTAGAATTAACTGCATCTGCAGGAGGTTTTTTGACAAGAAATTTTGTTTTGGGAGGCTCTTTATCATACCAAAGTACCTCAACAGGAGGAAGCTCAAACGACGCTATAGCAATAGGCCCATTTATAAGAGGGTATGTTAATGATTTTTATTCGCAAGTAGGATATGCCTTTAGCGAGGATTTGAATGTTTTTTCAGCAGGTGTTGGTTATCAAGTATTTCTAAATAAAAGTAAGAGCGTCTCATTAAATCCTACTATACTTTACTTCTCTCGTGTTTATAAAGATTATACAGTACTATTAGATGATGGTTGGGGGGCGTATTACTATAACATTGGTGATATTACTCAAGAAGGAATTTTGATAGGCTGTGCATTTGAGATTCATTTATAATTTAAGGAAAAAACGTAAATACTATTGGAAGTAGATCTAAAATCCTTAAAAATAAAAATATCATTATGAAGGAAATTTGGGAAAAACTCAAAGAATTGTATGATTTAAATCCAACTCTTTTTGGGATTCTGCTTTTTGTTGATTTAGCCATACTCTATTTTATCATCCAATATTTTATTAGCTGATGCTTTTACACATTCATCCGGATAATCCAGACCCTAGACAAATAAAAAAAATAGTGGAATGTCTTAAAGATGGTGGGGTAATCATTTACCCTACCGATACTGTTTATGCCCTTGGCTGTGATGTGTATCATAAAAAAGCCATGGAAAAATTATGCCAGATTAAAGGTGTGGATATCCAAAAACACAACCTCTCTTTTGTGTGTTATGATTTAAGCCACATAGCAGATTTTACCAAGCATTTAGATACTGCTACTTACAAATTGATGAAAAAAGTATTGCCAGGACCTTATACCTTTATCCTAAATGCAAATACCAGTATTCCAAAACTATTTAAAAACAAAAAGCAGGAAATTGGTATTAGAATCCCCGATAATAACATACCCCGAGAAATAGTGAAAGAACTGGGCAATCCTATTGTTACTACATCAGTTAAAGATGATGATATGGTAATTGAATACAGCACCGATCCTGAACTCATTCACGAGTATTTTGGCCACAAAGTTGATTTGGTTATCTCGGGGGGCTATGGCGAAAGCACTCCATCAACTATTATAAAATGTACTGATGGTTATGCTCAAATAATAAGAAAAGGGAAAGGAGATACTAGCTTATTTGAGTAATGATTTTAATAATTTGAGGCAGGATTAATTCCTTGCCATCATTTACAATTACAAAATCGGATAATCGCTCTTTTTCAAGGGCTGACATTTGGCTTGCTATTCTAGCAATAACCGATTCTTTTAAAATATTGTCTCGCTTTATTACTCTCTGAATTCTAATTTCTTCAGGGGCTGAAACGCATATCACTTTATCAAGCCCTAGATGAGAATTGCTTTCGAATAAAATAGCAGCTTCTTTAATTACAACACTAGAAGTTTGAGTTTCACACCAATTTTCAAAATTTTGTTTTCCCACTGGATGGACTAAGAGATTCAGCTTTGCTAACTTTTGCTTATCATTAAAAACAATTTCAGCTAAAATTTTATTTTCAAGCAAGCCATTTTTATAAACTTTAGCCCCAAATACATTTTGGATTTCTTGTTTTAGAAGCTCATTTTCAGCCATGCATTTTTTGGCTTCAATATCTGCATTAAAAACGGGAATACCCAGTTTGGTAAAAACAGCACCGACAAAAGTTTTACCAGAGCCAATCCCACCTGTAAGGCCTACTTTTATTTGTTGTTTGTCTTGTTGCATAGACTTTGATAAATAGCATTGTATTTTGGCAATACATTTTTAAGTGCAAAAGAATTAGCATGGGCTAAAGCATTTATTTTAAAGCTTTCCAAGAGCTGAGGATTTTTTAATAATGTAATCGTATCCTTTGCCATTTTTTCTACATCACCAACATTTGATAAAAAGCCTGTTTTGCCATCAATATTTACTTCTGTTATACCACCACTATTTGTTGAAATAACTGCAGTTTTACTTGCCATGGCCTCCAGTGCAACCAAACCAAAACTTTCTGTTTCAGAAGGCAATACAAAAACATCAGAAATCGCAAGCATTTTCTCAATAACTCTAAGTTTCCCTAAAAATTTTACTTTGGTATCCAATCCTAATTCTCTACAAAGTTCCTCTGCCTTTATTCTTTCAGGACCATCGCCAATCATAAGTAGCTTAGAAGGAATCTCTTTATTTACTTTTTCAAATATTTTAACTACATCCCCTACTCTTTTTACCGTTCGAAAATTAGAAATATGAGTGATGATAAATTCTTCTTTACTAGCAAAATTACTTCTTAAATTCTCATCAACTTGCTGTTGATACAAACTCAAATCAATAAAATTTGGAATAGTTTGAATTTCCTTTTTGATATTAAAATGCTCTAGGGTTTCTCTTTTTAAATCTTCAGAAACTACAGTTACTGCATCCGACATATTAATGGCATACTCAATAACTGGCTTAAAGGATTTGTCTTTTCCTAAAAGGGTAATGTCGGTTCCGTGTAAAGTAGTAACAATAGGTAGGTCAATCCCATAAGTTGCTAAAATTTGCTTGGCATTTACAGCAGCTGAAGCATGAGGAATTGCATAATGAACATGCAAAATATTCAATTTCTCGTGCATTGCAACATCCACTAATTTAGAAGTCAGGTTGAGCTCATAAGGAGCGTATTCAAAAAGCGGATAATCTGGTACAGTTACCTCATGATAATAAATTCTCTCTGAAAATACATCCAAACGAAATGGCTGGTCGTAAGAAATGAAATGGACTTCATGTCCCTGCTCAGAAAGTGCAATTCCAAGTTCAGTGGCAACCACCCCGCTCCCACCATAAGTAGGATAACACACAATACCAATTTTTAACTTAGTTTTCATTTAAACTATCATAAATTACTTGCATAATCTCTGTTCTTACATCCATTTTTAGCAATTTTTTATTACTGGCATCAGGGTGAATACTATTGGATAAGAAAATGTAAACTAACTGATTTTCAGGGTCCGCCCAAGCTAAAGTACCCGTAAATCCTGAATGACCAAAACTTGAAGCAGATGCGCTCTGGCAAACTGGGCCTCCTTCTTGACCTTTAAAAACGGGTTTATCAAATCCTGCTCCTCTCCTATTATTTTGAGGAAATTGACGCTTTGTAAATTCACTAATCACCTGTTCAGACAAATATTGTTCCCCTCCATATTGGCCTTTTTGCAAATACATTTGGATCAATTTTGCCAAATCATTTGCATTGGAAAACAGTCCTGCATGGCCACCAACTCCATCTTGCATAGCCGCTCCCTGATCATGAACATATCCTTTTAAAAGTTGGCTTCTATATTCAAAATCCATTTCGGTAGGAACAATTCTCTTTTCATCAATTCTCTCCAAAGGTAAATATCCTAAATTTTCCATTCCCAATCGCTTATAAAATAACTCCTCTGTAATTTTATTTAATGGTTTTTTATATTCCTTCTCTATAATTTCTTTAAACATATAATAACCCAAATCAGAATAGAGATATTTCTTTTTTTCTAATAACTCTGATTGTTTAATTTGTTGAATAATTGAATCCGGATATTGTTGGTGTAAATAGATACCAGCAGCAACCTTATGAGGATATTGCTGGCTAAAAGTGTTACTGTATAGGGTATCTCTAAATTCACTTATACCAGATACAGAATCTTTAACTAAAGTTTTTTTGTAAAATGGAATCCATGAAGGTAATCCTGCCTGATGGGCTAAAATATCTCTAATTATTAAATCTTTTTTGTTTGTTGAATCTAAATCAAGATACTTACCTAAATGATGATCTAGATTAAACTTTTTATCATCAACCATATCCATTAAAACAGGAACAGTAGCACCTATTTTTGTGATGGAAGCTAAATCATAAATATCAGTATTCTTTACTGCTGTCTTTTTGTCATAGCTATGAAAACCGTATGATTTATTAAAAAAGATATTTCCATCTTTAGCAATGAGCACTTGACAACCTGGAGTTGCTGCTTGAGAAATTGCATTATCTACAATACTATCAATTTTATAAAGTAAGTCGGTTCGGAAATTTATCTCTTCAGGCGAAACATATCTCATTCTTATTGACTCGGTTTTTAATCCTGAATGAATAGGATAATGTTTAGTATTAACAGGTAATTTCCCATGGATGCCTATCCCTCCAAAAATTGCTTGAGCAGTTTGCTCTTGGGCCACTTTACTATTTTGATAAGCCAGTATTAATCCATCAAAATTATTAGTAAATAAAAATGAATTGATACTATAGGGATTCGCAAAAATTGATACAATAACTTTTGATTGTAAAGCAATAGCTTGCAAAAAAATATCTGTTTCTTTTGCAATTTTATAGGATTTCCAAGCATTCTCATTTGATTTATGAATACTAGCAATTACTAGATTAAATGGAGCTAATTTATTTAATAAAACCGCTTGCTCAGAAGCAGTGGCCTGTTCTGAAATTGTAAAATGAGTTATTGGCCCATAATTTGAAAGCATTTGCTTAAAATCACTAGCATCCTCACCAATACTAACTGATGCCATTTTTAAAGTGTCTAAGCTCTTTAAAGGCAATAAATTATCATAATTTTGTAATAAAGTCAATGATGATTGCACCAGTTTTTTATCTAGCAATTTTGTTTCAGTAGTAATAATCTGATTCTTGATTATTGATAAATCAGTAGGGGTATATTGAGCTAAACCCATCCATTGCTTGGCCATCAATATCTTATGACATCTTGCATCAATTTCTGCTTGAGAAATTTTTTTCTGTTTAATTGCTTTTTGTATTTCCTCAATGGCTTTTGGGACATCTTCTGCAAAAAGCAAAACATCATTGCCAGCAAGCAATGCTTTGAGATCAACTTCTGCTGGAGCATAAAACTGACTTACTCCTTTCATATTTAAAGCATCAGTGATTGCCAATCCTGTAAAGCCCATTTCTTTTTTTAGCAACCCATTAACTACTTTTGGCGATAATGAAACCGCTAAGTCTTTAGTATCATCTAAAGAAGGAATGTGTAAATGAGCCACCATAACAGAGCCTAAACCATTTTCAATTAACATTTTAAAAGGCAGTAGTTCCACTTGCTCTAATTGCTGTTTTAATTGATTTACAGTAGGTAATGTTTTATGAGAATCTGAATCTGTATCTCCATGGCCCGGAAAGTGCTTAGCACAGGCTAAAACATTATTATCCTGCATTCCTTTCATATAAGCTACTCCCATTCTACCTACTTTTTGAGGGTTTTCTCCAAAGGAGCGGTTATTAATTATTGGATTTTCTGGATTAGAATTAACATCCACAACAGGAGCAAAATTAATATGTATTCCTAACAACTTACATTGGCGAGCTACCTCCACACCCATTTCATAAATTAATTTTTCATCTTCAATAGCGCCAAGAGTCATCTGCCAGGGAAAGCGCAAAGAGGAATCGAGTCTCATAGCAACTCCCCATTCCCCATCAATAGCAATCATTAAAGGAGTTTTTGACTTTGACTGATAATAATTAGTAAGCTGTGCTTGCCGAACAGGTCCTCCTTGCAAAAACATCACCCCTCCAATTTTATACTGCTGTACTAAATTAGTAATTTGCTGTTTATGGTCTTCTCCCTTATTAGAATAAGCTGCTACCATAAAAAGCTGTGCAATTCGTTCCTTTTCTGATAAAGTAGTCATAATACTATCGGCCCAAGTAGTTGAATGGCTTAAAAATACTGCTTTATTTTGGGCAAAAATATGCTGAAAATTTACTAAAAAAAGAACCGAAACTAAAATGATAAACTGAATTTTTCTCATAACTGTAAAATTAAAAATTGTTATACAATCAATAAAGAATTAACAAAAGTAATATCATGACTTATCAACTGAAATATTTAATACTTTTGTAACTATGCAAGCCCCAAAAATCCCCTCTATTTTCAAAGCTTCAAGCTCCAAATCATTTTCTTTTAAGCCTAGATATTATGATGAGAAAAAAGAAAGACGAGAACAATTGGAAAAAGGGACAAAAGCAACTATCAAATTTAATAGAAATCATACTAAAAAGCAAGCAAAAGGAAGAACTATGAGAATTGTATTTCTGATTATTATTTTATCTTTGCTAGCTTACAAATTCATCATTAATTAAGTCTATTCACATTGGATATAATTCAGTTATTACCTGACCATGTCGCCAACCAAATTGCTGCCGGTGAAGTTATCCAAAGACCATCATCAGCAGTAAAAGAAATGTTGGAGAACGCTTTAGATGCGGGAAGTACAGAAATTAAGCTTTTTATAAAAGATGCCGGCAAAACACTTTTGCAAGTTGTGGATAACGGCTCTGGAATGAGTAAAGCAGATTTAAAGATGTGTTTTGAGCGACATGCTACTTCAAAAATAAAAAGTGCTGATGATTTATTTAATATCCAAAGCATGGGATTTAGAGGAGAAGCCATGGCATCAATTGCTGCAATAGCACATGTTGAAGTCACTTCAAAATTGACCGACAAAGAACTAGGAACTCATTTAATTATTGAAGGAAGTAAGATCACAACTCATGAAGATTGCGCTAGTTCAAATGGAACTTCAATGAAAGTAAAAAACCTATTTTACAATGTTCCTGCTAGAAGAAATTTCTTAAAGTCAGATCAAGTGGAGATGCGGCATATAGTGGAAGAATTTACCCGTATTGCACTTGCAAATCCTAAAGTGAAAATGCAACTTTTTCATAATAATAGCGAGTTGTTTCACTTGCCAAGTTCTAATTTAAGACAAAGAATCGTAAATATTATTGGAGATAAAAAAAACGAAACTCTTGTGCCTATTGAAGAAGAAACCACACTAGTGAAAATTACTGGTTTTGTAGGAAAGCCTGAAGCAGCCAAAAGAACAAGAGGGGAACAATACTTTTTTGTGAATAAAAGATTTATAAAAAGTCAGTATCTCCATCATGCGGTAAGCAAAGCTTTTGAAGAAGTGATTGCTTACAATTATTTTCCATCTTACTTTATCAATCTTAATATAAATCCTAAACTTATTGATATAAATATTCATCCTACAAAAACAGAAATTAAATTTGAGGATGAAAATGCTATTTATGCAATAATTAGAGCAACAGTAAAGCGATCATTAGGAGCTTACAATATCGCCCCTTCACTAGATTTCTCTCAGGAATTATCTTTTGATCTTGACTTTTCAAATAAAGAACCTAAAACACTCCGTCAACCAACTATTAAAGTAGATTCAACTTATAATCCGTTTGAAAAAAAAAGTGAATATAAGCTAGACGCAGCAATAGAAAAAGAATGGAAACAGCCCACTTTATCAGAAGAATTTGACTCAAATAATGAGCTTAATGAGTTAAGTCAAATTGGAAATCATTTTATAGCTGTGCCCAATGAAAATGGGCTTTTGCTAATCCACCAAAGAAGAGCGCACAAGCGTATTTTGTTTGAATACTTCAAAAATATTCTAAGCCAACAAAAAGGCCAATCCCAACAATTACTTTTTCCAAATGAGATAAATCTTAACAATACCGAGTTAGAATTTATCGTTAGTATGCAAAAAGAGCTTAATGCAGTTGGGTTTATTTTTGAGTTTAAGGATAGTACTTTGGTAATTAGCGGAATTCCACCAGAGTGCCAAGAGGAAAACTTACATGGAATTATTGAAAATCTTATTGAGCAAGCTAAAAACTCCGAACAATTAAACATAAACCAGAAAGACAATCTAGCAAAATCATTAGCTACATCACTTGCGATAAGCGAGTTTAAAAAACTTGCTGATGAAGAAATGAAATCATTAAAGAATGAACTTTTAAAATGCAAATCCCCAAGTGTTTGCCCAAGTGGAAAACGCACCATGATAAATTTAAAAACTGCTGATCTAAAAAAATACTTTTAAAATGTACAGACCCACATCATTTAGCCAACTTCCTGAAATAGTTAAGAACTTACTTATAATAAATGGATTATTGTTTTTAGGCACAATTTCATTAGAGAATTACGGAATTGATTTGACCCAAATGCTTGCATTGCATCAATTTCAATCTCCTGACTTTAGGCCTCATCAATTAGTAACACATATGTTTATGCATGCTAATTTTACTCATTTATTCTTTAACATGTTTGCCCTTTGGATGTTCGGCAAAACTCTAGAAAATGTATGGGGAGGAAAAAGATTCTTGATCTATTATATGTTTACAGGGCTCGGGGCTGCAGCACTGCATTTAGGAGTAAGCCAATATGAGATTTTAAGTTTACAAGCTCAACTTAACTCATCTGATTTAAATATGATTTTAGAAAATGGAAATAGTGTTTTACAAGGAAATCAGAATTACTCTAACCAGATAATGGGAAAACTTAATTTACTTATAAATACCCCAACAGTAGGTGCTTCAGGGGCAGTATTTGGGATTCTCTTAGCATTTGGAATGTTATTTCCAAATACTTTGCTATATATCTATTTTGCAATTCCAGTAAAAGCGAAATACTTTGTAATGTTATATGGAGCGCTAGAACTTTATTTAGGATTAAGTAATAATCCGGCAGATAATGTAGCCCATTTTGCACATTTGGGAGGGATGCTTTTTGGATTCCTACTTCTAAAATATTGGCAAAAAAATAATACTCAATTCTACTAATGGATAGTATTTTAAATAATCTAAAGCAAGAATTTAAACAAGGTACTATTACTAACAAACTCATCTATATAAATGTAGGTATATTTTTACTATTCAGCATTTTAGGAGTATTTTCATTCATGTTTCAATTTGATTTTCAAGCTATTTTAAATAAATTATATTTACCTGCAAATCCCAGCATTCTAATAAAACAACCATGGTCATTTCTCTCTTATATGTTTTTGCATAGCGGATTTTTGCATCTGCTTTTTAATATGGTTTGGCTTCATTTTGGCGGAAAACTATTTCTGCAATATCTAAATCCCAAACAATTATTAAGTACCTATATACTAGGTGGTTTCTTTGGAGGAATACTGTTTATCATGGCTTATAATTATGTACCTACTTTTGAGTTATTAGCTGCTCAAGCATCAGCAGTTGGTGCATCAGCATCAGTGCTTGCAATTGTAATTGCTATAGCTACTTATACCCCAAATTACCCTGTGCAATTTCCATTTATTGGATTTATAAAACTAAAATACATTGCAATATTTATGGTATTGCTGGATATATTAAGTATTCCAAAAGGAAATGCAGGAGGGCATATAGCACATCTTGGCGGAGCACTCTTTGGATATCTCTACATTAAACAATTACAAACAGGAAACAATTTAAGCATTAATTTATCCAATTTTTTAGAACGACTTATCAATACATTCAAAACAAAAAGCAAACTAAAAAAAGTACATAAAAGAGCAAAATCAGACTATGAGTTTAATGCGGAAAAATCAGCAAAACAAAAGGAAGTTGATAAAATTTTGGAGAAAATTGCCAACTCAGGTTATGAAAGTTTAAGTAAAGAGGAAAAAACAACTCTTTTTAGTGCAAGCAAAAAATAAATGAAAAAATTATCTCTAATAAATAAACTGTTATATTTTCTAAATGCTATCAGCTTATTATTGCTCATTTTCTCTTATTTATCTCCTTATATAAGCCCCACGCTTTTTTGGCCCATCTCATTTATTGGATTAGGATTCCCAATTTTATACATTATTAATATCGTATTTCTAATCTACTGGCTAATTGGCTTTAAAAAACCAATCTGGGCAAACATTATTATCCTGTTAATAGGAATTGGAAATATTAGCAATTATGTGGGTATTTCGCCAAATAGTAGCTCATCAAAAGAAAATATAAAGGTGCTAAGCTATAATGTGCGTTTGTTTAACAAGTACAATTGGTTAGAAAAACCCAATGTTAAAAAAGAAATATTTAATTTTTTAAAAACAGAAAATGCAGATATTCTTTGCATACAAGAGTTCTATACTCCTGATGAAATACCCAATTTGAACTACCCTTACAGGCACGTTGGATTGCAGAGCCAAAAAAGCCAATCGCATATGGCTATTTACAGTAACTATCCTCAAATCAAGAAGGAAACTGTAAGCATTAAAGGAGAGCGAATGAATAATACTTGCATCTATTCCGATATGCTAATTAAAGGCGATACTATTAGAGTTTACAACATACATTTAGCAAGTAATTGGTTTAATAGCTCCGATTATTCCTTTATGCAAAACCCACAGCAAGAGGAACTCAAAGAAGGGATATTGGGTATCACTAAAAGAATGAGAACAAGTTATAAAAAAAGAGCTGAAGAAGTAGATGTAATTAAAGAGCATATGCTATCAAGCCCTTACCCATTAATTGTTTGTGGAGATTTTAACGACACGCCTCTTTCCTATGCTTACCATTCCATTAAAGGAAATCTAGTAGATGCTTTTAGCCAATCAGGAAAAAGTATTGGCAGCTCATTTGTTAAAATTCCAGCACTTAGAATTGATTATATTTTGCATGATGCTGAATTCAAAAGTACTAACTATCAGAAATACAATCAAATTCTATCGGATCATTATGCTGTGAGTTGCGAAATAACTACTCCTTAATTAAAAGAAATTCTAAACGATTAGGATAAATACGCTCCAGCTTTATATTTTCAGATAAATTATCATATTTTACAGGAATCGTTTTTTGCTCTCCAAGCTCAGAGGCATCAATAAATAATTTTAATGAATTTGTTTTTAAAAGTTGGTATTTATCTTTAGGTAGCCTTAAAGTGACACTTACATCTCTAGGAAATAGCTTCATAGAATATCCTTTTTTAAGATTACGAATTTCAACTTCTTGAGTAATAATTTGCTCAATAAAGGGTTCAACAATGAGCTCCACCGAAACAGAACTAGTTTTGCATTTTAAACCATTTGGCAAAAAAAGAGCAATCTCATGCGTCTGATTTTTATCAAGGTTATTTAATGTTAGCAAATCAGTTGTAACACTACTAATTGTATCTAACAAATCCTGCTCACCATAAATGATTACCGAACTAGGAGTTAATTTTATAGCATTAGCCAGCCAAAATTCCTGCTTGAAACTAATCTCCGAATTTAATACCACTGGAACTTCTTTTTTAATTTTGTTAGCAAAGGGTATGATTATCCTTTCAGGATTTATATTCAGTATCTCTATTGATGTACCCAAAACATCTGTCACTTCTTGTCGCTTAGAATTCATAATCCAGAAGAAGTTTTTACCATTAGTTATTGGTTGAGAGTTAGCCGCCTTATAATCTAAAATAAGTGAATTGTAGTTAAATAAATGAAATGAAATGATGGAAGTACCAGCAGCTTTTACCCTCACCTCAATAAAATCAACTGGCTTAACAACTTCCATCAAATCAGCAGGATAATTGATATACTTAATAGGGACGAAAAAAGTAGTTTCATGTGTTTTTGACAACATAGTCAAAAACCAAAATAAACAAGAAATAAAGAAGAAAAAAGCATAGGTCTTTAACTTCTTGTTTTTTGATAAGGACTTAAAAAAATTACCAACTATTTCTTTTAAGTTAGCAAACATTACTTTTGTTCAATACTGACTTCACCACTCATTGACACTGCTGTTTTTTCTACTTTTAGTGTAGTTCCACCATGTACCTCAATAATAACAGTATCTTCTTTTATATCGGTAATTTTTCCGTGTATTCCTCCAATAGTAATTACTTTATCTCCTTTTTGTAATGCTGAGCGATATTCACGTTCTTTCTTTTGCTTTTTAATTTGAGGACGAATCATAAAAAAATACATTACGGCAAAAATCATACCGAACATAATTAGCGAACTCATACCTGAACCTGCTGCTTGTAATAAAATCATAATTAATTGTTTTTAGGAACTAAAACTGTTCCTTTTATTGTTAATACTATTGTGCTTGGAATTGCATTAGTAACCAAAGTTACTATTTTATTTTGTTTTCCTTCTTTTTTACCACTGTTAAAAGTAACTTTAATGATGGCATCCTTTCCTGCAGTAACAGCTTCTTTTGGCCACTCAGGAACTGTACACCCACAACTTCCTTTTGCAGAGCGAATTAAAAGTGGAGCATCCCCAATATTTTTTAATCTAAACTCTGTACTAACTGATTCATCTTGATTGATTTCTCCAAAATCAAAAAAATCTTTCTCAACTTTAATTTTTGGCATTGCAACTTGATTGGTATTTTTATCAGCTGTTAAAGGACTTTGTACTAAATCGGTAGTGATTTTTTGTTCTTGAGCTGTAGTACAGGAGGCTAGAACTAAAAGAGCAAAGCATATAATTATTGTTTTCATATTCATTTTCAAAATTACTATTTTTTTTAAACTAATCCTCTACCTACTTTTTTAATCTTCCCTTCTTTTGTATAAGTTTTTACAAAATTATCTAAAAGACCATTTACAAATAATTTGCTTTTTGAGGTGCTGTAATATTTTGCAATTTCAATGTACTCATTCATAGATACCTTGATTGGTAAATTTGGCATTGTTAAGATTTCTGCAAAAGCCATTTTAAGAAAAAGTTGATCCATTTTTGCAATACGCTCCAATTCCCAATTTTTGGCAAATTTTACAATAATCTTTTCGTATTCAACATTGTTATTTATTGTATTTCTAAAAAGATGTAAGGCAAACTCTTTATCCGAAATATCCTTAAAGACTCCCTCAGGATTCATACTCGTATCATCTTTAATATCCCCAAAAATAATGGTAGCAATAAATGGCAAATCATCAATCCAGTAAATACTTCTTTCCTCAAAAATATGATGCACAAGTTCATTATTAAGGACATAATCATTCATTAGATCAATAATAAACTTCTTATCGTAATCAGAAGATTTATTATTAGATTCTAAATACTTAGTATATAGCTCAGACTTAAGAATTATATTAAATAATTTACGTGCAATATCATGATCATTTTTTAGCCAAATACCTGAAACTTTTGACACTTTATCCATCAAAGTCTGATCATTTCGGATACTAGAAATAATTTTATTATTTACAAACCTTGTATTTGGATCTAAGTCAAGTGGAGAAGGTAGGTGTTTCTTTTTGCCATCTTCATAAAAATTATCTGCATGTTTTACAATCTCAATAAGCAATGAAATTATTACTAATTTCAATTCAACTACCTCATCAAAATGCTTGAGCATTGCTTTTTCGGCAGCTGGGATTTGGTTGGTTTTTGAAGAGAAGTAAGCATACAAAGATTGCATTACTTTTATTCTAATATGTCTTCTACTGAGCATTAGATATTAAGCGTTTTTTCTTTCGTTAATTCTTTGTTGAGCCATTTCTAAGGCTGCTTGATGTGTTGTAATTTGTTCCAATTCCACTTTATTTAAAACCTGTAAAGTAGTATGGTATATTTCTCTAGTTTGACTCATAGCCTGTTCTCTATTATATCCTTTAAGTTCAGAATACACATTTATTAACCCTCCAGCATTAATCAAGAAGTCAGGAGCATAACAGATTCCTTTATCAGCACATAGTTTCCCGTCTCTTTCCTCATCTGCTAACTGATTATTTGCAGCACCAGCAATAATCTCACATTTTAATCTACTAATTGTATCCGGATTAACAGTACCACCCAAAGCACAAGGAGCATAAATATCCATATCTAAATCAAAAATAGCATCACCCATAACTATAGTAGCCCCAAACTTCTTAGCTGACTCATTTAATTTTTGCTCATTTATATCATTAATAATAACATGTGCTCCTTCTTCAGTTAAGTGTTTTACCAGGTTTTCTCCAACATGACCAACCCCCTGAACAACTACAGTTTTACCCACTAATTTATCAGAACCCCATTTGAATTTTGCGGATGCTTTCATTCCCATATATACACCAAAAGCAGTTACAGGAGAAGGATCTCCACTACCACCCATGCTTTCAGGAATACCCGTAACATGTTTGGTTTCCATACGCACATACTCCATATCCTTGGTGCTCATGCCTACATCTTCAGCAGTAATATATTTACCTCCAAGACTATCAACATATTGTCCGAATTTACGCATTAATGCTTCTGTTTTTTCAGTTTTAGAATTACCCATAATAACTGCTTTACCGCCTCCTAATTCAAGTCCTGATATTGCCGCTTTAAGGGTCATTCCTCTTGATAATCTTAAAACATCTTGAAAAGCATCTTCTTCATCAGCATAATCCCACATTCTAGTGCCTCCTAAAGCAGGGCCTAAAGTAGTATCGTGAATTGCAATAATAGCTTTTAAACCTGTTTCGGCATCTTGGCAGAAAACTACTTGTTCATGCCCCATTTGAGTCATCTTGCTAAGTGCTAAATCCTTTCTTTCAACTGTTTTTTGTGCCTTTGCTATTGTCATAAATATGTCAATTTTTACTATTTAATAAGATAATTCAACTTTAAAAAAGAAATAACTTCTATTTTTAAAGCGGTCGCGAATTTACTTATTATTTTTGGCAATTCAATTAAAGTATATCAGCAACTAATGAAACACTTAAAATATCTCAATAAATTTCTATGGAAATACCGTAACCTACTTATAATAGGCACTGTATTTATTGTAATTGCCAGCCTACTTGCATTATACCCAGCTGAATTTGTTCGTAAAGCATTTGATGCTGTACTTTTAAGTGTGAAAGAAGGGACTCAATCATCAGATAGCATTAGCTATACTCTATTAAAATATGGTGGACTTATAGTATTGTTTGAGATACTCAAAGGGATTTTTATGTTTTTTATGAGGCAAACAATAATTGTAATGAGCCGAAAGATAGAATTTGACCTCAAAAATGAAATCTATCAACAGTATCAAAATCTAAGTATGAGTTTTTATAAAAAGAACAAAACTGGGGATTTGATGAATAGAATATCGGAAGATGTAAGTAGAGTGAGAATGTATTTAGGCCCAGCATTAATGTATGGAATAAATATAGTGATACTATTTTACTTGGTAATTAAAAAAATGTTAAGCATTAATGATACACTGACTTTATATGTGCTTTTACCGCTTCCAATATTAGCAATACTAGTGTATTTCGTAAGTAATACTATTAACAAAAAAAGTGAAAGAGTACAAGAACAACTCTCTCAAATAACTACTATATCTCAAGAAACTTTTTCTGGAATAAAAATCATTAAATCATTTGGTAATGAGACAAATACTTGGCAAGTATTTTTAGAGTCATGCAAGGCATATACTAGCAAACAAATGAAATTAGTACAAGTTGAAGCTGTATTTTATCCTCTTATTATTACTATGGTAGGAATGAGTACTATTTTTACCATATATGTAGGAGGGCTTGAAAGTTTTAAAGGAACTATCACTACGGGTAACATTGCTGAATTTATCATTTATGTAAACATGTTAGTTTGGCCAGTTACTTCAGTGGGTTGGATCACATCACTAGTACAAAGAGCAGCTGCATCACAAGAAAGAATAAATGATTTTTTACTTTTAGAATCAGAAATTCAGAACAATATTACAGAACACACCCCAATTATTGGAGATGTTCATTTTAAGAATGTAAGCCTTACTTATGATGATACTAATATTACTGCCCTAAATGATGTCAGTTTTACTATTAAAGAAGGAACTAGTTTAGGGATTTTTGGAAAAACAGGAAGTGGAAAATCGACCATTGCAAATCTAGTATGTCGATTATACGATACCACTAAAGGTGATATTAAATTTGGAAACACTAACATTAAAAATCTCAATTTATTTAGCTTGAGATCATGCATGGGTTATATCCCACAAGATGGTTATTTATTTTCGGGATCGATAAAAGAAAACATTGCGTTCGCAAGCAATACAATTGATGAAAAGGAAATTCTGGAAGCTGCAAAAAAAGCAGAAATACTAGAAGAAACTGAAAAATTTACGGAAGGATTTGAAACCATAATTGGAGAAAGAGGAGTTAAACTATCGGGGGGGCAAAGACAAAGACTGGCTATTGCTCGTACCTTTTACAAAAAACCAAATCTATTTATTTTTGATGATTGTTTGTCAGCAGTTGATGCAACAAAAGAGCAAAAAATATTAAAAAACTTAAAAGCGGAAAGTAGCGGAAAAACATCCATAATTATAAGCCATAGAATTGCAACTCTTAAGCATACCGACCATATTATTGTTCTAGAAGAAGGCAAAATAATTGAACAAGGAACCCATCAATCTTTACTTAAAAGTAAGGGCTTTTATTATGAAATAAATAAAAGTCAAAGTAAATCCATTTAGTCATTTGATAATTTGATGTTTACATTTTATTATTTTTTTTATATTTGACAAATTATTAAAACCAACTAAGATGACTGAGAAACATGAGATGCAAGAAATTTTTTCAAAAAAAGTAAGAGCAGGAAGAAGAACCTATTTTTTTGATGTGCGATCGACCAAAGCTGGAGATTATTACATGACCATTACGGAAAGCGTAAAGGATGTTACTGATGAAGGAGTTTCGTCATACCGAAAACATAAAGTATATCTTTACAAAGAAGACTTTAGTAATTTTAAAGAAGCATTTGAACAAGTAAGTAGCTATATTATTGCAGAAAAAGGAGAAGCAATAATTTCGGATAAGAAATTTGAAAAAAAGGAAGAAAAAAGTTCCTTTGATACCAAAAAAGAATCATCAACTGATTTTACTGAAGTTAATTTTGAAGATTTAGGAAAAGATTAAACGAAATACACAAACAACAAGTAAAACCCCTATTTATAGGGGTTTTTTATTTAGAAAAACTTTTAACAAATCATGATTTTGTTGATAATTTGATATACTTTTAAAATTAAAAACCCAAAATACTGAATACTTTTATATCCGTAAAAAAACCAGACAATGGGAAGAATAATTGCAATAGCAAATCAAAAAGGTGGGGTAGGAAAAACAACTACAGCTATGAACTTAGCGGGTAGTTTAGGTATACTTGAAAAAAAAGTGTTACTAATTGATGCCGATCCTCAAGCCAATGCTACATCAGGAGTTGGTCACAACCCTCAAGAAATAAAACAAGGGATATACGAATGTCTTATAGGAAAAGCAAAAGCTAGTGATTGTATAATTAGCACCCAAAGTCCAAATTTAGATTTACTGCCAGCCAATATCGACCTAGTTGGTGCAGAACTGGAACTTGTAAATCTTGAGCAAAGAGAATACCAAATGCAAAAAGCATTAGCTCCAATAAAAGACAATTACGATTACATTATCATAGATTGCGCCCCATCATTAGGATTGCTTACTCTTAATGCTTTATCAGCTTCCGATAGCGTTATAGTACCTATACAATGCGAATATTTTGCTCTAGAAGGTTTAGGAAAATTACTAAATACCATAAAAGTAGTACAACAAAGACTTAATATTAACTTAGAGATTGAAGGGCTATTATTAACTATGTACGATACCCGCTTACGATTATCTAACCAAGTGGTTGAAGAAGTAAAAACACACTTTCAAAATATGGTTTTCAAAACAATTATTCACAGAAATGTACGTTTAGGAGAGTCACCATCATTTGGAGAAACAATTGTAATACATGATGCTACAAGTAAAGGAGCAATAAACTATCTTAACTTAGCTAACGAATTATTGCAAAAGCTAGCAGTAACAGTTTAAAATATGACTAAAGAAAGAGGGGCATTAGGCAGAGGTTTGGCATCAATCCTTGGCAGTAGCACTACTGATTTCACAAAGGATTCAACTGAAAAAAACACAAATCAATCAGCTGTTGTTGGTAGTACACATGAAATACTTATTTCACAAATAATTACTAACCCTTTTCAGCCCAGAACAAAATTTGATCAAGAAAAATTAAACGAACTTGCTATTTCCATTGAGCAATTAGGAATTATACAACCTATTACTGTTCGTAAAATGAAAGAGGGTGAATTTCAATTGATTTCAGGAGAAAGAAGATTTAGAGCTTCAATTCTAGCAGGACTTGAAAAAATACCCGCTTTTATAAGAATAGCTAACGACCAAGAAATGCTTGAAATGGCATTGGTCGAAAATATTCAAAGGGAAGATCTTAACCCAATTGAGGTAGCCCTAAGCTACCAAAGATTGATTGAAGAAATAAAACTAACCCAAGAACAGTGCAGTGAGCGTGTAGGCAAAAACAGAAGTACAGTAACTAATTTTTTACGCCTTTTAAAACTCCCTGAAGCAATACAAAAAGGATTGAGTGATGGCACAATTAGTAATGGACATGCTAGATCACTGCTCTCCATACAATCAGAAGAATCGCAAATTAATTTATACCATGATATTGTTGCAAATGGCTACTCAGTAAGAGAGGTAGAGCAACTAACAAAAGAATTTGCTGATAAAACCTATACCAGAACTTCAAAAGTTAGTAGCATTGCTACACCACTTCCTTTTTCACAACAAAAAATGGTACACGATTTATCAAAAAATCTTAATGCTTCTATAGAATTAAAACGCAATAAGAAAGGAAAAGGAAAACTGATGATTCCTTTTAATAATGATGAAGATTTTGAAAGAATAATTGGCATTCTAAACAACTAATTTGTCAGCAATCAAGCAAATACTAATTGTTCTTTTTTGGAGTGCTTGCACTATTGTTTCAGCACAAGAAACAGAAAATAAAATTCCTAAGAAAGCAGGACTTTATTCGGCTATACTACCTGGCGCTGGACAAGTTTACACCAAAAAATATTGGAAAGTCCCAATTATTTATGCAGGACTTATTACCTCAGCCTATTACATAAAAGAAAGTAATGACTTTTATCAGCTTTATAAAACAACCTACTTAAACCGACTTGACGGCAATAACTCTGATGAATTTTATGGACAATATTCTAATCCAGATTTAATAATACTTACCGATCATTACAGAAGAAATAGAGAAATCTCCATTCTTTGTTTTGTTGGAACATATATTTTAAATATTGTTGATGCCTCAGTAAACGCTCATCTTTTTGATTATGATGTAAGTGATGATTTATCTTTACATATTCAGCCCGTCTATTTTTCAAAAGAAAATGCTCCCGGTTTATCATTATCCTTTAATTTGTAAATTTGTACAATGAAAATTGCAATACTTGGTAATGGCAAAATGGGCAAGCGAATTAGTGAATTAGCCATCAAAAAAGGACATAGTATTGTTTGTATTTCCGATTCCAAAACTCCAGCAAAATCACTTGATTTAAGCATAGCTGATGTGGCAATTGATTTTAGTACCCCTACTGCTGCTTTTGAAAATATTTCTCATGCAATTAATAATGGTATTCCAATAATTTCAGGTACAACAGCTTGGCTTGATAAATTGCAAAACATAAATGATTTGTGTATAAAAAAAGAAGGCGCTTTTTTATACGCTTCTAATTTTAGTTTAGGGGTAAATATCTTTTTTGAACTTAATAAAAAACTAGCTACACTGATGAAAAATCAAAGTTATGAAAGTAAAATACATGAAATTCATCACACTCAGAAACTTGATTCTCCAAGTGGAACTGCTATTACTTTAGCAGCACAAATGAATGAAATACTAGCGACCAAAACTAAAATAACTGCTGATAGAATTGATGATATTCCTGGTACACATCAAATAACTTATTCATCAAAAGTAGATGAGATTGAAATCAAACATACGGCTAATAATCGTGATGGTTTTGCAATGGGAGCAATCATAGCTGCAGAATGGATAATAGGAAAAAAAGGTATTTATAGCATGAAAGATGTATTAGCACAATAAAAAAAATTAAATTCGTTTTTAAAGAATATGAAAAAATTAAAAGAACTTTTAGGCAAATCATTTAAGGTAGTAGTATTTATTATTGGAACAATTATATGGAGTCTATTTGTTTACACAATTGATGGAGAATGGCTCTATTTTATGCCCTTAATAGCTGGAGATATTTTATTTTGGGAAACAATTTCATGGCAATTTTGGAAAAAGAAAGAAAACACCACCGAAAAGAAGAAAAAAAGTGAACTCAAATCATGGTTTGATGCTATCTTGTTTGCTGTTATTGCAGCAACTATTTTACGAACTTTCCTTATTGAAGCCTATACAATTCCAACTTCATCCATGGAAAAATCAATGCTTGTTGGCGATTTTCTTTTTGTAAGTAAATTAAGTTATGGCCCAAGAGTTCCAATGACTCCTTTGGCATTTCCACTAGTACACCATACCATGCCTATTGGTGGTGGAAAATCCTATTCTGAAAGTATACAACTTCCTTACCATAGAATGAAAGGATTAGGCAAAATTGAAAGAAATGACTGTGTGGTATTCAATTGGCCAGCCGAAAACATAGGAAGACCTGTTGACAAAAAAGAGAACTATGTAAAAAGATGTGTTGGAATTCCTGGTGATATACTGGAACTTAAAAATGCAGATCTTTTTGTAAATGGAACTCCACAAAAAGAATTTGAGGGCATGAAAAAACAATGGGTTTATGATGTAAGCACTACAGGAACTGGCTTAAATCCAAACATCCTTTTGGAAAAATATGATATTACTGAAGGTGGCTATGGGCGCAATAGAAATGAATATATTCTTACTCTTACAGATGCTAATCGTGACGCATTAAGTACTTTTCCCAATGTAACTAAAGTAGAAAGAAATGTAAAAGAAGTAGGAGTATATGAAGATTATATTTTCCCTCATGATGAAAATTACAAATGGAATGTGGATAATTTTGGTCCTATTACAATACCAGAAGCTGGTAGTACGGTTGAACTTTCAACTGAAAATATATCCATCTACAAAGAGATTATTGAGCGCTATGAAAACAATAAGCTTGAAATAATTGAAGACACGATTTACATCAACAATAAAGTGGCAACTACTTATACTTTTAAGATGAATTACTACTGGATGATGGGAGATAATCGGCACAATTCTGCTGATAGTAGATTTTGGGGATTTGTACCTGAAAATCATATTGTGGGTAAAGCTTTATTTGTATGGATGAGCTGGGATAAAAATGCAAAAGGACTAAAAAAAGTCAGATGGAACAGGTTATTTACTAGTGTTAAATAAACCCTTATTAGCTACAGCATATCTAGCGCCAATAGGCTATTACGCAATACTTTTACAAAATACAGATTGCAAAATTGAACACCATGAGCATTTTGTAAAACAGAGTGTTCGGAATAGATGTGAGATTTATAGTGCAAATGGAAAATTACGCTTAACAATACCAAAACAGGCACAAGGAAGTAGCAAAACACTGATAACTAACATTAAAATTGCTTACAAAGAAAGATGGCAGCAAGAACACTGGAATGCAATTGTATCAGCTTATAACTCCTCCCCTTTTTTTGAATATTACAAAGATGAACTAAAGCCTTTTTTTGAAGAAAAAGAAGTTTACTTAACCAACTTTAACAATGGATTGCAGGAAAAGATTTTAAAGTTTTTGAAAGTAAAAACAAAACACAGCCCTAGCACTGAATACAAGCACAGAGGAGATTTTACTGATTTAAGAAATCACAAATTCATCAGTAAAAAAATGGAAAAATACGATCAGGTTTTTATGGAAAAACATGGCTTTATTGCTAATCTTTCTATTTTAGATTTGCTTTTTAATTTAGGTCCTGAAAGTGGAGCATATCTAGCCAATATGGACACTAGTTTTGACATATAAAATAGTAGCCAAGATAAGTCTAGTGCCTAAATACTAATTTATAACATCTATTTTTTATTTTTGACAAAAATTAACCTAATGGCAGATTTAGAATTCAATAAGAATGATGATAGCTTGAGATTACTCATTTCAGAGATGAAAAGAAAACATGCTATTATCTCATTGGGTGGTGGAAAGAAAAAAATTGAAAGCCAACATGGCTTAGGAAAACTTACTGCAAGGGAGCGTATCGGATATCTAAAAGATGCCGATTCGGATTTTTTAGAAATTGGTGCTTTTGTTGGGGAAGGAATGTATGAAGAATATGGTGGCTGTCCTTCAGGTGGGGTTGTTGCCGGAATTACATATGTAAAGAAAAGACAGTGTATTGTTGTTGCTAATGATGCTACTGTAAAAGCAGGAGCTTGGTTTCCAATTACTGGAAAGAAAAATTTGCGTTTGCAAGAAATTTCCATGGAAAACAGATTGCCGATTATCTACTTGGTAGATAGTGCTGGAGTTTTCTTACCTCTACAAGATGAGATTTTCCCAGACAAAGAACATTTTGGAAGAATTTTCAGAAATAATGCTCGTATGAGTTCTATGGGAATCACTCAAATTTCTGCCGTTATGGGCTCTTGTGTTGCTGGAGGAGCTTACCTCCCAATTATGAGTGATGAAGCCCTTATTGTTGACAAAACAGGAAGTATTTTTCTAGCAGGAAGTTATCTGGTAAAAGCGGCTATTGGCGAAACTATTGATAACGAAACTTTGGGTGGTGCTACTACCCATTGCGAAATTTCTGGTGTAACCGATTATAAAGCTAAGGATGACAAAGCCGCTTTGGACAAAATCCGTGCTATTATGGATAAAATTGGCGATTATGACAAAGCCGGTTTTAGCAGAGAAGAGGCTCATCTTCCAAAAGAAAATGAAAAAGAAATTTACGGAATACTTCCAAGAGATAGAGCCAAGCCATATAATATGAAGGAGATTATTGCTCGGCTAGTGGATAAATCAGAATTTGAGGAGTACAAAGAAGATTATGGAAAATCTATAATTTGTGGTTATGCTAGAGTGGATGGCTGGGCAGTAGGGATAGTGGCTAACCAGAGAGAAATGATAAAAACCAAAAAAGGGGAAATGCAATTTGGAGGGGTTATTTATTCCGATTCTGCAGATAAATCAGCTCGTTTTATTGCCAATTGCAATCAGAAGAAAATCCCTTTGGTTTTCTTACAAGATGTTACTGGTTTTATGGTGGGTTCCAGATCCGAGCATGGAGGTATTATTAAAGATGGTGCCAAAATGGTAAATGCTATGGCAAATTCTGTAGTTCCTAAGTTTACCATTATTATTGGCAATTCTTATGGGGCAGGTAATTATGCTATGTGTGGCAAAGCTTACGATCCTAGGCTTATTGTTGCTTGGCCAACAGCTGAACTTGCCGTTATGGGAGGAGAACAAGCCGCTAAAGTTTTATTGCAAATTGAAAAAGCTTCTTTAAAAGCTAAAGGAGAAGAAATTGATGAAAAAGCAGAAAAAGCACTTTTAAAAACCATTACTGATAGGTATGATAAGCAAGCCTCACCTTATTATGCAGCATCTCGTTTGTGGGTAGATGCCATTATTGATCCTTTAGATACTCGTAAAGTCATTTCTATGGGAATTGAGGCCGCAAATCACGCACCTATAAAAGAGGTTTATAATCCTGGAGTTATTCAAAGTTAAAAAATTATTTAAAAATTCAATTTAAAACTAAATGATTCATCCAAAAACAGAATTAAGATTTATTAGTAAAGAAGTTGGTTATGGTGTTTTTGCCACCGATTTTATTCCTGCGGGTACAATTACTTGGGTCATGGACAAGTTAGATAGAGAATTTCGTCCTGAAGAATTCTTTGCAATGGACCTTGTTTATCAAAATATTATTGACACCTATACTTTTCGCAACAATATTGGAAACTATATACTGTGTTGGGACCATGGTCGATTTGTAAATCATAGTTTTAATGCAAATTGCCTTACAACAGCTTATGATTTTGAAATTGCTATTCGAGATATACTTCCTGGGGAGCAATTAACAGATGACTATGGCTATTTAAATATTAAAGATCCGTTCACAGCAGTAGATGAAGGCACAGAAAGAAAAATAGTATATCCAGATGACTTGGTGAGGTATTATAAAGTATGGGATGAGAAAATTCTAAAGGTTTTTGGAAAAATCAATGCCTACGAGCAGCCACTAAGAGTATTGATTAAAGATGAGCTCTGGGATAAAGTTCAAAAAATTATTGCAGGAAAACAGCAAATAGACTCTATTTTGAACAACTATTATGATGATCCAGTTTTAAAAACTAAAGCATAATAGCAGGAAAAATCTCACTCCAATTATTTAGGAATTCTTTATAATACTAATTTCTTTTTCTAATAATTCATTATAAATTCTCATTCCTAAATGCTTCTCAAGCTTACCTTCATTATCAAATAGGTCTGTAAACGCAACTTGGCAATTTTGATTTTTAAATTTTTCATCTCTAAATGGTTTCTTGTCAGAAGATGATAAAGTTGTTTTTGGATAAAGTAAAATACTTAAATCAGTATCATAGTGCAGATTGTAAACAAACATTTGCTTAAGGTCAGCGTCAGAAGGTTTATTGTCATTCAATACTTTCCATTTTGTGTCTATTACGAGTCTTTTGTCTTTAGTTTCAACAATTATATCAGCTCTTAAACCTCTAGTTTCCCAAAAAGGTGTTCTATTTTGTTCTTTAATCTTAATAATTGGATTATCTGAATCATTTTGTAACACTTTTAGTTTACGGTAAACATAATTTTCGTAAAGCATATTCATATCGAACATAATAGCTAGAACATTTTCATTGCCACCCTTTAAATCTGGAGAATATCTTAAAATTATAAGTTTGGCCAAAGTGATGGCTTGTCTATATCGTTCTGTATTTCTGTCAAACTTTAATTTCTCAAACCATTTCTCTGTGATGCTTTCTTGCGAGATACCTTCAAAATTTAAGAGTAGTTTGTTAATTCTAATATTATGATTCGGATTGTGAGCAATTATTTTTAAAATAAGCAAAGCCTTTAGCAATATTTGATTTAGTTTATTATCGGCATCAAATATTTTATGTTCAACAAAGAATCTTTCCTTATGAAAAGCATTTTTACGAATGTGATTAGTGAAGAGAATTTTACCCTTTACCTTATTAAGGTTTTCTTCAATAGGTCTATATTTTTTCTTAATCCGTGTTTAAAAATCGTTTCTGTTTCAGATAAAAACAAGTCATAATACAGATCTAAAATAGATGCAGATTTAAGCTTTAATTTAGCATTGGAAATTGTATTTAGCTTTATAAGCTTACACTCCTTTAGCATTGTAATTAGTGCATTATGCCATTTATCTTTTGATGCTGTGTCTTTTGATGCTGTGTCTTCTAATTTATTATCAGCTTTTGGAAGTATTTCAATGGTTAGGTTTTTAACTTGAATTACGCCAACATAATTATTGAACTTGATTCGTTTATTGCCTACAGAAAAGAACTTCTCCTTAGTTTTATAACCATATTTTTCAAGAGCATTAAAATGAGTAATTTTAAAAGGGGATTCTTCATCAACTTTTAATGTATGATGTTCAAAAACTTGTAATCTGTTTTTGGAACTACTCATAAATAGACTTGAAAGAATCTAATGACCAACTAGATGATTTGGTGAAATTATAAATAGTTTTTTCATTATACTCATCATACTCGTCATCCAAACCATTTGATAAGAATTTGATAGGATCTTCTTTTTTAACAATGAACTCCTTTCCAATTACTAGCATAATTTTTCCCCAATCACCATAAAAATATTCTTGCAGAAGAGGAAGAATTTTATTCTCAAAAATGGTTTTGATTTCTTCTAGTGGTTCTTGTCTATTTTTAATAGTCATGAAATATGAGTGACCTATACAATAATCTTTGTCAAGAAGTTTTTCAATTCTAGAGTTTATTGCTATTAATAGAGATTCCAAATCGAGTCCATTGCATTTAAACTCTTCAATATTTAATATGGCTGGTTCAGGGTTCATTTCGATAAATGAAAATCTTCTCCTAAGCGCAGTATCTAAGGCCTCAACACTTCTGTCTGCAGTATTCATTGTGCCGATAATGTATAG
>JACKQG010002168.1_pt1 | contig 26024 bp, 17 predicted proteins | sample 8237621 | NCBI WGS metagenome assembly JACKQG01 (sample SAMN15677084, study PRJNA649215) | marine metagenome | biome: marine; feature: Black Sea; material: saline water; isolation source: suspended particulate matter (SPM) from the Black Sea western gyre | collected 2013-06-09/2013-06-10 | depth... | reverse complement strand
TGTTCCTGGACACCATGTGGCGCGGGGGCGGCCCGTACCACGGGAACGCCAACAAATTCATGCCCGGCAACTACAACGGTGATTGGCAGGGAGCCGGACATGAAATGAAACATTTCGCCTTTGACCGACACAACGGCGGCATTCAGGGCGTTTTCATGGATCACTCCGTAAGACATGTGCCGATCAAGCAGTTGTGGCGGCTCAAGTGGCATCGCACCTTTGACACAGGCCGCAAAATGAGCTGGCCTAAATGGATGGCCGATTACCCCGAGCACCAATAGGACAGCCAACCATCTCATCCCGATAAAATTGAGTTGACACGGTGGCGCGATTCAGGTAGCAAACGTCAACCCGTTGCTCGACAACCCGAACTGACTTTTTTAACTCAAAAACCAATACAATTCATACAAACCAAACAAACCTCATGAATAAGAGCACAACCAGAATAATGGCGGTAGCCACTGCGATCCTGATGGCCTCATCTTCGGCTTTCGCGGCGGTTAAGAACGGTGCCTCGTTGAAGGGCAACGAGTACACCAAGGGCGGAAACAGCGTCCAAGGCGGCGGCGTGATCGCGTGGAACGAGTTTTCCTCGGTGGACCCCACCGCGTTCAGCCACGACCTGTCATCCGGCGACCTCACGGTCCTGAAGGATGGTGACTACCTGGTGGCCGTGACCGTTCCCCTTTACACGTTCAATGGACAACGCAACACGCAGCGCGCCGATTTGATGGTCAACGGCACTGCGGTTCCCACCGGGCTGGGCGAATCGAGTTACATCCGCTACACTGGCAACCATAGTGAAGCCTCGGATCACTTCGCCGTGCTGGTCGCCCTCAAGGCCAATGACGTGCTCACCGTCATGACCACCCCAACGGCGGCGAACGCAACACAAGCCTTTATCGCCACCTGCAGTCTTTACGCCGAGTTAGTCGATGGCAACCGCAACGTGTTCTCCGCCAGCGCCACCGAGATTCAATCCGGCACCAACCTCAACATCGACCCGGACACGGGGGATCAGGCCTTAGTCTGGACATCCGCGAGGAAAGGAAGCGCCTACTCACATACCGACGGGAATGCCGAAATCACTTTCGAGAATGATGGCAACTACATGGTCTACGCAAACGTCCCCCTTCGCGGCAACGTGGCGCGCGGGTCTGTCGGGCTGACCCTCAACCTGGATGAAGGCTATCTGGATGGCGCCCGCGGGCAGCAGGGGTACATCCGCGACGCGAACAACCACAAGGATTCCTCGATCCACTTTTCAGGGATCATCCGGGCCGAGGCGGGACAGGTGCTGACAGTCACCACCGAGCGACTGGCCCAGGCTGGCAATATCACGGTTCAAGCAAACAGGGCCGCCTCGATTTTCATCGAAAAACTGCGGAATGACGGACTTTTCAGCGATTCCTTCACCGAGACAACCGCGGGTGAAAACTTGAACGCAGCCAACAAAAACGCGCTCTCCCTTGTCGGGGACGGTTTCAGCCTGGACATCATCGACAACACCACTTACGCCAACGAGGGAGATAGTGAGGAAAACATCGTCATCAAGAAGGCCGGCAGCTATCTGCTCTCCTTCAACTGTACTTTTACAGGCGGTAATGCCCGCGCCAACCCGCGAGTCACTGTGGAGGTCAACGGGAGCGTCGTTCCCGGGGCAACCAGCACGGCTCACTATAACCGCCATGCCGATGGCCACGACGAGACCACCGGTTCGTTTGTCGCCCTGCTGAGCGACTTGGCCGTAGATGACGTGGTCACAATCAGCGTCCAGCGGGAGGCTAACGGCGGTATCGTCACTTCGCCGGAAGGCGGCAAGGTCGCTCTGCAAGCCAAGGATGCCTACACCGCAGGCGCAGGCGACAGCAGTCCGCCGAAGCTCTCCTCCTTCACCGGACTCGGTCTGGACGGTTTCGAGGCCAACCTGGAGGACTTTGGTTTGTCAGTGGACGCCGCCAGCATTAAGGCGGTTGTGGACGGGGCAGAGGCCGCGGTCACGACCAGCAAGGACGGCTCCATCACCACGGTCAGCTATGAGTTTGCCTCACTCCCTGCCCCAATGAGTACCCATTCGGTCTCTCTGAGCTACTCAGACTCGGCAGGCAACAGCCACAGTAAAGATTTGTCGTTCGCCATCACGGTGAATTACCAGTCGCTTCCGGCCAGCTTTGCCTCCACATCGGTCGACAAGTCTTCCCCCGGCTTCATCGCCAACGTGACGCAGATCAGCACCACGCAGACCGAGGGAGCAAACAACGTTCACGGCAATAGCATTGCCGGTGCGGAGAAGCAGTTGGCTGGTCTGTACCTCAACCCGAACGAGGTGGACGATGACGAGAATCCCCTGCCGTACCTGAATGAGGCCGATCCGGACGCCTGGGAGGGCTGGAGCATCTCCCCGGTCGAGGTGGATGGAGTAATCAACTGGAACCAGGATGAGGGAGCCGCCATCGGCAATTTCGGAGAAGACCAGGCAATTCCCCAGATCCCGGGTTGGGGCGACAGTTCGGATGGCATCGTGGCCGAAATGCTCGGCTATCTGGATTTGTCCAAGGGCCTCCACACGCTGGGGGTCCACAGCGATGACGGCTTCAAGGTCTCCTTTGGCCCCAACGCAAAGGATGCCATGGGAATCATTGCCGGCCAGTTCGAAGGCTGGGGGGTCGATGTCCTATTTAATGTTGTAGCCGAGGCGGACGGCCTCTACCCGGTCCGTCTGCTTTGGTACGAGGGCGGTGGTGGAACCAATATCGAGTTCTTCTCGGTGAGCAAGAGCGGGGCGAAGATCCTGATCAATGATCCCGACAACGCCAATGCCATCAAGGCCTATCGGACAGCCGACTCGGCGCCCTACATCAGCCGCGTTGCCCCGGCAGGCGGCGAGTTGTCACAAACGATCGAGTTTGATTTTACAAATGGAGATCTCTCCGTGGACAAGAGTTCGGTGGCGATGAAGCTCAACGGCGAGGATGCATCCATCACCACCAAGTCAACCGACGACGGGATTTCAGTGGTTTATAATCATGGCGATTACCTCCCGGGAGGAGCTCACACCATTGAGTTGTCCTATACCGAGAGCGACGGCACAGCACGCGTCCGCAACTACAGCTTTAGCATTCCCAAGGGCCGCATCGACATCCTGATGGACAATCCAACGGTCACCGTGGAATTTGACGACCTCTCAGGTCCAACGGGAGTGGGCGCGGTCGGCAACCCTGGTTTGACCTACGTCGGCCCACCTGAATTCGGTGTGCCCGCCCTCTACCCCAACGGGGTTGGAACTGCCGTTCGTTTTGACGGATCCAAGGATCAACGTCTGAAAGTTGCCGATCATCCGGATATTAACATCACCGGCGGGCCGTGGGAGGAGATGAGCTGGGAATTCTGGTTCAAGCCGGAAAAACTTCCGACTGCCGGGCAGACTATCACCCTCTATGAACAAGGGGGGAATACTCGCGGTGTTCACTTGTACCTCAGCGGCACCCAGGATTCGGACCCAACCGAGGCCGACATCTACATGATGGCATGGAACCGGGCAGAGACCTTCTGGGGTGGCGTCGCCTTAAATCAAGTCGGCGACGAGGGCGTAACCTTAGTCAAAAGCGCAGTGAAAGTCGGAAGTCTTTATCATGTGGTGTTTGTCATGGACGGCGATCCGAGCGGCGACTTGGAGGGAACACTTACCGGTTACATCAACGGCCGCCAGGTCGGCCAGGTGTCCGGGGTTCACTTGTTGTATGTCCACACGGATGACATTGCCTTTGGCTACGCAGCTGCCCAGGCTGTAACCCATAACGGGGATAGAGGTGAACAGCCCGGCCTAGGCTTCACCGGTGTGCTTGATGACGCAGCATTTTACACCACCGCACTGACCGAGGAACAGGCCGCGGCCCACTTCGCGGGTGGCTATGCCGGCAAGGTGCCCGAGGTCATCGAGATCACCGCACAGCCGCAGGACGCCACCGTCCAGGAGGGAAAAACGGCAACCTTCAGCGTTGATTTTGAGGGAATGCCATTGATCGATGTGAAATGGCTGGTCAACGGGGAGGAAGCAGCAACCGATGCCGCCATCTCTGGTTCAAGCCTCAACATCGTGGCCACCGAGGCCAACAGCGGTGCCAAGATCAAGGCCGAGTTGACCAACGCCAACGGCACGGTGACCTCTACAGAGGCCACCCTGACCACCGTGGTGGACAGCACCGCTCCTGGGATCGCATCCATTAGCGCCGTGGCCGGCACCGTCAACCAGGTTACCATTGCGTTTGACGAAACCGTCAGCGCCGCAACTGCCGAGAGTGCGGCCAACTACACCATCGAGGGCCTGACCGTGAACAGCGCCACCCTTGGAGCAGATGGCAAAACGGTCACCCTCTCCACCAGCCAGCAAACTCCCGGCAGCTACACGGTTGCCATTTCCGGGGTGAAGGATGTTTCTGTACGAGAGAACACGGGAGACATATCTGCCTCAATCGACACGGCAATTGATTATTCGGCGGAGGTGATCTCCGACGGCCCGGTCATTTACTGGAAACTCGCCGAAACCGAGGGCACCGGGGCAAAAGACGAAATGGGCAACCGCTCTGGCACCTATGTGAGCAGAAGCGGCAGTGATCTCCCGACACTGGGAGCAGACAGTCTAGTCGCCGCATCGCAGGATGGTGCCGTCGAATTTAACGCGGGCAACGAGCAGTGGGTGAATGTTCCCGCACACCCAGAAATTAACACCGGCAGACACCCCTACCGATCCATTGAACTGTGGTTCAAGGCAACCAAGCTTCCCAATCTTCCGGCGGACGCCGAGTTCGCTCCCAAACAGACGATCTGGGAGGAAGGCGGCGGCTGGAGGGGTTTGAATATCTACCTGGCGGGAACCGAGGACTCGGACAATCCCACGAAGGCGGATCTTTACTTCAATGCATGGAGCCATGTAAACATGACTAACGCCGACTTCCCTGCGTGGGGCGGCACAAACGACGAACGGTCAATCCCCCTCCACGCTGATCACCCCGGCAGCCCAGTCTTTGTGAAGACACAGATTGAGGTCGGCAAGGTGTACCACATTGTGATGGTCCTCGATGGCGACACCGATGGAGGTCTCACTGGAACACTAAAGGGCTATGTGAACGGGGCGCTCGCTGCGGAAACCGACGGGGTGGGACAATTGGATAACCACGGAAACGCCAACGGGATTGGTGGCATCAATGGCGTGTCTTTCTATGTGGACGAAGCCAAGGATGGCACGCTGATGGGAACTGATTTTCTCCATTTCAACGGTGTCGTGGACGAGTTTGCAATCTTCAACACCGTGCTGACCGCTGACCAGATCGCCGGTCGCTACGAGATCGGCAACTTTTCTGCTGAACCGCCTGCACCGCCAACGATCAGTGTGGTCAACAATGGCGACGGCTCAGTGACGGTCACCTTCGAGGGCAAGTTGCAGACGGCAACCTCGGTGAACGGTCCGTGGGCAGATGCCGAGGGCGCAACCAGCCCGTTGACGATCCCCTCAGACCAGGCGGCACAGTTCGGCCGCGCGGTGAAATAAGATTCACACCACCAACTAAACCAACCCAAAGGGTCCGGCCACGGCCGGGCCCTTTTTTGGGGCCAAGCGACCATGATTTCACATTGGTTTTCGAATTGCCTTGGCATCGCCTTGGCACTTAGCTTGGTTCGTCAATTCCCGGATGCCAAAGCTTGGCCGTGCGAAGCCAATGCCGGATGCGCCGAGCGAACCAGGAGCTGAATTGCAATCAACCAAAATGAAACGTTTACTAATCACGATGATCACCGTTGGTGGACTGGGCATACTGACCCCAACCCAGGCTGCCGTAAAAAACGTGGCCTGGCTACAGGGCACCTCGCTCAAGAACGGCTCATCCGTCCTCAACAGCACCGAACCCATGGGAATCAAGTGGGCGGCCTACTCCTCCATCGATCCATCCATCTACGATCATTCCTTGGCGAACCCGACCGAGTTGGTTGTCAGAAAGGACGGCGACTATCTCATCGCGGCAACTTTGCCAATGAAGGGAACAGGAGTCCGCTCGGTGCAGGCCATCGAGGTGTTCGTAAATGGGCAGGCCGTCCCCGGGGCAGTTAGTCGGTGTTCCTATATCCGGATGGACTCCGGACAGAATGAATCCTCTGCCCACCTGGCATGCCTGCTGCCAGGGTTGAGCGCCAATGACGAGATTGAATTGAAAACCTACAAGGCCACCCAAAATAGGGTGGCGGTCAATATGGAAACGGCGAGCCTATACGTCGAACTGGTGGCGGACACGCCTAATGTTTTTTCCGGAACAGCCACCGAGGCAGTGGGGGGATCCATGCTCAACTACCGTGAGGAGGAAGTGGAGGCAGGTGAACTTGCCCTGGTCTGGAATTCCGACCGGACCGGGGATGCCTTTGGGCACTCCGGGGAAACCATCACCCTGAAGACTAAGGGAAGTTACCTAGTCCTGGTGAATGTACCCCTGCAGGGCAATGTGATACGCGCCAGTGTGGGTCTGCAGTTGTGGCTGGGCGGCTATGAGGAGGGGGATATCGCGATCGGGGGACGTGCCCAGCAGGGGTTCATCCGCAACGTCAGCAACCACGACAAGTCTTCCATCCACTTCTCCGGGTTGATCCACACGAGCGAGGCCAACCAGGAACTGCTTGTGGAAACCGTGCAACTCGCCAACTTCGGCGACATCACCATGGGGAACAAACAGGCGACCCTCTTCATCGAAAAGGTGGACCCAAGCTCAGACCTGTTTTTCAGCACCGCCTTCAGCCTGGCCGACACCGACGACTGGAACACGATCGAAAAGGAGTCTGTTTTGTGGGAGGCGGGTGATAATCGCCTCATCGACGAGGCCAGATACGGCCACAGCGAGGAGGGCGGCCCGGAGATTGTGATCCGCAGGGACGGCAGCTATCTGCTCGTCTACAACGACGTCCTGGAGGGCGGCTCCGCCCGCGCCAACCCGAGGGTCACGGTGGAGGTCAACGGGATCAAGGTGCCGGGCGCGGAGTCCAAGGCCCATTACATCCGCAACAGCGGCGGTCATCATGCCAGCTCCGGCTCGCTGGTGTTCCTGCTGGAAAACCTCAAAACGGACGACGTGGTGACCGTGAACACCGAGAAAGAAGCCGGCGGCGGAGAGGTGTACGCGCAGGAGGACGCCCTGTTGACCCTGATTCACAAGGAGACCGTGACCCTGCCGGGGGGGGACACGACGCCCCCGCGCATCATCGCCTTTGAGCAAATCCTCAAGTCGCCCAGGGGCCGGCCGGTGAACGGCTTCTCCCTCGTGATTCAGGAGATGGGCCTGAAACTCAACGCCGCCACCCTGAAAGCCTCCCTCGACGGCAAGCCGGTGAAACTGAAAGTGGCCCAGGCCGGCGACAGGCACACCGTCTCCTACTTGGAGAACCGAAACATGAAGACCGGGCGCATCTGGTCCCAGGCGGACATCTCCTTTTCCGACACGGGCGGCAACAGCCACGAGCGGGTGTTCTTCGGCAAGGCACCGCCCACCCCTCCCCCGTTTGATGAGACCAAGACACAACTCGCCCTGCCCCTGCCCGAGCCCCCGGTGATCGACGGGCTCATCGACCTGGACGGCGGCGAGTCGTGGGTCTGGGCCGGTGGCGGGCCCGGGGAATGGTGGCGCGCGGAATTCGACGAGACGATGACCGACGGCATCCGAGGGGGGGCCATCGGGGACAAGGGCGCGCCGCCCCGGGACAGGCAGGATCTCGGCATCCGGGTGTTCGCAGGCTACGACACGGACAACTTTTACATCGGTGTCCGGGTGCAGGATGACAACTTCTTCGGTGACAGCGCCGAGGAGGAATCCCGGAACGGAAGCACTTGGCACGATGACGCCGTGGAAATCTTCATCGACGGGGACAACAGCAACCTCGACTCTCGCGACACGAGCGGCACCAACCCCGAAGTCGTCGGCACCGGCGGCCAATACGTCATCTCGGTGAACAACGCCTACCGCGAAAAGGAGGCCGGCGATCCGGGTTACGGCGAGGGGGAGGCGTGGTACGCGCGGGTGGCGACTTACGACGGCGGGTACGATGCGGAGTTCCGCGTCTCCATGGAAACCATCGGCGATCCCGAGCCGGGACAGGTCATCGGCTTCACCGTCGGCGTCAATGACGACAACGACGGCGGCCCCCGGGAACGGCAAATCCTCTGGGTCGGCATCCCCCACACGGAGGCCACCTACGGCAACCTGCTTCTTGGCGGCAAGACCTATTCCGCGCCGAAAAAAGCGGCCCCGAACGTCGACGGGATCATCGACAGCGCTGAGTATGCGGAAGCCGAGCGCGCCTATGTCACCCCGCAAAACGGCATCTACGACATCACGGCGGGGGACGACTCATGGGACTCGAGCGACCAGAGCTACTTCGCCTGGGTAACCCACGACTATGAAGCCGTCTACGTCGCGGTCGATGTCACCGATCCCAACGTGGTCACCGACTCCGCCGGGGCCGGCACCGAAGACGGACAAACCTGGCAGGACGACAGCGTGGAGATTTTCTTCGATGCCGACGACAGCAACGACGCCGGGCGGGGAACGCTTGGGTTCGAGGGCCAATATGTGTTCAGCGCCAACGGTGCCCGGCGCGACAACGAGGCCAACAATCCCGCCTTCGGCAGATCGGGAGACTGGTTCGCCGCAACCACCCGCACCGGCAAGGGCTACCAGGTCGAGTTCAAGATCAAAAAGTCCGCCCTGTCGAACCCCGCGGACGGCGCCGGCCTCGGCTTCAACATCGCCGTCAACGACGACGACGGCAAGAACGGCTCGCGCAAATCACAGCTCAACTGGAGCGGCCGAGCCCATTCCGAGTTCACCTACGGCCGATTGATCCTGGAGGAGGGCGAAGGCGGTGGCCCGCCGCCTTCCATCAGCGCCCGGCTCAACGACAACGGCACCGTGACCGTCACCTTCGACGGCAAACTGCAGACCGCCCCCGCCGTCAACGGCCCGTGGCAGGACGTGAGCGGTGCCAGTCCGCTGGTGCTCCCGGCGGACCAGGCCAAGCGGTTCGGCCGCGCAGTGCGATAAACGGAAGTACCGAGCCAGCCCCGCCGCTTGGCCAAGCGCTTGGCCAAGTGCCTGCTTGAATCTTGCGGCCTGAACCACAACACTCCGCTTGGCCAAGCATGGCATTTGATCAACAGACGCTCGCTCAATTCAAGGAAAAGCTCCTGATCATGGCCAGCCACGCCGAAGGCGTGGTCACCCGCGCCGTGCGCGCCCACCTCGGCCGCGACGAGCCCCTGGCCCGGCAGACGATCGAGACCGACCAGGTCATCGACCAGTTTGAAATCGAGATCGACCGCATCGCGCTTGGCCTGCTGGCACAGGCCCCGGGCGAGTTTGAACTGCGCCAGGTCACCTGCGGCATGAAGATCGCCCGCGAACTGGAGCGCGTCGGCGACGAGGCGGCCACCATCGCCCGCCGGGCCGTCGAGCTGATGGCCCTCCCCACCCTCTCCACGCCGCTGGACATCGCCGCGATGACCTCCCTCGCCAACGCCATGCTCAAGGACGCGCTCGACGCCTACGTCAGCGGCAACACCGTGCTGGCGCGCGGGGTGATCCCCCGGGACGCCCAGGTGGACGACATGAACCGGGCGCAACAGGACGCCTTGACCGAATTGATGGAAGCCTCACCGGAAAACATCCGGCGCTGCCGGCACCTGACGGTGATCAGCAAATGCCTCGAGCGGATCGCCGACCACGCGAAAAACGTCGCCGAGGACGCCGTCCTGCTGCACGAGGCCAAGGACATCCGCCACGCGGCCGCCGGATGATTGGCCATGCCGCGCAAGAACGACATCCGAATCCTGGTGGTGGACGACGAGCCGGACGTCCTCGAGCTGGTGTTGTTTCATCTCGAGAAGGAACAGTTCAAGGTCACCGTGGCGGACAACGGCGACCGCGCCCTCAAGCTGGCCCGCGAACAACTGCCCAGCCTGTTGATCCTCGACCTGATGCTGCCCGGCATCAACGGCCTCGAGATTTGCCGGCTGCTCCGGAGCGACCCGAAGACGCGCGACATCCCCATCCTCATGCTCACCGCCCGCGCCGCCGAGGAGGATCGCGTCAAGGGCCTCGAGCTGGGCGCGCACGACTATGTGACCAAGCCGTTCAGCCCGCGCGAACTGATCCTGCGGGTCAGGAACCTGTTGCGTCTCACCAGTGAAACCGCGCCCACGACGGAGGTCATCGAGGCCGGGCCGTTCCGGCTGGACACCGCCCGCCACCAGGCCACGGTCGATGGCCACGAGGTGAACATCACCGCCACCGAGTTCAAGCTGCTCGCCCTGTTGGCCAGCCGCCCCGGCGAGGTGCAACCGCGCGAAACGCTCCTGCGCGATGTCTGGGGCTACGAACCGACACTCGACACCCGCACGGTGGACACCACGATGCAGCGCCTCCGCTCCAAGCTGGGCCAGGCGGCCGACTGCGTGCAGACGGTGCGCGGTGTTGGCTATCGCCTGGCCGGCTCGAACGAATGACCGGCTGGTACGTTGCCATCCTGTTGTCGCTTGGCCTCGCCGGCCTGCACCTGGGGTGGCTTCGCCGCTACCGGAGGCTTGCGCTTGGCCAAGCGGCCGCCGCGACCAAGGCGCCCGGGATGACCGACGTGTTCGCCCACATGCCGGAGGGCGTGCTGCTCACCAGCCCGGACGGGCTCATCGAGTTTGCCAACCCGGCCTTCTGCCGGCTGTTCGGGCTGGCCGATGAGCCAAGGGGGAACACCGTGATGGAGGCCATCCGAATCCACCAGGCCAACGAGTTGGTTGACCGGTTGAAGGGGGAATCCAGCGTTGTGCAGGAGGAATTCATGCTGCCCGGACTCGACCCGCGTTACCTGCAGGTCAACGGCGTGGCGATCCGCGAAAAACAGGGCCGCCACCGCGGGGCCATCCTTGTGTTCCACGACCTCACCCGGCTCAAGCGGCTGGAAAACATGCGGCAGGAGATCGTGGCCAATGTCAGCCACGAGTTGCGCACGCCCCTCTCCATCATCAAGGGCTACGTCGAGACGCTGCTCGACGCCGAGCCGGACACCGGGACGACCGCCCACCGGTTCCTGAAGAAAATCGAGAACCACTCCGACCGGCTGGCTTACCTGATCGAGGACATCCTGACCTTGTCCACCCTCGAGTCTGGTGGCACCGGGCTCGAGTTGCGCGAGGTGAACCTTCATCAACTCGCCGAGGGCGTGCTGGACGGCCTCCGGGAGATGGCTGACAAAAAAAAGGTGCAGTTGAAAAACAGCGTGCCGGAAACCGTCATCCTGAAGGCCGACAGCCAGCGGCTGTTCCAGGCGCTCAACAACCTCGTCGAGAACGGGATCAAATACGGCGGTGAATGCGTCCGCGTCTCGGCCAGCCAAGCGGACGGCAAACTCGACCTGTGCGTGGCCGACGACGGCCCCGGCATCCCGGCCGAGGCGTGCGACCGGATTTTCGAGCGATTCTTCCGCGTCGACAAGGCGCGCTCCCGGGAACTGGGCGGCACCGGGCTTGGCCTCTCCATTGTCAAGCACATCACCCAGCTCCACGGTGGCACCGCCCGTGTCGAGAGCCAGCTTGGCGAGGGAGCAAGCTTTCACCTCACCTTCCCCTCGGCAGGTGTCGAAGCCACCTAGGCTGGCATCAACAGGCCGGCGACGGTGGCGGTCAGGTAGCAGGCCAGCAGGCCGCCGACCATCGCGCGCAGGCCCAGCTTGGCCAAGTCCGCTCGCCGTTCCGGCGCCAGCGTGCTGATGCCGCCAATCTGGATTGCGACGCTGGCGAAATTTGCAAAGCCGCACAACGCGTAGGTCGCGATTGCGCCCGTGCGCGTGCTGAGCGCCCCCTCCCCCTCCATCAGGGTCGAGAGGTTCAGGTAACCGACAAACTCGTTAAACACCACCCGCTCCCCAAGCACCGTCCCCACCCGCACACATTCCTCTGGAGGCACGCTCATCAGCCAGGCAAACGGCACGTTCAGCCAGCCGACCACCTCCTGAATCGTGACGCTCCAGCCCATTGGAGAAATGACCCAAGCGAGGATGGCATTGGCCAGATGGACCACCGCGATGAAGGCGATCAGCATTGCGATGACATTGATCGACAGGCGCATCCCGTCCGCCGCCCCCTGGCACAACGCATCCAAGCTGTTGGCCGAGGTGCTCTTAGGGAGGGCGCACCGCTCGTCCGCCGTCTCGCTTCGGGCGGTCTCGGGAAACATCAGCTTGGCGATCACCAGCGTGCCGGGCGCGCTGAGGATCGAGGCGGTCAGCAGGTGGCCGGCTTCGATGCCCATCAGGGCATAGGCCGCCGCCACGCCGCCAGCGATCGTCGCCATGCCACTGGTCATCAGCGCCATCAACTCACTGCGCGTCATCCCGCCGAGGTACGGCTTCACCACCAGTGGCGCCTCGGTCTGGCCCATGAACACATTGGCCGCCGTGGCGAGTGTCTCGCTGCCGCTGGTGTGCATCGTCCGGCGCATCACCCAGGCGATGCCGGCCACCACCCACTGCAGCACCCGCCAATGGTACAGCAGCGACGACAGGGCCGAGACAAAGATGATCGTCGCCGGGATCGAGATGGCAAAGATGACGCCCCGCCCCGGGCCGAACGCGGTCTCCATGCCCTCCTTGTCCGCCAATGCGCCAAACACCAGTTTGGCCCCTTCGTTGGCAAACGCGTTCAGCTTGGCGATCGCCACGTTGGCCGCCTCGAATATCCCTTGGCCAAGCGGAGTCTGGAATACAGCCAGGCCGATGAGCAACTGCAACCCCATCCCCCACGCCACCACGCGCCACGGCACCTGCCGGCGGTTCGACGACATTGCCCAAGCCAAGCCCAGGAACGAGACTACCCCCAACAAACTAATCAGCCGAACCGTCACGCGAAGGGCCGGACGCTAGTGGCCCGCTTGGCCAAGCGCAAGCCCGCGCTACTGTGCTCCTGCGCGCCTGTCTTTTCGTTTGATATCCCGATTCGCCAGATTAGAGTTGCGCCGTTCAATGATGATGCGCTCCGCCCAGAATGGGCCTGAAAACGCACGGCCAACCAATCAGGATCGCCCCGGCTCGATCGTGCTGTTTCTGTTCGCGGCGCTCGTTTTCGTTCCGTCTATCGCGCACGCAGGAACCGGCGCGGACAGGGATCAGGCAGTCAGTTTCAACCAGGACGTCAGCCCCATCCTCTCCAAGCATTGCCTCGAATGCCATGGACCGGATGCCAACCAGCGCAAGGCGGGGCTGCGGCTCGATTTGTTTGAACCCGCGACCTCGCCGCGAAAGGCCAAGCCGGCGGCGATTCTCCCCGGCGATCCCGCGGCAAGTCCCCTGATCCGGCGGATCACCTCCGACGATCCGGATCAGCGCATGCCCCCCCCGGGGAACGGCACCTCGTTGAGTGAGGCGGACATCGCCACGCTCAAGGCTTGGATCGGCCAAGGCGCGTCTTACGAGCGCCACTGGGCATTTCAACCCGTGGTCGATCCGGAACTGCCCAAGGTCACGAACCGCGCTTGGCCAAGCCGCCCGATGGACCGGTTCGTCCTGGCCAAGCTCGAGCAGGCCGGGCTGGAACCGGCCAAGCGGGCGGACCGCCGCACCCTGATCCGGCGGGCGTACCTCGATCTCATCGGCCTGCCGCCCACCCCCGGTGAAGTCGCGGCGTTCCTTGAGGACACCTCCCCGCACGCTTGGCCAAGGGTGGTGGAAAAACTACTGGCCCTGCCGGCCTACGGCGAGCGGTGGGGACGGCATTGGCTGGATGTCGTGCGCTACGCCGACTCGAACGGGAGCGACGAAAACCATGCCTACCCCCACGCGCACCATTATCGCAATTATGTGATCAACGCGCTCAACCGGGACCTGCCGTACGACAAATTCCTCCACGAGCAAATCGCGGGAGACCTTCTCGCCAACCGGAACAACCGTGAGCAGATCGCATCCGCGCTGACTGCGACCGGGTTTTTGTCCATCGGAACGAAAATTCTCGCCGAGCAGGATCCGGTGAAGAAAAGGGCGGACATCATCGACGAGCAAATCGACACCTTCGGCAGGGCGATCCTCGGCCTGACACTCGCCTGCGCCCGCTGTCACGATCACAAGTTCGATCCCATCCCAAGCCGCGACTACTACTCGCTGGCCGGCATCCTTCACAGCACAGACCTGAACGACCGGCCGCTGGAGACCTCCACGTTTCTTGCGAAAAAGAAAGCGTTCGAAAAACAGACCGGCCTGCTGAAGACCCGGCTCAAGGCGGCTGAAAAAAAACTGGCCGGAACCGTAGACCTGGAAAACCGAATCCAGTGGCAGGCGGAACAATTCGACCGGGGCAACGTGATCGTGGACAACGAAAACTACGGCAAGAATATCGGGATCATCTCCGATCCCGGCGGACAGAAAAACTTCGCCGAATACGACCTCACGGTGAAGACCCCGGGGCTGTTCCAACTGGAGCTGCGTTATGCCGCGCAGAAATCGCGCCCGGGGCGAATCGTCATGGATGGCCAAGCGGTCATCGACAACGCCATCGCGAAGACCACCGGCGGTTGGCTTCCCGAACATCAGCAGTGGCACGCCGAGGGGCTGCTCCGGGTCGCCGACGGGCGGTTCACCCTGCGGGTCGAGTCTGAGCCGATGATGTCCCACATCGACCAGATGCGGTTGACTCCACTCAAGGGGGATTCCAAAATGTTGGACACCCTCAACGCTGAAATCGCGAGCTTGAACCGCCAACTTGCCAAGAAGCAAAAGGCGGAGCCGAAGCCAGCGATGGTCATGTCGGTCAAGGAGGGTAAGGTTCGCAATGTCAAACTGCATGTTCGCGGCAGCCATCGGGAGTTGGGGGATACGATCCCGAGGGGGGCTCCCGCCGGGTTTGGTTTCAAGGGCATCCCCGAGGTGCCTTCGGGGCAAAGCGGCCGCCTCCAGTTGGCCAACTGGCTGACACACAACGAACACCCCCTCACCGCCCGGGTGATCGTCAACCGGATTTGGCGGTGGCATTTTGGGCGTGGCATTGTCGCCTCGCCGAACAACTTCGGGACAAAGGGTCAACGCCCCACACACCCCGGCCTGCTGGATCATCTGTCCCGGCAGTTCATGCGCTGCGGCTGGTCGCTCAAGTCGCTGCATCGGGAAATTCTCAACTCCAGCACCTACCGAATGGCATCGAGCGTGAGGAATGCCGTCGCGATGAAACGGGATCCGGGAAACCGATTGATGTGGAAACGGGAGATGCGCCGGATGGAGGCAGAGGTGTTTCGAGACAACTTGCTCCAGCTATCGGGCCGCCTGCGCTGGGCCATGGGAGGCGGGCCGATGGCGGTCAAGTCACAGGACCCGTCTCCGGCCGACCTGGCCAACAACCAGAAATTCTACGAGCAAAGCGACCGACGGAGCGTCTATCTGCCGGTGGTTCGATCCAACGTCTACGACCTGTTGACCCTGCTTGATTTCCCCAATGCCGCCGAGTCGGTCGGCAGCCGGGTCACCACCACGGTTCCAACCCAGGCGTTGATGATGATGAACGGCAGCTTCCTGATGGATGAATCCCGGCGGGTCGCGAAAAACTGGCCGCCCCACCCCGGAGAGGAGTTGGAACAGTCACTGAACCGGCTGTATCAGGCCGTGCTGACGCGTTCCCCCACCCCCGATGAACTGCAATGGGCGGCCCGTTTTCTTGAGGATTATTCCGCCGAGGATACCGATCCAAACAGGACCAAGTCATGGGATGCGCTTTGCCACACCTTGGTCATGTCCAACGACTTCATTCATGTTTGGTAGACGAGGCAACCGAATAAACTGACGCTGAGACATGAATCAGACAAAAACCATCGCACCGCGAATCCAGTCCTGTTCCCGGCGTTCGATGCTCGAGCGGATGTGCCTTGGCTTTGGGGGGGTGGCGTTGCACGGGATGATGCCTCGCCGGGCAAACGCCGCCACCACGGTTGCCACCCGTTCCCCACTGGCCCCGCAGGTGCCCCATGTTCCTCCCCGGGCGAAGCGGGTTATTTTTCTCTTCATGCATGGCGGCCCGTCGCACGTCGATTTGTTCGACTACAAGCCCCGACTGTACAAGGAACACGACAAGCCGCTTCCATTCAAGGAACGCGAGGTGCAGTTTGCCAATCGGGCCAACATCATGAAACCGCCTTGGGACTTCCGCCGTGTGGGTGCCTCCGGCCACTGGATGTCCGAGTTGTGGGAGCATCTCCCGGGAGTGGCGGACGACCTGTGCGTGATCCAATCCGTCTGTGAAACCAACGTCGCCCACGGTGGAGCCTGCATGAAGATTCACTGCGGGGACGAGGCGTTTCTTCGTCCCAGCATGGGGGCCTGGGTCAGTTACGGCCTGGGAACGGAAAACAACAACCTGCCCGGCTTCATCACCATTTGCCCCACCACCCTTCATGGCGGGGTGAACAATTTCGGGGCAGCCTTCCTCCCGTCCGTTCATCAGGGCGTCCCGTTGGGCGCCCCCGGCTATCCCAACACCTTGGCCAAGGACGCCCGCTTCAACTACATGACCAATGATTCGTTGAGCCCGCGCCAGCAGAAACTTCAACTCAATCTGTTGCGCAAACTGCACGAGCAAAACGCGGCCCACTCAGCCATCAACGAGGCGCTGGAGGCGCGCATCCAGTCGTTCGAACTGGCCTTTCGGATGCAGACCGAGGCCCCGGAGGTGACCGATCTTTCCGGCGAATCCGAAATCACCCGAAAACTGTACGGCATGGACGACGCGAACACCGAAAACTTCGGGCAGATGTGCCTGCTCGCGCGGCGTTTCGCCGAGAAGGGGGTTCGGTTCATCCAGGTCAGCCACGCCCACAGCCTCCCGTTTAACAACGAGCAATGGGATCAGCATTCCCACCTCGAAAAGGGCCATTCGATCAATGTCCGGCAAATCGACAAGCCGATTACCGGCTTGATTCGTGACCTGAAGCGCCTGGGCATGCTGGAGGACACGCTCGTTCTCTGGGGCGGCGAGTTTGGCCGAACGCCCACCGCCCAGGCGGGCAGCGGCGAGCGCGGGCGCGACCATCATCCCGACGGCTTTACGGTCTGGATGGCTGGCGGCGGCGTCCAGGGCGGGCTCCGGTACGGCGCCACCGACGAATACGGATACCACGCCATCGAGGATCGGATGACCATTCACGACCTGCACGCGACACTGCTGCACATCCTCGGACTGGACCACACCCGGTTGACGTTTGAGCACGCCGGCCGGGATTACCGCCTGACCGACGTCTACGGCGAACCGGCAACCCGGATCCTCGCCTGAACCGTTCCGCTTGGCCAAGCGCGGGCAACTGGCAGGCATAAGACCGCTTACGGCCACAGGTGCTGTCAAAGCGGCATCTTCCAGTCGGCCACACCGGCGGTCAGGGTCTTGGCATCCCATCCAGTGATGGTCAACATTGCTCAGGCAAACTGATGAAACCGCTTGCCCGGTCGTCGTGTCCGCCGCATTCTTCTTGGGAAACATTTGCCATCACTCGACATGGCTGTTCCCAAGTTCAGCACCGAAAAACCCCCGAAAGTTGGAGTAGAGAGCCGCCGGGAACCGGAACGCGCAACGGAGCGCCTCGAGATGGTTGCCAGCCAGATTGAAGCGCGGGGCGTCCGGAACCCGCGCGTGCTCGAGGCCATGCACCAAGTGGAACGGCACCGGTTCGTTCTTCCGGACGACCTGGCCTTGGCCTACCGAGACGGCCCGTTGCCCATTGGCCAAGGGCAAACCATCTCCCAACCGTATATCGTGGCCTTCATGACCGAGGCGATTGAACCGCAACCAAGCGACCGCGTCCTCGAGATCGGCACCGGCTCCGGATACCAGACCGCGACCCTCGCGGAACTTGTCGCGGAGGTTTACACGATGGAAAACATCGCGCGCTTGGCCAAGCGCGCGGAGACGATCCTGAACCAATCCGGCTACAACAACATCCAATTGCGTCTGGGTGACGGCCACCGGGGTTGGCCGGAAGCAGCGCCATTCGACAAAATTATCGTCACCGCCGCACCGGCCAAACTGCCCAAGGCCTTGTTGGATCAACTCAAGCCCGGCGGCCGGATGATCGTGCCGGTCGGGCGATGGCGCCAGGAACTGGTGCGGATCCACCACACTCCCGATGGCTGCCGACAGGAACGCCTCATGCCGGTCCGCTTCGTGCCCATGGTCAGGCGACTCAATCTCGACTGACTTTAAACCGATTCACCTCCGCCGTGCCGTCCATTGCACGGCATTTTGAACAAGCCGGTTGAGGGCGTCTGTCGATTCTGGATGCGGGCTGGTGCACAGGACACGGCCGTTGCCGAATTCGCCGACAATGACGGCCGGGGTGTTGATCATGGTACCCTCCTGCGGCTTGTACTTGGACACCTCGCTTCGGAAATGCGCCAGGGAACGAAAGTTGCCAAGCCCCTGCCTGTCCATCGGCGACATGATGGGCCCATTTTGGTAACGAAGTTCAAGAATGCCCTCGAAGTCACCAAGGATTTTACGACCCTCATCGGTTAATTCCATCGTCACCGACGCCGAGCCTCACCAAACCACATGCTCTTGCGGCCAATCCCGGGCACCTCGATTGTTTCACAGAATTTCTTGTGGTTGCTGATGGCCAGCGACCCACTGTCATTCGACGGTTGGCACCTCGCCAAAGGCAGACTGCTTTGGCTCGCCGACGATGGAACTCAGTTTGATGACAAGGAGATCGCCACTTCAACGCGCATCGGGGTGACCTCCGGGAAGGAACACCCGTTGCGCTTCTTCCTCCGAGACGGCCCCTGCGTCAGCGGCCCGAGCCGATCGGATCAATAACCTTGTCCACCAACCGTTACAGTTTCTTGATTTTGATGTTCCTAAAATAAAGGGTGTTTGGTTCGCCGTGGTCCTGCAGGCCAACATAGCCCTCAAGCGGGCGATCCTTCATGGGCGTCTTGTCGAGTTGGACATCGACGATTTTTTCGCCGTTCAGTTCCAACTGTAGATGGTGGCCTTTGCATGTGACGATCATCCGGTTCCATTCACCCGGTTTCTTGGACATGTTTTTTGACGCGCCGATCGTGCGGATGATGCCCCCGTGGTCGTGGGGGCCCATCTTGCCCTTCTTTTTGGTAGAATCAAGAATCTGCGCCTCAATGCCGTTTTGGACCGGGTTTTTCAAGTCTCCGACACGAAAGAACAAGCCGCTGTTGCCGCCGGGCGGATACTTGTATTCAACGTGCAGGACAAAGTCCTTGTACTTTTTCCGGCTCCAGAGGTAGGCCCCGTAACGCTGCCAGCCTTTTTCACCGGGCCGCGGTTGAATCAAAAGGGAGCCGTCCTTCTGCGGAATCCAGTTGCCGGTGGTCTGCCAACCGGCCAAATCACGGCCGTTGTACAGTTTGATCCAATCTTTTTCCTCGGCGGAAACCAGGGACGCCAAGCCGATGAGTGTCGTGAGCAATAATATTTTCATGGAGTCGCGATTGTTATGATAAGAAGGGATTTCATAGCGAGACAACAGTCTTCCCGGGGAGCGTAGTTTTCAAGCTGTTTTAACTGTTCCCAAGGGTTGCTCCGCCTTCATGCGGACCAATCAAAAGATAGGGTTCAGCGGTACACACGATTGCGGGGCGTCATTTCATATGTTTCTTAATGAACGGCAGAACAGCGGCGTGAGCAGCGCGAATGTCCTCCGGCTTGCCTCCCCCAAGGCCGTGCTCGCCACCTTGGACGGAAATCAACCGGTGGGGAATGCCGTGTTTCCTGAATTCACGCGCCATGATGAGGCTTTGCTCATGCGGCACGTCGGTGTCTTTTGTGCCATGGATCAGCAGGGTTGGCGGGTAGGTGGGGGAAACGTTTAAGGCGGGCATAAAGGGGGCAAATTTCTTGGCCTCGCTTTCAGGAAATCCACTGACTTTCTCTGGCCAGATTCCGAGTTTTCGGCAGGTCCGATAGTAAGTGCCTCCGTTGCCTTTGCGATCCCGGGAATTAGCCACAGGAGGCCCGGCTTCCATGGCCGCCATTTCGGCGGGAGTTTGGCTTATACCCTGATGCCGGGCATGCGGACTGGGTTTGCTGTACCAAGATCCAATGAGGTCGCCGTATCCCCAGTAGGACACCAGCACCGTGGGCGGTGGCTGGACGCGGAAGCCGGTGGAGAAAGTCAGGTATCCACCGGCGGAGCCGCCGAGGACAGCGATCTTGGATGTGTCTGCCTGAAATTTTTCGCGGCCATTTTTCCGGATCCATTCAAAGGCATCCTCCACGTCCGAAATGATCTCCAGCAGCTTGGTTTCCGGGGCAAGCCGGTAATCAATGGAAACCACCACGTAACCCGCATGCAACAATTGCCGTCCCGGTCCAATGCCTTGGCGTCCACCGTTGATCAGCGCCCCGCCATGGATCCATACCGCGAGGGGCCGAATCTTTTTATCCGCCGCTCGATGCGCGTCTAGTTTGATTTCCAAGTCCCCGACCTTTTTGTAGGTGAAGGTGGTCACGGTGGTCTTTTGTTCCAAGGCGAAGGCAGAGCCTGGGTTTAGGAGAAGTGCGCAAAGGAAAAGCCCCAGCATGGACGCGATGCGTTGCATGAAACAATGATAGGTCAGCCCCACCAAGTGAGACGGGTTGGAGTTCAACCCTGGAAGTGTCGTATCTGGTCCCGTGGGCCACTCACTCGCTGGTTCCATAGAATTGTTTGGGGAAATCGGCCGGGGCGGAGCGTTCCGGATGCCGCTTGGGGAACGTCGGGCCGCGGTCGGGGGCCAAGCGTAAATTCATCCCACCGCTTTTTGCCAACAACTCAAACAACCGCTTGTTCAGCTTGGCGACGGTTTCCTGATGTTCCGGCTCAAAGATCAAGTTGGTCGTCTCGTCCGGATCGGCCTGCAGGTCATACAGTTCGTTGGTGTCCCACAATCCGTGGTAGCGGATGTACTTGAAACGCTCGCCGCGCACCGCATGGAGGGTCGGCGTGTGGGGATAGTTGCGCTCCCAAAAATATTCGTACAACACGAAGTCGCGCCACGGAATGTCGTTGCCCTTGGCCAATTGCCAAAAACTGCGGCCATCCATGTGCCCGGGTGTCGAGAGCCCGGCCGCCTCAAGCAGCGTCGGCCCAACATCGATGTTGGCGACGACTTTCTTGATCACCGAACCGCCGTCGATCACCTCCGGGCAGTGCATCAGGAACGGCACGCGCATCGACGCCTCGTAGGCGGTGCGCTTGTCGATCAAGCCTTGTTCGCCAAACTGAAATCCGTTGTCGCTCATGTACACGACCAGCGTGGATTGCAGCAAATCCCTCTTCTCGAGCAGATCAAACAGGCGACCGAGATTTTCGTCGACGGCCAACAACGCCTCACAGTAGCGGATGTAATAGGCGTTCAGGTCGAAGTCCGGCAGGTTGTAGGCGAAGTCCGCGCCGTGCCGACTGTTGCGCTGGTCCCGCAGCCAGCGCGGCTTGTTGCGAAAGTTATCGCCGCCCTTCGCAAACGTCTTCGGTACCGGCAGCTTCTCGTTTTTGTACCGGCCCTTGTGACGGTCCGCCGGCACGAAATCGGCGTGCACTGCCTTGTGCGACAGCGTCAGGAAAAACGGTTTGTCGCTGTTTTGCTGGCCCAGCCACTCCAGAGCGTAATCGGTCAACTCGTCGGTGATGTACCCCTTCTGCGGGACGCGCTTGCCGTTGACGTTGAACCCGTCGTAGCTGTTTTGCGGCACCTTGCGACTCGTGCCGTGGCCGTCCGGCCAATACGTCCCCTGACCCTTGAAACTCACCCAGTGATTGTAGCCCGGCTGCGCGTGATCGATGTTGCCGCCCATGTGCCACTTGCCGATGAACGCGGTTTCGTAACCCGCCGCCTGCATGTATTCCGGAAAAAAAATCAGCCCCTTTGGCAGCGGATTGTAATTGTCCACCACCTGATGATTGTGCGCGTACTGGCCGGTGACAATGCTGGCGCGGCTCGGCGAACAAAGTGATGTTGTGACAAAGGTATTCGGAAACCAGGCGCCGCCCCTGGCCATCCGATCGAGGTTTGGCGTCTCGAGAAACGGATGACCGGCAAAGCCCATCGCATCAAACCGATGATCGTCTGCCAGCACAAAAATGATGTTGCGCGGCGTCTCACCGGCAACGCGCGGAACGGTGCGTTTGTTCGCGGCACCAACACGCTGCGCCAACAAACCAAGCGACCCAAGGATGGCCGCCCAAACGGCCAAGCGCTTGGCCAAGCTTATCACTAAACACATACGCCGCACCATGCCAAGCCAAGCGAAGCCTTTGAAGACAATTTAACCCGACAGGGTTATCCTCAGCCAGCACACTACTTCCCTTCAGCTTTCAATTCTTCACCCGTCTTGCCGCCGTGTCTGCGGAGCGTGGCGGCGGCTGGTCCGTGACCCCAATTATTGGCTATATCTAATGCTGTCTTACCCCCTTCATCCTCATCCTTCGCATTCACATCGGCACCCTTGGCGATTAGTAGCTCAGCAATTTCATAGTGGCTGAATTGAGCTGCAACATGCAAAGGAGCCTCTCCTTTCTCATTCTTCGCATTCAAATCCGCACCGTCAGCAATGGCTTGTTTGACGGCTTCGATGTTTCCAGTCCAAGAAGCTTCGTGAATATTCGGCCCACACCCCACCAACAGCACGGCTGCGATTGTTTTGAGCAGGAGGTGTTCTATTTCAAGATGACCCAGATAGTTGAGAAGAGCATATTGTAATTCCCGCCCGTCGAAAAGCCCCGCGCCCCTCCTTCCCTACTTGTACTCTGCCACCTCTTTTGCGTGGAAAACGGTTGGAAAGAAACGAAGAAGAAAAAAGTGTCAATTAAGGGATAGCCTTGCCCTGAACTGCCCCAATTTGCCCCGTATGGTGCACTGAGACTGACTGGTCTAATAATAGAAAAAACCCTTTGCTTAAATGGTTAAAACAAAGGGAAATTGGTTGCGGGGGCCAGATTTGAACTGACGACCTTCAGGTTATGAGCCTGACGAGCTACCGGGCTGCTCCACCCCGCGTTCCGAACGGCCAAACAGGTTGACACCGGATCGACAAAGGTTCAAGCGCTTTTTTGAGAACTACGCATTTTAGGCAAGTGCAGCGCAGTTTAATTCCGCTGCCAGAACGGGTCGGCCATCTCGGAATTCCATTCCCGCCAGACGGAAAGAAGCTCTTCGCGCTTGGCCGTATTTTCGGTGGCCAAGTTGTAAAGTTGCCATTCGTCGGGTTGGCCGCGGCGTGGGTTTTTCAACAGCTTCCAGTTCCCCATTCGCAAAGCCGCCCGGCGGTCCTGACGCCAGAATAATTTTTCGTGCGGCGCTCCCTTGGTTTTGTGTGTCAAAAAGGGGATGAGGTTGACTCCGTCGAGTTTTCGTCGGGCTTTGGCAGTTGGGAACGCTTCAGAGACACCGGTTGCCGTGGCAAAGATGTCCAATGAGATGACCGGCTGTTCGTAGACCGTGCCCTTGGCCAAGCGGCCCGGCCACTGTGCCATGAACGGCACCCGCAGGCCTCCCTCGTAAACACTCCCCTTTCCGTCGCGCAACGGTTTGTTGCTGGAGGTGAGTTCCCGGGTCGGACCGCCGTTGTCGCTGAGGAAAAAAATGAGTGTGTTCTGCTCCAGTTGTTCCCTGCGCAACTTGACCAGCACAGAACCCACGCTGTCGTCCATGTTGGACAACATCGCCGCGAAGATGCGCCGGTGAACATCCTGAATGTGGTCAAACTTTTTCATGTAACCATCAGCGCCCTGCATCGGGCTGTGCACGGCGTTGTAGGCGAGCAGCAGGAAAAAAGGCCTGTCCTTGTTTCGGTCGATGAAGTCCACCGCCTCCCGCGTGAACGCATCGGTGAGGTGGGCTTCCTCGGCCACCGGCTGGCCACCACGAACGATCGGGTTGTTGGCGTCATACGCCGGCTCCGTCCCGTTCATGTGGGTGGAATAGAGGACCCTGCCGTCGGCACTCGTGAATCGCCCCTTGCCGCCCCCCGGCAACACGCTGCGGCGCAGCCAGGTCGTCACGCCGCCCCACGGTGGTGGCACGAAGTAGTGCCCCTCGTGGGTGAAACCGAAAAACTCATCGAACCCATGCCGGAATGGATGAAATTCGGCGTGTCCGCCCAGGTGCCATTTGCCGATCAAGCCGCTGACGTATCCGGCCTGACGCAGTCGCTCCGCCAGCGTCTCCTCGTTCCTCGGCAACCCAACACCGGGAAGCTCGTTGTGATGACCAATGGGATTGAACTCGTAGCCGAAGCGGGTCTGGTAGCGGCCCGTGATCAGGCCCGCCCTTGAGGCGCTGCAAAACGGCGCCGTGACGTAGCCATTCGTGAATCGCACGCCATTGGCCGCAATCGAGTCGATGTGCGGGGTGGGAATCTCCGTGTTCCCCTGGCAACCCAGTTCCCCGTAACCCAGGTCATCCGCCAACAGGATGACTATGTTTGGCTTGGCCAAGTTGTTCTCATCGGCATGCGCTTGGCCAAGCGCTGTTAAGCCAAGCGCAAATAGACGGGCCAGCTTTGGAAGGCGGCGGCGCATGACTTAGCCCTCGGGGTAGTCGATGTCGAACCAGGTTTTCCCGGCTGCCGCCTTGAGGGCGAGATCCATCACGGTTTGGACACGTGCTCCCTGGAGGAAGGACGGATCGCACTCGCGCTGGTTTTGGATGGCGTCGATGAACTCGTAATCCTGATCCCAGCGGAAGGCGATGCCGGGGTCGTCCTGCGCCGGATCGCGGTGGCTGCCCGGCCACGTTAGAAATTCGCGGGGCACATCGACGGTCTCCAGACCGGCTTGGCCTTTGCGGGCAAGTTGTAACTGGTTTGGGTTGGCGAGTTGAAAGACCATCGTCGCCTCGCTGCCATTGATCTCGCAGTAATCCTGGCTGCGCGCGCCCTCGCCCCGGCCGGTGGCCAGCTTGCTGCTCTCGAGTACGCCGGTGGCTTCGTTTTCAAACTCAGCCATCACGGTGACCCAATCCTCGAGATCCGACTCAAGCCCCTGCCGGTCGTCGATGAATCGGCGCGTGTCGGCGGTGAGGCGTTTCATGTCGCCGATGAGAAAGTGCGCGTAGTCAAGCCGGTGCGAAAGCATGTCGCCCAGTTCGCCTGAGCCGGCCATGTGACTGAGTTGCCGCCAACCGATGCCGCGGTCGCCCCAATCCTGCAGGCGACAGGTGCGGATGTGATACGGCTGCCCGATGCCGCCGCTCTCGACGAGGTGTTTCATGTAGCGCATTGCCGGCACAAAGCGGTACGTGAACGCGGTCATGTGGCGGACGTTGTTTTCGCGGGCGCAGCGGAGCATTTCGAGCGTCTCCTGCCGGTCCATGCCAAGCGGTTTTTCGCAGAGGATGTGCTTTCCGTTTTTGGCGGCAGCGATCGCCATCGGCGCGTGGGTGACGTTCGGCGTGGCGATGATGACGGCGTGAATGTCGTCGCGCCGGACAAGCTCATTGTAATCCTGCGTGTGCACCGGCGCGCCGGTTTGCTGAACAGCCCGTTCGACCACCTCGGCACTGTTGTCACACAACCCGACCAGCCTCGCGTCCGGACAAAGTTCCAATCCCGGAAGATGATTCTGAAGCGCGATGCCGCCGCAGCCGATGATCCCTACTCCGATGGTCGCCATATCAAATTAGCGCTTGGCCAAGCGCGGCGACATAAAAAACCAAGCTGATTGCAAACACGATCAATCCTCCAACCCCAATTCTTTCCGTACATCCGCCCAAGCGATGGTGGAGGATAAATCAGCCAGAACCTCACGAGCTTGGGCAATTTGTTGATCCAGCTTCGACCCGTTCTCGAACTTGGTTGGATTTATAGCAGTATCAACCATAGATATTCTTTCTCCTCCCAACAGCCTACACGACGATCTTCTCCCCCTCAAGCACGAACAGAACGCGAAGCCTGCCCACTCGCAGGCGGCGTGTTGACTCATAAAAAAGGACACCGAAGGGTTGGAAAGGGTTGAGAGGAGAGT
>JACKQG010002167.1_pt1 | contig 26027 bp, 24 predicted proteins | sample 8237621 | NCBI WGS metagenome assembly JACKQG01 (sample SAMN15677084, study PRJNA649215) | marine metagenome | biome: marine; feature: Black Sea; material: saline water; isolation source: suspended particulate matter (SPM) from the Black Sea western gyre | collected 2013-06-09/2013-06-10 | depth... | reverse complement strand
TCCTCACTTATTTCTGGTCGTTTTGTCTTTTTGGATATGTAACCTTCTCTTTCATATATCTCCTTGAATTCCCCTGGTGAAGTAGGATTCCAATCTAGGTCACAACTACAATTATGTAAACATGGTAATAGGTTACTCATTGGCAGCCCAATTATTTCCCAATCTTTATAGCTCATGACCTTTCCATTTCTTGACATACATTCTGGACAATTTGAGCAGTAATCTGATGTGTAAAAAATAGATGTCTCATTATAATAGTTTACAACCCACTTACCCATAAATTCATAAGAACCTGGATTATTACTCATCTTTTCATTGTAGGTAGGATCCTTTTCTAGGCTGTATGGTTCATTGGTGTAGTATTCTGGGTAGAGTAGCTGTAATAATTCTTCACGAGTAGGACTAAACCAGCAACTTGGTAACTTGGATCGAAACCATTGGAAAAAGGAAGTATGAATTTTAGACTTAATTAACATAGGATACTATATATTAGTTATTGCATCATATTTAATGCAAGAAAAATCCTTAACTGGAAAATGGGCGCCCCTTTAAGGGGGCGCCCCTATCAATGCATCCAGTAAGATTGCTTCAATGAACTTACACCAATAAATAACCGCTTTTACACGAGGTTTCTTCTCTTAATTGGCGGAAGCGATCTGGTTTCACATTCAATTTTCCGATAATGCTTCCTATTTATCCCACAATTCCATTATTCCAAACTTCCAACTTCAACTCAATTTCTTTACTCTTTATATTTAAATATAACGCTTACCGTTATACGTTATAGTGTTTTAAATTCGCATTGTGATTAAGTCCTTTAAATGCAGGGAAACTCGGAAAATATTCCTACGAGAATATTCAAAGAAAATTCCAACTAAATTAAACCGGGTGGCATTGAGAAAGTTACGGATGTTGAACCGGGCACAGTTATTGAATGATTTAAGAGTGCCACCTGTAAACAAACTTGAAGCATTAAAAGGAAAGAGAAAAGGACAGCATAGTATTAGAATTAACAATCAGTGGCGGATTTGTTTTACATGGAATAATGGTGAAGTGGAAAATGTTGAAATTACTGATTATCATTAAATAAAAATAAAATGAAGAAAAAAATAGCACCTATTCACCCCGGTGAAATACTCATGGAAGAATTTCTTAAGCCCATGCAATTGAGTCAGAATAAAATCGCAATTGATCTGGGTGTTCCTCCCCGGCGTATAAATGAGATTGTTTTGGGTAAAAGACGTATCACTGCCGATACAGCATTGCGGTTGGCATATTATTTTAATATGTCACCTTCCTTTTGGCTTGGTTTGCAAATGGACTTTGATCTTGATTTAGAAGAAGATCGACTTTTTTCCCGAATGCCCAAAGAAGTCAAGAGGTATGATGATACCCATAAAAGTCATTGATTTTATTTCATTTTATAATTACAACCAGTCACCATTATAAACAAAGAAACCCCGCTTTTACACGGGGTTTCTTCTCTTAATTGGCGGAAGCGTATGAGAATCGAACTCATCTGTCAGTTTAACCCGACACATCAGCTTTGAAGGCTGTGGCGCCCACCAGGGTCACATTCGCTTCCAATATTGTTCTTGCTCCTTGTAGTTCATCGAAGAGGAGTACACCCGGCAGGATCATTCTACGCTTACATCTTCATTTCAATTCGATGTACACGTCGCTACGAATGACAAGCTCGAACCTATATTGCCAATCGTCTTTGTAACCATTCTTTCCCAGAATTGGTCTTATAATATTTTTCCCGCTGGCGTGCTTCTTTACTACTATCAAATTTTTCGCTATAAACTAACTTCCAATTATTTCCACGCTTTGTCCATTTAGAATAACCTGAATTATGTTCAGATAATCTTCTTTTAATATCTTTGGACATTCCTGTGTAAATATACCCTTCTTTTGATTTAATTACATAGACTGTCCACATTATACTATTATTTCATTCGCTTCCAGTTTTTTCTTGCATTTCGTAAAACAACGAAGAGAAGTACACCCGGCAGGAGTCGAACCTGCATCAAAGGAACCGGAATCCTTCATTCTATCCATTGAAATACGGGTGCATAAATCAATATTCTATCCAACTGCCTGTCCGTCGTATTCGTCACTAGACGAAGTAGACGGAAAATACGGGTGCATAAATCAATATTCTATCCAACTGCCTGTCCGTCGTATTCGTCACTAGACGAAGTAGACGGAAAATACGGGTGCATAAATCAATATTCTATCCAACTGCCTGTCCGTCGTATTCGTCACTAGACGAAGTAGACGGAAAATACGGGTGCATAAATCAATATTCTATCCAACTGCCTGTCCGTCGTATTCGTCACTAGACGAAGTAGACGGAAAATACGGGTGCAAAATTAATTATTAATTGTTAATAATAAATTCTTAATAAAAATTATTTCCATCCCATTTTCAATTCCAATGACTATTGACTAATGACCAATGACTAATGACAAGCAATTAACTTTCGGCATTTTTCTGCCGAATTCACCGTATTTACCAACAGCATGGTAATGGTCATGGGTCCCACTCCCCCTGGTACTGGGGTTACTGAATTGGCAATACCCATTACAGACTCCCTATTCACATCCCCCACAAGTGTGTAACCTTTTTCTGAATCATCCTCTACCCGGTTAATTCCTACATCAATAATATCTACGCCCTCTTTAATCATATTACCGGTAATCATATTGGGTGCCCCCGCTGCAGCAATGATAATGTCCGCCCGCTCGGTGTGTGCTGCTAAATCTTTGGTTCCTGTGTGGCAGATTGTTACGGTGGCATTGCCCATTTCAAATTTCTGTGCCAATAATGCGAACATGGGTTTCCCCACAATATTACTCCTTCCAACAATTACTGCATGCCTGCCGGAAACTGGAATTTCATAATACTTTAGAATCTCTAATACTCCATAGGGTGTACAGGGTATGAAATTGGGATTCCCCTCTAATAATAGCCCTAAATTTTCAGGATGGAAACCGTCAACATCTTTTTTTGGGGAAACTGCATGGAGTATGGTTTTAGAATCTAATTGAGTGGGTAACGGCAGCTGTACCAGAATTCCATGAACTGCAGCATCGTTATTGAGAGTATCTAAAAGCGTAAGTACCTCTTCTACTGTGATATCTGTATCTAAACGATGGGTATCACTCTCACATTGTAGATTTTCAAAAGCCCGGGCTTTATTGCGCACATACACCTGAGAGGCGGGGTCATCCCCCACAATAACGGCAGCTAACTTGGGAATAATACCAATTTCTTTCAATGATTGAACTCTTGGCTCCAAAGCCAGTCGAATACTATCTGAAACAGGCTTACCCTTTAATAAGAGGGTGTCCATTTATTTTTTATCAGCCTCAATATCGTGGATTCTATTTTCAATAAACTCCGTAATAGCAATGGTTTTAGCTTCCACCTTATCTACAAATTTCTTTTTCTCTTTTTTATAGGTGAATAGTTCATCAGTGATATTCATCGCTGCTAATATGGCAATTCGTAATTGCTGCGAATCATCAATCCCTGAAGCTTTTATCTCTTCCATTTTTTCATCTACATAAGCGGCAACTTTCTCCAGATATTTTTGACCGGCAGCTGATCGAACCACATAGTCCTGTCCCAGTATATTTACTTTAACAACTTTTGTTTTCATCATACCTATCCCTCCTTATCGTTGGGTGGCTCCATGAGCCTTTTTAAGAGAATTGAGAATTTTTTCTACATCAGCATCCACCTCAGTATCCGTTAGCGTTGCAGTCTCCGATTGAAACTTTAATGAAAATGCTAAACTTTTATTATTATCCCCTACATCATCAGATTGATACACATCAAATAAAGCAATATTTTTCAAGGTCTTACCACCTTCCTTACGAATTGTGGAAAGCAAATCTTCTGCAGGAAGTTCTTGAAAAACCTGTAAGGCAATATCCCTACTCATACTTGGGAATGCAGGTGGTGGACTATACCCCGCCTTTCGGTTCTGCCATAACTCACGTAAATTGTGTAGCAAAAGATCACACACCGTTGGACATACATTTAGATCATATTGTTTTAAAACCTTATTGTCAGGAATTCCAACGCTGCCTATTTGGGTTTTACCCGAATAAATTTTAAGTGAAATCTGAAATCCTGTTTCGTTACCCATCTTAAACGATATATTTACCAATCCAACAGATTGTAACATTTGAGAAATTTCACCTTTAATTCTAAATAAGTCCCTGTCTTCATAATTCCGCCAATGGGATTGGGATACACCATACCAGAGTAGCCCCAAATGGAACTTTTCTTTAGAGCCGGTAGTAGATTTTTTAGATTGATTATGAATAGCTCCAATTTCAAAAAGTTTAAATCCTTTCTCCTGTCTTTTTTCATTATGGGAGGCTGCCATTAATATTCCGGGGATAATTGAATTACGAATAAATGCCATATCCTGACTTAATGGATTTTTCAGCTGAACTGCCTCACCGCCAGCAAAATGAAGGGTATCTTTTTCATGCTGTAAACTGTTTGAATAATGCTCATGAAATCCAAGCGATTGTAGCTGTACCCTAAGCAGAGAATCTAATTTCTGCTCATCTTCAACAAATGAATTATATGACCCCGTGAATTGTGCACTGGATGGGATATTATCGTAGCCAATTACCCGAGCCACCTCTTCATACAAATCTACTTCCCGCTCTAAGTCATTCCGGAATGTGGGAATAGTACACTGGAAACTTCCATTTTTATTTTCATACACAATTTGCAAAGATTTAAAAATGGTTTCAATTTGCTTTTCTGAAATAGGCGTCCCTAATAAGGCTTCACATTTCTCTAAAGAAAAGTCAAAAGTTCTCTGCTTTTTTTCTGCAGGATATTCATCAACCACTCCATTGCATATTTCACCGCCGGCAACATCCACAATCAGGGCAGCCAATTGATTAATTGCGGAAATAATACCATCCATATCTGTATCACGTTCAAATCTTCGGGATGCCTCCGTTGAAAGGTCTAAAACTTTTGCCCCTTTCCGTACTACGGTGGGACTGAAATAGGCACTTTCAATTAAAATGTTTGTGGTTCCGTCCGCAATCTCGCTATTAGCTCCGCCCATTATACCTGCAAGGGCAATGGGTCTCTCCCCATCACAAATGAGCAGATGAAAATCTTTTAAATCTCTTTGTTCATCATCTAAGGTGGTAAATTTTTCTCCATTTTTGGCGTAGCGGACAATTATTTCATTGCCTGAAATGGAATCTAGGTCAAATGTATGCATGGGATGCCCAAAATCCATAAGCACATAATTAGCAGCATCCACAATATTGTTAATGCTGGACTGACCAATAGATGCCAATCTATCAACCAACCACTTTGGTGATGGTCCAACCTTTACCCCTTTAACTACTCGTGCAGCATAACGAGGACAGCCATCTTTATCTGCAATGGTCACTTTAATTTCATTACTTGTAGGGATTGTGGATTCATTTAAATCAACGGCTCTTTGTTTGACATCCACATTTGATCCAATTCCCAGTTCCCGTGCAACCCCTAAATGACTGAGGCAGTCTCCTCTATTGGGAGTTAGGTCAATTTCAAAGAGGGTGTCTTCTTTAAATGTAAGAATTTCTTCAATAGGGGTGCCTAATTTCGCCTTGGTATCAAGAACCATGATGCCTTCATGCTCATCACTAATCGCCAGTTCTCTCTCAGAACAAATCATTCCATGAGATACAACCCCTCTCAGTTTTGCCTGTTTAATTTTAAATTCACCATTATTCAGCGTAGCACCCACTTTTGCCACAGGTACTTGAATTCCACTTTTTACATTGGGAGCACCACATACAATGGACTGAATTTCTCCCTCACCAATATCAACCTCGCAGACTGATAATTTATCAGCATTTTTATGGGGACCACATTCAATAACCTTTCCTAAAACAATTCCGGTAAAACTTTTTCCGGTATTTTCAAAGGAGGCTTCTAATCCCAATGCTGTAAGCGTATCAGAAATTTCTTCATCAGTTCCAGATACATCTAGATAATCTTTAAGCCAATTAAGGGATACTTTCATCAGAATTGCCTTAAAAATCTAACATCGCCGCCGTAGAAAAGACGAATATCCTGCACGCCATATTTCAGCATTGCCATGCGTTCAATTCCCATTCCAAATGCAAAACCGGTCCATTTTTTGGGGTCATAATTCACCGATTTATATACTTCTGGGTCTACCATTCCACAGCCAAGGATTTCTAACCATCCTGTTTTCTTACAGATTCCACAACCTTTTGCTTTACAGAATATGCAGGAAACATCCATTTCAGCGCTGGGTTCAGTAAAGGGGAAATAACTGGGGCGAAAACGTGTTTTCACATTCTGGCCAAATAATTCCCTGGCAAAATAATCCAATGTACCCTTTAATTCGGAAAAGGTTACTTTTGAATCCACATACAATCCTTCTATTTGATGAAATAAACAATAGCTACGAACACTCACATCTTCATTGCGGTACACTCTTCCCGGAGCAATAATTCGTACAGGGGGATCATGGTTTTCCATAAAGTGAATTTGGGTGTCAGAGGTGTGGGTTCTGAGGAGCACATTATCGGTGATGTAAAAGGTATCCTGCATATCCCGGGCGGGATGATGTTGGGGAATATTTAATGCTTCAAAATTGTAGAAATCTGTATCAATTTCAGGTCCATAGGCTATGGAAAAACCCATACGCGTGAAAATGGACTTTATCTCTTCCATCACTTGAGTCAGAGGATGAATGCTGCCCCCTGGAATTGGGTCTCCTGGGAGCGTATAATCAATATTGGAAGTTACAGATTTACTACTATCAGAGTCAACTGAGCTAAGATTATCAATCTCTGCCGTGATATCAGATTTAAGTTCATTGAGTACCTGCCCCATTTTTGGGCGTTCATCTGCACCCACCGACCCCATTTGGACGAAAAGGCTGGCAACCAGCCCTTTCCGTCCTAGGTATTTTATACGGATTTGATCTAATGCGCCATTTTCAGAAGACAGGCTTTTCAAATCAGAACTAAATTCAGCCCTGATTTTCTGTATCTGATCGGTTATTGACACAAACGCTATTTTACAGAGTCTACTACTGCTGCAAATCCCTCTGGATCATGTACAGCCATATGGGCAAGGGTTTTCCGATTCAATTCAATGTCCTTCGCTTTCAGGGCTGAGATAAATTGTGAATAGGATAATCCATGCTGCCGAACAGCTGCATTAATTCTGACAATCCAAAGTCTGCGAAAATTCCGCTTATTTACTCTACGATCTCTATAGGCGTATTGCCACGCTTTTTGAACCGCATCTTTTGCCGACCTGAAGTTTGTTTTTCTTGCACCATAATATCCTTTTGCCAATTTGACAATTTTACGGTGTCGGCGGTGTCTTGGTACTGTACTGTTTGCTCTAGGCATGATTCTCTCCTTTTTATGGAATCATTTTTTTGGTTCTACTCGTCATAGCCTTGCTAAGACAAGTGTCCTTACGGAGACGCCTCTTCCGCTTCGAACTTTTCCTTGTTGACAGGTGTCTATTCCCTGACTTATTGTAGGTTATTTTGCCCGAGCCTGTTTTTCTGAATCGCTTTGCAGCGCTTCTTTTTGTTTTCATTTTTGGCATCTTTTTACTCCTTTTATCTTGGGCTTAGTATGATTGACATTCGCCTACCTTCCATACTGGCAGCTTTATCAATTTTTGCAACATCTTCTAATATATCTGTCACGCGCTTCAAAAGAACCATTCCGGCTTCTTTCCGTGACATTTCCCGGCCTCTAAACATAACTGTTACTTTTAATTTTGCACCGGATTCAATAAATTTCTGCGCTTTTTTCAGCTTTGTAAGCAAATCATGATCGCCAGTATTTGGCCTGATTCTGATCTCTTTAACCTGAACCACATGTTGCTTCTTTTTGTTAATTTTTTTCTGCTTTTGGATCTCATATCGATATTTTCCAAAATCCAGTATTTTACATACAGGTGGGTCTACCTTCTGAGCTATCTCTACTAAATCCAATCCTGCTTGTTCGGCTTTATAAAGAGCATCTTTTATGGTGACAACTCCTGCCTGATTTCCCCTTTCGTCAATTAGTCGTACACGTGGTACTCTAATATCTTCATTTATACGGGGTTCGTTCTTATCTCTTGCTATATTATACCCTCCTTCTATTTGTTATTTCATCTACAATTTCAGGAATCAATTCACTTACAGGTTTTGACCCTAAATCTCCGGTATGACGTCTTCTTACTGATGCACTCCTATCATTTTCTTCTTTTTCCCCAACAATGAGCATGATGGGTATTTTATTTAATTCCGCATCTCGTATTTTAGCGCCCATTTTTTCGCTTCTGCCATCAATGGATACCCGAATATCATTCTCAAAAAGTTTACTCTCTAATTCATTTGCATAGGATAAATACTTATCTGAAATGGGTAAAATTATTACCTGTTTCGGGGTCAGCCAAAGAGGAAAATCTCCTCCAAAGTGCTCTATCAGAAATCCCACAAAACGCTCATGTGTACCCAGAGGTGCACGATGGATACAAAGGGGAGTCTGTTCTTTATTATTCTCATCTACATATACCAAATCAAACCGTTTAGGAATAGCAAAGTCAACCTGATTGGTAGCTAGAGTAAATTCTCGACCAATTGCACTCCACACCTGCACATCAATTTTAGGCCCATAAAATGCCGCTTCACCGGGGATTTCTTCAAAAGGAATATTACCCTCAATTAATGCTTCTCGAACCAATTGTTCTGTTTTAATCCATAATTTGGGTTCGTTTACATATTTCTCTCCCAAGTTTTCAGGGTCATGTAAACTTAATCTCATTTTATATTTTTCAATACCAAAAACATCAAAATAATATAAATACATATTGCATACTTTAAGGAATTCTTCCTTGAACTGCTGCTCTGTGCAATAGATATGTGCATCATTCATTTGCATGGATCTAACCCGCATTAATCCAAATAATTGCCCCGATTTTTCATAGCGATAACAGGTGCCGTATTCAGCCAGCCGAACGGGCATATCTCGATAGCTTTTGGGTACCGCCGAGAATATTTTATGATGATGTGGACAATTCATTGGCTTTACGAAATATGAAATTCCATCTACATCCATTGCGGGATACATGCTATCACGGTAATGGTCCAAATGCCCTGATTTTTCGTATAAATCCCCTTTGGTTAAATGGGGAGTTCTTACACGGGAATATCCTGCTTTTCGTTCAGTTTCTTTTGCTAATTGTTCAAGCTCTTCAATTATTGCAGTGCCATTGGGAAGCCACAGGGGTAATCCTGGACCTACTTCATCATCAAAAGTGTAGATTTCAAGTTCCCTGCCAAGTTTTCGGTGGTCCCGTTTTTTGGCTTCTTCAAGATTAAAAAGAAATGTATTTAAATCCTCTTTTGCAAACCAGGCCGTACCATAAATTCGCTGCAGCATTTTATTTTTTTCATCGCCGCGCCAATATGCCCCTGCACATGAAAGCAGTTTAAAATACTTTATTTTTCCAGTGGATGGCACATGAGGTCCCCTGCAGAGATCAATAAAATCACCTTGCTGATAAGCTGAAATTGTGTCCTCCTCAGGAATTTCTGAAATGATTTCGACTTTATAATCTTCATTCCTCTCTTTGAATTTCTCTAAGGCATCATTTCGAGATAATTCCACACGTTGAACTTTCATATTCTGTTTTGAAAGTTCCTTCATCTTTTTCTCAATTTTCTCAAGTTCTTCTACATTGATTGAAACATCTACATCAATATCATAGTAATAACGGTCTGAAAGTGCCGGACCAATTGCAATTTTTGCCTGTGGATATAATTCTTTGATTGCCTGGGCTAAAAGGTGAGCCGAACTATGTAATAATATTTCATGAGCTTCAGGATTCTTAGTTGTTAAAATTTCCACATTGGTATTTTTCTCAATAGGAGATTCTAAATCAACGATATCTCCATTTACCTTGGCTGCGATGGAAGCCCTAAATAAACCCTCTCCAATTGAGCGTGCCACATCGCCGCTGGTAGAACCCTGTTCCACCTGCTTAACGGTATTGTCTGGTAATGTTATTTGAATGTCACTCATAATCAAAGTGGGCGACACAAGATTTGAACTTGTGACCTCCACGATGTCAACGTGGCGCTCTAACCAACTGAGCTAGCCGCCCTTTTCTTAAAATATCTATTGAAATACAGCCGAGAAATTTACAATGATGAAAGGATAATGACCATAGAATTATCTGAGGATTTTTTTATTCGGTAACAGGTTCAATTTCAACAGTTTCAGGTTCAGGTTCAAAAATATCGTAATATCTGTTTATATCTAGCAAGATTCCCACTGCTTCCTGATACACATTATCTTCCTTTAAACTCACTCGTATTTTTTCCCTATTTCCTGATGCAACAAGTGACATTTCCCGGAGCAAGCCATTTTTCACCCATTTAATGTTATGGGGATCCCAATACTGTCCATCTCGTTTAATTTGATAGTAGCTATCTACTTTTTCTGTTAACAGCAAAATTGGTGATTTAGATTTTTTCCAAAACATGAGCTTTGAAATAAATGATGAATTAGTATTCCCTTTTAAATCATCTTGTGAACGAAGAGCAGATTTTAATTTCCCCAAATCCTTTTCTCCGGGAAGTTTATAATTGATTTCATATTCATTGAGGAACACCTCAAAATCTTTATAAATTTTATCCGTAATCTCCACAGGCACTTGAACATCATTCATAGGAACATATTCTGCTGCGAAAGTGAGAAAAACTCCTTCCTTCCACAACCCTTGCACATAAGGGGGAAGACTGGTTCTTTTTATTTCAACATCTGGAGTAATACCACCACCCCCTTTTACTATCCTCCCGCCTCGTGTTGTAAATAGTGTATCATCTTTATTTAGTCCATCAGTCAAGAAACCTTCCTTGAAATAATCCTCTTTTTGAATGAGCCTCCCAGATGGTGTGTAATATTTAGCGGTGGTAACTTTTAGGGTAGTTGTATCATTTAGATTATACATGCTTTGCACCAATCCTTTACCGAATGATTTTTCGCCAACGATTACTCCTCTGTCTAAATCCTGGATAACTCCAGAAACAATTTCACTGGCGGAAGCTGAACTTCGATTAATAAGTACCGCTATTGGGATTTCTGGACTTAGCATAGGAGCCCTTCGAGAATTCATTTTCCGATTTGATTTTGGGATACGTCCTCTTGTATTTAACAGGTTGATCCCGCGATCGGTTAATTTATCTAATATATTTATACTATTTTTCAGTAAACCGCCTGAATTTCCTCTCAGGTCAATGACCAATCCTTTCAAATCATCATCAATAAGTTCCTGAAGACCAGTACCAAAATCTTTTGCTGTATTTTTTGAAAATTTGGTAATACGAATATAACCTATTCCATTTTCATCTACACCCCAATAGGGTACATGTTTAATAATTATATTGGCACGTGTTAACTCGAAGGGTATATTAATACGGGATGAGGGTCTATAAATTGTTAAGGTGACAACCGAACCCAACTCTCCTTTAATTAATTTAGAGGCATCCTTTAAAGACATTCCTTTTGTCTTCACAGAATCTATCATTAAAATCTGGTCACCGGAATGTATCCCTTCTGTATAAGCAGGGCTATCTTCAAAAGGTGTCAATACTGTCAAAGTATCTCTTCTGAGCCCAATTTGAATACCTACTCCTCCATATTTTCCGGTTCTCAACATATCCAACCTGTCTTTACTGCTGCCGCTGAGAAATCTGGTATAAGGATCCAAGGGTTTCATCATCCCTTTGATGCCAGCTTTAATAATCTCAGATTCATTAACAGAATCTACATAACTTGCCCGAACTCTATAAAAAGCTGCTTCCAGCATATCCAAATAATCCTGGGTATTTTGGTCATTACTAAATTCTAACTCTTTTTTCTTTTTGGATGTTTTTACTTTTGGTTCTTCTTTTTTACTTTGACCCAGAAGGGGTATTATTAAAATAAGTGTGAAAATAAAATATCTTTGTATCAACTGCATATTAATTCCTCTTTAAATAATTTACTTATAATCTGAATAATTTCTTTAAATACATTCTCTGGTGATTGCTCCCCATTTATTACGATACATTTGTTTTTATTTTGTTCCGCAATTTGATGGTAACCGTTCTGAATTTTCTTGAAAAAATCAATGCCTGTCGCCTCCATTCTATCCGGTGCATTAGAACTCATACGGCTAGCTGCAACCTCAGGATCTATATCTAAAATAAAAGTGATATCCGGAGACAAACCACCTGTTGCAATAGAATTAATTTTATCAAGATTGTCGATTTTCAACCCTCTACCATAACCCTGGTATGCGATGGTACTATGGGTGAATCTATCACATATTACCACTTCACCTCTTAAAATGGCAGGTTTAATTTGCTCAACAGTTAATTGTGACCGTGCGGCTGCAAATAACAGGCTTTCCGCATTAGCATCCAATTCTATGTTATCTTTATCTAAAAGAATCTTTCTAATTTTTTCCGACAGTTTTGTTCCACCAGGTTCCCTAAATGTTTTGTATGAAATCCCTAACTTTTCAAATTCTGCTTCCAGCAACTGAATCTGTGTGGATTTACCCGAACCATCAATTCCCTCATATGTAATCAGTTTACCAAATCCCATTAATCTAAAATGTACCCTTTTTTTGCTACCAATACCACAAATTCTCCTTTGGGTTTTGACTTTGAAAAATACACCTCCGCATCTTCAACTGTACCTAAAAATGATTCCTCAAAAATTTTGGTTAATTCTCTGCACACTGAAATAATACGATTTCCCCAATAATTATGGATATCCCTTAATGTTTTAAGTACTTTATGCGGAGACTCGAAAATTACGACAGTTGCTGGTAAAGATTCTAATGATTCAAAGCGGGTCTTTCTCCCCTTTTTGGGAGGTAAAAAACCTTCGAAATAAAAATGGTCAGTAGGTAACCCAGAAACAGAAAGTGCAGCCGTAACTGCTGATGGACCGGGAATGGTTACAACATTAATCCCCTCCTTTTTTGCCAGATGTACTACCCTATATCCAGGATCACTAATGCAGGGTGTGCCAGCATCTGAAATAATTGCGATAGAATCTCCAGAATGTACTTTACTGACTAATATTTTCGCCTGGTTTATTTCATTATTATCATGATAGGCAATGAGGGGTGTGCTAATATCATAATGTTTTAATAATTTACGGCTGGTCCGGGTATCTTCGGCGGCAATGAGATTCACTGCCTTTAGAGTTGTTTCAGCTCGGTAGGTTAAATCTGACAGATTTCCGATAGGAGTAGCAACAACATAAAGTGTTCCTGCCACTTAATTCAATGTGGATTTAATTGTAGATTTAATTATCTCTAATGCTACGGTCAAATCTTTCAGGGTGACATTCAAGTGGGGTCTAAAGCGAATGGCATTATCGCCTGATGGTAGCATAAGTAATTTATTTTCCAATAGACCACAAATTACTTTATCTCTTTCAGTTTGTGATGGTAAATCAAAAGCTGCAAATAATCCAAGTCCTCTTGGATTGGTAACATATGCAGGGAATTCTTCAGCAAGATTTTGCAATTCACTTTCAAGAATTTCGCCCATATTTTTTGCATTTTCAAGTAAATTATCCTTCTCAATTATTTCTAATATTATATGAAATCGAACCATATCAGCTAAATTTCCACCGAAGGTTGAATTGATACGGCTGGATTCAGAAAACACATGATTTTCCACTTCTTCAATTCTTTTACCGGCGAGCAACCCACAAACTTGCGTTTTCTTTCCAAATGAAATAATATCTGGCTTTACGGAAAAATGCTCATGTGCCCACCATTTTCCGGTGATACCAATTCCAGTCTGGACTTCATCCATAATGTATAACATTTCATTTTCGTCACAAAGTTGGCGCAGTGCCACAAAATACTCATCCCGAAAATGATTATCACCTCCTTCACCCTGAATAGGTTCAATAATCAACGCTGCAATTTCATCCGGGTTATTTGTAAGGGCAGTTTTAATTTGGTCTATTGCAATCTTTTCATTATTTTCAACATCTTGGAGAATGGTATCGGTGATTGGAAAGGAGAGCTTTGGGACATCAATTCGAGGCCAATCAAATTTAGGGAAATACATGGTTTTTCGAGGATCGGTGGTATTGGTGAGTGAAAGAGTGTACCCGGTCCGACCATGAAATGCCTGTTTAAAATGAATAATTTTACTGCTCTTTTCTCCCTTGCCTTTTTCTATATTTTTTCTAACTTTCCAATCAAATGCTACTTTCAAGGCATTTTCAACTCCCAAGGCACCACCTTCTACAAAAAATGCATGTGGTAGATATTCGGGGATTGCTAAATTAGAAAATGCTTCAACAAATTCAGCGTATTGAACATTATAAATATCGGACAATGTTGGTTTGTAAAGTGCAGCTGCTAATAAGCGATCTTTCTCAGCCAGGATATCCGGATGATTATATCCCACAGCTCCAGAGGCAAACATTGAAAACATATCCAGATATTCTGATCCATCACGCTCATCTACCAGCCAGGAACCATGACTTTTTTCCATATCCATTACTGGTTCAAAGCCATCAGCCAAGATGTGTTTACCAAGACTGGCTCTTACATTTTTTGAATCAATTGTCATTCTTATTTTTAACTCCCTTAAATTTCTATGTCAAATTTAATACCCTGAGCAAGAGGTAACTCTGTACTCCAATTCATTGTATTGGTTTGTCTCCGCATATATACCTTCCATGCATCTGACCCAGATTCTCTACCACCACCCGTATCTTTTTCACCTCCAAATGCACCTCCAATTTCTGCACCAGATGTACCAATATTTACATTGGCAATTCCACAATCGCTTCCCTCATGAGAGAGAAATGTTTCAGAGTTCAATACATTGGTCGTGAATATGGCAGATGATAATCCCTGCGGAACGCCATTATGCAATTGAATTGCTTCATCTAACGAATCATAGGGAATAATATATAAAATGGGAGCAAAGGTTTCTTCTTGAACTATTTCATAGCTATTCTTCGCTTTTACAATGGTAGGTAAAACGAAAAACCCATCACCTTCAACCACCTTCCCTCCACAGAGAATTTCACCACCTTCCTGCTTAGCCTGTTCTAAAGCTGATAAATAATCATCTACAGCTCCTTGATCAATAAGTGGTCCCATTAGGGTAGAAGCATCCAAAGGATTTCCAATATTAACCTGAGCATAAGCTTTGGTTAATGTTTCTACCAAACCATCGTATAAACTGGAATGGACTATAATTCTTCTGGTACTGGTACACCTTTGACCAGCAGTACCTACGGCTCCAAATAATATTGCTGGTACCACCATGTCCATTTTAGCTGTTTCATCGACAATGATTGCATTGTTTCCACCTAATTCTAAAATGGTTTTCCCCAGTCTTTCACCAACAACACCACCAATTCGTTTACCCATTCGCGTGCTGCCTGTAGCCGAAATGAGCGGTACCCTTGTATCATTAATCAATCTTTCCCCGATTACGGATCCTCTACCAATTATTAAACTGAAGATACCTTTATACCCTTCTCTTTCTAAAACTTCATTGCATATATTTTGAATTGCGATTCCACATAGGGGAGCTTTGGATGAAGGCTTCCAAACTGTGATATCTCCGCACACAGCTGCGAGAAAGGCATTCCAGGCCCAAACCGCAACAGGAAAATTAAAGGCAGATATTACTCCTACAATTCCCAGGGGATGATATTGCTCATACATCCGGTGTTTAAATCTTTCCGAATGCATAGTGAGTCCATATAGCTGACGAGATAAACCCACGGCAAAGTCCGCAATGTCAATCATTTCTTGCACTTCACCATCACCTTCAGCCTTAATTTTCCCCATTTCCAGAGCAACAAGACTACCCAGCATATCTTTTTTCCGTCGGAGTTCTTCCCCCATTTCCCGAACCAACTGCCCCCTAATGGGCGCAGGAACCATTCGCCATTCACTAAATGCCTTTTGGGACTCTGTAATGACATTTTCATAGTCAGATTCTGAGCATTGATACACATTTGCAATGACTTTTCCATTAGCAGGGTTTACAGAATTTAGTGTACCTGCATCCATAGTATTTGACCAGCTTCCTGCACCAACACACGCCCCATAATTATTTTCTTTTATCCCAAGGGAATTCAATATTTCTTTCAATTTTTCTCCAAAATTTTAATTATTATTTGATTAATTATATGAATTAAGCTGCAGATTCATTCTTTTTACCACCGTCCATAAATGACCAAATTCCAAGACTAACGATAATAAACAATAGAATGATGGGGGTTGCATAATTGTATTCTACTGAACTGTAATCTTTTAATTGATTAATTCGACCAATGAGAAGAGATATTCTTCCCATTACGGCAAAGCCAAAAGATGCACCAAATTTAATCATTAAAAAGTAAATACCAATTTTGCTCAAAGTACCAAATGACCCCTTATGCTCTTTTGAAAAGAAAAAGTAAATAAGTCCCGTTATGGTACCTATAAACACAATCATACCATTAATGATAGCTCCCCATTCTCCGGTAAAGTCAACAGCAGATGCTTTTATTTGAAGGAGAATATCGGAATTTAGAAAACTATAAAATCGCAGTCCGGCAGTCATACCCACAATATAAGCAATTGCCCATCTTGCTAGCCAGCCCACCTTTGGGACAAGACGCAAGAGCATAAATATCCCTAAAATAAATGGAATAATATACATAAGGCGAATTTCATCATACCCTTCAATTCCACCTTCAGGGAACACCGATCTATCCAGTGTACCAGCTCCAGTAGAAATATAATTGAAAACCTTATAAATACTATACCATACAGAATTCAGAACTGAAGTATCGGCTGATTCTTCCAGTTTTGGCCATAACCTTCCAAATAAATTGGGTTGAATTTGTTGCCAAAAAGCAATCACTGCCCAATACCCTGCGGACACCCCAATAAAAATATGTTCAGCGGCTTTATAGAAAGGATTATCATCATACAAATAACTGAAAATAGATAAAGTAAGAAAGACGACAATCCATGATCCAAAAATTTCTACCGACATTTTCAACCCCCCTTTCGTTTGTTATTTCGGGTTAGATAATAAGTAATATTCCCAAAAATGATTAAGATAACAATTACCACATGAGCCATAGACTGAGCAGACATCATTCCAGATGCCTTACCAAGATTGACAGGGAGACCTCTTCGTTCGAGCTCAGTTTTCACCAATTCTTCATACTCTGCAGCTCCGGGCATCCCAGCTAATATCCCTCGAATTTGACCATTTTCCACATAGGGTACAATATCCGTTACTTGTATAGAAGTGCATCCTGTTGACATGGGAATTCCCTTTGGATCGGTGGCATATTGAACCCATTCCTTCGACCCTGGAAATCCTGCAGATAGGCTGAAAACAAAATCGAAATCTTCCACATTATTTACATTTTGCATCATTGGGATTTCATCTAAAGATGTACCATCTAAATCTACCGTGTATAAGGTTTTGATATCGGAAGCAATACCTTTAATGACAGCTTCCCCACCCGGTTTGTACCCAAGGTTTACAAAATCAACACCCTTTCTTTTATTATATTCTGGTGCTACTTCGTCAAATGCATCCGTGGACATAAAATTTCCATCAGGCCAAAGAGCAGTTGCATACACTTTTATATCTTTAGAAAACAGATGTCTCAGCAAGGCAACTGACATGGGGTGAATTTCCGGCTTAGTACTGGGTCCATATTCAAATGAAAGTAGCACTTTGTTTCCAGACTCTAATTGATTAATCTCATTAAAGACTATTTGAGAATGGGGCTTAGGCCTAATTGGAAGTGCAAACCAATCCGGTTTTAATAAGGGAAATAGTACGGATAAACCAACCAACAGAAAAATAATTCGCCTGTCCATTGATCCTAACTTGATAAATAAATTTTTAATAGTGTCCATTAATTATTCTCCTAAAAATGATCTTTCAATTCCCACGATAATTCGGAAAGATGTTGCCACAATTCCAAGTGCAATACCAATCATCAATGCCCGTGAACCAGCTGTGGTTGGGTAATCAAAAATCCAATCTTGAATTACAGGAATTAGTAATATTTGAGGAGGCGAATGATTCCAATTCAGGAAAATACCAATTCCCAGAAATACAACTATTCCTCCTGTAATTAAACCGAAAATAATTTTCTTATCTTTTATCCATGGGGCAGAAATAGCTCCTATTCCGAAAACAATTAAAACAGCTGTTACCCACCAAGGGATTAACTCTCCCACTGGTACTCTTCCCAACATTAAAATAATTCCCGCCACCAGCAAAAGGGTTGCTTCAAAATTTCGAATTCGAAAGGCTCGATAGGAAGCTGATGCCACAAAAAATGCCAAGAGTGCAAACATGGTTGATGATAAGGGTGTAAAAATATTATTAAATATCCAGTGAAAGAGAGACCCTTTGGTTTGCAAGTGAGCACCCCATTTTTTTGCCTTCAACTCACTATTCACTTCAAATTTATCCAGCTTTTTCATAAAAGATTCTGCACCGGATTGGGTCATAAATATCTTAGGGATTTCATACCCATCTTTAGCATCTCGGATATTATTTTTAACAGTAGTTGGATTTTCTAATTGAGTCTCTTCAATTAACATTTCTGCAATGGGTGCTAAATTTGACTCATTCACATCGGAAACAACAATATAGTTTGCTCCTCTATAGAAAAATCCGGCAAAAATTGCAAAGGCAAACCCTAAAACTGCCAATAAACTATATTGCCAATTTTCTTGTTTACGAATAATTTTTAACATTTGAAGTTTTAACATATTCAGCGACCCCAAGAAAATAGCAAAGGATGCTATTATATCGAACCATTGGGTAGCATCATTATTAACAAAATCCTGGACACCTTCATTTTCAATAAAATTACCAAAGAGTGTTAATAGTCCAATAACAACAACAATCAATAATGGTATGTGGCGTTTTAAAAACATTTGAATTTCCTTTTAATTTCCAAAAATAGTTACAATATCAAAACCAAGCCATCCCGCCTGGAATAATCCATGCAATACAAGCGTCAATATCATAGAAGCCATTACCAGCCCCTTTACAATATCTTGTCCCTTAATGCTTCCCAATAGCTCCGGTTTTTTTGATAGATACGCGCTGGCAGTAAAAAATTCTTCACCAATGAGCGTATAATCGCAGGCCGTTACAAAAAATGGGATTTGAGATGGAGAACCCGTACCTGCAATTTGGATGGCACCAATAGAATTTCCCGTTTCTGCCAGTATGAGAGATTCTGCATAAAATTTACCTAAATAAAAACAGGCTGCAGGTTTTTCCCGTATCATAATTCCGTTTACCCCTGCGGCATAGGCAAATTGGTCATCCGTTAAATAATGAACCATATCGTCATAATATAAATCGGGGCGACCCGCTCTTAAATATGATTCCCTGCAAGTCTCCCGACCTGCCTCCATTACAATTGATTTAGAAACGGGAACATTTAATCCTGCTTCATATTTGGCAGTTGTTTCGGCCACATGCCCTAATAGAATTAACCCTGAAACAGTTTCAACTTGATCCATGTCTGAAATTCCTGGAACAAACAAAACAGATTTACCCATTTCAGTTGCTCGACCAACTGCTTCTTCAATTGCTTTCAATCCGGCAATGGGTCTGAGATAAATTTCTTCCCCTGACTTAGCTCGGTCAATATAATAATATAGGGTCATAGAAACCAATGCAACGACTCCAAATTTGAAGGTGGTATTTTCTAAAAATATATATCCATCACCCATGGAATAAAGCATTACCGTTGCAAGATATACTAAAATTGAAATAGCTAATTTTTTATTCATTATTAATGTCTCTTTTTATTGGATTTAATTTCTATTCGTTCAATTTCTGTTAGGAGGAATTCCACATTATTTCTATCCTCCAACAGCTCTGCAAATTTATAGTAGGATTGGGATGCAACAAATGCAGTAATAATGGGGCCGAAGAATACCATTAGCTGTCCTCCGAAAAAAGAGAGATACTTCATCATATCCAAAAAAAATATGGCCGGTACTGCCATGCCGTGATTCACCACTTTTTCAGCTAAAGTAGAAATGAGGTGTCTATCAGATTGCGTAATTGAAAGTGACTCTGCCATTATGTTAATATCATTTCTAAATTTGCACGGGGAATAACTTCATTACTACCATCTTCAAATTCTATCTCAGCAACACGAACCATGGTTTCAGATTCCATTTTCATCAGTTCTGGTGGCAATGATTTCACTTTCCCAACTCTACCAAAATATGGGGCCCGAATAACCCTAATTAACGAACCCTCTGATATGGCTAAGTCTGCTTCTTTAAAATCATTGCATTCTCCATGGTTCAGTTCATCTGGAATCAGTATTTCAGGTCTAATTACTCCTGCCCTAATTTGGGTAGAACCATTTATGGACGCAAACTTGCCTTCGTTAGCAGACAGCAAAGCATAGGTTCGTTCAGCCATTCCTATTTTACCAAATCCTTCGGTGATAATTAAACTGGGGCCGATTTTTTCTGATCCCGTTATAGCCACTCCTAATGAGTATCCCAATATTTTCGATAGGTCTGTATAATCGAATCCACCGGAGACAATTCCTGCCACCCCCATTTTTTTCGCATGTCTAAAAGTATCCATATTCAAAAATGCTCCACCTAATAAAATCATGCCTTTATGACTTTCATTTATCACTTCAGCGGTAAGCTCATCATTTGGTGAGGCGGTAACCACTTTTAATACCCCTCTATTTTCGCCACCAATACCCAAAATACCCTGTACCAGCACTCCCTCCGTTTCTATTGTTACTCCTTCTTCCTCCTCAACTGCTGTAATAGTTCCAGATGTGTAGGCATCAACCTCTACTGGTACTGGAGGTTCTGCCAAAATAGCCTGACCAGTAATTTCAGATACATTCGCAAGGGTTCCATCTATGGGAGATTTAAGCTGGTTTTTGAACATTCCAAATATACCTTTGCTTTCAGCAATTATTTGCCCCTTAGAAATGGATTCATCAAGTTCAATCAACATACACTCTGGAACATTTTCAGGCTCTATATTGAGTTTATTAGCAACATTGAGCATTTGTACATTTCCAGGCAATTCGGTAGATGCCACAATTTCATTGGATTTAACCTTATCGCCAATTTTTAAATGAACATTGCCCTTCATGGGCAACTGTCTTTTTTTGCTTATTTTAGTATTGGCTAAAATTTTTAACCCAGGTGTATAAGATCTAGACACGTAAACTCTCCAGTTGGGGATATTCGTCAGTCTCTTTCGACCATTCATTTAATAGAGCAACTCTATTTTCATTTTCATCTGACAACACAAATGGTTGTCTCCCTCGACCATCTAAAAGAATCCCCACAACTCCGCCATAAACTTTGGTTTCCAGCACTTCATTTTTGCCGGCACCAATATCTATTCCTTTTCCTGGTGTGAATTTAGCTTGTAATGGTTCAAATGGTGCAGGAATCAACTTTAACTCACCTAATTTCAGATCCCCAGTTATTCTTTCATCTGGCAATGATATTTCATAATGCAGCAGAACTTGGTCTGATTTTCCTTTTCCCACTGGCGCGATGCATGTACCCAGGCGAATAAGACAGTCTTTTTCAAATACTTCTACTGCAGCTTTGGGATGAATTGTGGATAAAATACCTAACTGAGGCATCATAAAGATTGAATCAACAGCTAATTGGGTAATCCCCTCCGGAAGAAATGCGTCTATAAGCATTCTGGCTGCCTGATGCCTTCTTGGAGCATGAGATAAAACTCCACCCGATCCTACCAACATATCCAACTCCATAAGATTTACCAGGGTTTCTCCAGAGCTGGTTTGTTCAAATGCATCTGAAATAGTCCGTTCAGTTTGAACACCTTTGAGATGAACTGCAAATTCTTTGTGTTGTTCAAACGAAAGACGTAAAGCTTCTCTGGCAATTGCCTGTTCAATTATCAATGCTTCCAATGACTGGGGAATTGTTGTGGGACGAATCATTTTATTCCCAATCCTGTTGGTGAGGTCTGTCTTGTCCATATTAAATGGAACCCAACGAGCTACATTATCAAATCCAGACTCAGCCAGTACATTACAAACTGAATAACTCATACCAAGATTTGCACTTACCGTTCGATTAAACTGCCTTTGGAAAACTGAAAATACGTCTGTTGTTGCCCCACCAATGTCAACACCAACTACGGAAATATTTTCTGCTTCAGCAATTTTTTTAATAATTTCACCAACAGCTCCAGGAGTGGGCATTATGGGAGCATCAGTCCACCCCATTAATTTTTTATACCCCGGTGCTTGTGCCATTACATGTTCCATAAACAAATCGTGTATTTTATCTCGGCTGGGTTGGAGATTTTCTTCTTCAAGTGTGGGTCTTATATTATCAACAGTCATTAAATCTGTTATTTCTCCAAGCCTTTCTTTTATTGGCTCTCTAGCATTTTTATTTCCTGCATATATAACCGGCAACTTATAGTTCATGCCCAATCTTGGTTTGGGATTGGCAGCTTCCAATACTTCAGCGAGTTCCACCACATGGGTAACCGTACCACCATCGACACCTCCAGAAAGTAAAATCATATCGGGTCGTAATTGGCGAATTCGCTGAACTTTTTCATGATAGAGACGACCATCGTTTGACGCCAAAACATCCATGACAATAGCGCCTGCACCTAAAGCGGCTCGCTGGGCAGATTCGCCGGTCATACTTTTTACTACACCCCCTACCATCATTTGGAGACCACCACCAGCGGAGCTGGTAGAAATATAAATGTCAACACCAGTTTCGCCCTGAGTGGGTGAAATGATATTTTCACCGTCTAATAGTTTTCTTCCGGAAAGTTCTTCCAATTCCAATACTGCATTTATTACGCCACGAGTGACATCTTCAAAAGGTGCTTCAACTGTGGTGGGTGCTTCACCCCGATGAGTTAATCTATAACCATCATCTACAAATTGAATTAAAATTGCCTTGGTTGTTGTTGAGCCACAATCCGTTGCTAAAATAATTTTTATATCGTCTGTATTAATTTTCTATCCTGCTTTAATAAAATATGTACAATATATTAATGCTAAAGGGGCGGCAAAAGTTAGAGAATCAAATCGATCCAAAATTCCCCCATGTCCTGCTAATATGTTACTGGAATCTTTTACCCCTGCCTCTCGTTTTAATAATGATTCTGCCCAATCACCAAATTGCCCAAATATACCGGTAATGATAGCTAAAACAATGACATCAATGGTAGAAAATATATCAAGAAATAATCCATCACGATTGATAATGAGTAGAAATACTAAAGAGAAAAAGAACCCTGCTATTGTACCCACCCACGTTTTATTAGGGCTAACATTTGGTAATATTTTTTTCTTTCCAAACTTTTTACCAAAGAAGAACGCACCTGTATCACATATCCAAACGGAGAGAAATATGGCAAGGGTAACTTTAAAACCAATATCCGGAAGATTTCTCAACTCCGATAGAGACCCCAACATTAATCCCAGCCATACAAATGAAAACACCAAAATTGAAATGTTGAGCAATGGTGTTTCTTTCTTTCGGAATATTTCCAATGCCATGGCAGTGAAGGTTAATCCGATGATTAATATGTGGATGGGTATCTCCCAATTAATTCCGGGAATTCTGCCAATTTGTAAAAGGGCTAAAAATAAGAGCAAAACAGAAATTACAGGCTCCCCATTTTTAGAATTTGTCAAAGGTGCAACTTCTAAAGCACCTAATAAAAGTACAATACTGATAAATATTGAAAAAATAGGAATATTGGAATAAGAATCACCTAAATATATTATTGCTAATAATGAAGGAATACCCAACAGGTTGACAAGTGTTCTGGAAGAATTATTGTTAGTCATATATGCGTTGAAACAAGACTAAAAATTTACAAGAATTTCACTTCTTGAACCAAAATAAATTCGGTAAACTTCGGGGAATTATGGAATGTTGGAAAATTGAAACCCATCTACGCCCCATGACTATTTATCTATCGCATCTGCCATCTGGCGGAGTAGATAGACGATGGGCTGGCTGTGAAACTGGGCATTTGTCACTTAGCAAGGTTTGGGAGTATTGGAATGATGGATAATAATGATAGTGGATATCACTATTCAAACCCCTGTCATTCCGACAAAGGAGGAATCTCAATTCTTCATTAAAACTACCAATATCAGTTTGAGACCCTTCGCTTAAATTCTAATCAATAACCACGATAAGCTCAGGGTGACAGATATTTTTCATTTGTGTCCATCTGCCTGCCTGTGGCATGGTGATTCATTTTTCGTGTTGATTTGTGCCAATTTGTGGTTATTTTTGTATTGGTTCTCTATTCCAATTGGAAGCTGTGCCATAGTTGAGGAGATGCTTCCCTTTTATCTGAATTGGGATTCACCAGATTTTAGGATGAAAAGATTATTTTCAATCCTTCTAATCCAATTTCTGACTTTCCTTAATTCTCTTTTGGAGTGCATTCATAATTTTTTTGATCCCGCCATTATAATCTTAATGCAGATTTAGGCGGGATGGTAAAAGAGCAAAAGGGTTACTGAGTCCTCACGCAACGAAAACCGATATTGATGACACTAACACCAGGGAAGTAGTAGTAACGATACCACGACTGGAGGCCGTACGAATTATTGAACCACGAACCACCACGGAACACACGGGACGATGAGGATTCACTCCATCAGCTATGGGTCCAATTCCAGACATTGCCAGCCATATCATAGGCGCCATAGGGGCTTGGGCTATCGGTAGTGCCATTCTCTCCGTTATAGCAGCCTACGGGGGTTGTCCCATTGTCCCAGGGGTCACCGCTGTTATTGTAATTGGCATTATCGCTGATATCATCCCCATAATCTTCTCCCCAGGGGTAAGCAGTGCCACTCATTCCTCGGGCTGCTTTCTCCCATTCATATTCATCCGGCAGTCTTAAACCATAATGCTGGGCAAAAGCATGGGCGCCAAACCAGGTTACATCTACAACAGGATGATCTTCATAACCTTCAATTACAGAGTAACTGCTTCCATCCCAACTTATACGGCAGTCATTGTCATCTAAATCAAGATATTCATAATCACCACTACCATAATATTCATCACCGCTATAATTGCCTTGAGCTGTGCTACTGGTTACACTAATATCGCCATTGGTAAGCGCTTCTTCCAAATAAGTCATATATTGGCTATTGGTAACTTCATATTTCATGATTTAATAGTCATAATCTATATTTTGTATATCATCATTACTGCCATAAGTATAATCACCAGCAGGTACGCTAAGCATAGCAAAAGGCGTGGCAGTGGTATCTTCTTCCCAACAATCGGTTAAAATACAGTTTACATTTGTGAGAATATCTGTGATATCCAGGTTACCATCCCCATTGGCATCACACTGACTGTAGGCTGTTGACTATAGAAACAGGGTCAGAATAAGCAAAATTTTCATGGTTTCCTCCAAAATTAAAATATGTTGGCAATTTAGCTCGTTTTAACGCCTTATTTCAATGGTTTATTAGAGAGAAATTTAGAATGTGATGGAGGGCACAGAAATAGAAATTGGTCACTTGTTATTGGTCATTCGTCATTTGTCAATTGTCACTTGGCGGGGTAAGGGGCAAGGGATTATTGGAATGGTGGATGGGTGGAAAATTGAAAATAAAAACTGGGTGTAGAATTATAATACTCTATTTTTGGTTCTTGAGCAAAGCGAAGTTTCTCTATGGTTTGTAATTATAACCATCATCTGATTGAGATGGTTCACTATGTTCACCATGACAATGTTTTTCATTAAATTAAATGGGAGAAGTAAGACATAAAAAAAGCCCGGCAATACCGGGCTTTTTTATTATGCTTTTATTAATCTAATTAATTATCTAATATGTGGTTGGCAATCTGTACCAGATCCAAGATGTTTA
>JACKQG010002166.1_pt1 | contig 26031 bp, 28 predicted proteins | sample 8237621 | NCBI WGS metagenome assembly JACKQG01 (sample SAMN15677084, study PRJNA649215) | marine metagenome | biome: marine; feature: Black Sea; material: saline water; isolation source: suspended particulate matter (SPM) from the Black Sea western gyre | collected 2013-06-09/2013-06-10 | depth... | reverse complement strand
GGCTCGAGCACGCCGGCCCCCGGCGGCTCCCGTTGGGTGGGGCCTCCCCCGTCGGCCGGTGTTGCCCGCTCGTCTACCCAGCCGCGGCGGCCGTCCGAGGCCCCCGACAGCATGCGCGACTGGTCTGATATCAACTCGACAAGGTCCAAGGCCCTCCGGGCGGCGTCGCCCGCACGGGCATCGCCCAGGGGCTTGCGCCCACCGCTTCCCGCGACCGTTTCGAGTCGGTGGCTGATTTCAACGGCTTCGGCCGACTGCGCGTAGGCCGCGTCGGCGCGCTCGGCGAGATCGTGGATCTCGTCAACCACCAGGTGCGTGAGCGCGGGGTAGTCGGGGGGCCAGCGCAGCAACAGGTCATGGTTGGTGACGGCGATCTCGGCGCTTTCGAGCCTGGCGCGGGCCTCTCGCAGGACGCAGTCGCCGTGGCAGCTCTCGCAGGCCTGGCGGCTGCACTCGCTCGCGTCGGAGCTTGTTATTTCGCGACGGTAGCGGTCAAGGCCGGGGTTCATCAGGTACAGGGCCTGGGGGATACGGTCGACTTCGCCGTGGCCGGCACTTCGCGCGAAGGCGGCCACCAGGGGCACGGCCATTGATGCTTCGAGGCCGGGTTGCTCGAGCTGGCGGTCGAGGAAGTCGTCCAGCCGGGCGCGGCACAGGTAGTTGGCCCTGCCTTTTATGGAGGTGAAGCGCAGGTCGGGGTAACCCATGAGGGCGGCGGCGGCCGGGATGTCCTTTTCGAGCAGTTGCCGTTGCAGCAGCTTGCTGGAGGTGGTCACGAGCACCTGCTCGCCGGTGCTGCGTGCAAACGGTATCGCGACCGCCAGGTAGGCCAGCGTCTTACCGATACCGGTACCGGCTTCGCACAGGCGCACGCTTCGGCCCTCTTCGCCCTTGAAGCAGGCAAAGACGTGGCGCATGAGGTCTACCTGTTCCTGGCGGGGCGCGTAGCCGGTGATGACCGAGGCTCCGGCGTCCAGGTCGAGAAGACGATCGGCGATGGCCTCCACGTCGAAGGGAACGGCTTCGAGCGGGGGCGAGTCGTCACTGCGCAGTTCGAGTGGGGGCTCACGTTTCAGGTCGGACACCGGCAAGCGCTTGAGCCTGGGCAACCAGTTGCAGGTGGGCCCGTAATCTTCGAGGGCCTTCCTGGCGTTGGCCCCGGCGGGGTCGCCCGCGGCCGATTCTTCGAAAATCCTCAGTACCAGGCGCGCGGTGTCCAGCGTGTCGTCCAGGGCGCGATGGCGTTCGCTGCGCCCGAGTTTCATGCGGCACAGTGTGTCGAGTTTCATGTTGGGCAGGTCGGGGTACACCAACGCAAACAGGTCCAGGGTTTCGAGAAACTCGTGGTCGCCGAAGCGTGGGCTCACCTGTTTTTTGAGCCAGCTGCTCTCAAACGAGGTGTTGTGCGCCACTACGGCCGCCTCGCCTATGAATTCGTTGAGCGCGGCGAACACGTCTGTCGACGTGGGGGCCGCAGCTAGATCGTCGTCGCTTATGCCGGTCAGGCGGCGGATAAAGGCGCTGAGCGGCTTGGAGCTCTGGATGAAGGTGGAAAAGACGGCGAGGCCTCTTCCGCCGGGGTCAACGAGCAGGGCGCCTGCCTCTATGAGGTCATCGTCGTCGGTGTCGAGTCCGGTAGCCTCGAAATCCAGGAAACACAGCGGCCCAGCGTCGGCGAGCCTGTCGAGCAGGTCGGGGTCCAGCCCGAGGTCCTCGGCGCTGACTGATGTTGACCAGTTATCGTCAAGCGTAAATCCCATTTCGTCCTGAAACGGGGCCCGTGCCTCTTCGCCAGCCATCGCCCGTGAGTATCTCAGCGCGGGGGCGGGCGCCAGCCCGCGGCGTACAAAAACCGACGATGCTGTTCAGCCAGGTGCGTCGCGCTGCGTCGAAACAGGTCGCCCCGCGCGTGCGCCGCGCTGTCAACGCAAGGAGAACGCCGTGGCACGACCGTTGCTGTTGAGACTGGGCACAGCGGGGACGGGATAAGTCCCACGGATCGGCCGCGGCAACCAGGTCCCGGCAGTCCAGGCGGAGAATTGATAATGGCTAACGAAGAAACGCAGAGAGAACAGGGCAGCGAGAGCGGGCAGACCACCGGCATCGCCATGGCGATGACCTACAGCGCTTACCGCGAGATGGAGATGGTGCCGGCCTCCATAGCCGACACCTTGAGCACGGCGATACTTTCGTTGGCCGATGACCCCAGGCCCGACGGAGTCGTAAGGCTCGATGACAACCGGGGCTGCTATTACCTCCCGGTCAATGGCTGGTACGTGCTGTATCACCTGAGCCTTGACCAGGATTCGCTGACCGTACTGGGGGTGCTCGACGGCCCCTATCACACTGTCCACTGACGCCCGACGGCGGCAGGCGTACCGGTAGCGGTGCCGGTGATTGGACCGGCTGGCACCGCCTTACCGTGGCGATCAGTAACTGCATCTATGACGACGACGGAAACAGGGAGAGGAAGGACGATGAGGGTGAGAGAAAAAACGGATGCGCGACTCGAAGCATGGCTCGAATACCAGGGCGAGGGCCGGGGCAGGGCTATCATAGCCGGGCCCGCCGGTGACTACCTGCTGCAGGACCTCAGGTTGGCGGCCGCCCACGGGGTGGGCAGCGTTCGCGTCAACCTATACAACGACCTCGACGGCAGCGCTCGCAAAAGCGTATCTGCCTGTCTCGAAAAAATAGCCAGTCGCGGAGTAAGGGTCAGCTTGAACAGGCGCTGAGGGCGTCCAGCAAGCGGGTGGTTTCCAGTCCTGGATCGGGGGCCGACATTACCGCCCCGATTACCGACACGCCCTCGCAGCCTGTGGCCATGACGCTTTCGACGCGAGCGCTCACGATTCCTCCCACCGCGATAACTTTTACGGCCCCGGCCGATTCCACCACCCGCTCCAGGGCTTCTATTCCCTGGGGCGGGCCATATTTTTTCTTCGACCCGGTGGCGTACACCGGGCCGAACTGCAGGTAGTCGACCACGCCCTGCTCGGCCGCCAGCCGGGCTTCTTCGACCGAGTGAATCGACAGTCCCAGTGTTGCGTGTTCACCCAGCAGACGTCTCGCGACGCGGGCATCAAAACTGTTAGAGGGTAGGTGCGCGCCGTCGGCTCCGGCGGCCAGGGCCAGGTCCAGTCGGTCGTTCACCAGCAACAGCGCGCCAGCACGGCGGGTGACGGCGCGAAGTTCCAGTGCCAGCTCTAGCAGCGGCCCACCGGGCAGCTGTCGTTGGCGCAACTGGATCGCGCGGCAGCCGGCCTCGCAGGCCGCTTCGACCCGCTCAAGTAATTGCTCGTTGCCCAGGGCGTCGTCGGTAATGACGAACAGCGGCGGCTGTGGGAAGGATGGCGTCCGGGGCTCCAGCCGCGGCGATATCTTTTCAGCCGACAAGGCCTGTTACGGGTGACGAGGCCGTGGCGTACTTTTTCATCGCGATGCGTCCCGCCATCCAGGCCTTGCGCCCGGCCTCCACGCCCAGCTTCATGGCCTCGGCCATTAGCAGCGGGTTATCGGCGCCGGCTATCGCCGTGTTCATCAGCACCGCGTCGCAGCCCAGTTCCATCACCCGCGCGGCGTCCGATGCGGTGCCCACGCCCGCGTCCACGATCACCGGCACGCCCGAGTGTTCGCGGATGATCGAAATGTTCCAGGGGTTGCGTATGCCCAGGCCCGAACCGATGGGCGCGGCCAGGGGCATGACGGCCGGGCAGCCGATGTCTTCGAGCCGTTGGCAGGCCACCGGGTCGTCGGTTACGTAGGGCAGCACGTCGAAACCTTCGTCGACGAGAATTTTCGCGGCCTCCAAAGTCGCCGCTACGTCGGGGAACAGCGTGCGCTCGTCGCCGATAACCTCCAGCTTGACCAGTTTTCCGACACCCGCTTCGCGCGCCAGCCTGCAGGTGCGAACGGCCTCGTCGGCGGTGTAGCAGCCGGCCGTGTTGGGAAGTATCGTGTAGTGCTCGGGGTCGAGATAGTCGAGCAGGTTTTCCTTGTCGGGGTCGGTGATGTTCACGCGCCGGACCGCGACAGTGACGATTTCTGCGCCCGACGCCTTGATCGCGTCCCTGGTCTGCTCAAAGTCGACGTACTTGCCGGTGCCCACGATGAGCCGGCTTTTGTAGCGCCGGCCAGCCAGCTCAAAATAGTCGCCAGTTGTTGTTTTGCCGTCAGCCACCGCTTCGTTGTCAGCCACCGCTTCGTTGTCAGCCACCATACTCAGCCTCCACCCACAAAGTTGACGATTTCAACCTGGTCGCCTGCCGCCAGCCGGGTGCGTTCCCAGTCTTCGCTGCTGATGATGTTTCGGTTGAGCTCGACCGCACAGCGCTTGCCCGCCAGGCCCAGCCGTTTGATCAGCGCATCGACGCTGCAGCCGTCGGGCACGCTGGAGGCTTCGCCGTTTATGGTCAGCTGTGTTGTCTCTTCGGGCATAGTCTCATCAGGGTATCGCGTACCGGGGTCCAACTGACCCCGATAGCCGCGGCCCGCCTTCTTTACAAGTCAGGCCCTGCTTGGTACAGGTGACCGTGGCGCGTTCGTCGCAGGTTGGCAAAGCCCCGGCTGTGGGTACTTCGGATTCAGGGTCCGGGCTGCAGCAAGCGCGCGCCACCATCAATCTCACGGCCCTCAGGCACAACTACCGGCAGGTGCTCGGCCTGCTGTCGGGATCCGACACCACCGTCATAGCCATGGTCAAGGCCAACGCCTATGGGCACGGCGCCGCCAGGGTCACCCGCGCGCTGGTAGACGAGGGCTGCACGACTTTCGGCGTGGCCACGCTAGAAGAGGCTCGCGAACTGATCGAAGAATCGGCCTGCGCGGCCGAGCAGATCATCGTCTTTGGCGGGGTGTTGCCTGGTTCCGCGGGCGTGGCCGTGGCGCTGGGTGTGCAGGTGGCTGCCCACAGCGAGGCCACCGTGCAGGCGCTGGGTCGCGAAGCCACTGCTGCCGGCAGCGAGGTGGCCGTGCACATCAAGGTCGACACCGGCATGCACCGTCTCGGGGTCGAGCCCGAGCAGGCCGGCCGCTTCGCCCGCCTGCTGGCCGATACCGAGGGCACGCGCCCGGTGGCCCTGTGCTCGCATTTTGCCCAGGCCGAGTCGGTGACAGGCAGCGTGACCGAGGGCCAACTGGAGGCCCTGTTGCTGGCCGACCGGCTCGTGCGCGACGAGGGCCTGGACCTTACCCGTCACCTGGCCAACAGCTCGGGAGTCATGACGCGCCCGGAGGCCTGGCTCAACCGGGTTCGTCCCGGCATCATGCTCTACGGCCTGTACCCCGACTCGTCGCTGCTGGGCAAGGTGGCGCTCAAGCCGGTGATGACGCTCGAGGCTCCCGTGTTGCGCGTCAGCGAACTTGGAAGCGGGCAGGGCATAGGCTATGGCCACAGCTTCCACACCACGCGGCCAAGCCGCGTGGCGACCCTCAGGTGTGGTTACGCTGACGGATACCCCAGGGCCCTGGGCAATCGCGGTCGGGTGCTGCTGGGGGGAGGGTTGGCGCCGGTCGTGGGCCGTGTATGCATGGATCACACGGTGGTCGATGTGACCGAACTCGGCGAGCTGCGCGAAGGCGACAGCGCGGTGATGTGGGGCGATAGCCCGTCCACCGAAGACGTGGCCGTGGCGGCAGAAACTATTTCGTATGAGCTGGTGGCGCGGGTGGGAGCCCGGGTAGAGCGTCGCTACAAGGATGACTGACATCCACGATGGAGCAGACAAAGTGCAGGCAGCAGGCGAGCGGGTAGAACAAGAGGTGCAAGCGAATACTAACAAGGTAAGCACGGCGCTGGTGAGCGTGAGCGACAAAACCGGCGTGGTGGAGTTCTGCCGCGGACTTGCCGCCCTGGGCATAAAGATCCTCTCCACGGGCGGAACTGCCCGGGCGCTGCGCGACGCCGGGCTCGAGGTGGTAGATGTCAGCCAACACACCGGCAGTCCCGAGATTCTCGACGGGCGCGTTAAGACGCTGCACCCCCGCGTGCACGGCGGCATACTGGCGCGCAGGCAGGACCCCTCCCATCGTCAACAGGTCGAGGAAAACGACCTGGAGTACATCGACCTTGTGTGCGTGAATCTCTACCCCTTTGCCGAGGTCACCGCGCGTGACTGCAGCTTCGAGGAGGCCATAGAGAATATCGACATAGGTGGCCCGTCGATGCTTCGCTCGGCAGCCAAGAATCACGCCGACGTTGCCATAGTGGTTGACCCGGACGACTACGACGTCGTCCTGGCCGAGATCGTCGAGACCGGCGGCGTGGCCGACGCCAGCAGGCGCAGGTTGGCGACGGCTGCCTTTCGCGCCACGGCGGCCTACGACGGGATGATCGCCGATTACCTCGGGCGCGACGAGGACGGCGGCTTCGGTGAGACTATTCACCAGCAGTGGAGCCGGGTGCAGGGTCTGCGCTACGGCGAGAACCCGCACCAGCGCGCGGCGTTCTACCGCGCCCCCGGCGTGAAAGGCCCCTCGATCGCCACCGCCCGCGTGCTGCAGGGCAAGGAGTTGTCTTACAACAACATCGTTGACGCCGACGCCGCCTTGCAGTTGGTGGGCGAGTTCGAGCAGCCGGCCTGCATGGTTATAAAGCACACCAACCCCTGTGGTGCCGCGTTGGCAGGGTCCGCGGCCGAGGCGTTCCGGCTGGCCCGTAGCTGCGACCCGGTTTCGATTTTTGGCGGCATCGTGGCGCTCAACCGCGAGCTCGACGGTGAAACTGCCGAGCTCATGAAAGACGTGTTTCTCGAGATCGTGCTGGCGCCTTCGTTCAGCGACGAGGCCCTGGCCTTGTACTCGTCAACCAAGAAGCTGGCCAATGTCCGATTGCTCGAGGTAGATTCGGCCTTGCCCGGTGGCGAGCAGGCGCTCGACATGAAGAGGGTGCTGGGCGGATTGCTCGTGCAGACGCGAGACCTCGAGCCCTCGGTGGTCGCCGATTGCCAGGTGGTGAGCGCGCGCGAGCCGAGCGCGGCTGAACTCGAGGCCATGGATTTTGCCTGGAAGGTCTGCAAGCACGCCAAGTCGAACACCATCGTGCTGGCCCACGGCGATCACGTGGTCGGCGTGGGAGCCGGCCAGATGAGCCGGGTGGACTCGGCGAGGATAGCCGTGGCGCGGGCAGCCGAGCACGGCCTGGACACCGCGGGTACGGTGGTGGCTTCGGACGCGTTCTTTCCCTTTCCCGATGGCTTGCAGGTATGCGCCGACGCTGGCGCAACGGCGGTCATACAGCCGGGAGGAAGCATGCGAGACGACGAGATCATAAAGGCGGCCGACGCCGCCGGCATGGCGATGGTTCTGACGGGGGTGCGCCACTTTCGCCACTAACCCCCAAGTAGTGAACACGGTAACGGTAACAGCATGAAGGTAATGGTTGTTGGTAGCGGCGGGCGCGAGCACGCGCTGGCCTGGAAGCTGGCCGGGGAGGACTGCGTTGATAAGTTGCTGGCCGCACCTGGCTCAGCGGCCATCGCCCAATGCGCCGAGTGCCTGCCAGTAGCTGCCGACGACGTCGAAGGGCTGGTGTCGGTGGCCCTTGAACGCGGCGTTGACCTCGTGCTGGTCGGCCCCGAGCAGCCGCTGGCCGCCGGGCTGGTCGACCTCGGTCGCGAGCGTGGGCTCAAGGTGTTCGGCCCGGGCCGCGACGGCGCGCAACTGGAATCTTCCAAGGCGTTTACCAAGACCCTGCTCGACGAGGCCGGCGTTGCCACGGCGCGCTGGGCCGAGTTCACACAGGTGGCTCCCGCGCGGGCTTTCGCCGAGGAGCTGGGCTTGCCGGTGGTCGTCAAGGCTGACGGACTGGCGGCCGGCAAGGGCGTGGTCATCTGCGAGGATGCCGAGCAGGTCGACGAAGCCCTTATCTCCATGCTCGAGGGCGGCCGCTTCGGCGAGGCCGGCGCACGCGTGGTCGTTGAGGAGTTCATGTGCGGCGAGGAGCTGTCGTTTATTGCGCTCACCGACGGGCGCACGGTGCTGCCGCTGGCCACTTCGCAGGATCACAAGGCCGTGTTCGACGGCGACAAGGGCCCCAACACCGGCGGCATGGGCGCTTACTCGCCCGCACCAGTCTGCGACCAGGCAATGCAGGCGCTGCTGTTGTCCGACGTGCTCGAACCCACCGTCGCCGCACTTGCAGCCCGCGGCATAGATTACCGCGGCGTGCTCTACGCCGGCATCATGGTCACCGACGAGGGACCCAAGGTGCTCGAGTACAACGTTCGCTTTGGCGACCCCGAGTGCCAGCCGCTGATGATGCGGATGCGAGGCAGCCTGGCCGAGGCCGCGCTGGCCTGCGTGGAAGGCACGCTTGACCGCGTGAGGCTGGACTGGGCCGACGACGCGGCCGCCTGCGTGGTGATGACGGCGCCGGGCTACCCGGGCGAATACAGCAAGGGCGACGTCATCGAGGGCATCGCCGCAGCCAACGAGTTGGACGACGTCAAGGTGTTCGAGGCCGGTACTTCTCGCGATGACGACGGTCGCGTGGTCAGTTCAGGCGGCAGGGTACTGGGCGTGACTTCCACCGGCGGCAACATAGCCGCGGCCCTGCACGGGGCCTACTCGGCGGTATCGGCTATCAGCTGGCCGGGCGCGCACTATCGCCGCGACATCGGTCACAGGGCACTCGACAGCGGGGCGTCCGCATAAGCAGGCGACAGGGAGAGATAGTAAATGGCGAAGTTCAAACCACTGGTGGCAATACTCATGGGCAGCAACAGCGACCGCGAGGTCATGTCGGCTGCGTCCGACGCGTTGACCGAACTGTCGGTAGCCCACGAGGTCGTCGTGACCTCGGCTCACCGTTCGCCCGAGCAGACGGCTGACTACGTGCGTGCAGCACCCGGTCGCGGCGTGAAGGTGTTCGTGGTGGGTGCCGGGCGAGCCGCGCACCTGGCCGGCGCCGTGGCGGCGCACACCACGTTGCCAGTGCTGGGTGTGCCGCTGGAGTCGGGCGCGCTCAAGGGCATGGACGCTTTGCTTGCCACCGTGCAGATGCCCGCCGGTGTGCCTGTGGGCACGCTGGCCATAGGCGAGGCCGGCGCGCGTAACGCGGGCCTGCTGGCGGCCCAGGTGCTGGCCTTGTCCGACACGGCCCTGGCCGGGCGCTTCAAGCGCCTGCGAAAACGCATGACGGCGGCCGTGCCGGGAGTAGTCGAGCAGGTCGACCCCTGAGGGGGCGCCGGTGTTGTCTACCCCTGAGGGGCTCGCCGGCGGCCTTGTCTAACTGTTGATGGATTCTACGCCCACGATGGCCGAGCAGCTTGAGGCGGCCGTGCTGCGCGCGGCCGACACCATCAGGGCCGGTGGCCTGGTGGTGTATCCGACCGAAACTATTTACGCCCTGGGCGCCGACGCTGGCAACGCAGAGGCCGTGCAGCGCCTGCTGGCCGCCAAGGGCAGGGACGATGGGCGTGGCATGTCGGTGCTGGTGGCCGACCTGGAGCAGGCCCGCGCCCTGCTGGACACCAGCCCCGGCACCGAGGCCGTGGAACTCGCGCGGCGCTGGTGGCCCGGGCCCCTGACGCTGGTGTTACCCGCCGCTGCCGGCCTTCCCCGCGGCCTGGTGGGTGAAACCGGAGGCGTGGGACTGAGATGCAGCAGCGACCCGGTGGCGGCCGCCCTGCTCAAGGCCGCGGGTGTGGCCCTGACTGCGACCTCGGCCAATCCCTCGTCGTTGGAGCCTGCGCGCAGTGTGCAGACCGCTCGCGAATATTTCGATGACAGCGTGGAGTGTTACGTTGACGACGGCCCGCGCATGGCCGAGTCTGCAAGCACGGTGGTTGAGTTTTTGGATGGTCGGGCCTATCTGCGAAGGAGTGGCTCTGTTGACGTTACGGGCACGATCAACGTGCAAGGTGGGTGAGAGAAGTGGCCAGGTTCAGACCTTTTAAGGGAATACGTTTTGCCGGTGAAGCCGCGGGCGACATGGACGCGGCGGTGGCCCCTCCCTACGACGTCATCAGTGCAGAGCAGCGCGACGCGTTGTACGACGCCGGCCGTTGGAACGTCACCCGGCTGATCCTCAACCGGGACGGACACGCCGAGGCGGGCCGCCTGTTCCGGGAGTGGACGGAGCAGGGCAACGTGGCCACCGACGCCGACGATAGCTTTTATCTCTACAGCCAGGAATTCGAGGTCGAGGGCAGGCTGTTGCGCCGCACGGGCGTAATAGGCGCGCTGGCCCTCGAGCCCTTTTCACGCGCGGTGGTACTGCCGCACGAGCGCACCTTTTCTCACCATAAGAAAGACCGCCTCGAGCTCACCACCGAGGTGCGGGCCAATCTCAGCCCTATTTTCGGTCTCTACTCCAACCCCGATTTCAAGCCCGAGCCCCCATCGGGTTGGGACAGCCCGGCAGACATAGACGTTGAGCACCAGGGCGCGCGGCATCGCATGTGGGTGGTTGCCGACCAGGAGGCTGCCGAATCGGTGCAGGCGGCGCTGGCCGGGCGGCAGGTATACATAGCCGACGGCCATCATCGCTACGCGACCGCTCTCAACTATTACGCCCAGCTCAACGACGGGGCCGATCCTCCCTCGGCGGACGACGCGCCGGGTGACTCCGAGCAACCGGACGCGCACGTGATGGCTTTCCTGGCCACCTTCGAGGATCCGGGCATGGTCATACTGCCCACCCACCGCGAGCTGGTCAGCAGCGGTGGCGCTGATCACGGCAGGTTCGAAGAATCGTTGTCTTCTGGCTTCGAGTTGCGGCGCTTCGAGCGTACGCCAGGCGGAAGGGACGAACTGCTGGCCGCGCTCGAGCAGGCCGGTGCCGCGGTCAACGCATTCGGCGTGGCCTTGAAAGACCTTGATCACTACTTGCTGGTGAGCAGGCCGGCCGTGGCCGAGGCGGGTTCGCCGCTGGCCGCGCTCGACGTAAGCGCGCTGCACGGCGCGGTGCTGTCCGAAGCACTGCAGGCGGCGGGCGGAAGTGGCCCGCCGGAAATAACTTACACCGTGGACGCAGCGTCATTGCTCGACAGGGTGGACGCGGGCGAGCTCGAGGGAGGGTTTCTTCTCAACGCCACGCGCAGCGAGCAGATCGCCGACGTGTGCCTGGCCGGCGAACTCATGCCCGAGAAGTCGACGTATTTCTACCCCAAGCTACTCACCGGCCTGGTTTTCCATTCGCTGGAGGCCATGAGCGGCGAGCAAAGACGCAGCGCGAACGGCTGAGCGGGCCCACCATGCGCCAGTATCTCGATCTTCTACAGAAGGTGCTCGACGAGGGCAGCCGCAAGCAGGACCGCACGGGCACCGGCACGCTGAGCATATTCGGCTGCCAGTCGCGCTACGATCTTTCGGCCGGCTTCCCGCTTCTCACCACCAAGAAACTGCACCTGCGCTCGATCATCCACGAGCTGCTGTGGTTTATCGCCGGCGATACCAACGTGGCTTACCTGCAGCGTAACGGCGTAAAAATATGGGACGAGTGGGCCGACGAGAACGGAGAGCTGGGGCCTGTTTACGGTCGCCAGTGGCGCAGCTGGCCGACGGCCGACGGCGGCAGCATCGACCAACTGGCCCAGGTCGTAGAGCAGGTGCGCGACAACCCCGACTCGAGGCGCATGCTGGTAAGTTCGTGGAACCCGGGCGAGATCGAGGGCATGGCGCTGCCACCCTGCCACCTGCTGTTCCAGTTTTACGTATGCGACGGGCGTCTGTCCTGCCAGATGTACCAGCGCAGCGCCGACCTGTTTCTCGGCGTGCCGTTCAACGTGGCTTCGTACTCCCTGCTGACGATGATGGTGGCCCAGGTCACCGGCCTTGAGCCGGGGGAGTTCATCCACACGCTGGGCGACACGCATCTCTATCTCAACCATCTCGACCAGGCCCGCGAGCAGCTTTCGCGTTTGCCCGGCCCCTTGCCGACCATGAGGATCAACCCCGAGGTCGACGATCTTTTCGGCTTCAGCTACGACGACTTTGAACTCCAGGGCTACCAGGCCCAGCCGCACATAGCCGCAGCGGTGGCCGTCTAGCTTGGTGGGGCGCTGCCGGTGATCGTTGCTTGCGTAGTGGCCGTTGCCGAGAACGGCGTCATCGGGCGCGATGGTGGCCTGCCGTGGCGGTTGCCGGCCGACCTGGCTTACTTCAAGCGTCTGACCGAGGGCCACTGGATGATAATGGGACGGCTCACCTTCGAGTCGATCGGGTCGCGTCCCTTGCCCGGCCGTCCCTGCGTGGTGGTGAGCGGCCAGGGCGACTACAAGCCCGACGGTGTTGTCGTGAGGTCATCGGTGGCGGCGGCTCTTAACTATTGCCGCGAGCAGTTATCAGACGATGACACGGTGTTTGTCGCCGGCGGCAGCCGGGTGTTCGCCGAGGCCCTGCCGTTGAGCGACCGGGTGTACCTGACGCTGGTGCACGCGAATGTTGAAGGCGACACGAGCTTTCCGCTCGAGGCTCTCGATGGCTGGCGCCTGTCGGACGACACCCGCCGCGAGAGCGATGAGAAGAACCCCTACGCGTTAAGCTTCAGGGTCTACGACAGGCCCTGACGCCGGCCGGGCGGGCTGACTTCTAGCTCGGGACTTTTTTCAGCAGGCGGCGCGCGCGTACGGCGTAACGGCGGTTGGGCAGGCGCAGGTAGGCGGGCAGGTGCTGGTAGGCGTGGCGTGCCTGCCCCAGCGTCTCGCGAGCCTCGTCGTTCTGCCCAAGGACGGCGGCAGACTCGCCGGCAATGAGCCAACCCTCGACGCTGCTGGTGTTGATCTTGACCGCCATGCGCGCCTGCTCAAGCGCTTCGCGCGGGCGCTTGGCCTCAGCGTACCAGCGCGCCAGCGCCAGGCGGGGTTCGCCGTAGAGAAAGCCCGGCGAGATTTCCAGCGCGCGTTCCACGTCGGCCAGTCCGCGCTCGGTGTCGCCGGTGTGCAGCCGTGCAAGTCCCAGGAAGTAGTTCGTCTCGGCCGCCTCGTCCATACGCGCGATGGCCTTCTCCATGTGCGGCAGGGCCTCGGCGTGTCGACCCTTGTCGACCAGTATGCGCCCGAGGTCGTTGTGCGCCCCCACGTCGTGATCGTTTACGTCGAGCAGTTTCTTGAGCTCGTTGACGGCGTTGTGGCGGCGCCACAGCGAGGCCGGGTTGAACCAGCGCCCGCTCACCCTTGCGTTGGTCAGCCAGACGACCAGGCCCACGATCACGAGTGCCAGCAGCGGGTTGTGCAGCAGGTAGCTGAGGAGGTAGAAGAGGAAGAAGGTGCGCAGTTGGCGCTACCAGTCAGTCGCCGTCTTCGCAGAAGTGCGAGCGGGCAATGCGTTCCTTGAGGTACTCAAGCGTGCCCAGGTCCTCGATGATGTCGCCGCCGGTGTCGTAGAAGAATATTTCACCCTGCTTGTTGCGGCCCACCGCCACCAGCCACTCCAGCTCGTCTCGATCTTCGAGCAGGTAGTTGATGGCCTGCGAAACCCCCTTGCCGGGGATAATCGTCACGGTGGCTCGTTTTGGCTGCTTTTTTACAGGGCTTAAGGTTGCAATCTTCTTTTTCATGGCGACCCTCAGGAGCCCACAGGATGCTGTTCTGCCAGGCTCAAGTCAACCTGAGTGTGCACACGCTTTCGACGTGAAATGTGTGGGGAAACAGGTCCACGGGCTGCACTTTCTCAAGGCGGTAGCCCTCGTCGACCAGCACCCGCAGGTCGCGGGCCAGGGTGGAAGGGTTGCAGGATACGTAGACGATTTTTTCGGCTTCCAGCCGTGCGATGTCGTGAGCCGCCGAGCCCAGCCCGCTACGGGTCGGGTCGACAACAACGAGATCAGGCCGTTGTCTTACACCGGCGGCGAGGTACTCCTCGGCCCGTGCCGTGACGGCGCTTACATGCCTGAACGAGGCCCGGTGCGCCGAACGCTCAAGCGCGTGCGCGGCCGCGGCGTCGGATTCTACGGCCACCAGTTGGTCGGCCAGCGGTGCCAGCGGCAGGGTGAGGTTGCCCGCGCCCGCGTAGAGCTCGAGGACGAAGCGTTTACGTTCACTGCCGGCCGCCTCGAGTACCCGTTGCACGAGCAGTTCGTTGGCCAGCGTGTTTACCTGGCCGAAGGCCGTGCCCGGCGCTTCGATGGTGGGGCCGTCTGCCACGGGCCGCCAGCGCCGCCGGGTGTCGCCCCACTCGCGCTTCCAGCCCTTGCCCCAGGCAACGACGCCTTTTACCGGGCAGCCTGGCTGATCGAGAAACTCGCGTACCCGCGCCGTATCCGAGCGGCGCAGGCGGCCGCGGCTGTTGATGGCCACCACCAGTCCGGCCATGCGCCCGCGCGACACGATCTCAACGCGCGTGGCCTGCGTGGACATGCCGGCCACCAGTTCTTCGACCAGCGGCATGGCGTTTCTGATGTAGGGCTCGGCCAGCATGCAGTCGTCCACCGGTACCAGGCGATGGGTAGAGGCGCGGTAGAAGCCCATCCTGTGTCCGGCGAAGCGCAGCTTGAGTCGGTTACGGTAGCCCAGGTTGAGCGGTGACGGGTCGGGCGCGGCGACGGGGGGATTGTCGATGCGGCCGATGCGGGTAATGCAGTCGACCAGGGCGTCGCGCTTGGCCTCGAGCTGGGCCTGGTAGTCGACGTGCTGCCAGGGGCAGCCGCCGCATTCCTGCACCAGCGGGCAGGGTGGCTCCACCCTGGCTTCGCCCGCTGTGAGTACTTCAGCGACCACGGCCTCGTCGTAGCCCGGGTGCGTGGCAGTGATGGTCGCGCGCACCCGGTCGCCGGGAGCAGCGCCCTCCACGAACACCACCCGGCCCTCGTGGCGCGCGATGGCCGCGCGGCCGAAGGAGAGGCTCTCGATGTCCAGCTCGAGCTCTACCGGGGTCTGCGGTGCCGCGCTGTCTTTTGCCGCGCTGTCTTCTACTGTCGTGCTGTCGTCCATCTGCTGGTGCCGTGGCCCGTTATCCTGCGTCCCCGAACGGCGGCGGCAGCAGAGAGTGATAGGGGCAGCCTGCAGTGGCAAACGGGGGGAGGGCTGGCCGGTGGGCAGAAACGGTTCAAATACCGTGGTTGGCCTCTGGCAGGCGGGTAGCTGACGAGGGCCGGAATCTCCGGGGCACGATGGTTTCACCCCCGACGTGGATCCGCGCGCTGTCCAACGCTCACGTCAGGCGGCACCTTTCAACCTAGCGCGCTCCAGCCAAGCGCAATTCCTGCCGCATACACAATCCCAATTGCGAGCGAGACTGCGCTGAACACTGGCTCCCTGGGCGCAACCTTTTGCGAGCCTCGCGACAGCATGACGAGCTGGGGGAAGCACCCAAGTCCCCGAAGCAAATAAATCGCCGCCACAACGGTCACCCCAGCTCGGATGAACGGAAGCGAAATGGGTACGCCAGCAGCTGCGAGTGCATAGAGTCCGAAGCTTGCCAATATGGCAGCAATGCCGAGTGTCAATAAACCCGGCAACGGAGATCCGGACTCCGACTGTTCGATCATCCAGTCACCTGCCGTAAAGTACCGGTACGCCCGTGCACCGAAGGGAATCATAGCGACGTGAAGGAGTGCCAAACCAAAACTCAGCGCTGCACCCACCATGAGAATCCCTTCAAAGCGCTCCATCTTTCCTCCATGTGCCGCCTGACGCTCGCTTCACCTGCAAGGACAGGCCGCAAAGCGGCGTGACCGGTGGCCTTGGCAGGTGCGAGCGTTTGTTAGCAATTTCAATTCAAAAATCTGCCCAGCAGGATGTCCTCCACATTCCGACGAGAGTCGATAACAGACACCACTAAGACTCGGTCCCCTTCGACCCTATAAATCACGCGCCAGGGGGAGAGCACTACCTCTAGGTATTGAGAAATGCCCTGGCTGAGCAGCTCCGGAACAACTCGCCCTTGCATCGGCGACTTAGTAAGCTTGGCTGTCCTGGACTTAATCCGAGCGAGCACCTTTTTGGCGCTGCCCGGGCTCTCCTCGGCGATGTAGAGGATGATGCCTGTGAGGTCACTCTCGGCCACTGCGGCCCACAGAACTTCATCCGATTTGCTCATTTCCGGTCAACCGCATCGGCGACACGAGAAAAAACCTCATCCTGAGAGCGGACCTTCCCCTTGCGGATGTCCTCCTCCCCCTGCGAGATAAGCTTCATGAGGCCCAGCGCATAGCGCATATCTTCGTAACTCTTGGCGTCTTGCAGCACAGCACGCGGCTCCCCGTTCTGTGTGATGACTACGGGGCGCTGCGTGTCAGTAACTTGCTTCAATAGGTCAGAAGCTTTTGTTTTCAAGTAGGTTACGGGGCGAATGTCATTTTTCAGGCTCACTATGGGACCTCCTGCTTTGTGGGTCTAAATATAGTACCACATATGGGGCCTATGTCAATCAATTCCAAAATATCGCTAACGCTCAGCATCAGCGGCGGCGCTAGCCACTCGGCTGATGCGCCTTGTCAGCTGCGTTTGACTGCACTGTACAAAGTCATCGTGCCGTAGATAGTGCTGAAGGTTTCGCACTGAGTGACTTCGGCGAACCCGGTGTCTTGGAATAGCTTGATGAGCCTACCCGATACATTGTCTTGCGTGTTCTTGAAGCCATCCAGGATCTGGATCGATAAGAACAACATACGCATCACGGCATTGGTGGGACAACCCCAATCAGCGATATGCAACTCTGCGCCAGGTTTGAGAATACGGAATAATTCTCGTGCTGTTCGGTGTTTGTTCTCCCAAGTCAGGTGATGAAAGAATAGGCTTGAAACCACACGATCAAAGTGCGCATCCGGGTAAGGAAGGTCGTAGGAAAGCGCGTGGTCAAACTGCACCTCAGCACCCGCTTGCTTGGTTTTGCGAGAGGCAATAGACAAAATGGGCAAGTCGCCGTCCACGCCGGTTACAAGGGCTAGTGGCTGGTTTTGCTTGATCCAGATGGCCAACGTCCCCGTGCCGCAGGCAAGGTCAAGAACCTGCTGCCCTGCTTTGATTCCAGCTTGCCGAATGAGGGCTTGTTTGAAGGCACGCTCCCGCGTCGTAACGCCTACTACAGCATCGTAATAGGGAGTGAGCCAGTGAAAGCTCAATGCCGGCACATATTCTGATTTGTCAGGCTTATCCATGACTGCTCCATTTTTTCCCAGCTAACGCCCCGGTTCAGCGGAAGGCGCGAAGAGCCGCCCGCTGCATGCTGTTGTTACGCGCCTTCTGCCACACGCCAACGCCCCCCCCGCCGTTTGAACCGCCCCGGGTTCTCCGGAGACTCGGTTAGTTGAGTCCGACCCCCATGGCCGGACTTCTTTCCATTCGATAGTGCATCTGTTCGTACTCCGCGGGCGGCACGTACCCGATCGGCTCCAGGAGCCTGCGGTTGTTCTGCGTGCTTTACCATTCTCTACCAGGAGACAATTGCCTGCTGAAGGCCTGGTTACGGAGGCTTGCCTCTTCCTCGAAAAAAAGTCCAGAAAAATCGACGCGACCCTTGACTCCGTAGTACGGTACGGAGTGTATATTGAGGTCAGGATGAGAAAAGGACCGATGCAAATGGAGTCTATGACCATAGGAAAAGTGGCTCGCCAAGCGGGCGTCGGCGTAGAGACCGTCAGGTTCTACGAGCGCGAAGGGCTGATCGAGGAACCGCCCCGACGAGCCTCGGGGTATCGGCAGTACCCCTGCGAAACCGTCTCCCGGATTCGTTTCATCAGGCGAGCCAAGGAACTCGGCTTCACTTTGAAGGAGATCAAGGAACTTCTTTCACTACGGGCCTCGCCGAAGTCACGCTGCGCCGACGTGCGGAAACGCGCGCAATCTAAGATCGAGGACATCGAGGACAAAATGCGTGCCCTGCAGAGGATGAAGGACGCGCTGGTGAAACTGACGGCGGCCTGCAGCGGACGCGGTCCGGTGACCGACTGTCCGATTCTGGATGCATTGGAGGATTGAGAGATGACGACTGTAGAATTCATCTACGATCATGACTGCCCGAATGTTTCAATGACGCGGGCGCAGCTCCTGAGGGCTTTCTCTGAGACCGGGATTCACCCTCGCTGGACGGAGTGGGAGCGCAGCGATCCTCAGAGCCCAGATTACGTGCGCGGTTATGGGTCACCCACTATTCTTGTCGATGGGAAGGACGTGGCGGGTGTTCCACCCTCCGAGGGCATATCCTGCTGCCGCCTGTATCCAGGCGCATCTGGGGAGACGCAGGGCGTCCCGCCCATCCCGATGATAGCGTCGTCGCTACGGGGCTTGGGGAGAGGCAAGGCACCACGCGAGCGCCTGGCACGAAATCCAGGTTGGCGAAGCTCCCTGGCTTCCCTGCCGGGAATTGGCGCGGCGCTTATGCCGGTGGGTGTGTGCCCCGCTTGCTGGCCCGTGTATGCCGGGTTGTTGAGCTCCACGGGGTTAGGGTTCCTGTTGAATACTGCCTTCTTGCTTCCGGTTATGGCCGTTCTTCTATTGGTAGCAGTAAGCGCCTTGGCGTTTCGCGCCCAGACTCGAAGGGGTTATGGCCCCTTTGCTGCTGGCCTGCTAGCTACGGGAGCTGTTCTCTTCGGAAAATTTGTTGTTACGTCAAACGCGACAATGTACGGCGGAATTGTCTTGCTGGTCGTCGCAACCGTTTGGAATGCGTGGCCGCGTAAGGCGGTCGATATCGGTAGTGGTGCCTGTTCCGCTTGTGCTCCCGAGGGGCAGGCATCCTTTTGGCATGAACCACCGGGAGCGAAGGAGGTGTCATCATGAGCATCAATCGCAAAATCGAAGTCTTTAGCGCGGGATGTCCCGCGTGCGAAGAGACGATCGAACTGGTCAACCGCGTGGCTTGCTCCTCGTGCGAGCTAAGCGTGCTGGACATGAACCTGGCCGAGGTGGCTGAACGGGCCAGAAAACTGGGTGTTGGCTCAGTTCCCGCCGTGGTAATCGACGGCAAGCTCGCTGAATGCTGCGCCGGAGGCGGCCCCGATGAGGCAGCGCTTCGTGCCGCGGGATTGGGGCAACCGTCGGCATAGTCGGCCACCGGGTTCTATTGGTCCAAGGCAGCCCGTTCCGAAGCGGGCTGCCTTTTTCATCTCGGCGTTTGTGTAGGATTCGTTTTCTATCGCAGAACGCCTGGCATCAGCGGCGAATTGCGGCGCGTAGCGCCGTCAGCTGGAGCGCCTTGTCAGGCGCTCCATGCACCATGCTATTGATCTGACCACACAGCTAACTCGTTTCGATTGGGATCGGCGAAGTGAAATCGACGACCTCCGGGGAAAGAGAAGATGTCTTTGATGATGCTACCGCCGCTGGCCAGAACGCGCTCCTTCATCCGCTCCAGATCGGTGGCGTAGATGACAATCAACGCAGCACCGCTTTCCGTCGAGGATCGGGCCTCGGCCTTGTAAAAGCCACCGTCAATTTTTCCGTCACTGAATGCACGGTAGTCAGGTCCGTAGTCGGTAAATGACCAGCCGAACGCTTTTTCGTAAAAGGCTTGCGCCGCATCAAGATCGCGGGCAGGAAGTTCAAGGTAGTCAATTTTTTTATCGGCAGGCACCGTATTTCTCCTGTACGTCTAACAATCCTTATCCGGTTCCGCATAACATCCCTGGCCCCGCCCCTGCTTCCGTATAACAACCTGGCGGGCAGTACGGCAATCAACCAAAAGCCCGCGTAACGGCGCCGGTTCAGGGCAAGCCGGATGATTATTATACGCTGCTGGGCGGGTCCGCATAAATGGCCTCTCGCCGCTCAGCACATGTCATCCAGGGGGCTGCGCACTCCCGAGGGGCTGCGGTTGAGCACGTGGGTGTAGATCATGGTGGTCTTGACGTCCTTGTGGCCGAGCAGTTTCTGGACGGTGCGTATGTCGTGACCGGGTTCGAGCAGGTGGGTGGCAAACGAATGGCGAAAAGTGTGGCAGCTGGCGCGATCGCGGCCGCCCTCTGTCCTTGAAGACGCGGCCGTCGGGTGCAGCCGCTTGTTAGGCCGTTCTGCCGGCCCAGGTTGGTTGACCTCGGTTTTACGACTGCTCTTGCTCGGACAGAAAAGAACACCGCCTTCACTTGATTGAAGGATCGAAATCGTCCAGACCTTCAGGGAACGGGATTGCTAATCCACTGGTGGACCCAAGACCTGCCTGCGGCCCTATTGAAAGGTGGGTCGGCACCATCGACGATGGACCCAAGTGATACATGTCGAAGAACAACTGGATCCGACTCTCGCCTGCGAAACACTGCAGTTCAATGTGATCAACGATGTGACGATCGGGTCCAGGCCCAACACTTCCAAGGCGGTGATACCAGTATGGGTGTCCATCAGGACATCGAAGCCGACGGCAGTACCAGTCTCCGTCCCCAGGAATCGGATTCGAACGGTCATAACCGAATTCGCCCGAAGCCCCATCGACCTGGTCTCGTTGTTCGCCAGGCATCATGGAGCGAAAAAGGCGCTCAGCGTACTTTTCGTCACGGTCCATGGTTGACTCCCTGATGTCGGCCTAACAATCCTTATCCGGTTCCGCATAACATCCCTGGTCCCGCCCTGCTTCCGTATAACAACCTGGCCGGCCGTTGTCATGTGCGCGCCCACAGTCAATACGAAACCCATTACGAAACAAGATTCAGTTAATCCCCGGCGCCCCTAGAGTCAATCCCGCAGTGCTCAGGGCAAAGAGCTTATCCCGTCGGCGCATGACGCCCCTTCCCCCACGCGTTGCCCGCGAAACCTGCCGCGGCTAGTATAAGATCGTGGAGAGATCCACCGAAGACCGACGCACCACCACGAAACCAACTGCCCCGTTGAACCCCCAGGGAATCAACAACCGGCCCGCGCCGGTGGGGCAGCAGACATTGCCGCCGGGGACTTGCCATGGAAACCGGTACACGAACTACCAAGCTGAATTTCATAAACTACGGCCTGCGCGTGGTCGGTCTTGCCGTGATCGGGTGGGCCTTGTGCCTGCCCGTGCCGGTGTGGGCGGGCGAGGGCGCGGCTGACGGCGGCGCCAACGGAGATGCCAACGGAGATGCCAACGGAGATATAGCCCGGCTGCTCGACGACGGCGAGGTCAGCCTTTCTTTTCGCTACCGCTTCGAGGGGGTAGACCAGGACGGTTTTTCTGCCGACGCTGAGGCGTCTACCGTACGCAGCCGCCTGTCGCTGCAAAGCGGCGAGTATCGCGGCGTTGATTTCCTGGTAGAAGTCGACGACGTCCGCGAACTCGGGCCCGACAATTTCAACGCGGGCGCCGGCAACACGCCTGATCGCACGGCCTACCCGGTGGTGGCCGACCCCGAGGGCAGCGAGCTGAACCAGGCTTACGTTGACTACCAGGGCCACGACGACTGGACGCTGCGCGTCGGCCGCCAGAGGATCAACCTCGACAACCAGCGCTTCGTGGGCGGCGTGGGCTGGCGCCAGAACGAGCAGACCTTCGACGCCGTGAGCCTGGCTTACGCGGGCGAGCGGGTGACCGGCTTTTACGCCTGGGTGGATGACGTAAGGCGCATCTTCGGCGAAGACGTTCCTGCCGGCAGCCACGACCAGGACGGCACCCACCTGCTCAACCTGTCGGGTGACCTACCCGGCGTAGGGCGGCTGGCGGGTTACTACTACCTGGTCGACAACGAGAACGATTCGTCGTTTTCCACCTCTACGCTGGGGGCGCGGCTGACCGGCCGGCAGGAGATCGCCGAAAAAACCGAGCTGCGCTACGAGCTCGAGTACGCCTACCAGTCTGATGCGGGCGACAATCCCGACGACTACAACACCGACTACGGCAAGCTGGGCCTGGGCCTGGCCAGGGGCCACTACGATCTTGGCGTGGGCTGGGAGCTGCTCGGCGGCGATGCCGACGCGCTGGGCTACGAGGCTTTCCGAACGCCGCTGGCGACCCTGCACGCCTTCAACGGCTGGGCCGACGCGTTCCTGTCGACCCCGGCAGCCGGCCTCGATGACCGCTATGTTGAGTTCAAGGCCACGCGGGGGCGTTACCTGGCGCAGGCTCGCTACCACGATTTTTCGGCCGAGGACGGCGGCGGCAGCCTGGGCGAAGAGCTCGATCTGCGCGTGGGTTGCAAGGTGGACGACCGCTTGAGGGTGGACTTGTTTTACGCCGACTTTGACGGTGACGCGGGACTCGCCGACCGCAGCAAGTTCTGGGCGATGCTGCAGCTGGCGCTGTAGCGGCTGCAGGGCCGCCCGAAGACAGCGGGGCCAGGCCCCACCCCTAAGAAGCGGGGCCAGGCCCCACCCCTAAGAAGCGGGGCCAGGCCCCACCCCTAAGAAGCGGGGCCAGGCCCCACCCCTAAGAAGCGGGGCCAGGCCCCACCCCTAAGAAGCGGGGCCAGGCCCCACCCCTAAGAAGCGGGATACGCACCTTTTCAGTCCCGCGGGCATCCGCCCGCCGAACAGAAAAGAGAGCGCATCCCCTCCTTGACTGCGGCACCCGCAGCGGCCTAGGCTGCTGGCATGCTGCGACTGACCGTCCTCGGTTCGGCGGATGCCTTCAACAGCGGGGGCTACCTGCACAGCGCCTACCTGCTCGAAGGCGCCACCGGCACGCTGCTGCTCGAGTGCGGGCCGTCGGTGCTGGCCGGCTTGAAACGCCAGGGGCTCAACGGCGACTCCATCGACGCGGTGCTCGTCTCGCACCTGCACGGCGATCACTTCGGCGGCATTCCCTTCCTGTTGCTCGAGTACCTGTTCGAGTCGCCACGCACGCGGCCCCTGCTCGTGGCCGGCCCGGCCGGCACGCAGCAGAAGGTTGAGCAGCTCTACGAGTGCTACTACAGCAGGGATCACCTCGATCGCCTGGGCTTTGACCTGCGCTACGTTGAGATCGCACCCGGTGACGAGCTCGAGTTGGCGGGCTTGGAGGTCGGCGCCTTCAAGGTGCCGCACGGCGCCGAGCCCTACTGCCTGGGCTACAGGATCGAAGACCCCGAGGGTGGCAGCCTGCTGTTTTCCGGCGACTCGGCCTGGACCGAGGACTTCGTCGAGCGCAGTGCCGGGGTCGATCTGTTTCTGTGCGAGTGCTGCTTCATGGACAAGATCACCGACTTTCACGTGAGCTACCACCAGCTGGCGGCCAACCGTGAGCGTCTTGCTTGCGAGCGCCTGCTGGTCACGCACCTCGGCTCGGCCGTGAGGCAGGCGGCAGAACTCGACGCCGAGTCACTCGACGCCGAGTCACTCGACGCCGAGCTGGCCGTGGACGGGCAGGTAGTGGAGCTGGGCGCCTAATCGCCCCGCGCAGAGCGCAGGCAGTCGAGAAAATTGAGAGTAATAGCGTAAGTGGCGCCCCAGATGTTGTGGCGGCCAGCGGTTATCACCGGCATGTCGTACTGAGTACCGCCCCAGCTTTTCTTCACGCTGCCACGATGGGCCGGGTCGCCCAGCTCCTCGACGCCCACCGTGAACACGTCGGCCACCTCGCCCGGGTTGGGCGACAGGGTAGCCCCTTGGTCGAGCACGCCTACAACGGGCGTTATCAGGTACTCCACTCCCAGGGTGTACACGTCGTCCAGGCGGCCTATGACGCGCACGTCGTCGGCGTCTATGCCCAGCTCTTCTGAGGCTTCGCGCAGGGCGGTGTCCTCGGGGCCGCTGTCGTGGGGGGCCTTCTTGCCGCCGGGAAACGACACCTGCCCGCCGTGGTTGGGCAGGCTGTCGGTGCGCAGGGTGTAGAGCAGCTCGTAACCCGTTTGGGTGGCCAGCAGCGGCAGCAGCACGCCGCAGGGCGTCGAGCGATCCGGGGGCAGCTCCACGCGGGTGCGCTGGTCGAGATGTCCTTGTATGAGGCGGGCCAGTGGCATGGGGCGACATCGTGGCCCGTGGACGGTCATTTGCCAAGCGGGTGCCGGTGGGGCTAGGTTCAGTTGTCGTGGCAGAAGAACAACGCAGGCTGGTGATCGCGCACTACAACGAGATCACTCTCAAGCTGGGCAACCGGGGCGCCTTCACGGCGCGCTTGCTCGACAACATGCGGCAGGCCCTGGCCCCGCTGCCCAGTGGCGCTGTGCGTTCGCAAGACGGTCGCGTGACGGTCGTGCCGGGCTCGGCCGACCCCGAGGAAATCTGCCGCCGCCTGGCCCAGGTGCCGGGCATCGCCAACCTGTCGGTAGCCACCGTCTGCGAGCCCGACATGGATTCGCTGCTGGCCGAGGTCGAGCGGATGACAGACGGCTGGCAGCCCGCGGGCAGTTTCAGGGTGAGGGTGCGTCGCGCCTGGAAGGGCTTCGCGCTGGAATCTCCCGAGATCGGTGCCCGCGTGGGTGCCGTGCTGGCCGACCGGACGGGTGCGCCGGTTAACCTCGGGCGGCCCGACGAGGTGGTCTACGTGCACGTAGTTCGCGACGCGATCTACCTGTCGCTCGGGCGCGTGCAGGGCTGCGGTGGCCTGCCGGTGGGCACCGGCGGCCGGGCCCTGCTGTTGCTCTCGGGCGGTATCGATTCGCCCGTGGCCGGGTTGCGCATGATGCGGCGTGGCTGCCGGGTGGACGCCGTGCATTTTCACAGCGTGCCTTACCTCGACCGCAGCAGCATGCGCAAGGCGCGCCGCCTGGCCGCGGTGCTGGCACGTGGGCAGTCGGCCACGAGGCTGCACATGGTGGCCTTCGGCGAGGTCCAGTCCGAGGTGGTGCGCAAGGTGCCGCGGCCCTTGAGGGTGCTGATGTACCGCAGGTTGATGGTCAAAATAGCCTGCCGACTTGCCAACCAGGGCAAGGCTGCTGCGTTGATCAGCGGCGAGAGCCTGGGCCAGGTGGCCTCGCAGACCATGGCCAACCTGGCCGTCATAGAGCAGGCCGCCGAGCTGCCGCTGTACAGGCCGCTGCTGGGCATGGACAAGCTCGAGATCACCGACTACGCAAGAGAGGCCGACACCTACGACATCTCGATCGAGCCCGACCAGGATTGCTGCACCCTGTTCGTGCCTCGCCATCCGGCCACCAGGGCAGCGCTTGAAGACGTTCTGAGGGCCGAGGCTTCGCTCGACGTCGAGGCCTTGATAGACGCCGCGGTCGAGGCGTCGGAATACGAGTACCTGAAGTCTGACTGGGAGCAGCAGGCAGCCGGCCTCCCGGAAGCAGCGGGGCGGGAACCCGTGGAGGCCGGGGCATGAACGAAAACCAGCACACCGAATCGAAGGCGTCCTGGCGCGACGAGTACCTGAAGTGGTTGTGCGGCGCTGGATCGTTTTCTGTTGCGCGAGTACGGGCGCACCCGGGACAGCGCGCCTCTGCCGCGCAGCCTGCTGGGCGTTCTTCGAGCCAATCCAACGGCCCACTCACCCCCCATACCCCACCCCCTGCTCATCCTCGAACAACCGGAGATACGGGTCGAACCGGAACCGTCGGTTGCGGGTGTAGCCGGTGATCTCGCGAAGAATGCCGGCGGACACCAGGCGGTTGACCAGGTTGTTGGCACCGGCCGGCGTAACGTCGAGCCAGTCGCGGACCGTGGCCACGGCGACGACCGGGTGATCGAAGAGCCGCTCCAGGATGCGGTAGCCGTTGGCAGCCGCGCGGCCCAAGTGATCGGTGATGCGCGCGCGGCAGTCCTCGCGCATACGCAGGATGCCGGCTGCAGTGGCTGCCGCCTCCTCGCTCACCTCGGAGACCCCGCGCAGGAAGAAGGCGAGCCAGTCCACCCAGGCCCCGTTGTCGCGCACCGCCTGCAGGCGCTCGTAGTACTCGGCGCGGTGGCGTTTGAAATAGTGGGAGAGATAGAGAACGGGCCGCGCAAGCAGCTGCTTCTCGGTGAGCAGGAAGGTGATCAACAACCGGCCGATGCGGCCGTTCCCATCCAGAAAGGGGTGGATGGTCTCGAACTGTGCGTGGGCAAGCCCGACACGGATGAGGGGAGGCAAAGAGTCCTCGGCGTGCAGGAAGCGCTCCAGTTCTCCCAGAGCGGCGGGGGCCTCGCGGGGGGGGGGCGGCACCAAGGTCGCCTCCCCCCACGGGCCGCCGGCCGGGCCGCGCCCGTGCTGGGTTGTCCTCCGTTCCCCCGGTCGCCGATGGGTGCCCCCCCTGCCCCTCCCGGGGTCTGTGTGGGTCTCGCGGTGTGGCGCGGCCGTACACCAAAGCTCCCTCTGGTTTGCGACCCGGTCGGCGTTCTCGCCGACACTGTTTGT
>JACKQG010002165.1_pt1 | contig 26039 bp, 21 predicted proteins | sample 8237621 | NCBI WGS metagenome assembly JACKQG01 (sample SAMN15677084, study PRJNA649215) | marine metagenome | biome: marine; feature: Black Sea; material: saline water; isolation source: suspended particulate matter (SPM) from the Black Sea western gyre | collected 2013-06-09/2013-06-10 | depth... | reverse complement strand
GGCGCTGGCATGAGCCGTCAGTCTGGGGGGGGGATTTATGCGTGGCTGCCACGGGGCTTCAGGGGGCGGAAGAAAAGCGAACAGATGGTTGGCGGGAAACAGGCCGCCATCGGCGCCCGGGAACTGCGGGTGCCGACCTCCCAGCCGGCCGCCCTGTGGCGCCAGAGCGAACGTTACGACGCCTACGGCCCGGAAATGCTGCGTATCACCGACCGCCATGACCGCGACATGCTGTACGGCCCGACCAATGAAGAACAAATCACCGAAATCTTCTCCGACGCGGCCAAAAGCTACCGCGATCTGCCGCGGATGCTGTATCACATCCAGTGGAAATTCCGCGACGAGGTCCGGCCCCGCTTCGGCGTCATGCGCGGCCGCGAATTCCTGATGAAGGACGCCTATTCCTTCGATGCGGATTTCGAGGGCGCGAAACGGTCCTACAACAAGCAGTTCGTCGCCTATCTCAAGACCTTCGCTCGCCTGGGACTCACCGCGATCCCCATGAAGGCCGACAGTGGTCCCATCGGCGGCGACATGAGCCACGAATTCGTCATCCTGGCCGAGACCGGGGAAAGCGAAGTGGCCTGCCATAAAGACCTGATCGAAGCCGACTGGGAAAACACCGAGATCGACACCGAAGGCGATTTGCAGCCCTTCGTTGACAGCTTCACCGAAAAATACGCCGCCACCGACGAAGAACGCGACCCGGACGCAGAAATGGCCCTGGGCGACGATCTGGTTGTCGCGCGCGGTATCGAGGTTGGGCATATCTTTCACTTCGGCACCAAGTATTCGAAAGCCTTCAACGCCGTCGTCACCGGCCCCGATGGTGCGGAAATCACCGCCGAAATGGGCTCATACGGCATCGGCGTGTCGCGCCTGGTCGGCGGCATCATCGAAGCCAGCCATGACGACAACGGCATCATCTGGCCCGAGGCCGTCGCCCCTTTCAAGGTCGGGCTGATCAACCTGAAAACCGGCGACGAGGGCTGTGACGGGGCCTGTGAAGATCTCTACGGGAAATTGCAGGACGCCGGCATAGACGCGCTCTACGACGATCGCGAAGGCCGCGCCGGGGTTAAATTCGCCGACATGGACCTGATCGGCCTGCCGTGGCAGGTGGTCATCGGCCCGAAAGGGGTTTCCGGCGGTTTCGTCGAAATGAAAAACCGGGCCACCGGCGAACGCCAGGAAATCAGCGCCGAAGCCGCCCTGGCTCAGTTGACGGCCTGAACGGCGCAACGAATATGGACATCGCAATCCTGCTGTTTGACGGCATTACCCCGCTGGACGCCATCGGCCCGTTCGAAGTTTTGGGCAAACTGCCCGGCGCGACGGTCAAAACAGTGGGCAAATCGAAAGGCGAGGTCCGCACAAAAGGTCAAAGTCTGGCCATGATTGCCGATTACGCTCTCACTGACGTTGAGAAACCGGATATCGTGGTCATCCCCGGCGGACCCGGTGCAGACGCCCTGGCCGAAGACACCGGCGTCACCGGTTGGGTCGCCCGGGCGCATGAAACCACGGCGTGGACCACATCGGTGTGCACGGGTGCGTTGATTTTGGGAGGCGCCGGGGTTCTGAAGGGACTGAAAGCGACGACCCACTGGCGGGCCATGAAGGATTTACAATCCTTCGGCGCCATTGCCACGGACCAGCGCGTGGTGCGCGAGGGCAAGGTGGTAACCGCCGCCGGGGTCTCGTCGGGTATCGACATGGCGCTGATGCTGGCCGCGGAAATCGCAGGCGACGAGGTGGCAAAGGCGATCCAGCTCGGCATCGAATATGCGCCTGAGCCGCCGTTCGACGCAGGCCATATCCGTGACGCGCCGCAAGATCGTATCGAAATGGTTCGTTCCGGGTTGAGCCGGCCCTGATGCAAAGTAACGACGAAAGGATACTGAAAACCCTTGTTTTCCTTTTTTGAATGGATGATGGCGATGCGGTATCTCCGAGCGCGGCGGCAGGAAGGCTTCATTTCCGTGATCGCCTGGTTTTCCCTGCTCGGCATCGCGCTCGGCGTGGCGACGCTGATTATCGTCATGGCGGTGATGAACGGCTTCCGTCAGGAACTGTTGACCCGCATTCTCGGCATCAACGGACATTTGAGCGTTTACGGGCAAACCAACCAGATCCGTAATTTCGATCCCATCGTGGATCGAATTTCCAAGGTCGGCGGCGTTGTCGCCGTCACGCCGTTGATCGAAGGCCAGGTCATGGTCACGGCGCGCGGCGTCGCGCAAGGCGCCGTGGTGCGCGGTATCCGGGCCGAAGACCTGAAAAAACGCAAGATCATCACCGACAACATCAAGGGCGGCTCGCTTGAGGCTTTCCGTGGCCAGGGCAATATCATCATCGGCCAGAGAATGGCGCAGAAAATGGGGGTCGGCGTCGGCGACAAGATCACCCTGATCTCGCCCAAGGGCAACACCACTGCGTTTGGCACCGTGCCCCGCATGCGCGCCTATACCGTCGCCGCGACCTTCCAGATCGGCATGTACGAATACGATTCCAGCTTCATCTTCATGCCGCTTCCCGCCGCCCAAGTCTATTTCAAGCACCCGAACGCGGTCAGCAACCTAGAGGTCTTCGTCAACGACCCGGACGACGCCGTCGCCATCGGCCGCGACGTGTCCAGTGCGCTAAAGGGCAGGGCCCGCATTCACGACTGGCAGCGCGTCAATGCCAGCTTCTTCAATGCCATACAGGTCGAACGCAACGTCATGTTCCTGATTCTGACGCTGATTATCCTGGTCGCCGCCTTCAATATCATTTCCAGCCTGATCATGCTGGTCAAGGACAAGGGCAAGGACATCGCCATCCTGCGCACCATGGGTGCCACCCGTGGCACCATCATGCGGGTGTTCTTTATCGCCGGCGCGTCCGTCGGCACCATCGGCACCATGGCCGGGTTCGGACTGGGGATGGCGTTCACCAATAACATCGAAGGCATCCGGCAATGGATTCAAGGGTTAACCGGAACCGACCTGTTCGCGGCGGAAATCTATTTCCTGTCGAAGCTGCCGGCGGTCGTTAACCCGGCGGAAGTCATCGCCGTGGTGCTGATGGGGTTGGGGCTGTCGTTCCTGGCGACGCTGTATCCGGCCTGGCGGGCGGCCAGGATCGATCCGGCGGAGGCGCTGCGCTATGAGTGAGATGGCGAAAAACGACCGGGTTCTCGACCTCACCGGAGTCCGGCGCACCTTCCATCAGGGCCGCGAAGACCTGGAAGTTCTGCGCGGCGTCGATCTGGTGCTTGGGCGGGGGGAAATCGTCGCCCTGGTCGGCCCGTCCGGGTCCGGAAAATCGACGCTGCTGCACATTGCCGGTCTTCTGGAAACGCCTGACGCCGGGGACGTCGCCATCGCCGGGCGGACCTGTACCGGTATGAACGACGAAGCCCGCACCACCATGCGCCGCGAACATCTTGGCTTCGTCTATCAGAACCACAATCTTTTGCCGGAATTCTCGGCGCTGGAGAACGTCGCCATCCCCGGTATCATCGCCGGTCTGGGGCGTACGGAATCAAAAAGCCGGGCGCGGGAAATCCTCGGCTGGATGGGCCTGGAAGCCCGTGAAACCCACCGTCCGGCGCGCCTTTCGGGCGGCGAACAGCAGCGCGTCGCCATTGCCCGCGCCTTGTCATCTTCGCCGAGCCTGCTTTTGGCCGACGAGCCGACCGGCAACCTGGACCCGGCGACGGCGGGCGACGTGTTCGAGGTGTTGCTGAAACTGGTGCGCGGCGCCGGGCTGACGGCGCTCATCGCCACCCACAACCCGGACCTGGCATCCCGTATGGACCGCACCGTAAGGCTGGAGGACGGCCATCTGGTGGAGTAGGGGCGATTATCCGCCGTTATTCTTGCGGACGACGATTTGTAATTGCGCCAGCGCCGGGCCGTAGGTCTGGTCGATGGTGGTGCCCAGGGAAAAAAAAAACCGGTTAATGCCGTCAGCTACCTCCAGGGGCAAAGAGGCCTGGTGAACCAGGTAGTTGAACTGGGTCAGATAGAGCTCCCGGAAGGCCTTGGTGGACACGGTTTCCGGCTCCAGGCGCATCAGGTCATAATCATAGCCCTGATCCTGCAATTCCGCTGAAACCACCTCACCGCCGGGCAAACCCTCCGCCAGTTGGCCCAAGTCATGCGAACAGGGCGACCAGGTTTCGTCCGTGTTCAGGCGAAACGTGGTCTTGTGATCGGGATTGAAACGACTGGGCCAGACGCCTTGCTCGTAAAGGGTTTCATCGGGCACGACAACGATCAGGTAACCACCCGGCTTGACCAGCCGCCACCAGCGCCCGATGGCGTCTACGGGGTCGCGCATGTGTTCCAGGCAATGGCTGGCGTGAACACAGTCATAGCCTTCCACGTCGCGGACTTCGTCAATTCTGTTGGCGTCGCCGTGGTCCAGGTCGAAGGGTTCGGCGTCGGGCACCACAAGGTCCCGGCCTGAGCCGATGTCGATCACACGTCCGGACACGTAGGCGTCGAGGAACGCTTGACCGCGAACCCGGTTGGTTTTTTCCGATTCAAACATGCCTACCCTTTGCAGCGGACGGAAGCAGCCCGTCATTAATTAGCCATTGGTAAACCAAACCATAGCAAATTTATCCACAAATTCTGCAATTTGTTGTGGATAACCCGAACCAACGCCACAAGATATGGTGACTTCAACGAAGCGTTATGGAATCCTTATCCATGGCCCACGCCGATTTCATACACCTGCGCGTTCACAGCGCCTATTCCCTGTCCGAAGGGGCGATTCCGGTCAAAACCCTGGTCGAAATGTGCGTCGACAGGAAGATGCCGGCGGTTGCCATAACCGACACCAACAATCTGTTCGGCGCCCTGGAATTCGCAAACACCGCCGCCAAGGCCGGGGTACAGCCGATCATCGGCTGTCAATTATCGGTGATCCGCGAACGTTCGGGCGGTCCGGACGGACCCGACGCCGGAGCAGGGGCCGGTAAGGCAGGCAGCCACGCCCATCCCGACTCCGATCCGATCGTGCTGCTGGCGCAAAACGACACCGGCTACCGAAATCTCCTGAAGCTGATCAGCCTCGCCTATCTGGGCGCGGAAGACGACCCCGAGCCGCCATCCGACCCGCACGTTTCCCTTTCCGCCCTGGAAACCCATGCCGATGGGCTGATCGCGCTGACCGGCGGCCCGGCGGGGCCGGTCGGGCAATTGTTGCTCAACGAACAGATGGACGCCGCCCGCGCCCTGCTGGAACGCTTAGGCGAAATTTATCCCGGACGGATTTATGTGGAAATCCTGCGCCACGGGCTGGACGAGGAACGCAAAACGGAACCCCTGTTTCTCGACCTCGCCCACGACCTGGATCTGCCCCTGGTCGCTACCAACGAATGCTTTTTCACCGACGGCGCCATGCACGAAGCCCATGACGCGCTGATCTGCATCGCCGAGGGGGCCTATCTGTCGGAAACCGACCGCCGCCGTCTGTCCCCCAACCATGGCTTCAAGTCGGCGACCGAAATGCGGGCGCTTTTCGCCGACATGCCGGAAGCCGTCGATAATACCATCGTCATCGCCAAGCGCACCGCGTTCATGGTCGAATCCATCCCGCCGATCCTGCCGCCCTTTGACTGCGGCGCAAACCGGACCGAGGAAGATGAGCTGCGCGAGCAAGCCGCCGCCGGGCTGGAAGACCGCCTGCAAACCCATGTCTTTACTAAGGAAATGAGCGAGCAAGAGCGCGAACACGCCGCCGACCCCTACCGCAGGCGGCTGGACTACGAGCTTAAGGTCATCGCCGACATGGGCTTCCCCGGCTATTTCCTGATCGTCGCCGACTTCATCCGCTGGACCAAGGAACACGGTATCCCGGTGGGACCGGGGCGCGGCTCCGGCGCGGGATCCGTCGTGGCCTGGGCGTTGACCATCACGGACCTCGACCCGTTACGCTTCGGTCTGCTGTTCGAACGTTTCCTCAACCCGGAACGGGTATCCATGCCCGACTTCGATATCGACTTCTGCCAGGAACGCCGGGACGAGGTGATTCGCTACGTCCAGGAGAAATACGGCCGCGACCATGTCGCCCAGATCATCACCTTCGGAAAGCTGCAGGCCCGCGCCGTGCTGCGCGACGTCGGCCGGGTGCTGGAAATGCCTTACGGCTATGTCGACAAGATCTGCAAGCTGGTGCCCTCCAATCCGGCCAATCCGCCAACCCTGGACGAGGCCCTGGTGGCGGAACCGCAATTGCGCCATCTGGCTAAGGAAGACCCTCAGGTAGAGAAGCTGATCGGCATCGGGCGCAAGCTGGAAGGGCTCTACCGGCATGCCTCGACGCACGCCGCCGGCGTCGTCATCGGCGACCGGCCCTTGGACGAACTGATCCCGCTTTATCGCGATCCGCGTTCGGATATGCCGGTCTCCGGTTTTTCCATGAAATACGTGGAAGCCGCCGGGCTGGTGAAATTCGATTTTCTGGGCCTCAAGACCCTGACCGTTCTCGCCAAGGCCGAACAGCTTGTCCGCGACTCGGGCCGCGAAATCGATATTACCATAATCCCGCTCGACGACAGGGCGACCTTCGAGATGGTTGCCCGTGGCGATACCACCGGGGTGTTCCAGCTGGAATCGTCGGGCATGGTGCAGGTGCTGAAAAGCCTGCGTCCCGATACTTTCGAAGACATTATCGCCGTCGTTGCGCTCTACCGTCCGGGGCCGATGGACAACATCCCCAGCTACATCAAGCGCAAACATGGCGAGGAAGAACCCGATTACCTGTATCCGACGCTGGAAGGCATCCTCAAGGAAACCTTCGGCATCATGATCTATCAGGAACAGGTGATGCAGATCGCCCAGGAACTGTCCGGTTATTCGCTGGGCGGTGCCGATCTGTTGCGCCGCGCCATGGGTAAGAAGATCAAGAAGGAAATGGAGGAGCAGCGCCAGATTTTCGTTTCCGGCGCCGTCGCCAAGGGGGTGCCCGAAGCCAAAGCCAGCACCATCTTCGATCTCGTCAACAAGTTCGCCGGCTACGGCTTCAACAAGTCCCACGCTGCCGCCTATGCCCTGGTCGCCTATCAAACGGCCTACATGAAGGCCAACTTCCCGGTCGAATTCATGGCCGCTTCGATGACGCTGGACATCAACAACACCGATAAACTTAGTGTTTTCAGCCAGGAACTGCGCCGCTCGGGCATCAAGATGCTTGGGCCAGACGTCAATGCGTCGGGCGCCGCCTTCACGGTGGAGCGCCCTAGTAACGGAACAGGGGGCAACGGGGGAGGGGACACAGCAGTCGTCCGCTATGCGTTGGGCGCCATCAAAAACGTCGGCGAAGCGGCGATGGAAAAGGTCGTGGAGGAACGCATGGCCAACGGGCCGTTCGAAGACGTGTTCGACTTTGCCCAGCGGCTCGACCCGCACGTCGTCAACAAGCGCCAAATGGAAAATCTGGCCCGGGCCGGCGCGTTCGACAGCCTGTGTCCTAACCGCAGGCAGGTTCACGCCGGCATAGAAACCCTGCTGAAACTGGCCTCTATTGCCCACAATGAACGCGACAGCGGACAGATGGGCTTGTTCGGTGGCCCCGGTGACGGTCCTGGCAGCGCCCCGGTGGATGTTCCGGCCCTGCCAGACGTCGCCGACTGGTCGAAAATGGACCGCCTGACACAGGAATTCGACGCCACGGGGCTATACCTGTCCGGCCACCCGCTGGACGATTACGGCACGGCCATGAAACGGCTCAAGGTCAAGACGCTGGCGGACATTGTCGCCGCCGGGAAAACCGGCTCCAAACGCATGGCCGGAACCCTGTTAGGGGTCAGCGAACGGACCTCGAAAAAAGGCAACCGCTACGCCTTCCTGAGCTTTACCGACACGTCAGGTGTGTTCGAGGCGATCTGTTTTTCCGAAACCCTGACGGATAAACGCGACATCCTGGAAACCGGCAATTCCTTATTTATATTCGCCCAGTACGACGCCGTTGAGGGGCGCTTTTCCGTCAATGGCCTGCAAATGCTGGACAAGGCCGCCGAAGCCGCGGTGCCCGGTCTCGCCGTGGTCGTCGGGTCTGAACAGCCGTTGCGCGCGCTCAGGGATGTTTTGTCCGGTGGCAGACAAGGCGGGGGGCAGGGCAAGGGGCAGGTAATGGTGATTTCCCGGCTCGAGGAAGGCTCGGAAGTAGACCTGGAACTGAAGGGCGGCTACGCCCTGACGCCGGAAATCATCAACGCCGTCAAAGCCATTCCCGGCATTCTGGAAACACGAGAAATATAATAAAAACAATAAGTTAAGCGCTTGCTCCCGGCGGTGCGGGGACAAACCCCCGGTTCCCCTGCTTTCGCTTTGCTCAGCCCCTTGCATTCCCCCTTGCAATCCCCGTCACCAGGGTCTAGAACTCGCGCCAATTCGCACGCGGGCGTGCGGCGCTTGGCGCAAATTCGTCATCTCGCCGTTCCGGTGTTTCGTCACACGACGGGACCAAGCCCGCGGAGGCATAACCGGAGAAGGATACGTATCACATGGCGCTTCCCGCCTTTACTATGCGTCAGCTATTGGAAGCTGGCGTTCATTTCGGCCACAGCACACGCCGCTGGAACCCGAAAATGGCCCCCTACCTGTTCGGGGCCCGCAACAACATTCACATTATCGATCTGCAACAGACTGTGCCGATGCTGCACCAGTCCATGGTCGCGGTCAAAGACGTCGTCGCCGCCGGTGGACGCGTGCTTTTCGTCGGTACCAAGCGCCAGGCGTCGAGCCGCATCGCAGATGCCGCGAAACGCTGCGGACAGTACTACGTCAACCACCGCTGGCTCGGCGGCATGATGACCAACTGGCAGACGATTTCGAATTCCATCAAACGCCTCAGGGACCTGGACGATAAACTGTCCGGGGAAACCGTCGGTTTGACGAAAAAGGAACTGCTGGGCCTGACCCGCGAACAGAACAAGCTTGAACGCGCGCTCGGCGGCATTAAGGAAATGGGCGGTCTGCCAGACATTCTGGTGGTGATCGACACCAACAAGGAAGCCATTGCCGTGGCCGAAGCCAACAAGCTGGGCATTCCGGTTGTCGGCGTCATCGATTCCAACAGCCAGCCCGACGGCATCACCTATCCGGTGCCGGGCAACGACGACGCTATCCGCGCCATCAATCTTTACTGTGACCTTATGGTCGGCTCGGTTCTCGATGGCATCCAGCAAGAGGTCACCAGCACCGGCGGCGATGCCGGCGCCAGCAGCGAAGGCCCCGTGGAATCCCTGCCCAAGGAGACGGCTCAAGAAAAAGCCGAAAAACCGGCCGCCAAAAAAGAAGATAAAAAAGCCGACAAACCCGCTGCCCAAAAGGCCGATAAGAAGGACGCAAAAAAGGCTGACGAGAAGGAAACGGATAAGGAATCTGCCCCTAAAGTCGACAAGAAAGCTGACAAGAAAGCGGAAGAAAAACCCGCTTCTAAAGCCGATAAAGAACCGGCCAAAGCGGATAAGGCGGATAAGGCGGATACGGCAGAAAAAACAGACGCTTGATGTCCTGAAACCCCTCTGCATTGCAGTGGGGTTTTCAAGGTATTTCAAATAGTTTTACACGAATTTTAACCAAGAGGTTTAAGATGGCTGAAATCACCGCCGCCCTTGTCAAAGAACTGCGCGAAAAAACCGGCGCGGGCATGATGGACTGCAAACAGGCGCTTGTCGAAAACGGCGGCGAGATGGAAGCCGCCCAGGACTGGCTGCGCACCAAGGGCCTTTCGGCCGCGGCGAAAAAGTCGGGCCGTGTGGCCTCCGAAGGCCTTATCGGCATCGCCATCGAAGGCAACACCGGCGCCCTGGTCGAAGTCAACTCGGAAACGGATTTCGTCGCCCGCAACGAAGCCTTTCAGACCTTCGTCAACACCACCGCCGAACTGGCGCTCAAATCCGGCAGCGGCCTCGACGCCCTGAAGGCCCTGGCCTATCCCGGAACGGAACGCACGGTGGAAGAAGAACTGAACCACCAGATCGCCACCATCGGCGAAAACATGACACTTCGCCGCGTCAACACGCTCACCGTGGAAAACGGCGCTATCGGTTCATACATGCACAATGCCCTGACGCCGTCGCTGGGCAAGATCGGTGTGCTGGTTGGCCTCGAATCCGATGCTGATGCCGATGCGCTGGGCGCGCTTGGCAAGCAGATCGCCATGCACGTGGCTGCTGCCAAGCCGTTGTCCGTATCACGCGACAATCTGGACCCGGCGGAAGTCGAAAAAGAACGTAACTTCCTCGCCGAACAGGCCCGCGAATCCGGCAAGCCTGAGGAAATTATCGAGAAAATGCTGGATGGCCGCATGCGCAAATTCTACGAAGAGGTCTGCCTTCTCGACCAGACCTTCGTTGTCGACGGCGAAAGCAAGGTCGAAACGGTCGTCGAAGCCGCCGCAAAGGATATTGGAAAGCCTGTTTCCGTGACGGAATTCACCCTGTTCGTCTTAGGCGAAGGCATTGAAAAGAAAGAGGAAGACTTCGCCGCCGAAGTTGCCGCCGTCGCCGGAAATTAAAACCCCGGCTATAATCGCAATCAAATCCTGGCGTAAATCTATCCAAGGCCCGCCGATGGTGTAGAATGCGCCTGCGCCCGGAAAGTCCGGGGGGCTTCAACAACGGAACCGCGCCATGTCAGCCAAACCCAAATACCGGAGAGTTCTTCTCAAGTTATCCGGGGAAGGGCTGATGGGCGAACAGGATTACGGCATCGACCCTGAAACCGTCGAACGGTATTGCAGTGAAATCAAAGACGTCCACGACAAAGGCGTTCAGATCTGCCTGGTTATCGGCGCTGGCAACATCTTTCGCGGCATGTCGTCCGCCGCCGAGGGCATTGAGCGCACCAGCGCCGATTACATGGGCATGCTGGCGACCGTGATGAACGCGCTCGCCGTGCAAAGCGTGCTGGAGCGCATGGGCGTTCCGACCCGCGTCCAATCGGCGATTCCCATGGCCACGGTGTGCGAGCCCTATATCCGCCGCCGCGCCGTCCGCCATATGGAGAAAAACCGCGTGGTTATCTTCGCCGGCGGCACAGGGAATCCCTTTTTCACCACCGATACGGCGGCTGCGCTGCGCGCAGTGGAAATGAACTGCGACGCCCTGTTAAAGGGAACCCAGGTCGATGGCGTCTATGACGCGGACCCGAATAAAACGGATGACGCCAAGCGTTTCGAGGAATTAAGCTATCAGGAAGTGCTGAGCAGGGATCTCAGGGTCATGGACACCTCGGCCATTGCGCTGGCGCGTGAAAACAAGGTACCAATCCTTGTGTTTTCGATACACAATCCCGGCGGACTGGCCGAAGTGGTTTTCGGCGAAGGAATGTTTACGATCATCCATTGAGAGAACCATTTCCCGCGCCCGAAGGCCGTAAGTATTGGGGGAGAATTTAACCGTGAGCACCGATATTGCAGACATCAAAAAAGATATTACGCGGCGTATGGAAGGCGCGCTGGAAGTGCTGGGTGGGGAATTTAACGGCCTCAGAACCGGTCGCGCGCATATCGGCCTTCTCGAGGCGGTCACGGTCGAGGCCTATGGCTCCGACATGCCGATGAACCAGGTCGGCAACATCGGCGTGCCGGAACCCCGCCTGTTGACGGTTCAGGTTTGGGACAAGGGCCTGGTATCTTCCGTCGAAAAGGCGATCCTGGAATCCGGTCTCGGCCTCAACCCTTCTTCCGACGGACAACTGGTCCGGGTGCCCATTCCGGCCCTGACCGAGGAACGCAGGGTTGAACTTGCCAAGGTGGCGCACAAATACGCCGAAGACGCCCGCATCGCGGTGCGCAATGTGCGCCGTCATGCCATGGACAACCTGAAGAATGCTGAAAAAGACAACGAAATTTCAAAAGACGAACACCACGATTACGCCGGGGAAATTCAGGAACTGACCGACACCTACGTCGGAAAAATCGATGAATTGCTGGCCAAAAAAGAACAGGACATCAAACAGGTTTGACGCCATGGAAACCGTTTCCCTGCAAAAGAAAGACCAGCCGCCGGCGCCGCCGGAACATATCGCCATCATCATGGACGGTAACGGGCGGTGGGCGCAGGCCAAGGGGTTGCCGCGCACCGTTGGCCACCAGCGCGGCGCCGACGCGGTGCGCAACACCGTCAAGGCCTCGATCGCATTGGGCGTGCGATACCTGACACTGTTCGGGTTTTCGTCGGAAAATTGGAAACGCCCGGCTGGCGAAATCAAGGATCTGATGGGATTGCTCCGGTTTTACCTTAAAAAGGAAATCAGCGAACTGGACCGCCAGGGCATTTGCCTGAAGGTCATCGGCGACCGGGAACGCCTCGAGCCCGATATCGTCAGTCTGATAGACGGCGCCGAAATCCAGACTGCGGGAAACACGCGCCTGACCCTGACCATTGCCCTGAGTTACGGCGGGCGTTCGGAAATCACCGCAGCCGCCAGACGGATTGCCGAGGATGTCCTGGCCGGAACCCTGGCTATCGGGAACATCGACGAGGCCGCTTTATCCAGCCGGCTCTACACCGCCGACATGCCCGACCCGGACCTCCTGATCCGCACCAGCGGCGAAGAAAGGATCAGCAATTTCCTGTTGTGGCAACTGGCCTATTCCGAACTGGTGTTTACCGATGTCCTGTGGCCCGATTTTTCGGAGGAACATCTGACAAACGCCGTACAGGAATTTCACAACCGCGAACGCCGATATGGCGCCACCGGAGGGTAACCCAAAATCAAGCGGACTGTCGGTCAGGGCCGTTTCCGCCGCCGTTTTGGCGCCCGTTGTACTATGGGTGGTCCATGCGGGCACCCCGTTCTTTGAAATCCTGGTTATCGCCGCCGCCGCCATCATGGCCTATGAATGGAACCGGCTGTGTAGTGGTTTAACAGGGGGACGATCAGGAGGACGGGCCGTCTGGCTGGCCTCCGGGGTGGTGTATATCGGTCTTCCCTGTCTGGCCTTGCTGTTCCTGCGCGCAACCCCCGAATTCGGCCGGGAAACCCTGTTCTGGCTGCTGGCCATTGTGTGGGCGGCGGATACCGGGGCGTATGCCTTCGGACGCTTGATCGGCGGGCCGAAACTGGCCCCCGTCATCAGCCCCAACAAAACCTGGGCCGGTCTGACCGGGGGCATCGGCTTGGCGGCGCTCGCGGGTGTCGGTGCGGCGCTGTTTCTGGAAAAGCCCGACGTTCTGGTTCTGGCCGGTTGGAGCGCCCTCATCGGTGCGGTTTCTCAAGGCGGAGACCTTGTAGAATCTTGGGTTAAGCGCCATTTTAAGGTAAAGGATACGGGAAGTATCATTCCCGGCCACGGTGGAATGCTGGACCGGGTGGATGGCCTGCTTGCGGCGGCGCTGGCTGTGGCTATCATCAACGCCGCTGGCCAAGGTAGCCTTTTGACATGGACGTAAACCCTTTGGACATTCAACCCCACACGTCACGCGACACGCCACCGCGCGGCGTCACCATTCTCGGCTCAACCGGGTCCATCGGCTGCAACACGGTGGAGTTAATCGAAAACAACCTAGAACGTTACACCGTCGAAGCCTTGACGGCGAACCGGAACGTTGACCTGTTGGCCGATCAGGCGCGGCGGCTGAAATCGAAAACCGCCGTTCTGGCCGACCCGGCGGGTTATAAGGATTTGAAAAAAGCGCTGTCCGGCACCGGTATCCATGTCGCCGCCGGACCGGAAGCCGTCGTCGAGGCTGCCGAGCAGCCGGCTGACTGGGTGATGGCGTCCATCGTCGGCGCCGCCGGGCTGAAACCGACCCTGTCCGCCGTTCGGCGCGGCGCCACCATCGGCTTGGCCAACAAGGAATGTCTGGTCTCTGCGGGCGACGTTTTCGTTCGCGAAGTAGGCGACTACAACGCCACGCTGCTGCCGGTGGATTCGGAACACAGTGCCATTTTCCAGGTTTTTGATTTTGACAACGCCGAGCGGGTGCACCGGGTCATTCTGACCGCGTCTGGCGGGCCGTTTCGGGAATTCACCCGGGAACAGATGGCAAACGTCACCCCGGAACAGGCCGTGGCCCACCCCAATTGGGACATGGGGGCAAAAATATCTGTCGATTCCGCGACCATGATGAACAAGGGGCTGGAACTGATCGAGGCCTTCCACCTGTTCCCGGTTTCCGGTGAACAGATCGAAATACTGGTCCACCCCCAGTCGGTGATCCATTCCATGGTCGATTACGTAGATGGCTCCGTTCTTGCCCAGCTAGGCACGCCCGACATGCGCACACCCATAGCCTATGCCCTGGCATGGCCTCAACGCATGAGCACCTCGGCGTCCAGGCTGCAACTGGAAGACATCGCCACCCTGACCTTCGAAGCCCCCGATACGGAAAGGTTCCCGGCTCTTCGTCTGGCCCGCCAAGCCTTGGAAACCGGTGGTGCGGCGCCGACTATTCTCAACGCCGCCAACGAAGTCGCGGTCAGTTATTTCCTCACCAATAGCATCGGATTCCTTGACATTGTGCGCATTGTGGAGGAAACCCTTAGCGCCGCTACCGGCGGAAAGCTTGGCAACCTTGACGACGTCGCCGAAGCCGATGCCGAGGCGCGGCGAATTGCCGAAGATCTGGTCGCGGGACTGTAGAAACAACAACAAAGCGCCGGCCTCCTGAACCCCGGCCGGAATGTCTCACCGGAAAACGAATTTATGGATTTCATACTCAATTTCACCTGGTATTACGTTATTCAGTTTCTGATTGTCTTGACGGTTCTGGTCTACGCCCACGAATGGGGCCATTACTGGGTCGCACGGCGCAACGGCGTCCGGGTGGAAGTCTTTTCCATCGGTTTCGGGCCGGAGCTTTTCGGTTGGAACAATAAGGCCGGAACCCGCTGGAAAATAAGCGCAATTCCCCTTGGCGGATACGTCAAAATGCTGGGACAATCGGACCTTCCTGAAGACATCTCCGAAGACGGGGAAGACGAAGACCCGATTAGCGAGGAAGACAAGCCGTTTTCCTTCCAGCACAAGACCCTGGCCCAGCGCGCGGCCATCGTCGTTGCCGGGCCGTTGGCCAATTTCCTGCTGGCCATTGTTCTGTTTGCCGGCCTGATTATGACTGTGGGAACGCCCCGCCATTACGCCGGTGTCGGCAATGTTCTTGAAAATTCAGCAGCAGCCCAGGCCGGCATTAAAGCCGGTGACCGCATCGTGGATATCGACGGAGAAAAGGTTGTCTGGTTTTCCGACCTGGTCCGCATCGTCAGCGCCAAACCCGGTGTCCCGTTGAAAGTTACCATTCTCCGGGGGCAGGGGGAAATAACCCTCCTGGCGACGCCGAAATCGGCAAGCCGCACCGGAGAAGACGGAAAACCCCTTAAAATCGGCATGTTGGGCGTCCGTTTCGATCCCGAGCAGGCCGAATATGAACGCCAAGCCCCCTGGACGGCAGCCTGGATGGGGGTACGCCAGACGTATGCCCTGACCGAGAATATTCTGACCTATCTGGGCGAAATGATCACCGGCGCCCGGGGTGCCGAAGATCTTGGCGGGCCGCTCAGAATCGCCAAACTGTCAGGCCAGATGGCGCAAGGGGGAATCGACAACCTGATCTTTTTCATGGCCGCCCTGTCCGTTAATTTGGGCTTGATTAACCTTTTCCCAATTCCTTTGCTTGATGGTGGGCACTTAATGTTTTTCGTCGCCGAAGCCATTCGGGGGCGGCCTTTGAATGCTCGCGCGCAAGAATACGGTTTCCGTTTTGGGCTGATTCTGGTATTGATTCTAATGGTTTTCGCTACTTGGAACGATTTAGTTCACCTGAGAGTTATAGAGTTCATCAAAGATCTCATAACCTGATTTTCGTAACCTGGGGGTTTCATTGAAGGGCTTTTATCGCACCTTTGCGGTTGGATTGTATGTTTTGGGTCTCGGTCTGTTTCCGGTGTCTGCACCGGCAATAGCCGATTCGGCTCAAGGCGCCGTTCAACTTGCCCAATCCTCCGGTGCCATCAAGGAGATCACCGTCGAGGGAGCCCAACGAATCGCGCCTGAAACGATCAAATCCTATCTGCTGGTGCAGACCGGCGACGCCTTTAATCCCGGCAAGATCGACAGGTCCCTGAAAAGCCTCTTTACAACCGGCCTTTTCGCCGACGTTTCTCTGCACCGGAAAGGCGACACCCTGGTCGTCAGAGTGGTTGAAAACCCAGTCATCAACCGCATCGCCTTCGAAGGCAATGCCGAAGTCGATTCCGACGACCTCAGGGTTGAAACATCCTTGCGCCCACGAGTGATTTACACCCGCACCAAGGTTCAAAAAGACGTCAAGCGCATCCTCGCCATTTACCGCAGTACCGGCCGGTTCGCCGCTACCGTCGAACCCAAGGTCATTCAACTGGAGCAAAACCGGGTCGATCTGGTGTTTGAAATCAACGAAGGGGATTTGACCGAAATCCGTTCCATCCGCTTCGTCGGCAACCGGGAATTTGGCGACAGCCGCCTGCGCGGCGTCATCCGTACGCGGCAAAGCACTTGGTGGCGGTTCCTGTCATCCGACGACAAATACGATCCGGACCGGGTCACCTTTGACCGGGAACTGCTCCGGCGGTTCTATCTTTCCGACGGCTTTGCGGACTTCCGGGTGATGTCCGCCGTCGCCGAGTTGACACCCGACCGCAAGGACTTTTTCCTCACCTATACCGTGGATGAAGGCGCCAGGTACCGTTTCGGCAAGGTCGAAATTCAAGCCCGCTTGCGGAACCTGAAGGTCGAGGACATCAGTGGAGAGCTCGAATTCGAACAAGGCGACTGGTATGACCAGGATGCCGTCAATAAGGCGATCCGGAAGCTGACGGACAAGGTCGGCGACCTGGGATTCGCCTTCATTGACATTCGCCCGCGCATAAACCGGGACCGGGAAAAACGTATCATTGATGTTGTTTTTGAAGTCAACGAAGGCCCCCGAGTCTTCGTTGAACGCATCGATATCGTCGGCAACGTTCGTACCCAGGACAAGGTTATCCGCCGCGAATTCCGTCTGGTCGAAGGAGATGCCTTCAACTCCTCCAAGATGCGCCGGTCTCGCCAACGGATTCAGAACCTGGGGTTTTTTGAAACCGTCAGTGTCGAACGCCAGCCCGGAAGTGCGCCGGATAAAACCGTGGTCAAGGTCGATGTCCAGGAAAAATCCACCGGACAGCTTTCCTTCGGCGCCGGTTTTTCCACCACCAACGGCTTTCTCGGCGATATCGGAATTTTGGAAAAGAACTTCCTTGGCAAGGGGCAGCAGTTGTCCCTCAAGGTGACCCTGGCCGCGTTGAAAAGCGAGATCGACCTGTCCTTTACCGAACCCTATTTTCTAGGCCGTGAAATTCGCGCCGGATTTGATATTTTCCGGGTCAGCCAGGATTTGCAGGACTTTTCCTCCTTTGACACGGATACCACCGGCTTCGGGCTGCGCGGCGGCTACCGCATTACCGAAGACCTGCGTCAGGACTGGGGGTACTCTTTCCGGCTGTCGAAAATTTCCGATATCGCCAATGATGCCTCTCAACTGATCCAGGCCGCCGCCGGAACGGAAACCACATCGCAGGTTTCCCATTCCATCACCTACGACAAACGCGACAGCGCCATTTTGCCGACGGATGGTTTCGTCGTTCGGGTGCGTAACGACCTGGCCGGACTGGGCGGCAGCGTCAGGCATTTTCGCAACCACATCAAAGCCGCCAAGTACTATCCCATTGCCGACCAATGGGTCGCCTCGGCGAGCGGTAGTGCCGGGTATATCGTCGGGTTGGGCGATGACGTGAACGTACTGGAAAGGTTTTTCATCGGTGGCGATAACCTCCGGGGCTTCGCTTCGCGGGGGGTCGGGCCTCGGGACTCCCTAACCGAAGATGCTCTCGGCGGAGAATGGTTTTATACAGGCTCCCTGCAACTGGACTTCCCATTAGGGCTTCCCGATGATTTCGGGATCGGTGGCCGCGCCTTTACCGATTTCGGCAGCATTGGAAAGCTCAGCCCCACTGCTTCTTACGTCCAGGATGAAACCAGTTTACGCGCATCCGCCGGCATCGGCCTGACCTGGACGTCCCCCTTCGGCCCGGTCGGCATGGATGCCGCCCTTCCCATTATCAAGGAAGATTTTGACCTTACCGAAAATATTCGGGTTAATTTCGGAACACGTTTTTAGGAGATTACATTGTCACACATATTCAAAATTTTCCTCACACTGCTGTTGGGTGCCTTTGTCTTTGTCTCCCCCGTACAGGCTCAGCAAAAAGCCCAGCCAGCAAAAGACAAGAGCAAAAAAGACCTTGTTCCGGTAAGGATTCCGTTTGCTGTCCTGGATGTTCAGAAAATTCTCCGAAATGCCAAAGCGGTTAAGAACATCCGCGATCAGATCACCGCCTACGGCACCGGTTTTGAAAAAGAAATTGAAAAGGAACGTGAAGCCCTGCGCAAGGCCAATCAAGAACTGGCCCGCCAGCGCACCATTCTGGCGCCCGAGGCCTTCGCCGAAAAACGCCGGGAATTTGAACAGAGGGTGGTCGAGGTTCAACGCATGGTGCAGAAGCGCCAGAGAGACCTGGACGGAACACGCGCCAAGGCCATGAACGAGGTCAACAAGTCCTACATTTCGATTATCGAAAAACTGGCGACCGAAAGAAATCTGGCCATGATCATCCGCAAGGCCCAAACCGCCTACGCGGCGACCTCGCTGGACGTCACCAATGAGGTCCTCGCCCGCCTGGACAAGAATCTGCCCACGGTAAAGGTTGTAAAGCCCGGGAAATAATCGTGGCCGACCCTCGTTTCTATTCCGCCAAAGGCCCCTTCAGCCTGCAGGAACTGGCTGAAACCGCCGGAGTGGACATAGGGGGGAGCGCCGATCAAGATGCCCGCTTTACCGATGTCCAGCCCCTGGATGCTGCCGGGCCGGATCACGTCAGTTTTCTCGACAATAAGCGCTACGTCGAACAGTTCACCCAAAGCCGGGCCGGAGCCTGTCTGGTGCACCCCGATCACGCCGAAAAGGCCCCCGATGGCATGGCGCTGCTGTTGAGCGATGAGCCCTACCGCGCTTATGCCCGTGTCGCCGCGGCTTTTTACCCCAATGCCGGGGTCCTGACCCTTCCCGCCGGTACGCCCGTGATTGACGATACCGCCACCATTGATGAAGGGTGCTATATTGCGCCCGGCGCCGTTATCGGGGCCAACGCGGAAATCGGTCCGGGCTGCCGGATCGGCCCCAATTCGATGATCGGGCCGGGCGTCGTCATGGGCCGGGATTGCGTCATCGGACCCAACGTCTCCATTGCCTACAGCCTTCTCGGCGAGAGAGTCACGGTTCTTGCCGGCGCCCAGATCGGCCAGGACGGGTTCGGGTTCTCGCCGGGAAAGAAAAAACACCTCAAGGTGACGCAATTGGGGCGGGTCATTATCGGGGATGACGTCGATATCGGCGCCAACACCACCATCGACCGAGGTAGTGGGCCGGATACGGTAATCGGGGCCGGAACAAAAATTGATAATCTTGTCCAGATCGCCCATAACGTGAAGTTGGGCCGGAACTGTTTCGTGGTCAGCCAGGTCGGAATTTCCGGCAGCACCGAAATCGGCGATTTCGTCGTGCTCGGTGGTCAGGCCGGACTGGCCGGACATCTGGTTATTGGCAACGGGGCTCGCATCGGCGCAAAAAGCGGCGTCATGGGCAATATCGAGACCGGCGCCACCGTCGGCGGCTTCCCGGCCCGCCCGTTAAAGGAATGGCTTCGCGGCATTGCCGTGTTGCGGCGTCTCGCACTCAAAAAGGTCAAGTAGTTTATGGACGAAACACCCCCCACGAAAACCAAGCAAGTCCTGAACCAGGACGACATCAAGGCCATGATTCCGCACCGGGACCCGTTCCTGCTGATTGACGAGGTCCGTGACTTGGTGCCGGACGAAAAGGCCACCGGTTACAAGAACGTCACCGGAGAAGAGGACTTTTTCAAAGGCCATTTTCCCGGCCACCCCATCATGCCGGGAGTCTTGATCGTCGAGGCTATGGCACAGACGTCGGCAGTTCTGGTAATCGGTACGCTCGGCCAGCAGACCGGCAGCGTCGTGTATTTCATGTCCGTCGAGCAGGCCCGTTTCCGCAAGCCGGTTTTTCCCGGCAACCGGCTGGAACTGCATGTCGACAAGCTCCAGAACCGGGGCAAGGTCTGGAAATTCGAGGGCAAGGCCCGGGTCGGCGATACTCTGGTTGCCGAAGCCATCTTTACCGCCATGATCGTGAATCCGAAATGAGCGACATTCATCCCACAGCCATCGTCGAGAAGGCCGCAAAAATCGGCAAGGATGTTTCCATCGGGCCGTATTCCATTGTTGGTCCGGATGTGGAACTCGGCGACGGGGTCGAGCTTCTGTCCCATGCTGTGGTTTGCGGCCACACCACGGTCGGCCCCAATACGCGGATTTTTCCGTTTTCCTCCATCGGCCATCAGCCCCAGGACCTGAAATACAAGGGCGAAGCATCCCGCCTTATCATCGGGGCGAACAACGTTATCCGCGAACACGTCACCATGAACCCTGGCACCGAGGGCGGCGGCATGACGACCCGCATCGGTGACAACTGCCTGTTCATGATCGGCGCGCACGTCGCCCATGACTGCCAGATCGGCGACAATGTTATCCTGGTCAACAGCGCCACCCTGGCCGGGCATGTTTCCATCGAGGAATGGGCCATTATCGGCGGACTGTCGGCAGTGCACCAGTTCGTGCGCATCGGCAAGCACGCCATGATCGGCGGCAAGACCGGCGTCGCCGAAGACGTCATCCCCTACGGCTCGGTAATCGGCAATCGCGCGCGGCTGTCGGGTCTTAACATCGTCGGCCTGAAACGCCGCGACTTTTCGCGCGAGGACATTCACAACCTGCGCAAGGCCTACCGCCTGATTTTCGCCGAGGAAGGAACCCTGGCCGAACGCATCCAGGATGTCGCCGAATTGTTCCCGGACACGGAACCCGTGCGCGACATCATCGATTTCATCACTGCGGATTCGTCCCGATCCATTTGCCAGCCAAAACTAAAAGATGCCGCCTAAACTCGGTATCCTTGCCGGGGGCGGGCAATTGCCGGAGCTGATTGTCCAGGTATGCCTGGACAGCGGACGGGAATTTTTCATCATCGCCCTTGAAGGACAGGCCGCCCCGGGTGCCTTCACAGGCCATCCTCATGCCCGGGTTCGCTTGGGCGCCGCCGGTGAAGCTATTCGTCATCTCAAGGATGCCGGTTGCAAGGATCTGGTCATGGCCGGCTCCGTGGTCCGGCCAAGCATTTCCATGCTTCGCCCCGATGCCTGGACGGCGCGCTTTTTTGCCACCACGGGAGCCAAAGCGCTGGGCGACGACGGCCTGCTGACGGCCCTGATCAGTACCCTGGAAGAGAAGGAAGGATTCCGCATCGTCGGCTCCGATGGCCTTCTGCCCGGCCTGATCGCAACGTCAGGCCCTTACGGTCGCCTGAAACCCGGCCCTGAAGACGAACAGGATATCCATGCGGGTATTCTGGCGGCGCAAGGGATAGGCCGGCTGGATATCGGCCAGGCGGCCGTCGCCCGCGACGGCCGCATACTGGCCACCGAAGATCACAAAGGCACCGACGCTCTGTTGCTGCAGGTGGGATCGCAAAGCAAAAAGGCCACTGGGGGCGTCCTGGTAAAGGTTAAAAAACCGGGGCAGGAAAGCCGCGTCGACCTCCCCGCTATCGGCCCCGATACCGTGCGTGCCGCTGCCCAGGCAGGCCTTCGTGGCATCGCCGTCGAAGCAGGTGGCGCCCTGGTGCTGGATCGCGATGGCCTGGCCAAAGCCGCCGATGAGGAGGGTGTATTTGTTGCCGGTGTTTCCGTTCCTGCGCCCGGACCGCTGATCTTTCTCAGCGCCGGAGAACCGTCTGGTGATCTTCTGGGCGCGCGGCTGATGCAGGCGCTTAAGGACAAAACCGAGGGCCGCGTCGTCTTTGCCGGGGTCGGCGGCCCGCACATGGAAAAACAAGGCCTGAGCAGCTTGTTCCCCATGTCCGATCTTACCGTGATGGGGGCGCTGGAAGTCTTGCCCCGTCTTCCCCGGATTCTCGGCCGCATTTCCCAAACCGTGGCCTCAGCCGTTCGCCTGCGTCCCGACGCCGTGGTGACTATCGATTCGCCGGATTTCAATTTCCGTGTTGCTAAACGGCTAAAGGGCCAGGGCATTCCGCTTATTCATTATGTCGCCCCTTCGGTCTGGGCGTGGCGGCCCGGTCGGGCGGTAAAAATCGCGGGCTTTCTCGATCACCTGATGACCCTGTTGCCGTTCGAGCCGCCTTACTTCGAGGCCGAGGGCCTCAAGGCCACTTTTACCGGCCATTCCGTTTTGGACGGCGGCGCGGAGCGTGGCGACGGAGCCGATTTCAGAAAACGCCACGGCATCGCCAAGGGAGAAACCGTAATTGCCGTTCTGCCGGGCAGCCGGCAGGGCGAGGTTTCTCGCCTGGGCCCCGTGTTCGGGGAAACGCTGAAGCTACTAAAAAAGAAGTTTCCCGGTCTCCGTATCGTCGTTCCCACTGTCGATACCGTGGCCTCCACTGTGCGTGGCATGACCGACGGTTGGCCGGGGCCGGTCACCGTCGTCGAAGGGGAGGCGGAGAAATTCAACGCCTTCGACGCCGCCGACGTGGCGCTGGCGGCGTCGGGCACGGTCGGCCTGGAATTGGCCATGGCAAAGACGCCCGCCATCATCGCTTACAAGACCAATGCCCTGACGTGGTTTCTGGTGCGCGCCCTGATCAAGGTCCGCTTCGCTCATCTGGTAAACCTGATCCTGAACCGCGAAGCGATCCCCGAATTCCTGCAAGGCCAATGCCACCCGGACGTGATGGCGGCGGCACTGAAAGGCCTGCTGGCAGATCCCGGCATGCGGGAAAAACAAAGGGCGGCTTACGAAGAGGCCCTCAAACAACTCCGCCCGGAAGGACTTTCACCAGCCGAACGGGCAGCGGAAACGGTGCTCGCCCTGATCAGCAACAAGGGCAATTAACCGGAAAAATGCCGGTCAATTTGCGGTTGTTCTATTTCCGTTTGTGCAGGGGCTTGTACTTGCGCTCCACAGACCCCGTGAACAGCTGCCGCGGGCGGCCGATCTTCTGGGACGGGTCTTCGATCATCTCATTCCACTGCGCAACCCAGCCCACTGTGCGCGCCACCGCGAACAGGACGGTAAACAGGCTGGTCGGGATGCCCATGGCCTTGAAGATGATACCGGAATAGAAATCCACGTTGGGATAGAGCTTCTTGGAGATGAAGTACTTGTCTTCAAGCGCGATGCGCTCCAACTCCACGGCGATATCCAGCAGCGGTTCGTCATCGATACCCAATTCATCGAGAACCTCATGACAGGTCCGTTCCAGAACCTTGGCGCGGGGGTCGAAGTTCTTGTAGACCCGGTGCCCAAAGCCCATCAGACGGAACGGGTCGTTCTTGTCCTTGGCGCGTTTGATGAAATCCGGAATATTCTTCGTATCGCCGATTTCCGTCAGCATATTGAGCACCGCCTCATTGGCGCCACCGTGTGCCGGCCCCCAAAGCGATGCGATCCCGGCGGCAATACAGGCAAACGGGTTGGCGCCACTGGACCCAGCCAGGCGAACCGTCGAAGTCGATGCATTCTGCTCATGATCGGCGTGCAAAATCAGAATTCGGTCCAGCGCCCTGGCCAAAACCGGATTGACCTTGAACTCCTCGCACGGGTTACCGAACATCATGTAGAGCAGGTTTTCCGAAAAATTTAAGTCGTTGCGCGGATACATGAAGGGCTGGCCCAGCGTATATTTGTAGGCCATGGCGGCAATGGTCGGCATTTTCGCCACCAGCCGGTAAGATGCGATCATCCGGTGCCTGGGGTCGGTGATATCGGTGCTGTCGTGATAGAAGGCAGATAACGCGCCGACGACGCCGCACATCACGGCCATGGGATGGGAATCCCGCCGGAAGCCACGGAAAAAGTAGTTCAACTGTTCGTGCAGCATGGTGTGGTAGGTGATACCGGATTCGAATTTTTTCTTCTGCTGCGGGCTCGGCAGGTCGCCGTACAACAACAGGTAACTCACCTCCGTGAAATCGGACTGCTCGGCCAGCACGTCGATGGGATAGCCCCGGTACAACAGGACTCCCTTTTCGCCGTCAATGAAGGTGATATTCGATTCACAACTGCCCGTCGAGGTAAAACCGGGGTCGTACGTAAAACACCCGGTGTCCGCGTATAGGCTACGCACATCAATCACGTCCGGACCCATGGAGCCCTTTATGACCGGTAGTTCGTAGGATTGTCCGGATCGGTTATCGGTCAGGGTGAACGTCTCGGAAGACCCCTTTGTGTTCTGTTTGTCGCTCATGGATGCCTTCTCCTCCTACCTTGGTTTTTATTAACCGGCTTGGGCGTTTCGTCATTATACCCCTTTTAAGCGCGTTCAAGAAAGTCCGAGAGACGCCCCAGAGTTTCCTCACGGCCAAGAATCTCCATCACCTCGAAAATTCCGGGCGAAACCGTGCGTCCACTAAGCGCCGCGCGAAGGGGTTGGGCCGCCTTGCCGAGCTTGATGTCGGCTTCCTCGGCATAACCGCGGACGGTGGCCTGCAGGTTTTCGGCATTCCAATCATCGAGATTCCGCAAGCGGTCCCGCAGATGACCGACATGGTCCCGGCCTTCGCCTTCGACAAGATTTTGCGCCTTTTCATCCAAATCAAACGGCCTGGCCCGGGCATAGATCTCGGCGCCCTCCGCCAACTCAATCAAGGTTTTTGCACGTTCCTTAATGCCGGCCATGCCCTTGAGCAGCCGGCTTTCGGCCTCTTCCGACAAAGCCTCGCCAAGGGTTTCCCGCAAGCGGGGCAGTACGAGTTCGAGCAGACGCGCGTCATCGCTTTCACGGATATAATGCCCGTTCAGGCTTGTGAGCTTGTCCATGTCGAAGCGTGCCGCCGCACGCCCGACGCTTTCCAGGCCGAACCATTCGACCGCCTGTTCGCGGCTGATGATTTCATCGTCGCCGTGGCTCCAGCCAAGCCTGAGCAGGTAGTTGCATACCGCCTCGGGCAAAAAGCCCAAGTCGCGGTAAGCCTCGACGCCGAGCGCGCCGTGACGCTTCGACAGTTTCGCGCCATCGGCGCCGTGGATCAGCGGAATATGGGCGAACGCAGGGACGTCCCAGCCCAGCAGGCTGTAAATTTGCGTCTGGCGGAAGGCATTGGTCAGGTGGTCGTCGCCGCGAATGACGTGGGTAACGCCCATATCATGATCGTCGACGACGACGGCCAGCATATAGGTCGGCGTCCCATTGGCGCGCAGCAAAATCATGTCGTCCAGTTGTTCGTTGGCAACCGTCACCTCACCCTGGACCAGGTCCTGGATCACTGTTTCACCGACCAGGGGCGCTTTCATGCGGATCACCGGGTCGACACCCTCGGGCGCATCAGCCGGATCGCGATCGCGCCAGCGCCCGTCATAGCGCATCGAGCGGCCTTCGGCGCGCGCCGCGTCTCGCATCTCCTGAAGTTCTTCCGCCGAGCAGTAACACTTATAGGCCTTGCCTTCGGCCAACAGTTGTTCGGCGATTTCGGCGTGTCGGGCGGCGCCGGAAAATTGCGATACGGCGTCGCCGTCCCAGTCCAGCCCCAGCCACTTCAGGCCTTCGTAGATCGCGGCCACGGCCTCATCACTGGACCGCTTGCGGTCGGTGTCTTCGATCCGCAGCAGAAACCGTCCGCCGGAACCGTATTCGGCATGGTGCTTGGCGAACAGCCAGTTATACAATGCGGTGCGGGCCCCGCCGATGTGCAGGAATCCGGTGGGTGAGGGCGCAAAACGGGTAACAACGGTCATGGCGGGAGGCATTCGCTTTTTTTGGGGGGTAACGGGGTCGGCGCGGGGGGAGGATCATAGCTTTCCCGCCGACGCAGTAAAACCATTAAAATAAAGGGGGGTTCATGGGGGGGGGAGGGGGTTTTATCCCTCTTTCGGGAAACCGGGGTTTCTGGCACGGGCCTGCCGGCTGTTGAAATTCCCAACCC
>JACKQG010001768.1_pt1 | contig 26043 bp, 12 predicted proteins | sample 8237621 | NCBI WGS metagenome assembly JACKQG01 (sample SAMN15677084, study PRJNA649215) | marine metagenome | biome: marine; feature: Black Sea; material: saline water; isolation source: suspended particulate matter (SPM) from the Black Sea western gyre | collected 2013-06-09/2013-06-10 | depth... | reverse complement strand
GAACATTCCACCGATTTGACGCCCGGCGCAATTGCCGCGGTCGGCCAGAACCTCTTTGCCAAGTTGCGTCCTTACGGAGGCACTGCGTGCCTGGCGATCGGCGGCGGATCGGGCCTAACGTTCGACGCGCCGGCCGGAAGTCCATTCGCCGGGCTGCGGATCCGGCGGAAAGGAGATTGGGTCCTGCTCCGACGCTCGGAAGGGTTGCCCGGCGCGGCGGACTGGTCACACGAGGAGGCCAACGCGGCAAACACCGGCGCGTCCACGGATCGATTCGTTAAAGCGCCTCTGGGATTGCTCTGGTTCAATGCGCCGAGAGAATGGCAGCGCAAGCCGGGCGGCGCCGTCGTGCGAGTTGCGGGCGGACGCGTGCTGGTCAAGTCAAACAAGCTTCTGGCGATCGACGTGTTCACCGGCCGTCACCTGTGGGAGGCGACACTACCGTTTGCGCATACCGTCACCGATCAGTTGGTTGCTACGCCCGATGCAATCTACGCAACCGGCGGCAAAACCTGCGCCATTCTGGATCCGGCCACGGGGGAAGAAACTCGGCGAATCGAGCTTCCTGACGCCCTTCCTGGAGCCTGGCAGAACCTGCGCTGCTGGGAGAATTACCTCGTCTCGACGAACGGAAAATTCGTGGTCTGTGTGAACCACGAAACCGGCGAGGTCCTTTGGCGTCAAGAGTGCAATCGAGCCGCACTGAGCCTCTCGGTCGGAGGCGGTCGCGTGTTCTGCGCCGAACTGCTCAACCCTCGCCGCGGCGAATTGGAGCACTCGGCCGTGAAGACGCGAGCATTTGACATCCGCTCGGGCGAAATCGTCTGGGAAATCGCCAGCGGATCGAAGGTGCTCTATAGCGAATCACTCGACCTTGTTGTCACGGCCACCGGGGTCCATCAAGGCGCCACTGGAAAACGGCTCCACGCGCTGCCCGAACCGCCCAAGCCGGTTAACGGAAGACCTCTCCCCGTAGTGCCCGGCCCGCTGTTCGTAATCGGCGACAAGCTGCTTTGGGGGACCGTCCAGGATTTCGTCGTCTTCGACCTCAAGACGGGCCAACGCACAGGCGACCACACGGCGTGGGTCCGACGCGGATGCACGACTATTCGCGCGAGCGAGCATTTGGTGACGACCCGAGTTCGTGCCAACGCGGCTTACATCGACCTCGAGTCGCGCGAGCCCACGTCGCTGTGGAACATCCGTCCCGCGTGCATGAACAACCTGTACCCGGCCAACGGCGTGCTGAACGCGCCCAATGTGATCGGTGGATGCACGTGCAACTACACCCACACGTCACAAGCTTATGTGCCCGTGAACGAAATCGAACGAGCTTCGTTCGGTCAGAAAAAGAACGATCGTTAATGGGGCGGCCTCACATCGGTAGGTCCCGCTTGCCGAGCGGGACCTGGACGAATGGGAAGGCCGACAACAAGAGGTCCCGCTCGGCAAGCGGGACCTACCGGCCATCGCACGCGTCACAGGATACGCACGCCAAGTAGAGAAGGCAATGCAAACCCAAAGAAAGGAATGGCCATGGATCCGATGAACCGACGAAGTTTCATGAAGGACTCCGCCAGCGCCGGAATGACGGCTGGTCTGACGGCGGGAATGGCAGTGGCTGCAACCGGCGAAGGATCGGCGGCCAGCGATAAGATGGTCGTGGGCCTGATGGGATGCGGCGGCAGGGGAACATATCTGATCAGCCGATTTGCCAATCGGGCCGACGTCTCTGTGAAATACGTGTCTGACGCCGACCAGCGGCGACTTGGTCGAGCCGCGGAGGCGGTTGGCGGGGCCACCGGGAAAACGCCGCAGGGGATCACCGATTTCCGCAAGATGCTGGACGACCCCGAGGTGGATATTATCGTCAACGCCACGCCGGACCACTGGCACGGCTTGGGGACCGTATGGGCCTGCCAGGCGGGCAAGCACGTGTATGTGGAGAAGCCCGTCTCCCACAACATCTGGGAAGGCCGGAAGATGGTCGAGGCGGCGCGGAAATACAAACGTATCGTGCAGGCGGGTATGCAAAACCGGTCCGCGGATTATGTCCAGCACGCTGCGGACCTGGTGCAATCCGGCAAGCTGGGCGTCGTGCATACCGTGCGCGTTCATCAAATGGTTGGCAACGTATCCCGTATTAAACGGAGCCAGGCGGCCGACCAGGAGTTGCCGCCGGTTCGACCGGTACCGGAGGAATTCGACTACGACATGTATTGCGGCCCGGGGCCGATGATACCGTTTCGTTCCACTTCGTTGATGAAGCAGCAGTTCGATTATGCGGCAGGAGCTATTCCGGATGATGCAGTTCACCAGTTGGACGTCGCTCGATGGCTGATCGGCAAACGCTATCCCCGAACGGTTCATCATGCCGGTGGAGTGTTGGTGGCAAAGGACGGCCGCGAGGCTCAGGACACCCAAGCGATTACCTACGAGTTTGACAACATCCTGATGGTGATGCAGGGATCAACGGTGACACCAACGCTGTCAAAGACTCCAAACAGCATCCGAGACGGCGACGCCTTTCCCGAGTGGCTGTTCAGCAGCACCCGAATTGAACTGTACGGCACTGAGGCCATGATGCTGTTGAGTCGCCAGGGTGGCGGCTGGCAGATATACGGACCCGGCGGCGCCCTCGCTACGCAGGAATACGGACGGCATCAAACCGACGAGCACATCGATAACTTCATCAAGTGCATTCACAGCGACGAGTTGCCAAACGGGGACATCGAGGAAGGCCACCTATCCGCGGCACTCTGTCATCTGGGCAACATTTCCTATCACGTCGGCAACCGGGCACTTTGCTTCGATGGCGACACGGAGACGTTTGCCGACGATCCGGAAGCGAACAAACTGGTCAAACGCGAGTATCGTAAGCCTTGGGTCATTCCCGACGAGGTGTGAATACGCGCATCATTTGAGTGTAGCAGGAGTCGCAAGACTTCCGGATTTGACACTCTCAACCGAAGTGTTGCCACTCCGGCTACGATTGTTGTTTCTCGCTCGCTCCTCAGCCGCATCATAGAACGCTTTTGCTTGCTGGAAGCTTGAGATCGCTTTGCGTTTGTACTCGTCGCTGGACCAGAGGGCGTCTGTGTCGGCCCATTTCAGTGTCGATTCCAGGCGGGCCACCATATACTCGGCGCTTTCCTCGACGGCAGGCAATTCGTCGTTGATCGTCACGTAGATTGGGCTGCTGTGGGCCGCGGCGATCGTGTGATGCCAATTGTCCGGGTGGTTTCTCTGGTGCCGCGCCCGCACGGCCAGCCAGCCACTCTTGTGAAACGGAATCTCTTTGTTCAGTTCCACCGTCTTCTGGCCGTCCGGCACCTCTACTTGGGCCACGACAGCGCCGTTCACCACGACTTCAAAGAACTTGATGGGGCGTTGCGTGAAGCAGCTCGTCTGCACTTGAACCGTGAACGGTCCTTCGCCACGAAACTCCAGGTCCGATCCGATCGGCTTGCCGTTGGCCGTGAGATGAAGCAAGGGCCCGTTGGTAACGAAGGTCTCGCTGGTTCGCAATCCTGCGAGAAGTCCATCATGAGACCACTCGGGCACTTTGACGTAAGTGCGGCAGGAGCCTCCGACAACACGTCCCGCATTCATCTTGTCCGTCCCGCCGACTACGGGCAGACGCGCTCCGCAATTGAGCATGTCGTACCACATCTGCCCTGCGGCCCGCTTTCCATGGCCTGGGATTTCGATGTTCTGGCGAGTGCGATCGCCTCGGCTAACCGTATCGGTCTGAAGCCACTCGAGGCCGTCCAGCTTGTTGATGGCGGCCCCGACCGGCGATCCCCAGCCCGGCCAGTAGAGATAGTGGGCATGGTAGGCCAGACCACCTTCCGCGTGCAGATGATCGTAGACCTCCCAGTTCAGTGGTTCGTTCGGCAGTCGTGGCAACCGGATCACTTGTTCGACACCCGTGTAGACCCGTATGGGAGTGATCGGCGTCTTGATGCCAAGCAGCGTCATGTGCCCCTGATTGGCGTCGCGAACTTCCTGGGAAACATAGACGATGTGATCGGCCGTTGACACATCCGCCGGCTTCCCGGTCAGCAGGCCACGACGATAAAGGGGATGCCTCGGTCCAATGAACATCAGATTCACGTAGTCGATTGCCTCGACGGGCATCTGTCGAATCGCGCCGAGTGGCGTCAGATTGTGGACGTGTGTGTCGGCGCTCATCCAGCCCTTGGCACGCATGTTGATGCCGCGCTTCAGCGAAACGGTCTGCTCGATCGTCTTACCCGCCATATCGGCAAGGTCCAGGTTCACCATCTTGATCGGGTACTCAAGCCCGTGAGCGAACTTCATCTGGATGGAACTGTGAGCACGAAGGCGAACCTTGAATTTGCCCTCAGGGATCATCGCCCAATCGTATCCGTCGTTGATGGTGTCGGGTTCGTAGCTGACGTTGTTCGTATTCCAATTGGCAGGTTCGATATCGAAATGACCTTCTGGAGGGTAGTAGTTGCCATCTTGATCGTCGATGTGAACTCGGTGCGGCAACAACTGCTTTGTGTCTTCATCAAGTACTTCGACCTGGAGTATCACCAGCTCCGCAGGGTCAATCTCCGGCACGGTACCGACTTCCAGCGGCTCGGTCTGGTTGTCGGGCGCCACTCGCGGTCGGCTATTGATTCGCATTGGAACGCGCTTTTGCGACGTCCGCCTGCTGGTCTGCGGCAATGGGTGATGTGGATGTGCGGCCAACTCAGCGGCCAGAAACGCAGTCACGAGCACAAAGGACAGTATTAACACCTCGATCGAACGGCCGGATTTGGTCATGATGTTCTTCTCCCTGATGAAACAGCGTCCGCGGCATTATAGGCAACTCGGAACGTGGTAGCGATGCCATTGCCCCGTTTAACCCGAAGCCGGAGGCGATGGCGGGCGCCGCGAGTGGACAGTCTAGTCCACTGCCCGCCATCGCCTCCGGCCTCGGGTTGAACGATCAAAGACGCCATCGCTCTAGCGGCGTCATACGGGCCAAACATCGACATCGTGAAACGCATCGAGTAGAATCTCGCGGCCAAAGAGACCTTTCCGTTTCTTGCCGTGACCTCCCAGTGATGAATAAGGGAAAGACGATGGTTCCGCGATTCTTGTTGGTGTTAGTCGTGCTCCTACCAGTCGCGGCCAACGCCGCGGATAGCAGCAATCCGATCTCGGGGTCTGCCTCAGAACAGCCCTGGGCCGCACTGGCCGAGGAGATGATCTCGGATGCAGGCACGCGTGCGGGCTTGTGTGTTGTGCCCTCTTGCGGCTCGACGGAACTTGTCGCCGCCCTGGTCCGGCAATCAGACTTCTTCGTGCATGTGCTGGATGCCAATGAGGCGAAACTTCATCTGATTCGTCAGGCAATCGAATCTACCGGCACGTACGGCCGTCGTGCATCCGCGGAACGTGGCAATTTGCCGCGATTGCCCTATCCGGAGTATTGCGCCAACCTGATCGTCTGTGATTCTCTGGAGTTGCCGCAGGACGATGCCTGTTGGTCGGAAATGCTTCGCGTGCTGCGTCCGGGAGGAATCGCCTTCGTGGGGCAATCGGCGGAGACCACACGGACCGGTACGCCCATCTCGGTCGAGACGCTGCGAGCCAAGTTGACAACGCAGGGCGTTCGCGAGTTCGACATCATCAAAACGCACGGCCTGTGGGCTCGAATCCGACGCGCCCGACCTGTCGGCACAGGCGAGTGGAGCCACGGCCGTTGGGGCACGCCCGGAAACAACCCATGCGTGGACGACTCGCTGGTCAAAGCCCCGTTCCACACATTGTGGATTGCCGAACCCAATAACTTCACAAAGTTTGGCCTGCCGCTCTCCATCGAGGGCCGCGTGCTATTGCGGCACGGCGGGATCACCTACGAAGGCCGGTACAAGCCGTCGCAACAACCGGATTTGATTCAGGCCTTCGATGCGTACAACGGGGCTCTGCTGTGGCAACGGCGGCTTGGAGAGCCGGAAGGCGACGGATTCGTGGCGGTGGGTGATCGTGTGTTCGCCGCCGGACGGACAACGCTGGTCGCCCTTGATGCGAAGGACGGTTCGGTAGCCTGGCGTCTGCGGGCAGAAGACGTTTTGTCGGGCATGAAGTCGTGGGTCCGTTACCGCTCGGCCCATGGCGTGATGGTTGCGACCGTCTGTGACGCGGCACCGCAGGAGCGAGACCGAGTTCGGCGAACGGCGTTGGTGGGCCTGTCGCCGTCGGATGGGGCGATAGTGTGGAAGCTCAAACCCGCTGGCGGCGTCGGTTCGTTCGCCCTGGGCCACCGGCGGTGTTTCTATTCCAGCGGCCGTGATCTGGTCGCCATCCGGATCGAGGGCTCGCAAGAGGTCTGGCGACGGTCTATCGCTGGCTCGGGTATCGTGCGTTACTACCGGGGCACAGTGTACACGGATTCGGCCTCTTTCGCTGCGGCGGACGGCACACCGGGTCGACGAGGCAACTTCCGCGGCGTGTTCGTGGGCGATCGAGTATACGCCGGCGGTTTGAAGGGTGTGAGCGTGAGCGATTTGGCGACCGGCGAGTCCGTTCGTTCTTTCCCCGTCCCGCGCGATCCGTATTGCCCCAAGACGGGCATTCCCGATGGGTGCTCGTTCATGTACGGCCGGTGCATCAAACGGACTGCCTCGACGAACTGCTACTTCTTCAGCTACGGCGGGACCGTCGTCGGGGACCTGATTCGCAACGATGTGTTTCCCTGCGAGAGCTTCCGCTCGAATTGCCGCACGGGCGTCATTGTCGGAAACGGGCTGGTGTACAACTCGGCCAGCGGCTGCGGCTGCGCGTTCCCTGTGCGCGGCGGGGCCTCTCTGGTGCCCGTGGACGAATCACTTTACTGGTGCCGTCCCGAATCGAAACCGCAACTCCAATTAGAGAAGGGACCGGCTATTGCGGACGAGATCCCGACCGCGATGGCGAGCGACACGTGGCCTTGTTTTCGCCACGACCCGGCGCGCAGCGCTGTCACACAGGCTCAGGTCGCCTGGCCCGTGAGCCGTCGGTGGCAGGCCAAGCTTCCGGGCAAATTGACGCCGCCCGTCGTTGCTGGCGGGTATGTGTTCATCGGCTCGGACAACCACTCCGTCTATGCTCTGGACGTCGGCACAGGCGAAACACGTTGGCGGTTTGTCACCGGCGGAGAGATCTGGGCCAGTCCGGCGTGGTGGCAGGGCCGGCTGTATGCCGGCGGCCAGGATGGCTGGGTCTACTGCCTGCGCGCGGATTCCGGCCGGCTGATTTGGCGTTTCCGCGGAGCGCCCCACGATCGGAAGATGCTCTACTACGGACGCCCTCAATCCCTCTGGCCCATCGCCGGCGGAGTGATTGTCGAGGACGGCACTGTGCAGTTCTACGCCGGTCGGTGCAGTCACGACCGAGTGTTTGTGTGGTCGCTGGACGCTCGCACGGGCGAAGTCCTGTGGCGGAACGACCAGGCGGGCCGGGCGGTCGAGTTCACTGGTCCCGAAGGTGGAGTGTCGCCGCACGGCGTGTCGCCCAGCGGCGTGCTGGCGGCGTCGCGGGAACTGCTGTACGTGCCGCAAGGTCCCTATGCCCCGGCCGCTTTCGCGCGCGACGACGGCCGAATGCTCTGGTGGGGCCGACGCGGCGACAGCACGCAACGATCCAACATCGAAGTTCAGAACATCGGAGGCCCCAACCTGGTTGTGGCCGAAGACCTGCTGCTGATGGGAGGGCCGAACCCCATCACCGGCTCGGTTCAGTCGTACGTCGCCCTGGATGCGCGCACCGGACGCATGTGGGGCGCCGACGATCCGCGGCTGTTTGCCAAAGCCGGGCGAGACGCGACGGGCAAAGCCGTCAACGTGCAGCGAGCTGCTTTCGGCACGAAGCCGATCCGCTTCGGCCGAGAGTTCTCGCCCGTCGTGGCCGACGGCGGCATTTTCGTCCCCGGCTACCGGGGCGCGTTCTTTGATCTGAAGAAACACCTGGAGACTCAATTCGGAACGCCCGCCCGCGACGCACGTAAGTGGTCAACTCCCTTGCCGTCGGGCACCTTGATCGTTGCCGGCGACAAGGTTCTGATCGCTTCGCCCGGTCGCCTGACCGCCCTGGCCCGATCCGATGGCAACACGCTCGGCCACGTTGAATTACCCACCGAGGGCGAGCCCCTACGCGACGGCGTCGCGGCCGCTGAGAACAGCATCTTTGTCGTCACGACTGCTGGTGAAGTAGTGTGTCTCGCTACTCCCTAGCGCGAATAAGTCAATCGGACGCAGTAACGCGCTCTCAGGGCTTGGCCGTCTCGACCGGTTCCGCGTCTTTGGGAAGGAAGTGGAGTTCCGGTTTTCGGTAGGTGATCGCTGGCACTACGTCGGCCAGGCGCAGTCGCGGACTGTGTCGAGCTTCGGCGAACGACCGGATCGACCAGAGCTTGCCGTCGCTTCCGGCCGGGACGTTCACCTCGTAGATGTCCTTGTCCGTGGCTTTCGGCGTCACTTCCTTGCCCGCCGGATCGAAGACGGATAACATCTTTGTGTTTGCGTTGCCCAGTCCCATGTTGAACGCAAACCGGAAACGTCTGGCATCGTCCGGCACCATGAAATACTGCGGGGCGTCGAGCGCTTTGCCGGGCTCGAATCCGTCGGGCGCAAGCAGCACCGCCCCGGTCGCCGTGGTCGACAGCACATAGATCGTCTGCATCTCGTCGGCGTTGATGCGGTACTCGCCCTCCGGTGAATCGGCGGGAATGGTGATCGTTTGATACAACAACTGTTCGTTAACGGCCCAAACGTCGGGATACCGGTCGTTGTGCGGATAGTAGACCAGTGGCTCGCCGAGCCATTCCTTGGGCAGTCGATCGCCGGCGGGGCCCCTGAACGTCACCCCGGGGCTGGCCGCCACCTCGATCACCAGCGGCTTGCCCTCGGGCTTCAGCAGCACAGCAGTCGCCGCCGGGGCGCCGCGGACCTTGAACAGTACAAAGTCCCAGTCCGGTTGCTGATCGACGCTGGCCAGCGCCGACATTAGGTAGGCTTGGTTGACGATGGCATTGTACGCCCCGGCGGTCTGCATCCTCGTGGTGTAAGGACGCGAGCCGGTCGGCGGCAGGCTACGTTCGAAGCGGTGCTCCTTCAGCCGTTTTAGCGCGTAGCCCAGAAAACGCGGGTTCTTCGAGATATCGTGCGCGTAAGCCATCCGCAAACCGATGGTGCGGTTCTCCAAATCGTTGGTGCGCAACTGGTGTTCGGCCATGGCCACGATCGAGCGGTTGACGTCGTCGAGCTCGTTGCCAGTCAAATTGCGAGTATGGCTGATGACGTGCGGTCCTCGATAGAAGATGTAGGTCGGGTAGTAGGCGGTCTTTTGTGTGTACCGGCCGACCTCCGACTTGAAGCCGCTAGTGCTGTTCGGATCGAGCGACCATTTGGCGAACTCCTTTGACTGGTCAAGGAACCACTCGTCGCCCAGCGCCTCGTACAGTGTTGCCAGTTCGTCGACCCGCTGCCAATACCAGCGCGTTGCACTGCTGTACATCATGGCGGCCGTTTCTTTAGCGTAGTCCGGACGCGCGGTGATGTAGGTTTTCAGCGCATCGGCATACGTTCTGACCACGTCCATCGAACGCTCGTCGCCCGTCAGGTAATAGTGCAGCAAGGCGTGTTCAATGAAGAATCCGAAACTGCGGCCCTGCCCGCCGCCGCTTCGCAACCCGTTCGGCCCGGCGATCCACGGAATGGGATACTTGGTGTGCCACTCCCACGTACCCTTCAGTCGCGACGGGCTCTCTTCGTGACACAGCACCGCATCGTTCATGTATCGTGTGCGCGCGACCGAGTAGTTGTAGAAGCGTCGATCGCCGCTCCGCAGATAACCAAGCCACCCAGCCTTACTGACGCCGTATTCGACACCCGACGTATACCGCCAAACGGTGGCCACCGGTTTGTCGTCGACAAAGTAGATATTCTGGTGCGGACCTTCGCCGTAGTAAACAAATCCGTAGTCGCCCCATTCGTCTTGGCATGCCCACACGTCGCCCCAGACGCGATCGATCCACTCCTCCATCTCGGGAAACCGCTCGCGGTCGACCGGCCACAGCGGACCGACGACGCCGGACTCCATCGTCCAGGTCGGATCGGGTAATACCAGTGGCGGTTCCTCGAATGCATCGGCAATCTTCGCGCAGTCGCCGGCTTGCGGTTCGCCGGCGTTGAAGACCAGCAGCAGGTCGTGCGTCTTGGCCATGCCTGTCGGGTCGTTGCACTCGGGCCTGTCGCGGTAGCGCTGGTGACTCTCCTTCCACTTGTCGGCGTATTCGCGGGCGAAATGCGGACCGGTGAATCGGTCCATGCCGTCGAAGGTCAAATCCATCGGGCCGGACTTGCCGTCGGCGGTCCACAGGTACGCGGTCAGTCGATTCGGTTCGGCACGCAACTGCTTGGGAAACTGTTGCCACAGACGGCGCATCACCAACGTGACGCCGGCGGTGTCGTTACCGGCGGCAATCCAGTTGCCGGCCTCCTCGCCTTCGACCAGCGCGGGGCCGTCGCCCGGTGTGCCGCGATAGACGCCAAAATGGTTTTCGCCGTGACCGAAGTGCCAGTGCGTATCCTGCAGCAATGACAGCGAGCCGGCGCCCTCGATCGGCACCGAGACGCCATCGGTAACGAACGCCGACGATTTGTCGGCAATCGCGATCGTCGCCGGGGTCTTTAGACCGAAGCTGATCGCCAAGTCGCGAATCTTCAGTTGGTCCACCTTGCCGATCCAGGTGAACGTGTGCGTAATGCCGATCATCGGTTGGCCAGCGTAGAAGTGCAGCCGAGCCGTCCACCGGCATGACGGATTGCCTTCGTCGTCGACGTAGCGCCCATCGACGCAGATCACGCTGTGTAGTGGACCCTTCAATTCGACCGTTGCGCGGACGGATTTGTCGTTTGATTCGCTGTAGCGCGTGCCGTCGTGGTTGACCAGCCAGTTGCCGTCACCAGCCCCCTGTTCCAGGACGACCGTCTTGCCCAATGACACACGACGCAACATGGCACCCGCGCGTGGAATCTCCGCCCGCAGATCGCCCGTTAGCACAATGTACGCATCGCGCGTCTCTTCAATAACAACCGGTTTGGCGATGTCTGACGCGCGCGCCGGACGATCCAAGATATTCAGTCGGTAGCCTCCCGCGCCGGGCACCGCAGCGAAGTCCACGCCGACCCATCGAACGTGACCGGTGTTCGGGTACACGCCGCGCACGGTGAACTGCGCGGGGACGGGATCGCCGTTGCCGTCCACTACAGCCAGTCGCGAGAGATCGTCCGGCGACAGCGCCTCGCGTGCAAACGGCACGCCGGTGGTAATCGGGAAACCGGCCGACGTTTCTACATCCTCGGCTGTTGACAGTTTCAATGCCGGACCAGCGGCCCACGACAACGCGCAACAACCTATCGTCAACACCACCAGCGCCAATCGGAGAATTGTCCACTGCATCATCATGTACCTCAAGGGCAGTCCATCGACTGAATTAGTTTTTGGGAAAGGGTCTTTCTTTCGGGACCGACAGGGCCCAGCAATTGAGTATCATGGTAAGGTTGTCAGCGTTAATCAAATCCCGGATCATCGGAAAATGCCGTCTTCGGTGATTTCTTCCGGAACGGAGGAGGTTGCAGGAACATGACTGGCAGGAAAATAAGAAAGCCGAAGGACCCATCCTTCAATCTTTCTGCCTTGGATCACGAACCGTAACAAAACGGAGTGCCCAATGAACAGAATCACGCCATTGTGGATCTTTGGACTCGTCACGTACTGCTGCATCGAGCTAGCCGCGGATGCTGTTGGGGGGAACGAGAAGGGTGACGGAGAACGCGGGGTTCCGGCAGAGCTCACCGCCCAAGGTGGTCTGATCGTACATCTTGGTTGCGGAGACGGCCGGTCCATGGTCGAGTGCGCCCGGGGCGGGAATCTCGTAGTGCATGGATTGGCGGCCAACGAATCCGACGTGGAGCTAGTGCGTGCTCTTATCGCATCGCGAGGACTGGACGGCCGCGTGTCGGCCGCTTGGCTTGGCACTGCCACAAACCTGCCGTACGCCGACAACCTGGTCAATCGAGTTGTCGTACCCGACGACTCGGTCGTTTCACGGTTGGAGTCTCCATTGGATGAACTGCTTCGGGTCCTGTGTCCGGACGGTGTGGCGGTGCTGGACGACCGGGTGGCACGGGCGCTGGGAGACGCCCCCGGGGATCTCGTCAAGTCGTTGCGTAGCGATCCGCGCGTCGACCATGTGGAGACCATCGAAAGTGAACGCACTTGGTTGGCATTCCGCAAGAAACGCCCGCAGAGCATGGCGGAATGGACGCACTTTCGCTATGGCCCGGAGGGTAATGCCGTGTCGCCGGATGCATTGGTGGGCGTGCCAAACAGCGTGCGTTGGATCGCGGACTCGCATGCCTGGCCGAAAGAGCACTTCGACCATGTGTTTGCAGCGGTATCGGCAGGAGGCAGGTTGTTTTGCATTTTCGACGAGAGCCCTGCCGGTTTCCAGGTACCGAGAAAGCCGTTCTTGATTGCCCGGGACGCCTACAACGGGATTCTGCTTTGGAAACGGGCGGTCCCCGCCGAACTGGTCAGCGAGGCTTGGCACCACGGCCACTTGAAACAGCGACGTGACGCGTGGCTTGTCAACAACCTGGTGGCCGTCGGCGAGCATGTGTTTCTGCCCGACATTGGGAAAGTGCTGAAGCTCGACGCCTCGACCGGCGAGACCGTCAGAACCTACGAAGGCGTCCAGCCCACGCAAATCGTTGTCAAAGCGGGATGCCTGTTTCTTACGGGCGACGACAGCCAGACGCCGCTGGAATGCCTGGACGTGACAACAGGCCAGTGCCGATGGAAATACACGAGCCCCGTCGATCACTTCATCTGCGGCGAAGGTCGTGTCTTTTTCGTCGACTCGGAAGGGCAGACCGTCTGTCTCGACGCCGCCACGGGCCAGCCCGAGTGGCACAAGACTTATCCGGATCACGTTTTTGCGGAGGAGATCCGCCAAGCGAAAAGCCTCGGACACTGGCGAGTGGTCTCCTGCGACCGTGACATTCTGATTACCAGCGCCGGGACACCTCGCAAGGGAGATCCTTGCGTTCTGCATGGAATTTCAGCCGACGACGGGCGCCATCTATGGTCATTCGCGTACACGGACCCGTTTCACAATTTCCTCGGATCAACGAACAATGCATTCCTTCTGGACGGCTTGGTGTGGGTCAACCGAGACGTCCGAAGCGATACCCCTAACACGACGGCTTGGGTGGGCTTGAATCCGTCGACCGGGAAGATCGTGAAGGAAATTCCCTATGGCCCGGCGATCCACCGTTGTCGACCGGCCCAGGCGACCGAGCGGTTTTTCTTCTGCGGAAGCTTCGACGTATCCGATCGACAAATCGGAGCGTCTCATCGGATTCGGGCCGCACGAAATGTTTGCGGATTGGGTGTGCTGCCGGCCAACGGTCTCGTGTACACCTTCCCGCAGTCGTGCGAATGCGACCCGTACCTTCGAGGCTTCCTGGCGTTCGCGTCTTGTGACTCGAATCCCCAGCGACCCGTGCAAGATGAGACAAACCGACCTCTGATCGAAGGCTTGGCGAGCGCGTGGGCGGCCAAGGCCCGGACGGAGGTCGACGTGACGGCCGCAGAGGAATCTCCGCCGGAAGCATGGCCGTGCTATCGACACGATGCTCGTCGGAGCGGTGCTACCGAGGCCCTCGTGTCGGCCGACTTGAAGAAGCTGTGGGAGATTCAGATCGCTCGAGCCGATTTCGACGGGCGCGATTCGCGCAGCAACGCGCAGACCGACCTCGGCGTGATATCAGCCCCAGTGGTGTCGGCCGGCATGGCTTTCGTCGCCGTCAAGGATCGGCACCAGGTCGTGGCAGTGGATGTGGAGACGGGAGCCGAATGCTGGCGGTTCACGGCGGGCGGTAGGGTTGATTCTCCGCCTACGATTCATCGCGGGCTGTGTCTGTTCGGCAGCCACGACGGTTGGGTCTATTGCCTGCGTGCCTGGGACGGCGCGCCAGTCTGGCGGTTCCAGGGGGCGCCGGGCGATCGGCTTGTTGTCGTAGATGGTCAACTGGAATCCGCATGGCCGATCAGCGGCAGCGTAATCGTCGAGAACGATGTGCTGTATGTGGCGGCCGGGCGTCACACGGACCTGGATGGCGGAGTGGTGGTCTACGCCCTGGACCCATGGTCCGGCGAAATCCTCTGGAAAACTCGAAATGCCCGCGCGGTGGAAAAGAACTTCGACCGCGGCCATGTGATGAGAATGGAATGGGTCGAAAAAGGAACGAACCGATGGTGGGGAGGTAAACGAACAGACGGCTTCAGGTATGGGGTTTCCTACCAAGAGCCGGTCAGCCTGGGCGGACTGCTCGCCAGCGACGGTGCCTCGGTCTACCTCGGGCCCTGGCCGTATGGTCCGGCGCGCCAAACGGAGGAGTCTTCCGAGAGCAACTTCGTGCAGACCAAAGCCGGCTTCTTCGATGCTTCCTGGAATGTCCGGAACTGGTGGATGGATCGGCGGGTTGGTGGCCATCTGTTGTCGTTCAATGACGAACGGACGTTTGCCATCAGGATGAAAGACTTTGCCCACCGATGGACTTACAAAGCTAGCCTGCACAAGCCGGGGACAGCTTTTGAACTGTTGGCACAGAGCAAGGACATCCCAAGCGAGTTTTTCCAACTGCGATCTACCATGCAAGTGCCCGCCGATTGGGTCCGCGAAATACCGTTTGTCGGCGACGCCATGGCCCTGACGCAAACGGTCATTCTCGTGGCTGGGCCGCCCGACGCGCCCGGTGCTGAAGGCGGCATCCTGGCTGCGTATTCCGCCGAGACCGGGGAACGTCTGGCCGAGTACAAACTGGAAGCCCCGCCGGTTTTCGACGGCATCGCCGCGACTGCGGGCCGAGTGTATCTCGCGACAAAGGACGGAAGGCTGCTGTGTTTCTCAGGCGGGAAAGAACGAGCGGAAGTCAGGCGAGCGGACAGAAATAGCGTACCAGCGATACTCCGCATGATTTTGCCCGAAGAAGAACAAGGCAAAATCATTTGTGGGCAAAATCATGTGTTACCTTCGGGCAGATTTGCTGTGTCCGCTTGCCTCAGCCGTCACGATAACCGTAACGCCGCCAATCTCGCAGCACCTTCTCCCGAATCTCGGGCGGCACTCCGTGGCGGAATGAGCTTCTTCGCGGCAGTTGCTCGACGGGCACGTCGTCCGGCGGTAGGCCGTGGTAGATCACCTTGGTACTGAGTCTCGCCTCGCGTTCCGCAGGGGTCAGAAAGGCCAAAAGTGGCAGCGTCTCTTGATTGGGAAACAGAAACTGTCCGCGCTCGGGATGGCAGCGGGCGGCAAAGGCCCAAACCACTTCTTCCAGGTTCGCAGGATCAATGTCGTCACCCAGCAAGATAGCCTTGGGCACGAGGGCACCCGCACGGGAACGATGCAGGACCTTGGCCAGTTCACCCACGAGCCGTTCGGCCGTGGCCTGGCCTCGATAGGAGTCCGGGACCGTGACGACCAGCCAATGGGCCGCGCTGTAAAATGGGCTGAAGCACGCCGTCACCGGGAAACCGGCCGATCGCAGCTCCCAAAGAACCTGCGCGCTGATCGCCAGTGCCCAGCACGTGTGGTTCTCTTCAATCGGTTCTCCCGACGCGACGACCGGCAGGATTGGCCGATCGCGGTGCGTCATGGCCGTCACCTGGAACACAGGCTGCGGCTTTCCGCTGCCGGGGTTCAAATAGCCCGTGTATTCGCCGATGGGCCCTTCGTTGGCTGTCTCTTCGATAGAAACCGTTCCTTCCAGAACGATCTCCGAGGTGGCCGGCACCTGCAAGTCCACCGTCTCGCAATCGACCACCTCCAGCGGTTCGCCCAGGTAGGCCCCGATGAAGTCAGCCTCGTTGACGCCGTCGGCCAAGGGCATCGCGGAGACAAACGGAATCGCCGGCGCAGTACCTATCGCCAGAGCAAACGGCATGGACTGGCCAAGCTCCTTCCATTGAGCATAGATCATTCCCAGGTGCTGCCGAGGCAGCACCAGTCCGGTCATCGTGTTCCGGCTGGCGAGCATGATGCGGGCAATCGACCAGTTGGTCCACTTCCGGTCGGGAGTCTGCACGATGACAGTGCCCCACGTGTTGACGTACCGACCGCCATCCCCGGCGTGAATCAGCGGCGCCGGCAGACGTTCCAGATCCACCTCCTCGCCGAGGCACTTGTGCTCTTTGCACGGACCGTCCAGCACACGTCGAGGCGGAATCGGATCCCGGTCGTGGGCTTCCGCCAGGCCTTCCACGAGCTGACACCCGGTGGCGGAAGCGGGCCAGCCGAGCGACAACGCGACACGCGCCAGCCCATTCGTTCGGCTCACGCCAGCCGGTGCGCCCAGGGCCCGGAACCCTGCTTCGACCCCTCGGATCCGGTTGAACAGCGGCGCCGGGGCGCCCCGTTCGTAGGAACGCTGGATGATGGCCCCCAGTTCCAGGTTCCAGTCTACTTCGGCGTCGATCTCCTGGATTTCGCCGATCTCGCGCAAAGCCGCGATATACTCCCGCAGGCTGGCAAAATGCTTCATCGAATGCTCTCCCGTCGTCCCATCAAGCGACACCGTGATCGCTTCACGTAGCCAAATATGTACGGATACGGCTTGTTTTCTCACTCACCGCCGACATCGTTCGGCTCCCGCACCAGACTCGGCTCGCGGCAAGAGGCGCTAAATGGGCGCAGTCATTCGGTCCAGGCCCCACCAGACTTTTCAGTGTCGGATTTGTTGTCATCGTTGCTGTGTTCCCATGGGATGAGGCGTTGCCTATTCGTCGGCTCACCAATTGTATCACCGTACTTGTCGCGGTACGATCGGGCTCTGTGTCGGACCAACCCAGGCCCTTCCTGGTTTCGTTTGGACAACGCATTGTCGATGTTGCCAAGAGGGCGATTTTCGTGGCAGGAGACTGCTCTGGGGCTTGGTTATAAATTGCTGGTTATGGATGAAGATATGCGCGATTCCATCTCGCTTCTCCATCTCTAACCACCAATCTATGACCACCTTCCTGAGCGGTTCTCAAGTGACCGCAGCCGCTCATGTGGAGGCACCTGAGCCGGACAGTTCTTGATGTAGAATCCGGCTACGGCGATGAACACGATTTTCTCATCCGAGAAGTTTTTCTGAAGCGATAGACCAACAGACGAGATGTTCACATGAAAACAAGTTTCAGACTGGTACGCATGGCTTGCACACTCTGCGCTATTCTTCTGATTCCAAATTTGGCCGTCGCCGACGCGCCGCGGAGACCCAACATCGTCCTCGTTATGGCCGACGACATGGGCTACACCGATATCGGCTGCTACGGTAGCGAAATCCGTACGCCCACGCTCGACCGGTTGGCCGAAGCAGGCCTTCGTTTCACGCAGTTCTATAACACTTCCCGCTGTTGTCCCACTCGCGCCGCTTTGCTCACCGGCCTGTACTCGCACCAGGCGGGCATCGGCCTGATGACCGGCGACCGCGGTTACGACGCCTACCGCGGAGACTTGAACCGTCGATGCGTTACCATCGCCGAAGCCCTCCGCCCTGCCGGTTACCGCAACTATATGTCCGGCAAATGGCACGTCACGCGTCACACGGCCCCGAACGCGGACAAGTCGAACTGGCCTCTTCAACGTGGGTTCGACCGCTTTTACGGCACGATTACGGGTGCCGGCAGTTTCTACGATCCCGCGACCCTGTGTCGGGGTAACACCTACATCACTCCGGAGAACGATCCCGAGTATCGGCCCGAACAGTTCTACTATAGCGACGCCATCAGCGATAACGCGGCACGCTACCTTGCCGACCACTATCGAGATCAACCCGGCCGGCCGTTTTTCCTCTACGTGGCCTACACCAGCGCCCACTGGCCAATGCATGCTCCGGAGGAAGACATCGCGAATTACCGAGGCGTGTACGACGAGGGCTTTGCACCGATCCGAGAAGCACGCTATCGCAAAGCTATCGGACAGGGCGTTTTCGACGACAAGTGGCCGATGTCGCCCGGGGCGGTCAGTTGGGACGACCTTCCGGACAAGGAGTGGAACATCCGCTGCATGGAGGTCTACGCGGCCATGGTCGACCGAACGGATCAGGGCATTGGTCGAATCATTGCCGAACTCGAACGTAACGACGCGCTCGACAACACACTGGTGATTTATCTTCAAGACAACGGTGGCTGTGCCGAGGGATACGGTCGCCGTTCGAACGACGTCAAGCGCAGCCAGTTCGACTTCAAGCCGTTCGGTCCCGACGATCTGCAGACGAAAGTCTGGCCTCCCATGCAGACGCGCGATGGGCGCTGGGTGCGCACCGGCCCGGAAGCTATGCCGGGTCCTGAGGATACCTTTGTGGCCTACGGCGTCGGTTGGGCGAACGCTTCGAACACGCCCTTTCGCGGCTACAAGCACGATCCCTACGAAGGCGGCATCGCCACACCGTTCATCGTGCACTGGCCGGAGGGGATAGAAGTAGAACGACGAGGTGGCGTGGTTAACGATCCTGCACACCTGATCGATCTAATGCCCACCTTTGTCGACGTGGCCGGCGTTACCTATCCCGAAGAGTATGCAAGCGAGTCAATCCAACCGATGGAAGGCATCAGCCTCGTGCCCGTGTTTACGGAAGACGCGTTGGAGCGCAAGGCTCCCCTCGGCTTCGAGCATCACGGTAACCTCGGCTTGCGGGACGGGCGTTGGAAGATCGTGTCGATGTACCGCAAGGACCAGCCACGCCAGTGGGAACTCTACGACATGGAAGCAGATCGGAGCGAATTAGACGATCTGGCGGACCAGATGCCGGAGAAGCTCGAAGCCATGGTCGCCGAATGGCAGGCTTGGGCCGACCGCGTCGGGGTGCAGCCCTGGCCGATCGTAAAGCCGCGGAAGAAATGATAGGGAAGAGGATGAAAACTGGCTGGATCGTACTGTTTCGAGAGGGCATATCAAGGCCAAAATCGGTCGTAGCTGCATTCGCCAGAACGCGGGTCCTCTCGGCATCCGACCGCACTCTGGCGAGAGCAGCTACGGTGTTGAAACCGCTTCTTCTCATCGCATGCTTCTTCGTGTCATTTCCCACAGGCGGCGCCGAACCGCAGGCTGGCGACAACGCGGCGGGCTTTCGCATCCGCGGCACGCTGCCGTGGCACAATTTTCTGTCAGGCCCAACGGCGTGGGACGAAGAGGATTACGAGAAGTACCTGGACCGGCTGCAATCACTCGGCCTGAACTACATTACCTTTCACTGCTACACCGGCGGCGCGGAACGGTACGCCACGTACGTCGAGCCGTTGATTTGTGTTCGCTACCGCGATGTCGTGCCTAGGGCCACCTTCGACACGTCACTAACCCCTCGTTGGGGATACCGTCCGCTGACCGTCGACCAGTTCGCCTTCGGTACCGGCAAGCTGTTTCAGCCACCGCCGGGTAAGAACGCTTTCGGGCCACGATGTGCCTTGCTCGCAAGCGACAATCGTGACCACTACACTCGCGCCCAAGGATTGATGCGACGTGTGATCCAGTTGGCGCACGAGCGGGGAATTCAAGTCGGCATCGGCTTCGAATTCGGCATTCATCCGCCCGAACTCGCCTCGATCGTCCCACCCCGTTCCTGGATCCGAGGTGCCATGTTGCCCGATCCCACGCATCCAGCCTCGATCGAGATTCTTCACAACACACTGGACGACATGCTGCGAGCCTACCCGGAATTGGATTGGATCTGGCTGTGGCTACACGAGCACACGATGTTCGTCGGTCAAGCAGCGTCCAGCGGTGCCTTCCAGGAGTTGATGAAGCGCGACGGCAAGTTCTTCGGGGACGAGGCCGATGAAAGCGGCATATTCACAGGCGTTTGGTCGCTGGCGTACATCCGCGCGGCACACAAATACCTGTCTCGGCGAGCGCCGGACGTGCGCATGGCAATCAGCGGCTGGGGCGGCGGTTCACAATTGCCCGGTACGTTGCGAGGCCTGGATCGGGCGCTGCCCAAGGATATCGTGTTCACCTGCCTGAGCCCCAACCAAGGCGCTTCGCCTCAGCCGGACGTTCTGGCAGAGATTTCGAAGAACCGGCAAGTATGGGCCATTCCGTGGCTGGAAGGCGACCGGCAACTTTGGCACCTCCAGCCTCGTGTCTCGCTGTTGCGCGATCAGGTGCGACTGGCCGACAAGCAAGACCTGGACGGCGTTCTGGCGATCCACTGGCGAACGGAAGAGACGCGAGCGAATCTGGACGCCTTCGCTCAAACTGCGTCGGCCCCCTCGAAGGCTCCGTCAGTCGAAGAATTCTACCAGCGGGACTGTCTCGAACAATTCGGGCCGGCTGCGACCGAACGAATGGCCGAATTGCTCGTGAAACTGGATGTCGAGCAGTCATTTGTCACTTCATCGCCTGTGTACTATCCCTACGATCCGTCGTGGGGACGATTGCAGCCGCAACTTCGCAGCCGTCTGGAGAAGCATCTCGCCGAGATCCGCGAGCTGGAAACCGGAACGGGCGATCGGTCGCACCGCGCCAACCTTCGCTGGCTGGCTGACAATTTCGAGTTCACGCTGCTATTGGACGAGGTCGGCCGGGCGATGGAGCCGGCCTACAAACTCAAGGAACGCTGTTTGCGGGAAGACCTCTCGCTAAGGGATTTGCAGAAGGATCGTCTAGCAGCACAGGCCGCCTTGGAGAAAGCACCGATTGAGAACCTCTTCCGCATCTACGCCCGCCGGGTCCGTTCCAAAGGCGAGTTGGGAGAGTTGAGTTCGCTGAACCAGCGCGTCTGGCTGCAGTATCGAGAACTGGATGCGTTTCTGCGGTCCAGTCAAGAGTAAGGCGAGCGGCAGATGAGAACAAACCGGTAGCGGAACTCGCCAAAAGTTTCGGCCGACATGGTGAATCACCGAAAGTCTTGGCGACTTTCGCTACTGGCCTTTGCAGGTAGAACCAGAAAGACCCGACTACGGAGTCCGTTATGCCCAGTCTCGAAGAGCTGGCGTCCAGTTTGGTAAATTGGGTCTGGTCCCTCCCGCTTTTCTTGCTTCTGCTCGGGTGCGGGCTGCTGTTTTCAGTTGCCAGCAAGTTCGCTCAGTGGCGGATTCTCACCCACGGGTACGCCTGTATCCGCGGCCACTACGACAGGGCCGAAGACACTGGGCATATCAACCACTTCCAGGCACTCTGTGCGGCGCTGTCCGCCACTATCGGTCTGGGGAACATCGCCGGTGTGGCCGTGGCGGTCTCGATCGGCGGACCGGGAGCGGTTTTCTGGATGTGGATTGTCGGCCTGTTCGGGATGGCGTTGAAGTTCGTAGAATGCGCGTTGGCGGTCATGTATCGGGACGTGCGCGACGTTCCCGATCCCAGTGCCCCGGCGCTGGTCAGTGCCGATGCGGAAACACGCACGCTGGAATACCCCGGCGAAGCGCCGCCCGAACCCGGAGCCAAGGCGATGGCTCGCGGCGAAGTCCGCGGCGGGCCCATGTGGTACATGCAAAAGGCGCTTGTCGATCCGCTGCGGGCACGCGGCAACGTGTTATGGATCGTATTCAAGATCTTGGCCGTGCTGTTCGCCATCTCCACCGTGCTCAACTCGTTAGGCGGCGGCAACATGTTCCAGGGCTGGAACGTCTCCGACATGCTCGGCAAGCATGTCTTGGGAGCCATCTCCGACAATTTTGGAGCGACCCAGGGCGTTGACCCCAAGCGCCTGGTGCCGGCCGTGCTGCTATCGGCGCTGGTGGCGATGGTGATCATCGGTGGGATCAAGCGAATCGGGCAAGTGGCTGCCAAGCTGGTGCCGTTCATGTGCATCGTTTACGTAACGGCTGCACTGTACGTCGTCCTCACCCATGCTGCCGACGTGCCGGGATACTTGGCGATGATCGTCCAGTCGGCATTCACGACTGAGGCCGAAGGCGGAGCGTTTGCCGGCGTCACGATATGGGTGGCGTTCCAGCATGGCCTGCGACGAGCCTGTGCATCGAACGAGGCAGGCGAAGGCTCGGCCGCCATGGCCCACGCAGCCGCCAAGACCGAGGAGCCCATCCGCGAAGGCATCGTCGCGGGCATCGGCCCGTTTGTCGACACCCTGATCATCTGCACGTTGAGCGCGCTGGTACTTCTGATTTCGGGCGTCTGGAATCGCGCGGCGGTCGGTACCGTAGTCTCTGTCGAAAACGGCCGAGTTCTGGTCAAGTGCGGCGGTGAACTCTCGGAGGTCTATGAAACGCTCTATGTACAACACGTCGCGAATGACGACAAGTTGCGTGTTCACCTGGCCCGTGGTGTCGGTGTCGAATTGGACGATCTGGCCGTTCCCATCGAATCGTTTGATATCGGCGATGGCGGCCGATGGGAAGATCTGAGAACCGTGACACTGGACGTGTCCGAGTTTCGCGGCGCCGATCTGGAGAAAGCGAAGCGGATCGAACCGGGGCAACCCGTTCATCTCAACATCACCGGCGCCGACATGACCGCTTTCGCGTTCGATACTTCGATGCCCGGCTTCGGCAAGTACATGATAACACTGGCGGCGTGTCTATTCGCGTTTAGCACCATGATAAGCTGGAGCTACTACGGCGAGAAAGGCGCGGAATACCTGCTCGGCCCTCGCGCGATTCTGCCCTACAAGTTCCTGTTCGTGATCTTTGTCTTTTTCGGAATGATGTTGCCGGAGTTCAAGACGATCTACAACTTCTCCGATGCAACGGCCGGCCTAATGGTGCTATGCAACCTCCCAGCCGTCCTGATCCTCTCCCCCATCGTCCTCCGAGCCGCCAAAGACTACTTCCACCGCCTCGACGCGGGCGAGATGCCTCGCGAGACGAAGTGATCGAACTTGAAGAGAAGACGATCCAACCACAAATGGCACGAAGACACACGAAATGAAGAGGGATTCGCACTCGTGAGCCATGGTCGGCTTCGGTCGCGCACGTGACAACCTCAACCTCATCTCCCCGTGCTTTTTCGAGTATTCTGTATTCTTCGTGGCTGTCTCTTTGCCGTTTGAGAATCCCAGCGGCTGAGACGAATCTGCAACGCAAAGGGACGAAAGACGCGGAAGTTTCTTTCTTTGCATGGCAAACGAGCAGAATTCGCATATGCTGCGCGCATCTTCGGGATTTGAACAGGAGAAAACAGAGGGAACGGAGAAGCGTCTCGGTCTCTGTTGTCTCCGCTCCCTCCTGTTAGAAGTGCATGCGGTTTGTTCTTGGGCGAAGGCCGCACCAAGCTCTGCGCTTCTGCGTTGATCACTCGCCAAGGCAGAGGAGTTTTCCGTTCTTTAGGGACAGAAACAGCTTGCCGTGGGCGGCTGCCAGTCCGTCGAAGGTGGGTTCGGCTTCGAGTTTGGATTCTGAGAGCAATTCGCCGTTGTCGGCGGTGTAGATGCGGAGGACGGAATCGTGCGGGTCTGGGTTGGACGGGTCTCTGGGGCGGCCGGTCTTCATTTCGATGGCCACGGAGTCGATCCAGCCGGCCAGGCAGAGTTTGTCGCCGGCCAGGACCATGGCGCGGGGCTGCAATGCTATGTCTTTCGACCAGGCGTCCTCGCCCTTACGTCCGCCCCTGGACGCGATTGTTGTGCCCACGGGAAAGAACTCTTCCTTGTACCGCGTGAACTTCTGGTGGAAGTGGCCGTCCTGGTTGAACTCCTGGAACTTTCCCTTGCGGCGACGTTTTAGGCCTGTATACGGACTTGCGACATTGAACGACCGGTTTTCGTCGAAGGCGATGAGCTGGCCCTTTCCGCCCGCGGACGACGACCAGCCCTGCCGGTGGAACCAGGTGTCCTCGAGTAGGCCCGTGGCGGCGACGATGGGGCCGCGTCCTCTCGCTGGGTTGAGCTCGTTGTCGAAGCCGGTATTGCGCATGCTGATCGTCTTTCCGTCCGAAACCAGGATATCGGCCAGAAATCCCCACTGCCCGTCGTTGCCCCAGTGGCCCGAGGCGAGCTTGGCGGCACAGCGTTGCTTGCCCGTCTGGGCGTCTACGCCGTACAGCCGGATGCCGCCGTCGAGGTTCGAGGAATACCCGGCGGCAAAATAGACCGTATCCTCCTGCACCAGCACGCTGCCGTGGATGCGCAAGGGGGATTCGAGCCGGTCTTCGTGGCCGATTCGCCGCTCGATCTTCGATGTCTTGAAACGCCACGCCAGCGTGCCGCTTTGCGCGTCAACACAGTAGACCGATCCGTCACCGCAACCGAAAATACAGAGCCCCTTGTATATCGTGGGTGGCGAGTCGATGGGTCCGTTCGCTAGGTATTTCCATACCGGCTTGCCGTCCTTCACGTCCAGGCAGTGAACGGCATAGGCGTCTCTTTCGGCGACGAAGACCCTGTCCGCCGCGATGACCGGGGCGGTGATCGTCGTGCCGATTTCGGCGCACCAGTTCACGGTTAGCTCTGCGGGCACTTCGTTTGCCGTCGATCCGCTGCGCGAGTTGTCGCCGCGATAGGTGGGCCAGTCGGACTGAGGCTGGAGGCTGGAGACCGGAGGCTGGAGGGTCGAGTTGTACGCTGGGCCCTTCTCCAGGGCTGGCGTGATCTCGATATCCTCCCACGAGTTCTTTTCCGATAGGGCGAAGAACCCGTTGATCTTGCCCGAGCTGTAGCATTGACACGTGTCCGGCGGGACATAGATGCATCCGTTCGCCGGCATGATCCCGTACTGGCAGAGACCGCGGACCCATCTGTGCGTTTCGTAGGTGTTGGCCTGTGGATCGACCACCTGGATGCCGCTGTGGCCGATCAGCAGATACTGCTCGGTTGCCTTGTTGCGGTAGCAGCGATGGTGGTGTTGCGTGTGGGCGAAGGGCACTTCGTCGGTGATCTCGCCCGTGTGGATATCGATACCGACCGCCGTTTGTGCTTCGTTCAGGAACTCGGTTTTGGGGATGTTGATACCTGTCGTGACGATCCCGTCCGCGTTTCTCTTGCTTTCCCGCCATATCGCCTTAGTCATGGGGACCGCCCAGACTTTGTCGTCTATCGCGAACAAATCCCCAGGCGAGCCGAACCCCATCGCGCCTTTGTTTTCCCACAGCCGCTCGCCCGTTGCGATGGAGTAGGCGCACAGTCGATTCCATTTCAAGCACAGGATGACGTCGTCGTGCGCTACGACGGTGGGCGCGTAGGCGCGTAGGAAGACACCCTCTGTCTCGAACGACGACGCCCATCGCTCTTCGCCGGTCTTCGAGTCGAGACAGTGGAGCTGTCTGTTGTCGAGATAGAAGACATTGTTTTCCAGGGCACACAGCGATAGCGGGGCAGTGTGCCGGAGATTGTCGCCGGTGACGGTCCACACTTTCTTGCCGGTCTCGGCATCATAGGCGACGATCGACTTTTCTGCGGTCGGGTCTTCATACTCGGCCATTTCCCAGTAGCCAAAACACCCGTCCGCTTTCTCCATCAAGATTTTCGGATCGCCGATCACGGCCAGTAGCATCCCGTCGTGGTACACGAGTTCTTCGGTATTGTCCGAGTCCTCGTAGGTCAGGAGGGTTCCTCCCGTGGCGCCGTCAAGCTTCACAGTCGGCGCACAGAGGCCCAGTGTGGCGTAGACGCTGTCGCCGACCGATACGAGACGGCGAGGAAGCTGTTTGGGCCCGGCGCGAAAGTTGTACAGGTGCGTCATCCAGGTCGGGATATCCCGCTTCCACAGCAGTTTGCCATTGAACCCGTCGCGTGCGATCAGCTTCCAGTGGGGTGGCCGGTGCACGATCGAAATGGAACCCTCATCGAGGATGTAGAACACTCGACCGTTGCTGGATGTCATGGCACTCATGCTTGCCAACGCATCGTGGTGGCGCGAGCGCTTCGGCCCCGCGTACCACTGAACGTGACGAGGACGGCGCACTCGCTTGTCCTTACAGACCGCGTTGCCGGACGAGTCGTACAGGAAGTGCGTCCACTGGTCGATATCGTCGGGCCAAGGCTTGATGAATTTCCGATTTTCGATTTCCGATTGCCGATTGAGAAAAATGGCGACACCGCCAGG
>JACKQG010002164.1_pt1 | contig 26055 bp, 24 predicted proteins | sample 8237621 | NCBI WGS metagenome assembly JACKQG01 (sample SAMN15677084, study PRJNA649215) | marine metagenome | biome: marine; feature: Black Sea; material: saline water; isolation source: suspended particulate matter (SPM) from the Black Sea western gyre | collected 2013-06-09/2013-06-10 | depth... | reverse complement strand
TTCTGGTCGGTCAGCCATATCATTATGCAGGGCAGTGAATGGTTTACCACGCAGGGCACACCAAAGTCGAAAGGCACACGCCTGCTCAGCATTAGTGGTGACTGCAGCCGCCCCGGTATCTATGAGTACCCCTGCGGAGTATCCCTGCACGATATCCTGCAGGACTGTGGAGGGCAGGATGCACAGGCGGTGCAGATTGCCGGTGCTGCCGGCAATCTGGTGCTAGCGAAAGATTTTCAGCGCTGTATGAGCTTCGAGGATTTGCCGACCGGTGGCTCCTTCATGGTAATTGGGCCACAGCGTTCATTGATCGATGTATTGCAAAACTTTGCTCAGTTTTTTAAACATGAAAGCTGCGGTTTCTGTACCCCCTGTCGTGTCGGCACTACGGTGATTGACGAACTGATCGGGCGTTTTAAACGGGGTCAGGGCTGCAGGGGCGATCTGCAACAGCTGAAACAAACCGCGCAACTGATGAAACAGACCAGTTTCTGTGGACTCGGCACCAGCGCTCCCACCGCTTTTCTGGATGCGATTAAGCATTGCCCAGAGCTCTTTGAAAATTTGATGACCGCCGACAGTGATAACCCTGCGTTCGATCTGGAGCAGGCCACCAGCGAATTTCAGCAGCTCACATGCAAGACGGGAAAGGAGACCAGGCATGCCTGAATTCAAGCTCGACAATCATTCGGTCAGTTTTCTAGAAGGCCAGACCATCATGCAGGCTGCGCTGGAGGCCGGGCTGTATATTCCACACCTGTGTTTTCATCCTGAATTCAAACCGCATGGCAGCTGTCGTGTCTGCATCGTGCATACCAACGGGCGTTATGTGTCGTCCTGTACGACTCTGGCCGAGCAGGGGGCACAGGTGATCAGTGAGCAGGCAGAGGTTCAGCGACAGCGCCGGAATCTGCTGGAAATGCTGTTTATCGAGGGTAATCACGTCTGTCCATCCTGTGAAAAAAGCGGCAGTTGCACCCTGCAGTCGGTCGCTGAGTATTGCGGGATGTTATCGCCCACACTGCCATTCCAGTTCCCGCAACGCAAAGTGGATGCGAGCCACCCCGATACCTTGCTCGATTTTAATCGCTGTATACTGTGTGAACTGTGTGTGCGGGCAAGCCGGGAGGTCGATCATAAATCCGTGTTTGCGATCAGCGGGCGCGGTATTCAGGCCCATCTGGTGGTGGATTCGGCCGATGGTCGACTGGTGAACAGCCTTTTTGCCAGTACAGACAGGGCTGCTAGCGTGTGTCCGGTGGGCGTCATTTTACCGAAGCATAAGGGCTTTGTAGAACCCATCGGTCAACGCCGCTTTGATCTGATTCCAATCAGCAGGCAGCAGGAGAAAGCAGACTAATGGAACAGGCAAAAGCAAAAATACGCATCGCTACGACTTCGCTGGCCGGTTGTTTCGGTTGTCACATGTCGATACTCGATATCGACGAAAAGATTATCGATCTGGTCGAACTGGTGGAGTTCAGTCGCTCCCCGCTGACCGATTTCAAGCATGCCGAAAACTGTGATCTGGGCATCATCGAAGGCGCTGTCGCGAATGCCGAGAATGTGGAAGTGTTGAGAGAGTTTCGCCAGAACTGCAAAATTCTGGTCGCAATCGGGGCCTGTGCACTGAATGGCGGGATACCGGCGATGCGCAATCAGTTTTCACTGGCGGAATGTCTGCAGGAATCCTATCGGGATGGGATGGGGCTGGAGAATGCATTGATCCCGGATGATCCGGAATTACCGATGCTGCTGAACAAGGTGCATCCGGTACAGGATGTGGTGAAAATTGACTATATGCTACCAGGCTGCCCACCGTCGCCTGAAATCATCTGGGAGTTACTCACCGCCCTGATCGCCGGCCGCGAACCGGTATTTAGCGAGGAACAGATTCGTTATGACTAGGATAAGCATAGACCCGATCAGCCGGGTGGAAGGGCATGGCAAGATTACCCTGCAACAGAATGAGCGACTGGAAATCACCGAGGCCCGGTTACATATCGTCGAATTTCGCGGGTTTGAAAAATTCATTCAGGGCCGCCCCTACCAGGAAGTTCCGGTACTGGTGCAGCGCCTGTGTGGTATCTGTCCGGTGAGTCATCATCTGGCCGCAGCCAAGGCCACCGATATGTTGCTGGGGGTTAAGCAGCTCAGCCCAACTGCAGATAAGATGCGTCGTCTGATGCATTTTGGTCAGGTTCTACAGTCGCATGCGCTGCATTTTTTCCATCTATCTTCACCCGATCTACTGTTCGGCTACGATGATGAAGTCCGCCATCGAAATATTATCGGTGTCATTCAGGATCATCCTGAACTGGCGAAGCAGGGCGTGTTATTGCGCAAATACGGACAGGAAGTGATTCGTCTGACCTCCGGCAAACGCATCCATGGCACCGGCGCGATCCCGGGTGGAATCAACAAATTTCTTTCCGCAGATGAGCGCGATTATCTGCAGCGTGACAGTGCCCAGATCATCGCCTGGGCGCAGTCGGCGGTTGAACTGTTTAAGACTATTTTTTATCAGCACCAGACCTATCATCAGCAGTTTGCCTCGATCAGCAGTCATATGATGAGTCTGGTCCAGCCGAATGGCGCTCTGGAACTTTATGATGGCGGTTTACGGGTCAGAAAGGCGGATAACACGCTGGCTTATGACCATTATGATCCTGCCCACTATCTGCAACTGATCGGCGAACATATCGAGCCCTGGAGCTATATGAAGTTCCCGTTTCTGAAAGCACTCGGGGTGGCTGATGGCTGGTATCGCGTCGGCCCTCTGGCGCGCATCAATAACTGTAATTTCATCGATACACCGCTCGCCGAAGAGCAGCGTCAACAATTCAAAGCCCTGAATAATGGCCTGCCGGTACAGTTTACACTGGCCTATCATTGGGCCAGGTTGATTGAACTGCTGCATTGTGCTGAATCGATTGCCACCTTGTTACAAGACCCTGATTTACTGCAGGGTGATTTAACCGTGCAAGGTGAGATGCAATCTGTCGGCATCGGTGTTATCGAAGCCCCACGCGGGACCCTGATGCATCATTATGAAATCGATGCGGATGGTCTGATTACGCGCGCCAATCTGATCGTATCGACCACCCATAACAACCGTGCGATGAACGAGTCCATTCGTCAGGTTGCCAGTCGCTATCTGAGCGGGAATACGATTACCGAGCCTTTGCTTAATCAGCTCGAGGTTGCGGTACGCGCCTATGATCCCTGTCTATCCTGCGCGACCCATGCGCTTGGCAAGATGCCGCTGGAAGTCACCCTGCTGGATCAGCATGGCGAAGTGCTGGACCGACGCCTAAAATCGACTGTAGATGGTTGACAGTCCGGTTCTGCTGTTCGCTTACGGCAATGTTTCACGTGGTGATGATGCCCTCGCGCCGCTATTGCTTGAGACGCTACAGCAACAGGGCTGGACTCAGGCCTGTTCTCACCCAATCCTCTTTTTAAGTGATTATCAGATACAGATTGAGCATGCACTTGATCTGCGTGGCTGTGAGCGAATCCTGCTGATCGATGCCGATCAGTCGTTACAGTCGGCGTATAGTTTTTACCCGTTAAGTGCGCGACAGGAAACCAGTTACACGACGCACGGCATCACCCCATCCACTCTGCTCCATATTTATCATCAACTATTCAACGAAGCTCCTCCCCCGACCACGATGCTGGCGATACAAGGAAGTCGATTTGAGCTGGGGCAGGATCTGTCAGAGCAGGCCAGAAATAACCTGCAACAGGCACTCCGTTTGGTCTCAAATATTTTCAGCGCGGCAGACTTTTCGCTGTGGGATTCTGAAATCAGCAGTGCCATAAAACGATCCTGAAATAGCTACAAATAGTGCTTGCGATATCTGTAAAACCTACTAGAATTCTCGCCTCTTTTATTTCCTTCGGGGATTTATGTTAATTCGCTGACCCGTGCGTCGACTCTAATTTTAGTAGACGCCGGATGATTTTTAATCTGTCGTTTTTATGGGAGTCCCTTATGGAGCGATTTGTAACAGAGGCTACGGACAGCATCGTCCAGATAGCGCGTATAAACCCAAAACCTGCCACCGGTTTATCTTCAGGCGATGAGCATGAAGATCATTTCATCGTGCGCGACGGCATTCAGTTTGCCGGTACCCATCTTATTCTTGACCTGTGGGGAGCCACTCATCTGGACGAACTCGACACTATGGAACATGCCATGCGTCAGATGGTGAAAGAATCAGGCGCGACCCTGTTGCATATCCATCTGCATCATTTCACCCCCAGCGGTGGCATTTCCGGCGTAGCGGTGTTGGCTGAATCCCATATCAGTGTACATACCTGGCCAGAGCGTAATTATGCCGCTTTCGACATTTTTATGTGTGGCGATGCCAAACCTGAAATGTCGATACCGGTGCTGAAACAGCATTTTTATCCTGCCAGAATGGAAATTACCGAACAGCTACGTGGCGTTGTACGCTAGCCAAACGGCTTAACTCTGAAACTGACTACTATGAAAAAATTTCAGGAAACTCTGTACGATGCGGTGTCACAGACCCTGCGCATCGATGAAATGCTGTTCGAGCAGAAAACAGAGTTTCAGCATCTGATGATTTTCAGGAATGAATTCCTGGGCCGGGTGATGACCCTCGACGGGGTCATTCAAACCACTGAAAAAGATGAATTCATCTATCATGAAATGATGGTACATGTGCCTCTTTTTGCACATGGGAATGCCAGAAAAGTACTCATCATCGGTGGCGGTGACGGCGGTATTCTACGCGAAGTCCTGAAGCATTCCGCACTGCAGCAGGTGACTATGGTCGAGATCGATGGCGAAGTCATCGAGATGGCGAAACAGTATCTGCCGGGGCATTCGGCAGGCGCGTTTGAAGACCCTCGCGCCAGTATCGTGATTGCCGATGGCATCGAGTTTGTGCGTGATACGGATTTACGCTTCGATGTCATTATCTCGGATAGTACCGATCCGATCGGTCCCGGTGAAGTGCTATTCACCGAACAGTTTTATGCACAGTGCAAACAGATACTCACTGCGGACGGCATCATTGTGACCCAGAATGGCGTGCCTTTTTTCCAGCTGGACGAGTTAATTACCACCCGCCAGCGCATGGGCGGACTGTTTACCGATCAGACCTTCTATAGCGCAGCGGTACCGACCTATTATGGTGGAATCATGACCTTCGCCTGGGGCTGTGACGACCCTGGCAAACGTCTGATAGATCTGGCAACGTTGCAATCTCGTTTTGCCGAGTCCCGTATTCAGACACGTTATTACACGCCTCAACTGCATCAGGCCAGCTTTGCACTACCACAGTATATTCAGCACGCTCTACGATAGGGCACTCGCTTTAGCGCTGCGCCCAGATATTGTTACAGGTTAATTTCCAGGTCTTTAATTACTGTTAATCCGCTACACTCGGTTTCAATCCGAACCGGCTTGATGATATAAACTCGCTCTGCCCCAATTACAAATGGACGACGCTATGAAAGCCTCTGAAGTGATGGATCCAAATCCATCTACGCTAAAGCCTACTGACACTATCGAATGTGCAGCCAGCCACATCATGGATAACCGTTACCGCAATCTTCCGGTGGTTGATGATAACTTTTGTTATGTAGGCATGTTCGGGGTCAACTGTCTGCTTAAACAGGTTATTCCGAAGCAGGTCTTTATGGATAAAGGACTAAAAAATGTCGGCTTCATTCACGAGTCCTTTGATGATCTGTTTCAGCGTTTTGCCGAAGTGAAGGATCAGCCTATCTCCATCTGTATGAGCCATGAAATCAAACCGGTATCGCCCGATACACCGCTCACCGAAACCCTGTTACAGCTGTATGAAACGCGCTCCAGTATTCCGGTGGTAGAACCCGGCAGCTGTAAACTGCTGGGGATGATTTCTTACTGGGATGTGGGCAGAAAAATCATGAAATTCAAGGATCAATGCTGATGCATGAGTTTAGTGACGCTCATATGCTGTTCGGCATGTCCCCGCTGTGGTTTTCTAGCATTCTGTTTGTGCTTACCTATGCACTGATCGTGACCGAACGCCTGAACCGGGCGATAATCTCGATGATGGCGGCCGCGTTGATGATTATCAGCGGTGTGTTGACCCAGCAGCAGGCCGTGCAGGGCGTTGACTTCAATACCATCGGTCTGCTCACCGGTATGATGATCATTGTCGGGGTAACCCGTGACTCGGGCGTATTTCAGTATCTGGCGATTGCTTCCGCCAAACTGGTCAAAGCCGATCCCTGGGGAATACTGCTGATGTTAACGCTGGTGACAGCTCTGCTTTCAGCCCTGCTGGACAATGTAACCACGGTACTCCTGGTTGCGCCGATTACACTGCTGATCACCGATACCCTCAAACTGAATCCCTATCCGTATCTTTTTGCGGAGATATTTGCCTCCAATATCGGTGGTACCTCAACCCTGATTGGTGATCCGCCAAATATCATGATCGGTTCTGCCACCGGTCTTGGTTACAACGATTTTCTGTTTAACCTGGCTCCGATTTCATTGCTGGTGCTGGTCGTCACGATGGTTCCCATCTATCTGATCTGGGGCAGGCAGCTGAAAGCTGAACCTCATCTGCGAAATAAAGTCATGCTGTATCGTGAAAAAGACGCGATAAAGGACTGGATATTACTCAAGAAATCTCTGTTTGTGCTGACTCTGGTGATGGCCGGATTTATCGTCGGGCATGATTATGGCCTGCAGCCTGCGACTGTTGCGATGTTTGGTGCGGCTCTATTGCTGTTGCTGAACTGCTTTCCCTACTCACAGGAAAAGCAGACCGAGATGGTGGCAAAGACACTGGCCGATGTAGAGTGGATCACGATCTTCTTTTTTATCGGCCTGTTCATTCTGGTGTATGGGGTGGAATCGACCGGCCTGCTGGAAATGCTGGCACATCAGGTGCTGGCGTTAACAGAGGGTGATAAAAATGTAACCGCGATTGCGATCCTGTTTGTTTCGGCTGTTGCCTCAACCGTGGTGGATAACATTCCCTTCGTCGCAACCATGATTCCGCTGATAAAAAATATGGCGCTCAGTATGGGGGGCTCGCAGGAATTATTACCACTGTGGTGGTCACTCGCATTGGGTTCCTGCCTGGGTGGTAATGGTAGTCTGGTCGGGGCGAGTGCGAATCTGATCGTGGCCGGTTTTGCCGAGCGCTCCGGACAACCAATCCGATTTCTACCGTTTATGCTGATCGCCTTTCCATTGATGATGCTGTCGATCATCATCAGCGCTTTTTATGTCAATTTCCGCTATTTTTAGTTGGGATTTAAGACATTGCACCACGAAGGATGTAAATAAACCTAATCCAGTTTATTAGCTATAGTTGTTAACTGTCTGATTTTTAACTATATTCAATGCTTTCCCCATAGCTCTTCGACTCTGGCATCGCGTCCACAGGCGTAGCGGTAATATTTATAGCGCAGCGAACTCTTTTTGTAGTAATCCTGGTGGTAATCTTCGGCAGGATAAAATTTCGTTGCCTGAATCAGTTCAACTTTGATTGGGTCAGCAAAAGGTTTGCTCAGTTCAATCTGTTTGAGTGAGCGCTGGGCCTGTTGCTGCTGTGCTTCATTCTGGTAAAAAATGGCAGGACGGTATTGTGGACCATAATCACAGAACTGGCCCTGATCATTGGTCGGGTCGATATGCCTCCAGAAATAATCCAGAATCTGCGGGTAATTGATTTTGTCCGGATTGTAATGGATCACAGCCGCTTCGATATGTCCTGAAGTGCCCGCTGAAACCTGTTTGTAAGTCGGGTTATCAAGGTGTCCACCGATATAACCTGAGATCACTTCTGTGACACCATCCAGTTTTTCAAAGTCAGATTCGATACACCAGAAGCAGCCGCCGGCTAAAATCGCCATCTCACTTTTATCGGCCTGACTGGCAAAGCTGAGGAAGAGTAGATTGAGTAGAACAATACAGCGAATGGCGTTGTTGAACATAATGGCGTCTGCTTTATGGGTTAATGAATGATTAGTCCTGTGTGCGCAGGATTGGTTCAGTTTGTGTGATCAAAGCTGCCGTGTTGTAAAAAGTGCAGGGTCTGGCGGATGGTTTCCGGATTCCGCATCATAAAGGTATGACTCACCGGCAGGCAGATAAAATCACGCATGCCATCGATTTTGGTCCCTTCGATACTCACCTTGCCATCGTTTCTGCCCGGTATCAGTGTTGATAGCAGGGGATTAAAACTTTTTTCGCCGGCAATCACACCGAGCTCAAAATTCACCGGGCCAAGCTGTTTCGGTATGTCCTCAGGCCGGGTGCCCAGCTGCAGGCCTGCCGGGCCATTAATGAAAGCAAAGCCTGGCATTTTTTTTAGCTTATCCACTACCTGACTGCCCTGATTGGGTGGCCCCAGCATCACCACCCGAGCAAGACCCGCTATCGCATGGTCTCGTGCATAATGGCGCACCAGAATGCCGCCCAGAGAATGGGTGACAATATGTATCCGGCTGGTGTTCTGCTGTCGGCATTTTTGCAGCCCGTGCTCGATGGCAATAATCGCAAGGTCTGCGACCGGCAGTTGTCTCGATGGATAACTCACATTCACCACACTATAACCCTGTTTCTGCAGGGCATACTCCATCGCCTGCATCGACAGTGGGGTTCTGGCGAGTCCATGCAACAAAATCACACAACAGGTTTTGTTCCGGTTTGGCATTATTTAAACGGAATCACTCTGTGGATGAATCGGTTGCCAGTGCGCAATCGAATTGGCGTAGTACTCCAGTAGCGTGCTGGATTCCAAGGTCATCCGGTATAGTCCGTCATTGAAATCGATCAGGCCGCGTCCGGTTAGCATGTCGAGAGCACCGGTCAGAACCTGTTCACAGGCGCTGGCAGAGATTTGTATCGGAGCCCCCAGTTTTTTGAGTTGCTGAATGCGTTTCATCGCTGCAGCTTTCAGCTCCAGCTCACTGCGTCCGCTATCTTTTTCGGCGAGCACTATTTCGCTCATCAGCGCGACCGGCAAAACAGGGAGGACTCTGCCGATTTCATGCATCAGCTGGTCCGATAGCAGTTTGATACACTGGAATCGGTTGGGCTGGTCGAGCTGACTGAAATCGATCCGTTGCTCGTGACAATAATGCCGCGCAGAAACCGGTTTTCCGAAGTTAACACTGGCATAGCCAAAGCGACTCCAGCGGGTTTTTCGATCCAGCAACAGGATTTTGAAAAAAAATCGTAGACTGGTTTTTAGCACAAACCACAGACTGCGCTGCTCGGCGTCTCGATCCAGTCGGCGGATCAGACTTCTGTCTTCAATCACGCGGTCATAGTTGATCCCGACCGGAATAAACACGATGTCGCGATCGATGTCGACGTGATAATCACGCAGCATATAATCCAGAAACCCCAGCTTTGGCTCACGCATTTTGCCGTCGCGGGTCAGCCCGCCTTCCAGAAAAACTGCCTGACACACCCCGGCACGTGTCGCCAGATTGACATAACGTTCCAGAACGCGCCGATACAGGGTATTGCGCGAATTACGTCGTACGAAAAAAGCGCCCATCGATTTGATCAGGGTTTGCAATGGCCAGATACGTGCCCATTCTCCGACCGCATACGACAGCGCGGTTTTTTCAGCCGCCAGAAAAGACACTAGAACATAATCCATATTGCTACGATGGTTCATCACGAACACGACACTCGATTTCGGATCGATACTCTGCAACTGTTGATCGTCATAAAAACCCACCTTGATACGGTAGATCAGGCGGCCAATTTTTTTGGCGATCCAGTATCCGAAACGAAAATACACATAGGCATTGAAGCTGGGAGCGATTTCAGTGGCGTATTTCAGAGCCTTGGCCTGCGCCACTTCAGTCGGCATATTATGCTCCCGCGCATAGTCCTTAATCGCTTCGATCACCTTATCGTCAAACAGCAATTGATCGATCAATGCCTGTTTGCGGGTTAACTGAAACGGGCGGATTTCGATATCGAGACGACTGTTGACTTCCTGGATGACACGATTTACGCGCCGCCGCAGATACCAGCGCATACCGGGCAACAGCACTCTGTCCAGCAGCAGAAAGATTGCAAGCAACAGCAATACAATAAATTGCCAGTAGGGTAGGGATATTGAGTGTTCCATCGTGTACCATTATGGCCTGAAATTCTGCCGATCTCAAAATCATAAAATGCTGTAGAACCCATTGATGAAACCTGTACGAATATTTATCCATGACATCTGCGAGCCACCGGATTATCTGGTGACCTTACTGCGTAAACTGGGTTATCCCTACGAACTGGTCTGCCTGTACAAAAATACCACTGTGCCGATGGATCTGGATCAGCTCAGCGCGCTGGTTTTTATGGGTGGAGCAGGGAATGTGCATGAACCTACAGAGTGGATGCAGCAGGAGCTGGATCTGATCCAGCAGGCAGATGCGCAAAATATTCCGGTGCTTGGCATCTGTCTGGGTGCTCAGCTCATCTGTAAAGCGCTCGGCGGAATGGTCTGGGAGGCGGATCATCTCGAAGTGGGCTGGCACCAGGTCAGGCTTTTAGCCGAATCGCGCGAACATCCGAGCTTTCAGCCTTTGCCCGATGAATTTACCGTATTCCAGTGGCATGCACATGTGTTTAAACCACCGGCCGGGGCAACCGCGCTGGCAACCAGTGACTGCACCCGTTGCCAGGCCTTCAGTCTGGGGTCGCATCTGGCATTACAGTTTCATCTTGAAATGGATGAAAGGGTGATTCGCAGCTTGCTCGAAACCTATGCCAGTGATATTGCTGAAGTGTCTGCATGTGTACAGGACGCCGCGACTATCCTACAGGATGTTTCTGCTAATAGTCGTGCGACTTTTGACATCGCCGATCGCTTATTCACTCCGTGGTTTGATGCACTGTATAAATAACCCGCCATATTTTGATTGCTCGGAGCCACACAATGATCATTGACCCAGCACAACTCGATACTCTTTCAGTGTATAAATTACTGGTCGGTGCAGTCGTGCCACGCCCGATAGCATGGGTTTCCTCGCGCAGCCGTGACGGTATCCTGAACCTGGCTCCGTTCAGTTTTTTCACCGTTGCTTCGCGTGAACCGCCGATGCTGGCGCTTTCTATCGGCCCGCGTACCGGTGGCGAGAGTTATCCCAAAGACACACTGACCAACCTGCGCGAACAGCAGCAGTTTGTGATCAATATCGTGTCCGTATCACTCGCGAATGCGATGCATGAAACCTCGATGAATCATCTGCCCGACGTTGATGAATTTGTGCGCGCCGGTGTTACCCCGGTACGCTGTGAGGTGGTCGATGTGCCACGCGTTGCGGAGGCTAAAATCAGTATGGAATGCAGCGTTGAGCATATGCTCAAGCTGGGTTCCGATTATCTGGTGATAGGGCGTATGCTGCGTTATCACGTGCAGGATGAGCTGCTTAGTGATGGGCGCATCGATATACTCGGGCTCGATCCGCTGGGACGTATGGCGGGCAACTTTACCCGCATCGAGTCATTGTTTGATCTGCCGCTGAATGATTCCTAGAGGCCTGTCGGACTTAGGGGATCAGTACCGTTGAGCCGGTGGTATTACGTGCCTCCATGTCACGCTGCGCGCTTGCCGTGTCTTTTAGGGCATAACGTTGATTGACATGATTTTTGACGATGCCTCGGCTGACCACATCGAATAAGCGCTCAGCGCCTTCCAGCAACAGCTGACGGGTTGCTACATGGGTCGCCAGAGTAGGGCGGGTTACGTAAAGTGATCCTTTGGGCGCAAGGATCTTGGGGCTGAAAGGTTCAACTTGGCCGGTAATATTGCCAAAGGTCACCATCATGCCGAACGGGCGTAGACAATCCAGCGAGGTTTCAAAGGTTTGCTGCCCAATGCCGTCATATACGACTGCCACACCTTCTCCCCCGGTCAGTTGGCGGACTCGCTCAACCACATTTTCCTGCTTGTATAAAACTGCATGGTCGCAGCCATTGGCCAGTGCCAGATCCGCTTTTTGCGGCGAGCCGACACAACCAATCACGTTAGCGCCCAAATGTTTTGCCCACTGGCACAGCATTAGACCGACACCCCCGGATGCTGCGTAGACCAGAATCGTATCTCCTGACTTGACCGGATAGGTGCGAAACAGCAGGTAATGTGCAGTCAACCCTTTCAGCATCATGCTGGCAGCGGTTTTATCATCGATAGCCGGTGGTATTTTAACCAGACGTTCGGCATCGATCAGACGTTCCTCGGCATAAGCACCGACCACCATCGGATAAGCCACTCGGTCACCGATAGCCAGTTCGTTGACCCCGTCACCCAGCTCTTCGACTACGCCGGCAGCCTCCATCCCGAGCACGGCAGGGAACTGCGCAACCGGGTAGATACCCTGACGCATATAGATATCGATAAAATTCAAACCACAGGCGCTCTGACGCAGACGAACCTGACCTGGCCCCGGGCTGCCGACCTTGATACTGTCCCATTGTAAGACTTCCGGGCCACCGCTTTGATGGATTCTAATCGCATGCGTCATAACACTCTCCTCTGATCATTTGTTGTTAATGTTTACAACCGCTCAGGCGGCTGATTTTTTAAACTGGCGGAGCTTTTTGTCGAGAGCGTCGGAAAGCCTGACTTTACCCTCGGCTACAAAGGCTTCGTGATTGACTTCTACATCCCTCAGGTCGTACAGGTAGTTGACCATGACACCGTATGAAATAGCCTGGCCATGCAACGACATATCGGCAAACGTATTGATGCGTTCAAGTCGCGCGCCGTTGGCTAAATGGAATAGTGCCACCGGGTCCGTCAGCCGTTTCTGTTGATCGGACGGTGTCAGGTGCGCCAGCGCCAGGTCCGCCAGTACATTGGAGGCCACCACATTGCTTTCCTGTAGATGGTCATCGAATAAATTTTGCAGCCTGTCCTTATCCGTCAGTGTCGTGGAAAAGTCAGGCTCTACTGAAGCCTGTTTCAGCGCATCGTGGTGGCTCGACAAAATTGAGTCAAACATCGGGTTCGGCTGATGATCGCTGGTTTGTTTTAACCAGCGGTGCAATGCATCGGCAAAAGTGGGAAGCGGTGACAGGGTGGAAAGTACCCGTAGCGCCGGAAACTCAGCGCTTAGTTCGGTCAGTACCTGCTTGATCAGGAAATTGCCGAATGAGATTCCCCTTAATCCCTTCTGGGTATTATTGATCGAATAAAAAATGGCGGTATCCGCGAGCGCCGGATCGAGTACCGGTGCATGCGGATCAATCAACACAGAGATTTTACTCGACAGGCCCTGGACTAACGCGACTTCAATGAATATCAGTGGTTCATCCGGCATTGCCGGGTGAAAAAAAGCAAAGCAACGACGATCCTTTAACAGGCGTCGACGCAGGTCATCCCAGCCATCGATGGCATGTACGGATTCGTAATTGATCAGTTTTTCCAGGATGTAGGCAGGGCTTTTCCAGTCAATACTATGTAGCTGTAGAAACCCGCGGTTGAACCAGGATGAGAACAGATGCTTTAAATCGGCATCAAGCGATTTCAGGGTCGGATTTTTTGTCAGTACGGTGAGTAAATCTGCACGCAGCGAAACCAGGTTGGCGGTACCCTCTGGAGCCATATTCAGACGTCTGAACAGTTCCTGGCGAGGTGCCTCGACGGTGCTATTTAATGCAATCAGATCTTCTGCGGAGAGAGATTTCTGATAGCGCCTGAAAGCCATCTGCATAGCCTCTAAATCAGGTGAGAAATACATCGCAAGTATATGAAAAAAAGAAAGTTTATCAGCGTTATTCAGGTCGCTGTAGCGGCGCAGAATTTCCTGTGACAGGGCGATACCGGAAGCTTCACCACGTCCTGCCAGGAGTTGACTGCACAGGGTTCCGATGCTCTGCTGGCTACGCTCAGCGTTATCCAGACCAATCAGCTCTCGTCCCTGCAGTGCGATCGAGTCGAGCATGTTACGAAACCACAGGTTTTTCAAAGCAGCGTCTCCGGGTTTAATCGTAAAGTATTTTAATACTTAAAATCAGCAGGAAATAGCCAAAAAACAGTTTCAGTCTGGTGGGTGAAATACGGTGCGTAATTCTGGCTCCATATGGCGCAAAAAAAGTACTCGCGGCAATAATGCTTAGAAAGGCTGGAATATTAACAAATCCAAGACTCCACACCGGGCGCTGCTCGACACCCCAGCCCGTCATGATAAAACCGCTGACACCAGCCACTGCGATGGGGAATCCGATCGCTGCTGAGGTTGCGACGGCCTGTCTGATCGCCATGTTACACCAGGTCAGAAACGGCACACTCATGGAACCGCCACCAACACCCATTAATGATGCAATACTCCCGATCAGGGTTCCACTGATCAGCATGCCGGCAGTTCCAGGCAGTTTACGATGCGGTTTGGAGGCATTGCCAAAGATCATCTGCGCCGCAACCAGCAACATAAACAGTCCAAAAATCAGGCGCAGATCAGCACCGGAAATATATTTAGCGATCACAGAACCGAGCAGGCCGCCGACCAGAATGCCGGGCGTGATACGGCGGAACACACTCCAGTCGATGGCCTGATGCTGATGGTGTGTACGTATCGAGGAAATCGAGGTGATCGCTATGGTCGCCAGTGAAGTACCGATAGCGACATGCATCAATACATCCGGATTTATCCCCTGATGATCAAATACCAACGCCAGCACCGGTACGATGATGATGCCTCCACCAATCCCGAGCAGACCCGCGAGAGTACCAGCGACCGCGCCGACCGCAATAAGAATTAAAATCTCCAACGGGGAACCCTAATATTGTGCCTGACTATTGATTTGTTCACTCATTTTAAATGTAGGGGGAGAAAGTATTAGATTTGAGATCAATAATAAATAATTATGAATTATAGTCCAGTGCGTTTTCCTGGTTTAGCTTACAGATAACAGACTTCAACGAGTGTTCCTGCCATGAACCACAATATTTACAGCGTGTTTGAACAGCATTTTCCGGCCTCAGCGGAGGACATCTTTATCGAAACAGCGGAAGGAGAGCTCTATAGCTACGCCAGACTCCAGCAGGAAGTCGCAAGAATCGCTCATAGCCTGAGCGCTATGGGAATTCAGAAAGGTGATCGGGTTGCGGTGCAGGTGGAAAAATCACCTCAGGTCATATTCCTGTATCTGGCCTGTCTGCGCGCTGGATTTATTTATCTTCCGCTGAATACCGCCTATACCGAGGCTGAACTCGATTTTTTTGTTGAAAACGCAGAACCTGCGCTGGTGGTCTGTGATCCGATCTCAGAAGTATTATTCGAAAGAGTCGGTAGCAAACACGGCCTGCAGCATATCCTCAGCCTGGATGCGAACGGACGGGGTAGTCTGATCAGTGCCTGTGAAAACGCATCGACTGAATTTACTACTAGCGCCTGCGAACGTAACGATATAGCTGTCATTCTGTATACCTCCGGCACTACTGGAAGGCCCAAGGGGGCGATGATCACGCACGGCAATCTGGCGGCGAACGGACGGGCACTGCAGCAAACCTGGCACTGGCAACAACAGGATGTTCTGCTGCATGCACTGCCCATTTTCCACATCCACGGCCTGTTTGTGGCCTGCCATAACGTTTTACTGGGCGGCAGCAAAATGCTGTTCGTGGCTAAATTCGATGCTAAAACCATCCTCAGATTACTACCGCAGGCGACCGTTTTTATGGGTGTGCCAACCTTCTATACACGCCTGCTGGATCAGGCGGACTTCAACCAGTCGCTGTGCCAGAATATGCGCCTGTTTATTTCCGGCTCCGCCCCCTTGCTGGAACAAACTTTCAATGAGTTTAAACAACGTTGCGGACATACCATACTGGAACGCTATGGCATGACTGAAACCGGTATGAATACCTCGAATCCGGTGGATGGGCCACGTCTTGCAGGCACCGTCGGAAAGCCTCTGCCCGGGGTCGAGGCGCGTATCGTTGATGAACATAACCATCTACTTAAAAACGCCGATGTTGGCACATTGCAGGTTCGCGGAGAGAATGTCTTCAAGGGTTACTGGCGACTGCCGGAAAAAACCGCCGAAGACTTTACCAGTGATGGCTTTTTTATCACCGGAGATCTGGCCTGTTACAACGAGCAGGGCTATATCTCCATCGTCGGACGCAACAAGGACATGGTGATTAGCGGCGGCTTTAACGTTTACCCGAAAGAGATTGAGCTACTGCTGGATGAAGTCGCCGGGATTAAGGAGTCCGCCATTATTGGCCTGCCGCACAGGGACTTCGGGGAAGCGGTAACTGCGGTCATTATTCCCGAGGACATGACTCAGATACCGACGGAAGAGCAGATTATCAGCCAGCTGAAAAAAACGTTGGCGAGTTATAAGGTACCCAAAAAAATCATCGTACTGGAACAGTTACCGCGTAATAGTATGGGTAAGGTTCAAAAAAAGACCCTGCGCGAAAATTACCGGCATCTGTGGGATTAGCAACCTTGGGAACGAACGACCCACTCTTTTCTCTCAAAACGCTAACAGCGTGTAACCAGCCCCACTCAAGTCATATCGAAAAAAATCATAAAAAGATACAGTATTAGTAATCATCAATACCACAGTGATCATTAGCCTGGGTTTAGTCACAAGAAATTGGATACGCATACTTTTTTTCTCTATCTGCTAGCGATACTGCTCACCGCGCGACTGTTTGCTGAAATAGCGGTACGCCTGAAAACCCCATCGGTGCTAGGAGAACTGCTGGCCGGCGTGGTATTGGGGCCGAGTCTGCTGGGGTGGATGGAACCGAATGAAGTGTTACGCTTACTGGCTGAAATCGGTATCATTTTATTGCTGTTTGAAGTGGGGCTGGAAACCGATGTTCGTAAACTGGCCCACGCCGGAAAAAAGTCCACCATTGTAGCCTTTGGCGGATTTGTAATCCCTTTCGTGCTGGGTGTAAGCCTGGGCTATTTTGTATTCGGATTTTCAGTGCTGGTATCGCTGTTTATCGGTGGCACCTTAACCGCTACCAGCATTGGCATCACCATTCGCGTATTGTCCGATCTGAAGCGGCAACAGGAAAGCGAAGGCCAGATTGTACTCGGTGCAGCGGTGCTGGATGACGTACTGGGTGTGGTACTGCTGGCCCTTTTGTATGAGTTTTCGATTGGTGGTGGTGTGAGTGTTACCAATGCCAGTAAGGTACTGGTATTTGTGGGTGCTTTTTTTGTACTCGCACCGATGGCCGCCAAGCTGATCTCTTTGCTGATCAATCGTTTCGACGCGATCAGTGAAACCCCAGGATTGATTCCCACTACCATGGTTTCACTGGTGCTTTTTTTCGCCTGGCTGGCTCATGCGGTCGGCGCTCCTGAATTACTGGGTGGTTTCGCAGCGGGTCTGGCTTTGTCGCGCCGTTTTTTCCTGCCATTTGGTATTGCGCTGCGTACGGATAAACATTTCTCTGAAAAAATAGAGCAGCAGATGCGCCCCATCATCAATCTGTTTACGCCGATTTTTTTTGTGATGGTAGGACTCTCGTTAAACCTGCGCCAGATTGACTGGTCATCACCTTTTATCTGGAAGTTCTCTATATTGTTTTTCGTGATTGCCATTCTGGGCAAGTTTGCCGGTGCGATGCTGATCCGGGAAAGCTGGCATAAGCGACTGATTATCGGTCTGGCGATGGTCCCGCGCGGAGAAGTGGGGCTGATTTTTGCCGAACTCGGGCGTGTCAGCGGGATTTTTACCAATGAGGTTTATGCTGCGATGGTGATCGTGATTGCGCTGACCACGCTGGTGCCACCGCTGGTGATGAAGTGGGCCTATGGCCGGTATGGGGCACCCTAGCAGCGATGCTATGGCTGCAATGAATTGTAGAGCTGTTGCGCCTGTCGTATCTGTTCGTCGCTGGGGCAACTGCGTACTGACTGGTAGCCGACCCGCTTTTTATCGATGACGATGGGTGTGACGAACGCTTCTACCCAGTAATGATCACCATTCTGGCAACGGTTTTTGATGATTCCCTGCCAGGTTTTTCCAGCCTGAATTTGTTTCCAGAGATCGGCGAAGATAGCGACCGGTACATCCGGATGACGGATAATATTATGACTTTTACCGATTAATTTATCTGCCGTGAAACCACTGATTTTAAGGAAGGACTGATTGAAGTAGGTGAGCAGTCCTTTCAGATCCGTGGTGCTGATGATCACATCCTGTTCTTTCAGACGGATTTCTTGATTCGTAATCGGCAAATTCTTTTTCATAGGAATTCAGGAGGGGTAAATAACAATAGGATATTACTCCTTTTGAATTATTTGGGAAAAATTTTATTATAACAGACTACTGAAACCGATTAGACAGATGATCATCAACACTGCACCAATAACGCGCTTGAACAGGGCATCGTTGTGCATCATGTAGTCGTGCGTTTTCAGACCGATGATATGACCTACCGCTGCGGCTGGCACCAGTAGCAAGGCACTACCGGTGTGTAGATCAACGCCGAAAGCCACGAAGGTGCTCATTTTTACCGTCACCAGGATAAACCAGAGTACAAACAGGGTGTCGCGTAGCTGGCTCTTGTTGATCTTCTGCATGAATACAGCCACGATCAGCGGTGCACCCGTGAGTGAAGTGCCCGAGACATAGCCACCTAACACCAGCAGAATTTTATCGGTCCAGCCCTTTTCGCTGTGTATTTTCAGATTCAATAGCCACAGCACGGCATAGAACATGGTGATGCTATAGATCATGATGATCAGCCAGTTATTGGGCAGATTGAGTAGCCCGAAAACACCCACCAGCTTGGCTGGAAGAATGTATACAAACGACTTTTTCAGGTAACCCCAGTCGACATTTTTGAGCCGTGAGCGTAACGTCCATCCGGTAAAAATCAACAGATGGGTACCGATCACCGGTAACCAGAACAGCGGCTGATCATCGATAAACAGCATCAGCGGCAGACCCAGAGCGGCCCCACCGAAACCCAGCCCGCTACGCACAAATCCCGACCAGGTAAAGATCAGGGCGACCAGAATCAGTTGCGTGGTATTGAACTCAAGTAAATGAATCTGACTGAACATGTCGGGAGAATGGGTGTTGTGCGAAAACCGATCATTATAGGGAGAGGTAGTGCAGGCTTCTAATGTTTAATACAGCTTAAGATATAGATGGCTTTATAAAAAGCTTGCCTGATTCAGGTGCAGTCTATAAGGTGCGCAACGCGAAAGGTGACTCCACTGGAGTTTAAACGGGAAGTCGGCGCGAATAAACCTGCTTTATTCTATTCCGACACTGCCCCCGCAACGGTAATCAGTTATTGAATCGGTTTGAACCACTGTGCGAACGCATGGGAAGGTACCGATTCAGAACAGGACGCTCTGTTCAAACTGTAAGTCCGGAGACCGGCCTGCGCACTCGAGGGTATCACGGCGGGTTTTACCAGGCTGCAGGTTCTACTGCAGTCACTGTCCCTGTTACCCATTTTAAGCTCTCAAAGATGCACGGTGGGTGCACGGGATCATCAACATGAAAGGCAATACTATTCTTACCCGTTCTTTATTCCTTTTACCGGCAATACTGACGGTTTCTTCTATCCAACTCGCTTTCGCCCAAAACGTTCCGGTGATTGTGGTCACGCCAGGCGCTATCCAGCAACCCAGAACTCAGGCTGCGATTCCAGTGACGGTGATCGACTCCGCGACTATTCAACGATCCAACGCAACCAATCTGGAATCTTTGCTCAGAGGGCAGGCCGGGGTGCATGTGAGTGACCTGTTCGGCGATGGCAGCCAGAGTAGCATCGACTTACGCGGCTTCGGCCCGACTGCCATGAGTAATACCCTGATCCTGATCGATGGACGCAGGCTGAATAACTCGACCGATACCGCAGCGCCGGATCTGTCGACCATCAGTCTGGATGATATCGAGCAGATCGAAATTCTGCAGGGCAGTGCCGGGGTACTGTACGGTAATCAGGCGGTGGGTGGTGTGATCAATATCATCCGAAAAAAAGTGACTCAGGATAAAGTCACGCTGAGCGTGGCGGGTGGATCCTACAACGCACAAAAAGCGACGGCCTCGGTCAACAAACTGTGGGGCCAGACCCAGCTCGCGTTGACGGTTTCGGATAGTACCTCTGACAACTATCGGGATCATAATCAGTCCGATAAACAGCATATTGCGCTGCGGGCCTCGCGCCAGCACAGCAGCTTCACTACTTTCGTCGAGCTTGAGTCGACCGATGAGTTTATCCAGACACCCGGAGCGTTACTGCAGTCTGAACTGGATCTCAGCCGGACGCAGTCTCTGGCGTTCTATAATCAGGACTACTTCGATACCCGCACCGAGTCCATTCGGGTTGGATTCGATAAGCATTTGAATGCAACGCAATCGATTAACCTGGATGCCTCGCGTCGAGTCAACGAACGAAAGTTTATCCAGACTTTTCGTTCCTCTACCGACTCGTTATCGACTCCTCCCTCTACCGGCTCGTTATCGACTCCTCAGGACCGGGATACCCAGCTGGTGAGCGGAAAATACCAGCTACGCAGCGAACAGTTACCACTGCAACTGCTGCTGGGAGTGGAGCTTGAGCAGAGTGACTATCTATTAGACTCTACATTTGGTGCGCAGGCTATCGACCAGACCATCCATAATCTTTATCTGTCGACGCAATGGGATATCTCCAGTAGCAGTCAGATCCAGGCCGGGTTCCGCCTCAGTGAGCAACAGGCCGACATCGCTGCGGATGAATTTGATGATTCGGTTTCGGTGTTCAGCCTGGGTTATAGCTGGAGCCAGAATCAGTGGAAGCTGTACGTGCGTGCCGACCAGAACTACCGTTTTCCAACCGTGGAAGAGCATACCAATGTGCCTTTCGGTCAGGCACCCGGACTTAAAACCCAGCAGGGCCTGTCGACAGAACTAGGTGCAGAGCACCTGGCCGGACAACGGCGTTATCGGGTCAGCGTTTACCGCATCGATCTGGATGATGAAATCGCCTTCGACGCGAGCGGCTTCTCCAACCTCAACCTGGATCAAACCACGCGACACGGTGTGATTCTGGAAGCCTCCAACAGCTGGTCACAGAAATTTCGCAGCAGTCTGAGCCTGACCCTGCAAAGCGCGGAAATTACCGATGGCGCGTTCGATGGCAAGCAGTTGCCGCAGGTGCCGGAGAAAACTCTGCGGCTGGATGGTTCTTACCAGTTCAATTCCAGTCTGTTATTCAACCTTGAGCTGATCGCGGTTGATAAGCAGACCCTCGGTGGCGACTTTAATAATCAGCTGGAAAAAATGCCCGCCTATCAGGTGATCAACACTAATCTTGCGTATAAAATCAATCAATGGGATCTGGCGTTCCGGGTGAATAACCTGCTCAACGAAAAATACAGTGAGGCGGGCAGCCAGTTTACCGATTTTTCTACATCGCCACCCACCAACTTTTCCGCCTATTTTCCAGCGCCAGAGAGAAACTTCTGGGTGTCGGCGAAATATACCTTTTAGTCGGCCAGCGTGGCACTAACGGAAATTGCGCCATCAAATCCTTTCAGCGCCTGCTAGTATTCAGTCATCATGCAAAGCGTTAAACACTATTCAGTCACTATTCTGCTCCTGCTGCTGTTTCATTCCGCGGTCTATGCAGAGTCGCCTGAGCGGATAGTGTCGCTCGATCTTTGCAGTGACTGGATGCTGCTGCGCTATGCTTCTGCATCGCAGCAGGTTATCTATTCACCACTGCTGTATCGCTACCCGCTGGAGTGGATTCCCTCCGGTCTGCCAATACATGACGGCAGCCTTGAACAGGTGCTTCTACATAATCCAGATCTGGTGATTGCCGGAGAGTTTAATGCCACTCAGCTCAGCCGACGCCTGCAACAACTGGGCAGCAAGGTCGTGGTGATGCCGTTACCGCTTAGTCTGCCGAGCACCCTGCAGTATATTGAGCAATTTACAGCGCAGATTAACGCGCCTGTGACGACAGAGTCCTTCCTGCTGCAGGAATACAGCAAACACGGTCAGAAGCTGCTCCTGCTGGGGGCAAACGGTATCGCTGCGGGTCTGAACACGCTGGAAAACGATATCCTGCAACAAGCAGGCTGGAGCAACTATCTACAGCACAGTGGTTTTGTCAGTATGGATCTGGAGCAACTGGTGGCGAACCCGCCCGATGCGATGGTTTATTCAAAACCACTATCGAATTCGCTGGCCAATCTATTCGCCAGCCATCCGGCACTGGCGCGAATCACAACTCAGCAAAATGCAATGCTTGCCGAAGCCTGGCGCTGGCAATGTCCCGGACCCTGGACGTTTGATCTCGTGAAAGAGCTGGCTCAATGGCAAACAAACTGACTAGCGGCCTGCTGTTACTGGCGATTCTGATCAGTGCGCTGTCATTGCATATTGGTTCGGTCAATCTGGATGTCGCGAGTGGTGTGTGGGACTGGATGCGCTTGATCCAGAGCAGGGAAGCACTGATTGTCGGCGAGATACGCCTGCCCAGAACCCTGCTGGCACTGGTGGTTGGGGCTGCGATGGGTCTGTCCGGTGCTGCATTGCAGGGGCTGTTACGTAACCCTCTGGTCGACCCCGGTCTGATCGGAGTTAGTCAGGGTGCCGCACTCGGGGCCGCCACCGTATTCTATTTCAACCTGTTTGCCGGACTGGGCGTTCTGGCCACCCCGATTGCCGGTTTATTGGGTGCGGCCATCACTCTGTTTATTCTGTTTGGCCTGTCCGGCTCGATTGCGCGTCCCGGCATCATCATCATGGCCGGGCTGGCGCTGTCGATGCTAACCGGTTCGTTACTCGCGATGGTACTCAACTTTGCACCCAACCCCTATGCGATGCAGGAACTGGTATTCTGGCTGCTCGGTTCGGTCTCCAATCGAGGGCTGGATCATCTGCTGGTACTGGTGCCGGCTTTTATTGCGGGCAGTCTGCTAATCTGGAGTCAGCATCGACTTTTACTCGGCTTGAGTCTGGGCGATCCGATCGCGCAAAGCATGGGCCTACGGGTTGCGCGCGGCAGTCGTCTGATACTTCTGGGCGCCGCGTTACTGGTCGGCTCGGCCGTTGCGGTTGCGGGCAATATTGGTTTTGTCGGGCTACTGGTTCCGCATGTGTTACGCCCGCTGGTGAATTACCGTCCGGATCGTTTATTGATACCGTCCGCGCTGGGCGGAGCACTGGTGGTGTTAAGCGCAGATATTCTGGTGCGCCTGTTACCACCGGAACGCGAACTCAAGCTCGGGGTACTCACCGCACTGGTCGGTGCACCGTTTTTCATCTGGCTGGTATGGAAGGAGCGTCAACGATGGCTCTGATGCAACTACACAATCTTGCGGTGGAAAACCGCTTACAGGCACTCGATCTGGAGCTGTATAGCGGTGAAGTACTGGGATTGATAGGCCCGAATGGCGCGGGTAAATCAAGCCTGCTGCTGGCACTCGCCGGACTGCTACCCTACAGCGGACAGATCACGCTGAAACAAAAAAACCTGCAGCGGTACTCGGCAATAGAAAGAGCCCGCAGCATCGCGCTGCAACCGCAGTTTGTAGATTCCGCCTGGTCGTTATCGGTGCATGATGTAGTTTCCCTCGGGCGTCTGCCATGGGGTGATGCGGATCAGAAAATCATCCATGCCGCAATGCACCGGGCGAATGTCAGCGAGCTGGCACGGCGCCGGGTCGATGCACTATCGGGTGGTGAAAAAGCCCGTGTCTGGCTGGCCCGAGTACTCGCTAATCAGCCGCAGATTCTGCTTGCGGATGAACCTGTCGCTAATCTGGATATTCGCTATCAACGCGACGTGATGCGCCTGCTCAGAGAGTACGCGCTATCCGGACACTCGGTGATCATCGCGATTCACGACTTAAGTCTGGCCGCCAAGTACTGTGACCGGATCTGTGTACTGAATAATGGAAAGCTGGAAACAACCGGCCGAGTGGAGCAGGTGTTTGACGAACAAAGCCTGGCCGCAGTATTCGGCACAGAACTGTTTATCGATCTGGAACGAGATCCACCGATTGTGCTGGCCAGATAACGCCCAGAATTCTCCTTAGTATGGTTATTGTGCTTGTTGATTGGTATCGACTTTCCAAAGCTGATAGCGTACATAGGCCCACTTCATCACCAGCGCTGGCACCAGTTCTGAGTCAAATTTCGGTGCGATTTAGTACCAGTGATTTACCAGGGATTACATTTCTAACCTCTAGGGCTACATCGCTAAAGAAAGCGATATATGAAATAGAAAGTAGGCAGTGGTGTGTTTAATTGCAGGGAATGATTCGTTCTGACGTGCATGTAAAGTTGCCCCGGCTAATTTCATTGCCCCCTCTATTTGCAAATAATGCAGTAATTTCGATTTAGATCTATATCTAATGTAAATCAACAGACCGTTACTTGAAAGTGATGCATAGCATTCAGTGGAGGAAAGTTGTGTGATGGGATTGTCGAGTTATACAACATAACAGGTGAATAAAATTCATCAGTAAGATGAAGAATTATCATTTGTTGCGGTGCAGCATTGCGGCTATTATATGAACATAGTTAAAGAGACATTACAAAATCCTTCATGTTTTTAAAGGAGAAATTAATTCTCTGATAAGAAATTTATTTGTTGGGTACTGATTAAGGTTTAATTTCTGTACCTGTTTTAGATGGTTTTTATTACGCTGCAGAAATGAAACACGAGACTATTTCACCAATTCGCCTGATCTCACTCGGAATGTCCGATGCAGAGTTCTACAGAATGCAGGCTAAGCGCCTGCGTGGTGAATATCTTGCTGATCAGCTACATCGTTTGATCGGTCGCTTGAAACAACTCTTCAAGACCAATGTTGTGGAAGTAAAAAGGCCGCTCGTTTCAGAACATTCAGTGCGTGCCTAAGAGGTTCCACTAATAAAGTTTTATCCTCCTCCTTACCTAATCTTATTAGGTTTTTCGGCAGACTTCCCAGTCTGCTTTTTTTTGTCTGTTGTATTTGCCTGTTTTTCTAAATGTCATTGATGGATCGATATTTTCATTAGCAGGAATTGTATTATTTGATTTCAGTAACGGCCGTAATGCCGCAATCCTTGCCGTACGGTTTGTCATCCTTAATGACTGAATCGGGTGTGCGCCGTGCTAAGGCGGCGTTTTCCAGTGGGTGAAAGTCCCACCCGGCGATGGTCGCTCCAGCCGGAAGCAATCGGAGCAGTTATGGAGGTAACGAAATAGCTGAAGCCTCTGATGAAACGGATCACTTTTAGGTGATCTAGCGAGTGTGCAGGCCATAACGTGAGTGAACGCTGAGCAATCCTCGAAAAAGACGTTGCACAGGCCGACCCGACCACCCTTTCGGGGAAGGCTGATACGACTGTGGAAATGAGCGAAGTTGTATTCCATAGACGCTGTGCCGGGGTAGTGGCGATAGCATGTACATAAGGAAAACGCAGGCAACACGGGAAGCCCTTTGGCGTGGTACAGGAATAACCAACCGAACACCCGTGAGGGAGAGTTCGGGCGCTTTAGGGTGGCGGAGAGGCTCGTAGTACTGATGAAGCCGGGTAATGCTGGTGGAGGAAAGGGGCCTTAGTTCAAAACAAACGCAAGACGTAAGAAAGGACAGGAGATTGGGCAACCTATCAACTCCATTAAGAGTTCAGAAATTGCAGAGAGCGTTACATGCGAAAGCGAAGGCAGAACCTGACTACCGCTTTTACGCCCTGTACGACAAGATATACCGCGAAGATATTCTGGCGCATGCTTATGCTCAGTGTCGCTCAAATAAAGGCGCACCGGGGGTAGATCGACAGGATTTCGTGGACATTGAAGCGTATGGGGTAGAACGGTGGTTAGGAGAACTGGCGCTTGCGCTCAGAGAGGAGAGTTATCAACCGAATCCTATCAGAAGAGTGTTTATCCCCAAAGCCAATGGCAAGCAAAGGCCACTGGGCATCTCAACCCTAAGGGATCGGGTCTGCATGACAGCCGCAATGCTGGTGCTGGAACCGATCTATGAAGCCGACTTACCACCAGAGCAGTATGCCTACCGCCCAAGGCGAAATGCCCAACAGGCGGTGGTCGAGGTGGAAGATACGCT
>JACKQG010002163.1_pt1 | contig 26056 bp, 20 predicted proteins | sample 8237621 | NCBI WGS metagenome assembly JACKQG01 (sample SAMN15677084, study PRJNA649215) | marine metagenome | biome: marine; feature: Black Sea; material: saline water; isolation source: suspended particulate matter (SPM) from the Black Sea western gyre | collected 2013-06-09/2013-06-10 | depth... | reverse complement strand
CAAGTTGATCGGCGAGCTGCTGGATCGCCGCTGGGCCAAGCCGCTGCCGGTTGGCGTGGCCAAGGGCGCGGCGCTGATCCCGGCCAAGCCGCTCGATGCGGGGAGTTTTTTCAACGGCCGATTCCTGTCGCCCGGCTTGGCCAAGCGGGGCGACGGCTGGGCGTGGCACGTGCCGGAGTGGAAAAAAATCCCGGGGAGTTTCCGACAGAAATTCGCCGGACTGAAGCTGCTCTGCGGCGGGCGAGCAAGTGGCGAGGTGTCGTTTGAGTTCGAGGGCCGGGCGGTCGGGGCGTATGTGCTGGCCGGGCCGGACGCGGGGGTGCTGGAGGTGAGCCTCGACGGCGGGGAATTTGCACCGACGAACCTGTACCACCGCCACAGCCGGGGGCTGCATTACCCGCGCACGGTGATGTTCGCCACCGACCTTGCGCCGGGCCGGCACTTGGTCCGCCTGCGCTTGGCCAAGCCGCCGGGAGACGGGGACGGAGGAACGGCGGCGCGCATCCTGCAATTTGCGGTCAATTAGCCGGAATTATTCCGCTTAATTCGCTTGCAGGGTTCAGCCGGAGGTGCCACGTTTTCCGCGTGAAACGATCGCTTCAACCTAGGAAAAGGCGTGCTTTCACCTTAATCGAGCTGTTGGTGGTGATCGCGATCATTGCCATCCTTGCGGCGCTGCTGCTGCCGGCCCTCGCCAAGGCGAAGCAGACCGCCACCGGTGCCGCCTGCCTGAACAATAACAAGCAGTTGATGGTAGCTTGGAGCATGTTCGCCACCGACAATGACGGGCATATCCCGTACGCCAGCGCCTATTATCAGGAACCAACGGTGACGTTTTCGTGGGCGGTCGGAGGCTCGCCGCTCAACTCGAGTGAGAGCTACATCACCAAGGGCGTGATTTACAAATACGTCGGGAAATCGGACGACGTGTTCCGTTGCCCAGCCGACAACTCGTTGGTCAAGGACAACACCGGCAATCTGGTCAAGCGCGACCGAAGCTACAGCATGAACATCTTCATGGGCGGCTGGTCCGGCTGGGCGTTCTGGGGGGATCAGCAATGGCAGGTTTACCATACGCTGGAGGATATCAGGAATCCCTCCGAGCGGTTTGTCCTGCTGGACATGCGGCCCAACAGCATCAACGCCGGCAACTACCGCGTCGACATGTCCGGCTGGCCGGATAAGCCAAACCTGCACCGTTTCTGGCAGGATTACCCCGGCGTGTACCACAACGACGCCACGATGTTTTCATTCGCCGACGGCCATTGCGACAAGAGGCGCTGGCTGGATGATCGCACGAAGAATCCACCCGAGGACGGCGCCGGGAACATCCCGAACCGAAAAATCTCGACGCCGAAGAACCGGGACGTTCACTGGATGCAGGAACGAACCACCCGCGAGGAGGTACCGCAGAGGAAATACATCGGGCCGGCCTACGCCTACACGGCAAAGCTGGCCGGCCACCCCTACTGGGGTTACTGGAAGTCCCCCGGGGAATAGGCCGCCGATTGGCCAATCGGGCGGGTTGAGCTCAAGCGAAATTGAAAAAGGCATTCACGCTGATTGAGCTGCTGGTGGTGATCGCGATCATCGCCATCCTTGCGGCGCTGCTGCTGCCCGCGCTGGCCAAGGCCAAGCAGACCGGCACGGCGGCGGCCTGCCTGAACAACAACCGGCAACTGCTCATCGCTTGGAACAATTTCTCCGGCGACAACGACGATCACATCATCTACGCCAGCGCCTGGTACTTTCCCGGTTTCGTTTATCCTGAAAACCTGAAATACGAGCCCACCGCCGATTTTTCCTACTGCGCCTCGCAATACCTCGGGGCGAACATTCCGCCGAAAGATCACCTGGAAATCTCCGTGCTGTACCCGTACGCCGGCCGGAGCCGGGATGTGTTCCACTGCCCCGAGGACAAGTATTACGGCGTGTCCAAGCAGGAGGGGTGGCCCGAGCGGGTTCGCTCCTACAGCATCAACATCTACGCCGGCGGCTGGTCCGGCTGGCCGTTCAACGGCGACCAAATGTGGAAAATCTATCGCCAGCAGTCCGACTTCCGCGACCCGTCCAACCGGTTCGTCCTCATGGACATGGACGACAAAAGCATCAACGCCGGCAACTACCGCGTCGACATGGCCGGCTGGCCCGACAAGCCAAACCTGTACCGGTTCCGGCAGGATTGGCCGGCCTCGTGGCACAACAACGGCTGCACGTTCTCCTTCGCCGACGGCCATGCCGAACGCAAAAGATGGCTGCATGAAGACACCATTAACATCACCACAAATCCCCAGGATCGTAACGTCGTCACAAGCCCCGGCAACCCGGACATCGCCTGGATGCAGGAACGCGCCACCCGCCCCAACCCCGGCTGGCAACAACAAAGCTGGGTCCTGCAATGGACCGGCGCCATGCACCTCAAGCCGTGGCAATGGTGGGGCTACTGGCGCATGCCGGGCGAAGTCCCCGCCGACAGCCTCAGCCCAAAACCCAGCTACGCCGAGTGATTTTCGCGTATTATCCCAGCTGAATTGACACCATTTTTTACAAATTTCTTTTAGTATGAATAATCAAAAACGTTACCCGACTGGATTGCAACAGGCAGCAACAATTGCCGCCTGTTTTATTTTTCTCAAAACCCCAATTGCCGCGGACCTTAATCAAACCAAGGAAAGCTTCTCCGCGGAGGTCACCAATAAATACTCGTACAACTATCTCAAGTACCTACCGGATGGATATGACGGCAAAAAGAAATTCCCATTGCTGATTTTCCTGCACGGTGCGGGTGAACGGGGTGACAACCTTGAACTGGTTACCAAGCACGGCCCCCCCAATCTCATCAAGAAGGGGAAAAGGTTTCCATTCATCGTGATCTCTCCACAATGCCCCAAGGGAAGTTGGTGGAAGGCCGACGGCCTCGACGCGTTGCTTGATGATTTCATCAGCAAACACGCCGTGGACGAGTCTCGCATCTACTGTACCGGCCTGAGTATGGGCGGCTACGGCACTTGGGCTCTTGGTGGACTAAACCCGAAACGCTTCGCAGCCTTCGCCCCCATATGTGGTGGCGGCAACCGCACAGATGCCCGCCAGATCGGAAAAAAACCGGTGTGGGTCTTTCACGGTGCCAAGGACAGAACCGTTCCACTGGAAGAATCACAGCGTATGGTGGACGCCTTGAAGCGGTATGGTGGAACGCCCAAATTCACCATTTATCCCGAAGCCGAACATGACTCGTGGACGGAGACATACAAGAACCCAAAGCTGTACGAGTGGTTCCTCTCATACAAAATCGAATAATGCCCGAGCAGGCACCGGACGGAGCAACTTGGTGACCGCGCTGTTCATCATCGACGGGCTGCCGCTGGAAGACCGCCGGGCCAGGGAGGCAATGCGCATCGCCGCCGGCATCGGCGTCTGGGGCAAGGTCCGGCCCACCCTCTGCTTCGCCCGGGCCAACGACACGGCGCTTGGCCAAGCCGAGAACGGGGAGCTGCGGCGCTACATCCACCTGCTGCGTGACACCGGCGGCGGACTGTTCACCCATGCGCCGGAGGAGCCGGACGGCATCCTGCGCCACACCGACGAGGCCGGCTTGGCCAAGCTGATCGATGACGCCGACACCGTGCTCCGGTTTTGAGCGGCCGCTTGGCCGATCGCGGCTTGTGTCCCCGCGCCGCCTCCGTTAGCGTCCGCGCCCATGACCCTTGAAGACCACGCCGGAGATGTCGTTGGCAAAGCCCGCAAGGGGCTGGGGGTCCCCCCCGGGCAGGTCGCCGAGGCGGGCGGCCTGAGCGACGAACAATACGCCCGATTCGAGGCGCACGGCACATTCGACGAACAGCCCGACCTGGTGAAAATCGGCGAACTGCTCCACCTCAACCCCGACAAGCTCGCCACCATCGTCAGCGGCTGGTACCCCCGCGCCGCCGACCTCGAGGCCAACAAGACCGTCCGGCAAATCACCACCAACGAAGGCATGGAGGTGCACTGCTATCTCGTGTGGGACGCCGCCACCCGCGAGGCGGCGCTGTTCGACACCGGCTGGAGCGCCGACCCGATCGTGGCGTTGCTGCAGGAAAATGACCTCACCCTGAAACGACTTTTCATCACCCACACCCACCACGACCACGTCGCCGCGCTGACAACGATCCGCAAACAATTCCCCGACGTGGTGCTGCACTCCAGCTCACCCAACGCACCGGAGGAGCAACGCAACCAGCCCGGTCAGGTTATCGATCTGGGCGGCCTGCAGATCTCCTCCCGCGAAACCCCCGGCCACGCCGACGACGGCGTGACCTACGTGGTCGACAACTTCCCCGGCTTCGCGCCGAAAGTGGCGATGGTCGGCGACGCGATCTTCGCCGGCTCGATGGGCGGCGCGCCCGACCATTACCAGCTCGCCCGCGAAAAGGTGCAGTCCGAAATCTTGAGCCTCTCCGCCGAGACCCTCCTCTGCCCCGGCCACGGCCCCGTCACCACCGTCGCCGAGCAACTCACCGTCAACCCATTCTTCTAAACCGGCGCCTGGCCAAGCGTTCAGAGCAGTTTTTTGAGGGGTTCGCGGTAGCGGGTGTAGACAAAGCCCAGCCCGAGGAACACGCCGCCCATCACGAAGAAACTGGCGATTTTCATCGGGGTGGACATCCCCCAGATGATCGGCGCTAGGGACAGCAGCGCGATGGCCAGCGTACCGAGGCCCATCAGGCGATACCACCGCTCCCGCAAGCCAAGGCCGGCGCCGAAGTAAACCACCGCAAGCAGCGACCACGCGATCGTGCGCGCACCGTGCCCGCCGATTTCCGAAACCTTGATCGACAGCCAAATGAACAGCAACACGCCACCGGCGAGAATCAGCCATGGGTGGATTGTGTCGGGCACTTTTTCGTCCGCCGCGAGACGGCGCCCCAGTTGTTGAACACCGAACAGGGCGACGACCGCCACGAGGCTTTGCCAGTATGCCTCATCGTCAACGAACTGGCCGCCCAAGACGAGGGCACCGATCACGGCGTAAGCCAGCGCCAGCCATTGCCACTCGCGGGCCGGCCTCACGAATTGCACGGCGAAAAACAGCACGCCCACCGCGATGAACACCAGCACCCGCCACTCTTCCGGGACGTAATTGCCGATCCACAACAAGCCCAGCGCGGCGGCGATGACGCGATAGGCCAACTGCATTTTGGCAACCCAACGGTGAATCCTCTCCGGCACCCGGCCGATGTGCTCGAGGGCGATCGGGACAGCGAGATTCATCAATACCATCGAGGCGATCGGAATCAGTGCCACGGCGGCATGGTCGGTGTCGCTTTGGCCGTAGAGATCAACCAATTTGCCGCAAGCCAGCAACAGGTACACCTGCGAGAACAGGCCGACGAATCGCGCCCGGGTGAACACCGCGTACAGCGTCATGCCGATCCCCAACAGCGCCCCAAGCCAAAGCCACTCCGGCTCGAGGCCAAGGCCGGCCTCCAGCCAAACGAGCAACAGCAGCACCAGGCCGCCGGAGAACACCGCCTCGACAATCGCGGCCAAGCGCTTGGCCAAGGGCGGCTGGGCGCCGCAGTCGATCAACCACTCACGCTGCCAGCGCCACCAATGCGCCTGGCCAAGCGCGAGCAGGAACGCGCCGCACAACGGCCAACGGAACCCATCGGCCGACTCGGCAAGGCCAAGCGCGTACAGCAACCCGATCACGCCCGGCAGTTGGCCAAGCAGCAGGAACTCACGAATCTTCAACCGGTAAACCGATCCTGTGAACAACCCGGTCGCCGCCAAGAGAACCGCACCGGTCCAGTCCTGCAACGGCTCGACCTCGTCGGCCACGGCCAAAAAGGCCGCCAGCCCGACAACCAGGCCCAGCCCGGTCAAGTAGCTCACCCTCGGCCGCAATACCGGCTCGAGCGCGGACTCGATCCGCGCGTGGCAAAGACCGGCGTTGAAGAGCAGGAACCCCATCACCGACAGGCCGCCGATCCAATAATCCGCGCTGCCGTAACCGACGTCAGCGAGCGCGTAGCCCGCGGCGAGCGCGGACACGACGAGCCCGCTGATTTGGATGATGAAATTGTTGCGCCGAACCGCCATGAACAGCAGTACGACACTCTCGGCGGCGAGGACCGGCCCCTTGAGCGACTCGCGCATCTCCAACGTCATCAGGCCGAGCGTCACCAGCACCAGCCCTTGCGTGAGGTAGCTTTTGCGCGAAAGCGACTGGGCCGCTAAGAACCGCGCCGCCGCCAAAGCGCACCCGAGCAGTGCCACGCCGACAACCATCGGTAAAACCCAGAATTTCGCCTCGGGATTCTTCAGCACATCCGCCGTGAGCAGGCCGAACATTGCCGCATTGTTGGCGGTCAAAAACCCGGCGCGCATCCGGTCGCTGAACGCCCCGCTGCGAGAGAGAAAAACGGCCGCCGTGTAAACCACCCAGAGTGATACGGCAAAGCTCACGGCGATGGCAAGCGACGGCTCATCCACCCGCAGCCGCCATAGGAGAAACCCGGCGTAAGACGCCGACAGACTCAGCACCGGCATCTTCAGCCAGCGGTTGCGCAGCATGAACGTGACCGCCGCCACCGCGAGGACGAGGTTTGACAATAGAATGACCCAAGTCGATATCTCGCCGGAGTGGATCAGTGGCACGTAGGTGGCGTAATACGAGGCGCCGATGGCGAAGAGCGCGATCGTCTCCGACTTGAGGCGGTCCGCGACCCAAACCATGAAGCCGCCCCACGCGAACAACAGCAGCAATGCGATGGCCGCATCGGGGATGACCCGAACCGGTTCAAAAATATGCGCCGCGTACGTCGTGAAATACACGCCCGCAAACCCGCCGGCGAGCAGCACTTGGCCGTAGTTTTTCAACTTCTCTTTCGTGCGCTGCAGCCAGAAGCCAACGCCGCCCATCGCCGCGCTCAGCAAATAAAACAAGCTCACCTTGGCCCCAGGCGAGAGGTCGACGAAAAAACTCCTCTTGTAGTAAGCCAAAACACCGAGGCCGGTCAGCACCAGCATCACGCCGATGCGGACGAACCAGTACGTGCCCAGTTTCATCTCGATCGACTGGGCATCGACCTTGGGCAGCCGGGGCATCCCGGCCGCCACGGCGCCGGCAACCGGCTTGGGCTTGGGCGCTGGCTCGACTTGGGCAACCGGCTTGGGCGGCTGAATGATTGGCGGAGGAGCCAACGGCTGCTTGGGAGCGGGGGTCTCCTTTTGCTTCTCGGCTTGGCGCGCTGCTCGCGACCCTTTGAGGTCGCTTGGCAATGTGGACTGCTTCGGCACCGGCTTGGCCAAGGCGGCCTGCTTGGTTTCCGTTGGCGGCTCCGATTGGCCAAGCGGCTTGGTGCCGGCGAGCTGATCCCCCATTTCGTTCAGCCGGCCCTGAAGTCGCTGAACTTTTTGCTTGAGATCGTCCACCTCCTTCGCCGTCCCAATGGCCTTGAGCAAGGCCGCGATCGGCAGGATCAGCGCCACCAGCCCAACACAAGTCAGTCCCAATATTAACTGTTCCATGATGCGATCCTTTATCGTTTCGCTTTAAGTCGGCTTGGCCAAGCGGCTTGGCTCCCCGGGAAGACTCTACCCCAAACTCCAAAATACCGTGCATCGATAAAATCGATGGTTCCATCGACTGAATCGATGTTCCCGCCTTCAGCCCCGATGGGGACCAATCAGTTTTTTCTTCATTTATCCCGAAAAACGCCTATTTTCGGCCAACTTAACGAGTTGAAAAAAACGCATTCCACGGTTGACATCGCGCTTGGTGGGACTACTATTCGGGGCGCTTAAAACATTTTTAGCCACAGGAACACACACAAACTAATGAAACGAGTATCATTCATGGTAGGGCTGATCGCCACCGGACTGCTGTTCACAGCACAGGCCAACACCCGGGATGGGCAGGCTCTGGTGCAGGCCGTCAATGGCGAGGCCACGTTTTCACTGGACGGCAGCAAATGGCTTCCGCTTCAGGCGGGTCACCTGCTCAAGACCGGAGCCGTGGTCAAGACCGGGGCGGACTCACGGGCCGATCTGTTTCTCGGCATCAACGGCTCGCTGCTGCGCCTCGCCGCCAACACCGAGTTGAAGTTCAACAACCTCGCCGTCAAGATTTCCCCGATCGAGCCGATCGCCGTGACCGAGATGGAACTCCGGCGCGGCCGCGTGATCGGCAACGTCCGCAAGCTGCCGATGGGATCGAAATACCTCCTCAAGACGCCGAAGGGCGAGGCCGACGTCAAGGGCACCGTCTACGACATCAACGCCGACGGTGAATTGATCGTCGTCAGCGGCAAGGTCAACTACACCGACAACGCCACCGGCAAGGAAGTCGTGATCGCCAGCGGCGAAAAATATGTTGGTGGCCGCGAGTTGAAGGCGGCTGACGACGAAAAGGCTGAATCCGCCGCCAGCGCCCCGACCAACGCGCCGGGCTTTCCCGGTTTCACCATCAGCGTCCCGCTCCGGCAGGGCGTCTGGGAAAACCAGGCGATTGACCCAACCCAGTTCATCTCCCCCACCCCGACTTTCTTCGGCGGCTTGGTGCCTCGCTCCGGATCGGAGTTTGCGCCCGACCGCCTCGAGATCCCGCTCGACGCTGCCAGCGGCAGCGGGTTGGCAATCGGCCAGGAACTGAAGCCGTCTGACTCGAACCTGAAAGTGCTCGGCAAAGCCATCAGCGACGATGACGTCATCATCGTGGTGGAGGAAGCCCCCGGGGGTGGCAAGAAACTGGTGGTCAAGTCCAAGACGGGCGCCCCGTTCGCCGCTGCGGATGTTGCCGGGGCCAACGCCGTCCCGGTGTCCGTCGCCATTCCGACGTCGGGCGGCAACTCCGTCTCCGTGGAGGTCAATCTGGTGGCCCCGATGAAGCCGCCCAGTCTCATCACCAAGGTGGATGACACCGGCGCGGCCAAGTCGATCCACATCGCCACCGACGGGTTCACGGCCGACGAGGCCGACACCTACCTCGCCACCATCCAGGAGCAGTTCGGCAATTTGGACAATTTTGAGATCAACGGGGAGACGCTGAACGCCGACGAGGTGGACATCATCACCAACGTGGTGCCGACCGGCGACGACTCCACGCCGTACCGGGTCGAGGTGGTCATCAAGCCGAAGGATCCCGATGCGGATCTTGGCGCCGTCGGTGAGATCGCGTTCGTGCCGCCGCCCGTGGAGGTTGTGCCAGGCGAAATTCCCCCGCCGCCGATCGTGGTGCCCCCGACACCGCCGGTGGTTTCGCCGGTAGGCGGCTAATCGCACCGCGATACAAATCGATTTTTCCCGAACCCGGACTATCGTCCGGGTTCTTTTTTTGTCCCGACCCTGCTACAGTCGCGCCCGTGCGAACGGTCATCTATCCCGGCAGCTTCGACCCGATCACCAACGGCCACCTGGACGTCATCCAGCGGGCATCCCGTATGTTTGACCGAGTGGTGGTGGCCATCGCCCGCAACGGCGGCAAGCAGCCGTTGTTCACCCCGGCGGAACGGAAAGGGCTGATCGAGCAATCGATCGACGGCCTCGGAAACGTGTCGGTGGACGTCTTCGAGGGACTGCTCGTGGAGTACGTGGAGCAGCAGTCCGGCCACGCGGTGATCCGCGGCCTGCGGGCGTTGTCCGACTTCGAGTACGAATTCCAGATGGCGCTAATGAACCGCAAGCTCGATGAGAATATCGAGACGCTATTCATGATGCCGCGCGCCTCCTATTCATTCCTCAGTTCACACTTGGTCAAGGAGATCGCAACGCTGGGCGGCGATGTCTCCGCGTTCGTCACCCCCGAGGTCCGGGCGGCGCTGACGGAGCGGCTTGGCCAAGCGGGCGCAAATTGAACTCTCCACCCGGGCCGCTGTCCATGAACTTGGCCAAGCGCGCCGCGCGCCAACCATGCCGCTATTCCTGAACATCGAGACCCTGGCCAACGGCCCCGTCGAGCTAAAGGGGCAATTGTCGCCGGAGGAACTGGAGATGGAGACCCTCGACGAGCTGGTCGAGGCGAACGAACCGCTGGGCTACGACCTCACGGCGGAGCGGGCCGGGGACAACATCCTGCTCCGGGGCAGTCTCCGGATGCGTCTCCAGTGCGAATGCGCCCGGTGCCTGCGCCCGTTTGTTCATTGCGTGGAGCTGCCGGACTGGAGCTGCCTGCTCCCGCTGGCCGGGGAGGAAAAAATCGAGCTGATCAACGTTTCAGCGGACTTGACGCCGTATCTGCGCGAAGATACGTTCCTCGCCTTTCCGCAGCATCCGCTGTGTGAAGCGGGATGCGGCGAAACCCCCAAACGGACCGGAGGGGACGGCAAGCCGCTAAAAATCAGGAAGGCTTCCAGCGAACCCGGCGAAGCCTCGGTCTGGTCCAAACTCGACAATCTGAACCTAGAATAGGGAGAATTTATGGCAGTACCAAAAGCCAGGTCATCCAAGAGCCGCGTCCGAAAGCGCCGCGCCAGCAACAGCAAGTTCCACGCACCGCAGTTGGACAACTGCCCGCAATGCGATCATCTGGGCTACCAGCGCCACCGCGCCTGCCCGGAGTGCGGCCATTACAAGGGCAAACAGATCGTCAGCGTCGAGGTCGGCGCCTGACGCCTCCCCGGAACCAGGGCGCAGCCGGCCGGCTCGCGCCGGTATCCTTATGAGAATTGCGGCGGATGTCATGGGCGGGGACGGCGGTTGTGCCGTCATCATCGACGGCCTGCTTCAGGCGCTCGGGGATCACGACCACATCCGTACCCTCACCCTCGTCGGTGACGAGGACGCCATCGGCCCCGCGCTTGGCCAAGCGGGGGATCTCGCCTCGCGCATCGAGGTGGTGCACTCGCCGGAAGTCCTCTCGATGGAGGAAAAACCGGTCGAGGGGTTGCGCCGCAAGAAAAACTGCTCGGTGGCGATGGCGATGGATCTGGTCAAGCGGGGCCAGGCCGACGCCATCCTCTCCGCCGGGAACACGGGCGGCCTGGTCGCCGCGGCCTCCATCAAGCTGCGCACCCTGCCCGGCGTGGATCGCCCCGGCATCGCCGCCGTGATGCCCACCAAGGCAGGCAACTTCGTCCTGCTCGATGCCGGGGCGAACGTCGAGGGCAAGCCGCGGCACCTGATGCACTACGCCATCATGGGCGACATTTACGCCCGCGAAGTGCTCGGCAAACCCCGCCCCCGCGTGGGGCTGCTGAGCGTCGGCACCGAGGCGGCCAAGGGCAACGACCTGACCCAGGATACGTTGAAATATTGCCAGGAGTTGGGCCTCAATTTTGCCGGCAACGTGGAGGGGCACGACCTGTTCGGGGAGGAACTCGACGTTGTCATCTGCAACGGCTTCGTCGGCAATGTCGTCCTCAAGACCTGTGAGAGCCTGGCCCTGCGCATGATGGGCTGGCTGCGCGAGGAACTCACCGCGACGCCCATCCGGAAAATTGGCGCGGCCCTCTCCAGGAACGCGTTTCGATCCCTGAAAAACCGGATCGACACGGATAGCTACGGCGGCGCACCCCTGCTGGGCGTCAACGGCATCGTGACCATCTGCCACGGCTCCGCCAGCGCACGGGCCATCCGCAACGCAGTGAAGCACTCCGTCGAGGCCCTGGATCACCACATCAACGAGCACATCATCGATGCCGTGGCCGCCGCCAACGCCAAACTGGGCGAGGCCAAACCGGAGCCGGTGCTTGCACAGGCATGACCGATCCCGCGATCAAGAATCCGAGGGCCGAGCACAACTTCATCGGCCGCACCTGCTCCATCTCCGCCGTCGGCTCCTACGTGCCGGAAAAAGTGCTGACCAACGCCGACCTCGAGAAATTGGTGGACACCACCGACGACTGGATCACCTCGCGCACCGGCATCCGCGAGCGCCGCATCGCTGCGGACGGCGAGTACACCTCCGACATGGCCACCGAAGCGGCGCGGCGCGCCCTCGAGCGGGCGGAGGTTGATCCGACCGATGTCGAGCTGATCATCCTGGCCACCATCACGCCAGACATGCCGTTCCCCGCGACTGCCTGCCTCGTGCAGGAAAAACTCGGCGCGCACAACGCAGCGGCCTTCGACATGGAGGCGGCCTGCTCCGGGTTTGTTTACGGGCTTGAAATCGGGCAGCAGTTCATCATGTCGCGCACCTATGACACCGTGCTGGTGATCGGCGCGGAGAAACTCTCCTCCATCATCGACTGGGAAGATCGCAACACCTGCGTCCTTTTCGGTGACGGCGCAGGTGCGGCCGTGCTGCAAAACCGCGAAAACACCCACGGCCTGCTGACCGCCTGCATGGGTGCCGACGGCCGGAAGGCATCGATTCTCTCCCAGCCGGGTGGCGGCTGCCTGCACCCGGCCACGAGCCGCTCCGTCTCTGACCGGCTGCACTACCTCCGGATGGACGGGCAGGAGGTGTTCAAGAACGCCGTCACCGCGATGACCACCGCCGCCCGGGAGGCCATGGCCCGTTGCGAGATCGGGATCGACCGCATCAAGTGCATCATCCCGCACCAGGCCAACATGCGCATCCTCAAGGCCGTGGGTGACCGGCTTGGTGCCACGGAAAACCAGGTCTTCAGCAACCTGCAGCGCTACGGCAACACCTCCGCCGCCTCGGTGGCCATCGCGCTGGATGAGGCGGTCGAGCAGGGCCAGGTGCAGCGCGGCGACCTGATCCTGCTGATCGTTTTTGGCGCCGGGCTGACCTGGGGCGCGGCCGTCATCGAGTGGTGAGCCTGCGCTTGGCCAAGCGCCGTTTTGGCGCTTGCCGGAGCGGCGCAATCCTGCTTTTCTCCCCGGCTCTGTAAAATGGAACTGTTTCACAAAATCCTGAACACCGCCGTCGAGGGCGGGGCATCCGATGTTCATATCAAGGCGGACGCACCGGTGGTGTACCGCATTAGCAGCCAGTTGGTGGCGACCGAGATGGCCCAGCAACCGAAGGAACAATGGCTGCAGAATGTCATCGACAACATTGTCCCCGAGCATTTCAAGCCGCTCCTGGATGAGGACCGTGAAATCGACTTTTCCTACCACGTGCCCGGCATCGGCCGGTTCCGGACGAACTGTTTTCAGCACCTCGGCAAATGGTGCCTCGCCATGCGCTACGTCGTCGCCGAGGTGCCGAAGATCGACAACCTCGGCCTGCCGGAGGTCATCAAGTCCATCGCCGAGGAGCACCGCGGCATTGTGCTGGTGGCCGGCACCACCGGCTGCGGCAAGTCCACCACGCTTGCCGGGATGATCGACCACATCAACTCCACCCAAAAACGGCATATCATCACCCTGGAGGATCCAGTCGAGTACGTGTTCGAGGACAACCAATGCATCATTGAGCAGCGCGAAGTCGGCCTCGACACGCCGTCGTACGGACACAGCCTCAAGCATATCATGCGTCAGGATCCCGATGTCATCATGGTCGGCGAAATGCGCGACGCCACCAGCTTTCGCGCCGCGATGAGCGCGGCCGACACCGGGCATCTCGTCATGTCCACCCTGCACACCATCGACGCACCGCAGTCGATCTCGCGCGTGCTTGACTTCTTCCCCTCCGAGGAGCGCGAATCGGTGCGCAAGCAGATGATTGGCACCCTCAAGGCGATCATCGTCCAGCGCATGACCGTGCGCAAGGACGGCGGTGTCATCCCCGCCATCGAGATCATGATCAACACCTCGACCGTCTCCAAGCTGATCAACGAAAACCGCCTCGAAAAACTTCATGCCGCCGTTGAGACCGGCACCGACGACGGCATGCAGAACTTTAACCAGTCCCTGTTCCAACTGGTCAAGGACGACATCATCACCAAGGAGGAAGCCCTCGATAAGGCCTCCAACGCTCAGGCGCTCGAGATGAATTTCAAGGGCATTTTCCTCTCCGAAGGCAGCCGCATCCTCAATTAACGCCGCAGCTCTCGCCGATTGCGTCCGGGCGGCTTTGCCGCCACACTCCGCGCCGTGCCACTCCGCCGAATCATCCCCGCGCTTGGCCTCGCCATCGCCGCGCTTGGCCAAGCGGACGAACCGGCCGGGCCGCTCGTCGCCGCGACGCCCCGTGTCCCGGCCATCGGCATCGAGTTGCCCCCCGACGCCCGCGCCCAACTCCGCGCCGAAACCGACGCGCTTGGCCAAGCGATTGACACCCTGGCCAAACAGCACGCCGAGACGCCACCGCTGCTGCGCCACCTCCCCGACGTGCAGGTCTTTCACAAAGCCGTTGACTGGGCGCTGAAACACCAGCTCTTTTTCAAGAAAAGCGAACTCAAAACCGCCGAGGAGTTGCTCGCCGCCGGCAGCGAACGCGCCGCACAACTGGCCAGCGGCAAAACACCGTGGACCCGCGCCACCGGCCTCGTCGTGCGCGGCTACCGCTCCCGGCTCGACGACTCGGTGCAGCCATACGGGCTCGTCATCCCGCAGTCGGTCTCCACCGACCCGTGGCGCAAACGCCGGCTCGACGTCTGGCTGCACGGCCGCGACAACAAGCTGAGCGAACTCAAGTTCATCCAGCAACGGCGCACCTCCGCCGGGCCGTTCACTCCGCCCGACACGATCGTTCTCCACCCGTACGGCCGCTTCTGCAACGCATTCAAATTTGCTGGCGAAGTCGATGTGCTCGAGGCGCTTGCCCACGCCAAAACGCAATACCCGGTCGACGACAATCGCGTGAGCCTGCGCGGCTTCTCGATGGGCGGCGGCGGTTGCTGGCACCTGGGCACCCACCTCGCCGCCGACTGGATGGCCGTCGCGCCGGGAGCCGGATTTGCCGAGTCGCTCGAATACCTCGGCCTGGCCCGGAAAAACGAGATGCCCCCCTTCCACGAGCAGGCGCTCTGGGGACTTTACGACGCCACGAAATACGCCGGCAACCTGTTCAACACCGCCACCGTCGCCTACAGCGGCGAGATCGATAAACAAAAACAGGCCGCAGACATCATGGCCCGTTATCTCGCCGACGAAGGCCTCGCGCTGCACCACGTCATCGGCCCGGACACCGCCCACAAATATCATCCCGCCGCCAAGGCGGAGATCGACGAGCGCATCAACGCCGCCGCCGCCAAGGGCCGCAACCCGGTGCCAAGCGAGGTGCGCTTGGTCACCCGAACGCTGCGCTACAATCGCCAAGCCTGGGTGCGTGTCGAGGGACTCGAGGCGCACTGGCAACCGGCCCGCGTCGAGGCACGCTTGGCGAACAACGAACATGTCGAAGTGACCACCGAAAACGTCTCGCGCCTGATGTTGTCCATGCCCTCCGGGCGATGCCCGCTGCGGCCCAACGTCAACCCCGCCGTCGTCATCGACGGCACCGTACTGACCGGCGCGCGTGTCCGCACCGACCGCTCGTGGGAATCGCTCTTCGTCAAGGCGCTCGGCAAATGGCGGGCCGTCGGCCGGTACGAGTTTGCCGGCTTGGCCAAGCGCCCCGGCCTGCAGGGACCGGTCGACGACGCGTTCATGGATCGGTTTTTGATGGTGCGCCCGACTGGCCAAGCGGCGAACCGGCCCGCCGCCGAGTGGGCCGAAGCACAACTTGGCCAGGCGATGTCCGACTGGGAATTGCAGTTCCGTGCCAAGCCGCTCGTCAAGGACGACAACGACGTGACCGGTGCCGACATCGCCGACTGCAACCTCATCCTTTGGGGAGACCCGAATAGCAACTCGGTCATCGCCCGCGTCATCGACCGACTGCCGCTCATGTGGACCGAGACAACATTGCAGCTTGGCCAAGCGAAAGCCGACCCGGCGACACACGCGCCGGTTTTGATTTTCCCGAACCCGCTCAACCCGCGCCGGTACGTCGTGCTCAACTCCGGGTTCACCTTCAGCCGCTTCGGCCACATGAGCAACGCCACGCAGACGCCCAAGCTCCCCGACTGGGCGCTCGTGGATATGCGCCAGCCGTACAACGCCGGAGACCCCGACTGCATCGCCGCCGCCGGCTTCTTCGACGAACGCTGGCAAACACCAAAACCGGAGTGACAAAAAACTTCCCGGCCGTTGGACAAACGGGTAGATTCGCCTCGTGCCGACGGTGTTGCGAATCGATGGCTTCGAGTTTTTCTTCTACTCGCATGAAGGCTCGGAGCCACCGCACGTGCATGTTGACAAAGGTGACGGCACGGCCAAGTTTTGGTTGGCACCGGTCAAACTGGAATAGGTTGATGGCCTGAAAAAACCGGAACAACGCAAAGTCAATCGCATGGTGGAAGAGCACCAAAAGTATTTGTTGAAAAGTGGAATGAGTATTTTGCGGGATAGAATTTTGAGCGTACGTTTTCGGCAGGGACGGTTGCATTTGTCGCTTGAGGACGGGCGCAGCGTGGCTGTCCCGCTGGACTGGTATCCCACTCTTAAAACTGCCACACCGAATGAACGAAAAACATGGAAGACGTGCGGCGCGGGCAGCGGCATCCACTGGACGCTGCTCGATTACCACTTGAGTGCTGACGGGATTTTGAAGGGACTCAAGGAAGCGAAGCCGATCATCGCCGCCGTCTAGCCGAGTGGTGGCACCCTTACCGCATGCCGATTCGTTTTGTTATTTGTTTTCTGCTGACGGTTGCCGCCGCGCCGCGCTTGGCCAAGGCTGAGCCGGCGAAGCCAAGCGGCAGCGTCTCCATCCTTCCGTCAAGTTCCCGACTGGAGACGCTGTGGGAAAAGGGCGAGTTTACCGAGGGCGTTGCCGTCGCCCCGGATGGACAGGTTTATTTCAGCGACATTTCTAGAAGTGAAACGACCTCCGGGCAAATTCTAAGATTTAATCCCAAGACCGGCAAAACAGCCGTCTTCACGTCAACGTCGGAAAAAAGCAACGGACTGATGTTCGACCGCGACGGTCGGCTGATCGCCTGTTGCGGCGCGAACAACGGCCGGATGGCTCTCTGCGAATTCCTGCCAAACGGCATACCCCGCACGCTCTCCGGTGCGTTCGAGGGAAACCGTTATCTTGCACCCAACGATCTCGTGATTTTGCCGAATGGATTCATCTACTTCAGCGACCCCCGATACATCGGCAACGAAAAAGAGGAGCAAAGCCAGATGGCGGTTTATCGATACGATCCGTTCAATGGTTCCGTGGCGCGAGTGATCGGCGCAGATCAAATCGAAAAACCAAACGGACTCGGCGTGTCGCCCGATGGCAAAACGCTCTACGTCGCCGAGACCAACAACGGCTCCACCGGCGGCCCGAACGCCCCGGAACACCCGAAAATAGGACGCATGACGCTCAACACCTTCCCCATCCGCAAGGACGGCAGTCTCGGCACAAAAAAAGTGCTCGTAGATTTTGGAGATCAAACCGGAACCGACGGCATGACCCTCGACGCCATGGGCAATATTTACGCGGCAGTTCGATCCGCCGACCGTTTCGGTATCGTGGCCTACACTCCGCGAGGCGAGGAACTCGCGTTCATCCCGACCGAAACACTGCCAACCAACTGCTGCTTCGGCATCGGTGAGGACGCCAATACGTTGTACATCACAGCCGGCATCGGGCTGTACCGAATCAAGATGAACGTCGCCGGTTACCATCCCGCCACGGCCCCCTTGGCCAAGCGAAGTGACGGCGGCTGGGTATCGCTCTTCGATGGCAAAACTGCCAAGGGATGGACGCCTCGAGACGAGGTGGAATTCCTCAAGGCCGTCGACGGCGAGTTGCATCTGTTTTCCAAGAAAAATGTCTGGGTGGTTTCCGACGCAGAGGCGACCGATTTTGAAGCGCAGCTCGAGGTGAAGCTTCCCGAGCAATCCGAGGGTAAAGGCGATCATTTCAACTCCGGGCTTGGCTTCCGGTTGATCGGTGAAAAAGGAAAACCAAAAGGCTACCAGTGCGAGATTGAACGGGCGGCCGCCGGAAAAAACGGCGGGGTTTACGGCATCGGCTTCGGCGGTTGGCTTTTCCCGAAAGGCCCGGAGCAGACCGCAAAAATCAAAACCACCACCCAAGGCCTGTTCAACGACGGCAACTGGAACAAGGTTCACATCCGCGTGGTGGGCGATCACGCACAAACGTGGGTCAACGGCCGAAAGATTGCCGACGTCAAAGGCATCAAGCCGCACCGGGGCCGATTCGGAATCCAGCACCACGGCTCCGGTGGTGCCGTCAAATTCCGCAGCCTGCGCTTCCGCCCCGTCGACAGCCGATAATAAGCGCAAAGAGCTTCCCAGCGCTTGGCCAAGCGGGTAGGTTTTCGGCCTCCGTTTGCATGAAAACTTCTGCACTAATTCTCTCGCTGGCCGTTGGCTTGGCTTCGACTCAAGCCGCCAATGGATTATGGACTCATCCCGAAGACTCAGCTCTCCCGATCGATTTTAAGATTCAGGGCGAGTATGTCGGCAAAAGTTCGAGTGGCAAAAAACTCGGCGCTCAGGTCATCGCGCTGGACAAGGGCCAGTTTCAGGCTCTGCTTTTGCCCGGCGGGCTGCCGGGTGCCGGGTGGGACGGCAAAAATAAATCGCTCCTCTCTGGCTCGTTGGACGGCAAGGTCGCCATGTTTTCCGAAGCCAAGGGCAGCCGAAAATATCTGGCCAAAGGCGCGAACGAATTCAGCGCCACACGACAATTCCCGCCGGCGGGTCATCACGCAGCGGAGTTGATCGCCACCGGCAAGGTGATCGAGGGCAAATACGCCGGAGGCGATTCCTTCCGACTCGAACGCATCGTTCGCAAAGCCAAGTCGCTCGGCAAAAAGGCTCCCAAGAATGCGATCGTTTTATTTGATGGCAGCGGTAAGGACGAATGGACCGGCGGCCGTGTGGACGCCAAAACCAAGCTGCTGAACACCGACGGCAAGGACATCAAAACCAATCGCAAGTTCAGCAATTACCGGATGCACGTCGAGTTCATGCTGCCGTACAAACCAGCCGGTCGCGGACAGGGTCGCGGCAACAGCGGCTTCTATCAGGTCGACCACTACGAAGTTCAGATTCTTGACTCGTTCGGGCTTGAAGGCCTGAACAACGAGTGCGGCGGTGTCTACAGCAAAAAGGGCAGCGACGTGAACGCCTGTCTCCCCCCTTTGCAGTGGCAGACTTACGACGTCAACTTCACCAACGCCGTGATGAAGGACGGCAAAAAAGTGAACAACGCCCGCATGACGATTCGCCTCAACGGGATCGTGATCCACGACAACATCGAGATCAACGGCAAGACCGGCGGCAGTCGCAAGGATCCGGAGGGCACACCCGGCCCGATCAAACTGCAGGGCCACAACAACCCGCTGCAGTTTCGCAACGTCTGGATCGTCGAAAAATAACAACACCGCCCTACCCGGTTGATGCACGCATTTGCCAAAGCCTTCCTTCCTGTTGCAGCCGCCCTGCTGGCGGCGACAGGCGACTTGGCGGCGGACGAGGGGATCGAGTTTTTCGAAAAGAAAATTCGGCCCGTGCTGGTTGATCATTGTTACAACTGCCACTCCGATGAGGCGGAACAAAAGGGCAAACTCAAGGGCAAGCTGCGGCTCGATCTTCGCGAGGCCATCCGTGGCAGCGGTGAATCCGGCTTGGCTTCAGTCGTCCCCGGAAAACCGAACGAGAGCAACCTCTATCGCGCCATCACCTATCTCGACTCGGAGTTGGTGATGCCGCCCAAGAGCCGCTTGGCCAAGTCGGTCGTCGAGGATTTCAACCGATGGATCGAGATGGGCGCACCCGACCCGCGCGAAGGCCGCTTGGCCAAGGCCGAGGCCAAGCAGATCAACTTCGACGAGGCGCGGAAGTTTTGGGCGTTCCGCAAGCCACGCGAACCGGCGTTGCCCAAGGTGCAATCCGGCGCTTGGCCAAGGGAGGACCTCGACTTTTTCCTCCTCGCCCAACTCGAGGCCAACCAACTGCGCCCCGCCCCTGCGGCGGCCAAGCGCACCCTCATTCGCCGCGCGACGTATGACCTGACCGGTCTCCCGCCGACAATGGAGGAGATCGCCGATTTTCTGGCCGACGATTCCCCGGACGCCTTTCGCAAAATCGTCGACCGCCTGCTGGCCTCGCCGCATTACGGTGAAAAATGGGGACGCCACTGGCTCGACGTCGCACGCTACGCCGACAGCAATGGGCTTGACGAAAACCTGGCCTACGTCAACGCGTTCCACTACCGCAACTATGTCATTGAGGCGTTCAACGAAGACAAACCTTACGACTTGTTTGTGCGCGAGCAGATTGCCGGTGACCTGTTAAAACCGGTCGGCGACGAAACCGAATCGGCACGGCACGCACGCCACATTGCCACCGGATTCCTGAGTGTCGGCGCCAAGATGCTGGCCGAAGATGACGGCCGCAAGATGGAGATGGACATCATCGACGAGCAACTCGACACGCTGGGCCGCGCCTTCATGGGCATGACACTTGGCTGTGCCCGTTGCCACGACCACAAGTTTGACCCCATCCCGACCAAGGACTACTACGCGCTGGCCGGCATCCTCAAAAGCACCCACACGATGGACAATCACAAAGTGGTCGCGCAGTGGCACGAGATCGAATTAAGCACCGCCGAACTTCGCGCCAAGCAGGCCAAGGTCGATAAGGCCGCCGGCGAGCAAAAGAAGACGATCGACCAGTTCAAAGCCGGCACCACAGATCGTGTACTGCAACAGGCCCGAAAACACGCCGCCGACTACCTGATTCAGGCGCTCATCCAGTCCCGTAAGAGCGGTCAAATCGAGTACGCCATCGCTCAACTCGAAGACAAAACAAGGAGGGATCAAGCCGAGTTTATTTTGATTGAGGCAGAGACATTCAATCGCGGCAACGGACTCCGCTCCAACGAAAACTACGGGGAAGGGATCGGCATTTTGATCAGCAGCGGGCCGACCGAGGTGGAGTACGATGTGACCGTTACCAAAGCGGGCAACTACAACCTGTACATCCGGTATGCCGCGCAGATGGCCCGTCCGGGCAAGCTGAGAGTCAACGGAGATTTGATCAACGAAAAAGCCACCGGCAGCGTCACCGGCACGTGGTTCCCAGACTCACAAACTTGGCACCTCGAGGGCACCTTCCCGCTCAAAACCGGGAAGAACGTCATCAAATTTTCCTGGCCCACCCCGACGCCGCACATCGACAAGCTCCTGTTCATGCCGGCCGACAAACCGGCCCACGGTGAAGCCTTCAAAACAGGCCACCTCCACGCAGCGTTCAGTAAGCAGTGGGTAGAAGCAGTGAAACAGGCCACGAAGGACGCCAAGTCACCGCTCAACGAATGGCGCGTGTTTCTCGACAACCCCCTCAAGCCGATTGACAAGGCAGCGATCGAGGACATTCGCAGGCGATTTTCGGAGGCCGCAGATGGCAACCCGCTGCACCAGTTGCTTCACAACAAAGACGGCCCGTTCAAAACGCCGAAGGAGGTTCATAAACTTTTCGCGAAGGCGGATCAGGACAATCTGAAACGGCTCGAAAAACAACTCGGCGACATTGAAAAGCGGCGCCCAAAAACACCCAAGGCCATGGCCGTCCGCGAGGGCAAGGTGCAGGATTTAATGATTCATCTCCGGGGCGACTACATGACGCAGGGCGAGCTGGCCCCGCGCGGTTATCTCCGGGTGATCGCCAACAAAAATGCGGCGACCCCGCCCAAGGGCGGCAGTGGCCGGGCCGGGTTCGCCCAATGGTTGACCGGGGACAATCCCCTCACCGCGCGGGTGATGGCCAACCGGATTTGGCTGTGGCACTTCGGCCAGGGCATCGTTCGCACACCGGACAACTTCGGCACGCTTGGCCTGCGCCCGACGCACCCCGAACTGCTCGACTGGCTCGCGCTACGTTTTGTCGAGAGCGGCTGGTCGATCAAACAAATGCACCGCATCATCATGAACTCCGCCGCGTACCGGATGAGCACCCGGTTCAGCGAGGAAGCGTATGCAATGGATCCGGACAACAAACTTTGGTGGCGCTTCAACCGCCGCCGCCTTCAGGCCGAGGAAGTGCGCGACTCACTGCTCGTCGCCGGCGACTCCATCGAGTGGGGTGTCAAGGATCAGCTGATGAATTACAACCCGAGGCAGTACGTTTCGCAAAACGATCACCCGTACTTTTTCGGCTCGAGCCGGACCGTCTACCTGCCGGTCATCCGCAGCGGCACATTTGATGTGTTGCAGGCGTTCGACTTTGGCGACCCGGCCGTCATCCAGGGTCAGCGCAGCAGCACGGTCGGCGCGGCACAGGCATTATTCATGATGAACCACGACCTCGTGACCAAGGCCAGCGGGCGCTTGGCCAAGCGGGCGGATGGCAACCCCAACCTGATCGCCGCCTCGCATCAACTTTACGCAGACATCCTCCGACGCGAACCAAGCGAGCGGGAAGCCGCGCGCTCGGTGGCGTTCGTCCAGAATGCGCTTGGCCAAGCGGAGGCCGCCCCGGCCAAGGCGACCGAGCAAGCGTGGCAAAGCCTCGCCCGAGTGCTGTTTTCGTCCAACGAATTTATGTTCGTGGATTGATTTATGGGGCTGAAATAACGCGTGGCGGGATTTGACAACCCGAAGCCAGTCACCAACACTCACCGGCGAACAACACAAAACGCCACGGCAATTGAGTAATGCCATTCCTTGGATCAATGCACCCACTCACGAAAACTTTTGCTCTCCCGCTGCGACACGGCCACGGTGTCGATGCCGGGGATCATCCCGGCTGCGAGAGGCCGCCCATCAATTGTCAATTACCGGGACTGAACCCTTTAAGTCAAAAACACCCCCCCGTAATCTCCCTCGAAAAATGAACCTGTTCAAATTTGCAATTGCGACCTTGTGTTCCCTTGTCGGAATGACTTCGATTTCTGGTGCTGATGACCCATTGGCGTCGTTCATGGGAAAGGCGGCTTTTGAAAAACAACGTCTCTTCGATGACCAGCGATACCCGAACGTCGTTGTCACAACCAAGGGCACAGTCCTGACCATTTGGGGTAACGACGGCGTCTCCGTGCGGCGGAGCGAAGACGGAGGCAAGTCGTGGAACCGCCCGATCACGGTGGCCCAAGCGGGCTACAACGGCGGCGGCGTGACGGTCGACGATAATACCGGAGACATTTTGGTTTTCGTCGAAACCCGGCAACCGCCTGCACCGTTAACCGTTTACCGCAGTTGTGATGACGGAAGAACATGGCAACCTCAAACCACCACCATTGAGAAGGATGAAGCGGGCCACACCCCCTCCATGCACATGAACGAACACGGCATCACGCTGCGGCACGGCAAACACAAGGGACGCCTGCTTCGGCCAACCCGGTATTACGGCCCCAACGGAGGGGAAGCCGAGTGGTCGCAACAATACACCAACGCCATCTACAGCGACGATGGCGGGAAGTCGTGGAAAACCAGCAAGCCGTTTCCCGAAAACGGAACCGGCGAAGCAGCCTTGGTGGAATTGTCGGACGGGCGCATCTACTACAACTCACGAGTGCACTGGTCCAAACGCCCCCGCAACAAACGTCGACGAGAAGCGTGGAGCCACGATGGCGGTGTAACGTGGAAGGACTGGCGAATTATCGACGTGCTGCCGGATGGCGATCAAGGACGAACCTACGGATGCATGGCCGGTTTAACCCGGTTGCCACTGGCCGATCGTGACATCCTGATCTTCAGCAACCTCGACACCAACGCCTCCCATCGAGAACGCGTCTCCGTCTGGGCGAGTTTCGACGGGGGGAAAACGTGGCCGGTCAAACGACTGGTGGACGAGGGGCGAAGCGGCTACTCATCCTTGGCCGTGGGGCGCAGCAAAAGCCCTTCCGCCGGCTGGATTTATCTGTTCTACGAGCACGATCCATTCAAAGGAGCGCACATGGCTCGCTTCAACTTGACTTGGCTACTCGGCGGAAAAGCCACCGACGACGGAACCATTCCAAAGTTGAAAACAGAATAACGAACGCCCGGAATCGAAACAAAAAAGAATGATCAGCGAAAAACAATGGCTGTCCGACTGAACTCATAACAGAGTTAACGGTGTCAAAGACCGCTGTGGATGGGGGAAAGGGCCAGGGGAAAGGGCCAGGGAAAGGGTCAGTCCGATAATTGAAGAATCACAATGTGAAAAAGATGATCCTTAAACTGAAACCAGTCACCAACACTCACCGGCGAGCAATACAAAACGCCACGGCAATTGAGTAATGCCATTCCTTGGATCAATGCACCCACTCACGAAAGCTTTTGCTTGCCTGCTACTACACGGCCACGGTGTCGATGCCGGGGATCATCCCAGCTGCGAGAGGCCGCCCATCAATAGTCAATTGCAGGGACTGCCCCCTTCAGATTCTGCGTTCCGCGATTCAGAAGCCCTCGGGCCGTTGGCTTTTCCTTCAGCTGAAGGCTACGGCCGCTTTGCGCGTGGTGGGCGCGGGGGGAGCGTGTTGCATGTGACGACCCTGAACGACAGCGGCCCAGGCAGTCTGCGCGCGGCCGTGGAAGCGCAGGGGGCGCGCACGGTTGTATTCGATGTGGGCGGCTTGATCACGCTCGAGTCGCCCTTGGTCGTGCGAAATCCGTTTCTCACCATAGCCGGCCAGACGGCACCGGGCAAGGGCGTCTGCATTCGCAAGTTCAACTTCGGCCTCTACGCGACGCACGATGTCATCATCCGTTACCTGCGCGTGCGCCCGGGCAATCTCTCCGGCCAGACACTCGACGGCATGGGCATGGCTTACTCCGACCGCTGCATCATTGACCATTGCTCGATCAGTTGGACGCTCGACGAGGCGTTCAGCTCGCGCGGCGCGAAGCACATCACGCTGCAGCGTTGCTTGATTGCCGAGGCGCTCAACGCCGCTGGGCACCGGAAATATCCGCCCGGCACCGAGCACGGCTACGCCGCAAGCATCGGCGGCGACATCGGCAGTTTTCATCACAACCTGCTGGCTCATTGCGCCGGACGCAACTGGAGCCTTGCGGGTGGATTGGACAAGCAGAAGCGGCACACCGGTCGGCTCGATATCCGCAACAACGTCGTGTTCAACTGGAAGAACCGCGCGACCGATGGCGGCGCGGCCGAGGTGCAGTTCGTCAACAACTACTATCGCCCGGGGCCGGCCACGGTGTGGTTTTATGCCATCCGCCCAGAACTGGAATGGGTGCATCGTTACGGGCCGCAGCGATATTTTATCGAGGGCAACGTGCTCGAAGGCCGCGTGAGCGCCACCGAACCGCGCGGCGGCATGCGGCCCTGGCCCGACACGCCGCTGGCCGATTACATCGTCGCGCAGCCTTTCTTTCCATCGCACGTGCGCACGCAAACGGCCGAGGCCGCCTACAATGATGTACTCGCCGATGTCGGCTGCAACGTGCCGCAATGGGATGAGCATGACCGGCGCGTGATCACCGAGGTGCGCACCGGTGCCGTCCGTTTCAAAGGCAGCAAGACGGGCTTGCCCGGCCTGCCCGATTCGCAGGAGGACGTCGGCGGCTGGGAGGAATATCCCGCCACCCAACGGCCCGCGAGCTGGGACACCGACCGCGATGGGTTACCGGACGTTTGGGAACGCGATCACAGCTTGGATCCCTCCAATCCCGCCGACAGCCAACGCGATCCGGATCGCAACGGCTACACGCACCTTGAGGAGTACCTCGACCAGATCACACACCCATGAGTGCGCTGTCTGGCTCGCTCACTTGCCGTAAAGCGGTCAATCCCGAATGATGCTTAGACAAGGACTCCTTTCGGGAAAGGGTCAGCGTGAAAGGGTCAGTCTGGAATGGCACTTAGATAAGGCAGGGGATCGACGATTTATCAGGTGTTCTTCACAGGTTTTTCATCGAAAGGAGTCCTTATCTAAGTGCCATTCGGGTCAGTCCCCTTCATGCATAAAAACATGGTATGACACGGGAGAATTCGACAACCGGAACGGACATTGACGCGACCGGACAGGGCCATCCCACGACCGGACAGGGCCATCCCGCGACCGGACAGGGCCATCCTGCGACGGGTCAGGGCCATCCTGCGACGGGTCAGGGCGTTCCCGGTACCGGGTAGGGCCATCCCACGACCGGGAGAGGCGTTGACGCTACTGGGAGGTTCTTCGACGTTTTCAGTGGAATTGAAGGGTGTCAAAACTCTTTTAAAATGTCCTCTTTAAAACTCAAGTTAAAATGTCCTCATG
>JACKQG010002162.1_pt1 | contig 26063 bp, 20 predicted proteins | sample 8237621 | NCBI WGS metagenome assembly JACKQG01 (sample SAMN15677084, study PRJNA649215) | marine metagenome | biome: marine; feature: Black Sea; material: saline water; isolation source: suspended particulate matter (SPM) from the Black Sea western gyre | collected 2013-06-09/2013-06-10 | depth... | reverse complement strand
AACAAAGGGGACGCCGCCTCCTCATTCCTCATACACCAGAAATGAGCATAACTCGGGGCTGGCCTATACCTATCATTCTCATATTACTGGTTGTCCTCGCTATGTCATTTTTGCAGGTTGGGCTTTAGGGCCGCCGGTTTGGTTTATTTTGGAATACGGCCTGCTGTTTGATGCAGAAAATGAAGACTTCAGCACATTCAGGCATTATCAAGGCCTGTGCAGAAACCTTTGGCTGGGGTTCATGGCCTATTTAGCGGCATTTTATCTTGGCCAGTGGAATTGAATTATTCCGAGACGATACTTCCAAAATTTGTTTATACTGCCCCGCTTCACAAACCCGAAAAATGAAATGAGAATCTAATATAATTGCCTGACGAAAACTCTGGAACTGTTTATGCGAATTTTAAGTTGGAATGTCAATGGTGTGCGTGCCGTTGTTAAAAAGGGATTGTTTGACTGGTTGGAATCTGAATCGCCGGATGTGGTGTGTCTTCAGGAAATCAAGGCGAGGACGGAGGACCTGGATGAATCCATACTAAACACTGAAGGTTACCATACAGCTTGGAACCCGGCTGAGCGCAAGGGGTACAGCGGTGTCGCCATTTTCACGAAAAAGAAACCGAAAGCGGTTCATAGAGGAATAGGCATTGAGCGGTTCGATGTGGAAGGACGCGTCATCAGGATTGAGTTCAAAGATTTTGATCTTTTGAATGTCTATTTTCCCAATGGCACCAGTGGTTCAGAAAGACTGCAATATAAAATGGAGTTTTATGATGCGTTTTTGGATCATTGCGAGCAATTGCGGGCAGAAGGCAGAGAGTTGGTTATCACCGGAGATGTGAACACAGCCCACAAGGCCATTGATTTGAGAAACCCCAAAGCCAATGAAAAAAACTCTGGCTTTTTGCCGGAAGAAAGGGCTTGGGTTGATAAATTTGTTTCGCATGGATATGTGGATAGCTTCCGGGAATTTCATCCTGAACCGGATCAGTACACATGGTGGAGTTACCGGTTTAATGTGCGTGCCAAAAATGTTGGTTGGCGCATTGATTATTTTTTCGTCACGGAAAAACTCATGGCAAAGGTTAAGGATTCATTCATTCAACCAGATGTCATGGGTTCGGATCATTGCCCTATAGGCCTCGATATTAAGGCCAAATAATCAGGTTATGCTCTGGACCGTTTCCAGATTGCAGGCATCTAATAATCTGCCATCATGAAAAATGGATATACTCAGTTAAGTGTCATAATAAAAAAATATTTTGAATTGGAGTGGGGACTTTATGGGATTTGAACTCAACAAAAGCTACAGCGGATTCAGATTGATCCAAAAGAAGGAAATTAATGAGTTGAAATCTCTTGGCCTTTTTTTTGAACATGAGGTCACCAAAGCTGAATTGATGGTTCTGGAAAACGATGATGATAATAAGGTGTTCAGCGCAACGTTCAGGACCCCTCCTGAAGACGATACCGGGATAGCTCATATCCTGGAACATAGCGTTTTATGCGGCTCTAAAAATTTCCCGGTCAAGGAACCTTTTGTCGAACTTATGAAAGGAAGTTTGCAGACCTTTCTCAATGCGATGACTTTTCCTGATAAGACCATGTACCCCGTTGCCAGCAGAAACCAAAAAGATTTTTTCAACCTCATGCATGTCTATCTGGATGCGGTTTTTTATCCTAATATTACCGAAGAAACCTTCAAGCAGGAAGGCTGGCACTATGAGTTGAACAACCCGAAGGATAAAGTTGTATATAAAGGCGTGGTGCTCAATGAAATGAAGGGCGAGTTTTCCAGCCCGGAAAGTTGCATCGACCGCCAGTTGGCCCATTCGCTATTTCCCTCGACGGCATACGGGTTTGAGTCGGGAGGCGATCCGAAAAATATTCCTGACCTGACATATCAGGGCTTCACGGAGTTTCATCGAAAGCATTATCATCCTTCCAACAGCAGATTGTTTTTGTACGGAGATGGGGACACCCAAAGCTATCTTGATTTTTTGCAGGAAAAATATTTGCAGGATTTTGCGCATATGGAAGTCAACACTTCCATAGCTCATCAGAGGTCTTTCAGGAAGCCAAAAAGAAAGCCTATGTCCTACCCGGTTTCGAGCGATGAGTCGCTGGAGAAAAAAACCTATGTCCTCGTTGGTTACAAGCTGGATAAGGCTGTTAATCATGAACATTGCCTCGGGTTCAGCATTCTGAGCCATCTTCTGCTTGGGTCTTCCGCATCTCCTTTGAGAAAGGCTCTCATCACCTCTGAATTAGGCAGTGAAGTCATTGGTGGAGGGTTCGATGATAATCGCGCCGATACAATGTTTGCTGTGGGACTGAAAGGAACAGAGCTTGAGCACGAAAACAAAATTCTTGCGCTCATAGATTCTACCCTACGCGAGCTGGCGGATAAGGGCATAGAGGAAGACATGATCCTCTCGGCGGTCAACTCGATAGACTTCAGGCTTCGGGAGGCTAATTTTGGTGGGTTCCCCAAAGGCATTGTTTATAACATTCAGGCGTTGGGTTCCTGGCTCTATGATAAAGATCCTTTTACCCATCTTAGTTTTGAGAAGGTAATGCGGAAAATTAAAAAACAGATGCACGAAGGATATTTTGAGAATTTGATTCGCCGCTACCTGATTGAAAATAACCATCGCAGTATTCTAGTGGCCACACCCAAGCAGGGACTGGGCAAGAAATGGGAAGCTCAGGAAAGAAAAATTTTAAAAACTTTTAAAGAAGGGCTTGGCGCCGATCAGATTGATGATCTGATTTCTGAAACCCAAAAGCTGCAGGAGCTACAATTGGCTCCAGACTCCCCGGAGGCGCTTGCCGCGCTTCCCTCGCTGGAGATTGATGATGTTCCTAAAGAAATTGAAAAGTATCCCTTGGAAATAAAAAATCAGGGCGACTCAAAAATACTATTCCACGACCTGTTCACCAATGATATCGCTTACACTCAAATTGGATTCAACACGCACTCGGTACCGGATGAAATGATTCCCTATATTCCGTTACTGGGAACTCTGATGCTGGGGATGGGAACTCGCAAGCACAACTATACAGAAGTTTCCAAGTTAGTGGGCATGCATACTGGGGGAATCCGCACTTCTCATTTTTCTTCGGCGACTGTTGAGGACCGTCAGCAGGTTCTCTCCTACATTTTTTTCAATGGCAAAGCGTTGATGGAAAAAGTGGATAACTTATTTGATCTTTTTGATGAGTTGTTTGGCGAGTACAGTTTTGATGATACTAAGCGGCTGATTGAGATAATTCGCAGCTCTAAAGCTGACATGGAAGATTCGATCGTTCCTCATGGTAATCACTATGTTCTGGCGAGGCTGCAGTCCTATCAGTCACGGCTCGGGAAGTTTGATGAACTTACAGATGGCATCACGTATTACCGGTTTTTGGAGCAATTGCTGGAGCGTGTTGAGAAAAACCCGGCGGAGGTTGCTGACCAGTTTAGACAGGTTGCGGAACGAGTATTCACACGCAAGAACGCTCTGTTTAATATAACCTCCGGGAAAAAGGATTATCAGATTATAGAAAAAAGAATCGCCGGAACAGTGGGAATTCTTTCGGATAAAGAATGGCCGAAGGAGGAGTGGGACCTGAAAACAGCACCTCTGAACGAAGGCTTTTTGACTGCCAGTAATGTTCAGCATGTTGGTAAGGGAGCCAACCTGTATGATTTGGGGTTCAAATACTCCGGCCAGTTTGAAATTCTCAAAGCTCTTCTTAGAACCGGGTTTTTATGGGACAAAGTTCGTGTGCACGGAGGTGCCTATGGCAGTAGTAATTCGTTCGACTTCTTCACGGGTGATTACAGTCTGGTTTCCTACCGAGACCCCAACCTGGCCGAAACGCTGGGTGTCTACGATGAGATTGCAGGTTTCTTGAGTAATCTGGACTTGTCCTCGGAAGAGCTGACCAAAATCATCATTGGTTGTGTTGGGAAAATGGACCCCCCTTTAACCGCGGATCGCAAAGGTTCGGCTTCCATGATCGACCATCTCACAGGTCGCACCCACGAATTGAGACAGAAATTTCGTGAGGAGTTGTTGTCCACTCGACTGGAGGATTTAAAGGGCTACGCTCCCTTGTTTGAAAAAATCCGGGATGGGGGTAATGTCTGCGCCCTGGGTAATGAAGATAAACTCAAAAAATCCAAGTCGGTATTCGGCGAATTGGTCAAAGTATTTAACTGACTGGTGAGCCGTCAGCGGCTATTGGCAAGAACTGTTTCGGCTTGATAAGGTTTTTAGTGTATGTCATGCTGAGCTTGTCGAAGCATGCACCCTTTTTAAAGGTTTATCACCCTTCGACAAGAGGTCAGGGCGACAATTTTTTCTACTCGTTAATTGCGTATGAACACAGATAACAACACTGATATTGATATAACTGATGAGGAGACCAAAGAGGTCTATGCAAGGTATGGTTTGACTGCTTATACCGCCCAATTATTTGAAATAGAACTGGGGCAATTTTTAATCCATGTTCTACAAATGCAAAATTTAGTTAGGACTGTTGAGGAACTAGACTCAATCGTAAACAATATTTCTCAAAAAACATTAGGCTTTATTTTAAATGAGTTAAAAAAGAAAACTAAACTGGAACCTAGGCTAGAGGAAAAACTAAAGATTGCAGTAGATAAAAGAAATTATCTCACCCACCATTATTTTTATAAAAATTCCTTTAAGTTTTTCAGTAAAAAAGGTCAGGCAGAAATGATCGCTGAATTAAACGCTTTGAGGGAGCTTTTTGAAGAAGCTGAGAATATTTCCCTTTCGCTGTCAAAAATAACTCGTAAACTAATAGGGTATGATGAAAATAAGATCGAAGTTTTAGCTGAAGAGACAATGAAGGCGCAAATTAAAAGCTATGCAGATACTGGTAGTATCAGGTCTGATTTTTAATACCCCCCTCCTAAACCATTATTGGTTGCGTTAGCGACACGGTTACTTTACGGCTGGCCGGTGTTAGTTGGCCCCATGCCTAGTGGGGCTTAAGTTTTGGTGTTTCCTGTCGATAAAAAAATATAGAAGCGTTTTCTGTTGACAGGTGATATATGAAGCTCAAGCGCAAAGAAATTCTGGACCTTTTAAGGTCATTTGGGGTGAGTGAGGTTTCCGACTTGAAGAACGGCTGCCGTGAATACGAGACGTATTTTAAAAAACGTCAGAAGCGGGAAGGTCAGCGGTTTACGCGGCATTCTATGCGTTCATAACGATCTGGCAAACTCCATTGCTTTTTCCATTTCGGGTAGTCGTGCCAGTTCTGGAACCACTTCCAGATAGCGGATTACCCCTTCACGGTCGAGTACCATGATGGCCCGGGTCAGCAGACGGCTTTCCTCAATCAAAAGTCCAGTCGATTGACCAAACTCAGCATCCCGATAATCCGACAAAAACAGTATATTGTGGATCTTCGCATTTTTCGCGAAGCGTTTTTGCGCGAAAGGCAGATCCCGGCTGATCGTTACCAGATTGGCGGTTTGATCCAGCCCCTTGTTATCTTCGCTGAGTATATGTGTTTGTTTGTCGCAGGTGGGAGTATCCAGGGAGGGAACGACACTCAGTATTGTCACCTTACCTTTAAATGATTGCAGGTCAACCCTATTCAACCTCAGATCAGGGAGGCTGATAGCCGGGAGTGTTTGTCCCACCTGTGTTGTTTTTCCTATCAGTGTCAACGGTTTTCCCCTCAAAGTGACGGCTTGTTGCCCCCAACTCGATCCCGAAAATATCAGAACAACAATTATGCTTGCCAAAGTTTTCTGAAGCATGAGCCTGTCTCTCCATTCAAAGTTTGTCTATTGATATCTTAGCATTTTAGACAGATGGCTTTTTGTCTGCAATAGTTATTAAAACTCAACAACCGTAACACCATCGCCGCCTTCGTGGCGCGAGCCGGGCGTGAACTGTTTGCAGAGTCCGGCTTTTTCCAGATAGCTGCGAACCAGAGTTTTTATCGTTCCCATGCCGTGACCGTGAATGATGAGTACCCTTTGTGCTTTTCGCACAATGGCCTGGCTGAGAAAAGCCTCCATAACGGCCTCTGCATCTTCCGAGTTCATCCCTCTCAAATCACAGGATGATGCTGAACCACCCGTTCCAGACTCGGTTTGAACATTCATCGAAAATTTCTTTTCGGGTTTTTTGCCTTTTTGTCGTGGGTTGCCGCGTAGGGCCTTGGCATCAACAACGGTGGTGATGTTGCCCATTTGCACTCGCAATTTTTTCTTGCCCTCAGGTGTTTCCAACAGGGTGCCAAGGGCTCCCAGATTCAAAATTAAGACCGGGTCTCCAGATTTCAGGTCTCCTGCTGGTAGGGACCACTCATCAATATCCTCTACATTCGGAGACAAGGGTATCTGGCTCATGGACTGTATTTGTTTTTCCACCTTACGGATTTTGGGAAGGTCTTTTTCGCCTTTGATGTCCTGTATCATTTTCTGGATTTCGGCTTTTCCAGCACGGACTTCCAACTGTAATTTTTTGATTTTATTTTTTTTGAAGTCTTTTTCTTCATCTCGCAGTCTATGAGTCAGGATTTTCTGTTCTCTTGCCAGAAATTCAGTTTCTTCTTTTCGCTGTTTTATTATTTCTCGATCCCGACTGAGTTCCAGTCTTTGGCGAGTCAAGTCTTCCAGCAGGTCCTCGGCACGGTTCTCCTTGGCCTGATGCAAACTACGGGCCTGATCAATGATGCTTTTTTTCAGGCCCAGCCGTTCAGCGGTATCTAGGGCGGCACTTTGTCCGGGCGCTCCAAAAATCAAACGATAGGTGGGACTCAACGTATCAAGATTGAATTCGGTACAGGCATTGAGGAAACCTTCTTGAGTCTGCGCCAGAATTTTTAAAGTAAAATAGTGGGTGGAAACCAAAGTCATTACATTTTTATTTTTAAGATCAAAAAGAATGGCTTCCGCTAGTGCTGCGCCTTCTCCAGGGTCGGTGGCAATTCCCAATTCATCCAGCAGCACCAGAGAACCCGCGTCAACATGATTCAGGATATGAACGATTTTTTTTAAGTGTCCGGAAAAGGTAGATAGCTTCAATTGAATATTCTGGTCATCGCCGATATCAGAATAGACCTTCGGGAAAAATGGAATCTTCGAATTATCCTTGACCGGGAGATACAGTCCTGACCTGACCATCAGGGCGAGCAGGCCCAGAGTTTTGAGTGTTACCGTTTTGCCGCCGGTATTGGGGCCGGAAATGATCACCACCCGGACTGAGCCGTCCCACTCGATAGTATTGGGGATCACCGTTTCACCATCCAGAACCAGTTCTGGATTGCGGGCTTCCTTAAGTTCCATGATCGAGTCGCGATTCATGGGACAGTTTACCGCCGACATGGTTTTGGCCAGTCGGGCTTTGGCATAAATGAGATCGAGAGATACGAGTGTCTCTAAATTTATTTCCAACGGTATTTTAAATTGACTGGTTTGAAGAGCCAGTGATTGCAGAATTTTAATTTTTTCCTGAACGACTTGAAGCCGGGCTATTTTCAATTGGTTGTTCAGGGGCACTATGGAAGCGGGCTCTATAAACAGGGTCTGTCCTGTTCCAGAACTGTCATGCACAATACCGTTCACGCGGGACTTGAACTCCGCCCTAACGGGGACGACCATGCGTCCATCACGTTCGGTGATGTAGGAATCCTGAAGAGCCTCGCGGACGCTATCTGAGCTGAGCAGACGTTGCAGGCGTTCTTCCAGTTTGCTTTTCGCGGTCTCGGCATTGCGGAGGGCCTGACGCAGTTCCGGTGTGGCGTTTTCCCGGATGTTCCCTTCATCATCTATGCAACGGACCAGATCATCGAGAAATTCTTTCAGGGGATCGAGCTTTTGCAGCCATGCCAGTAAGCGGGGGTAAATGGTTATCTTGTCGTTTTCACGGCAAAGGGTTCGGCACAAACGCAAAAGTTTGATGAGCGACAGGCATTGACCCGGTTCGATCATTTTTTGCTCTTCGACATCACGGAAAACAGGCCCGAGATCTTCAAAATGATCCATAGGGAATGAATCCACAGAATCCAGCAAGGCCACCATCTCGGTGGTTTCTTCGAGCAGGGTTTGTGCCGAATCAAAATCATTTTCGGGTTTTAACTGTTGGCACTGATCCTGAGTGATGGGTGAACAGGCATGGTTGGCCAAGGCCGAAACCACTCTACTCCAGCCCAAAAGCTGCTTGGATTTTTCAATCAGGTCAGCCGAGTCAGATGTGTTGCTCATAACCCGCTCGCGTGGGAGGGTGTGATATTTTTCTTGATATCCCCGTAACCCGTCTCACTCAGCCGCGACAACCTTTTGTTAGCAGAACCAGCCATTGCCCGTTGCCTCTCCGGCGAGGAGTGAACCAAAGTGGATTCAAGGAGAATGCTCACCCTGGCATCATAAAGGCGGTTGGGGTCGCGGAAATTTTTATATCCATACAAGAGAACCGCAAGATCTTTTACTACATTTTTTTTATAGCTGATCTTTTTTTCTCCCGGAATCATTGTGCCGCCATGAACCTGGATTTTTTGCGTGGTGATGGTGACGGGTTTATCGAAGTCAACGGTTTCGTTATTGAAATACAAATCGTATTTAATAATGTGTTGGCCCATCACCTCAAACTGGTTTGGTCCTTTGCGGGTGGCGAACAGGGTGGCGATTTTACCATCGCGTTTAACCGGGTTCGGGCTTTCGGGGCCGGGCAGTTCCAGTAAAGCGAGATTTTGTCCTTCAATCAGCTGAGCCCAGTGGATAGCACCCAGGTGGTTGCCTTCCCGTGTCATGCGCACGACATCAGGGTTCAACGTACGTTTCTGTTTGCCAATCCATTCGACCATTGCGGGCACTTCCGATTCAGGAAGGAAATGGCCGCCGTGAGCCAGCCCTTTTTCTCCGTGCTCCCGATAACGAACGGGATATTTCATGTCAGAGAGAATTTTGTGAATTCGTCGACTGAGCTGGATCGGGAAGATAGGATCATGAGCACCTTGAATCATATAAATTGGCGTGTTGCTTAGATTCACCAGAAAATGCATGTATCTCGGCGTGATGCTACCGGCTATCGGTATCAGCCCGGCAAACCGGTCGGGATAAAACATGCCGATCATGTAAGCACCGATGGCGCCATTGGACAAGCCTGCAAGAAAAACCCGGTCGGAATCAATGTTGTATTTTTCACGAGTCTGGTCAATGAGGCTGAGAACCATCTCCTCGGCTGGCCTGGCCCACCAGGCCCCCATCGGATATGAGGGGCACAACACCGCAACTTTTTTATCTAAACGCTCGACCCATGCTGGAAGGGTGTTGGCACCGCTACCGCCCATCCCATGCAAGACAACAACGAGCGGAATCTTTTCCTCTGGCCCGGATGATTCTGGAATGAACAAGGCATAAGGGTAGTTTTTCCCATTATGGGTGATCTGTAAATTTTTATGCAGTCCGGCTGGGCTGGGTGTTTTCTTTGCCTGTGTGCGCAGGATCGCTTTAACAGTTTCGTGTTGGACTTGCTGCAAACGTTTCAGCACCTGGTTTTCCATCTCGGGGTCCTGGGTGGCAAGAAACAAATCCACTTCCGACTTGATGTCCAGTGTTTCCCGCACCGTGCCCGACTCCTGCACCGCAGAGCAGGACACGGCAAACAGGGCAATCAAAAGAATTTTCAGGATATTCATGGCTTACACAGTATCGAATTTTAAAATCTTTGTAAAGGTTTTAGGGTTGGCCTAAATGACTAATTTTATTGGAATTTTATGCCTTCATGCGGTAAGATTTATCTCTGTTTAGCCACGTTTAAGAATTCTTAACTCTTCTTATGGCCTGCCTGATGAATTCATTAAAAGTACCTGTTCAAACTCTGGTTAAAAATCTTAATCTGGGAACATTCTCTCTGGGGAAATGCCGAATGGATGCAAGTGACCCTGCCGCGCTGACTCGGATGTTTACATTAAAGAAAAATGGTATGGATTATGTGGGGCAGGTTCGGGTGCGTCCCGGAAGCCCGGCCGTTCGCATCGAAGTCTTCAACGAAAGTTATTTTGAAGAGTTCGATCAACTCGAAGCGGTGGTACTCGACAACCTGACGGGGAAAGTTCTGGGTCGGTTGTTGAAGGACAAGGATTTGCCGGAAGAGGCAAAAACCCTGATTCTCGAACATATTGAAGATCAGGAACCGGTGAGCGAGGAAGAAGAGGTTGCTCCAACAATCGATGACGAACGGAATCTGGATAAAATTTTTGAGCGCTTTAATGAGGAATATTTCAGTAACCGGATTCAGGCGAGGATCATGTGGGGGCGTGATGTCAAGTCACGCAACAAAAGCGGTTTTCGTTATGGTTCCTACGATGAAGGGAAAAAACTCATCCGCATTCATCCGCGGTTGAAGCAGGACTTCGTGCCTCTGTGCGTTCTGGAACTCACCGTGTACCACGAAATGTGTCATCAGTTTGCCCCGTCCTACAAGAAGAACGGAACCTGGCAGAGCCACCATCCTGAATTTAAGAAGAAAGAGCGGGAGTACAAGGATTTCAAGGATGCCCGGAACTGGGAAAAACACAATTGGCACCGTTTGCTTCTTCCCTCCGAGGAAAATAGCGAACTGGTAACAGCCTGACCCTCATTACAAATGCCGTTGATTCGGCCTAAACTGGTGTTACGCCATGAAAATGATCAAATGCTACATTCAATATGAAAAACTGGAAGCTCTCAGAGAAAAACTTTTTGAATTAGGGGTGCCCGGAATTTCTGTGGTCGATGCCAAAGGCATTGGCAAACCGATGAGTCATTTAAAATCCGATCCCGAATTGAGAGTTCCACAGTTTCACCCTTGTGTAGAAATTTCGGTGGTTCTGGAATGCGAAGCGGTGGATGAAGTGGTGGACATGATCGCAAAGACACTGCACACTGGTAGCTTGAGCGACGGAAAGATTTTTGTTCTGCCGGTTGAAGAGGCTATCAGGGTCCGTACCGGGGAGCGGGGCAAGCAGGCCCTTTACTGACCGGCGAGCCCGCCGCCAGCGTGACGCTGGACCCGATCCTGAAATTTTTTTCCGCTTGAGGCAAGCTTCTGTTGATCACTGAAAATCTCGCTGGAGTCCGGGAACGGATCTCCCAAGCCACTCAAAAGTCGGGAAGAGAACCAGATAGTGTCCGCCTGATTACGGTTTCCAAACAAGTGAGTGTTGACCGGATAGAAGAAGCCCGGGCGGCCGGGGCCGTGATATTCGGCGAAAATAAGATTCAGGAAGCGATTCCCAAGATAGAGCAGATGGGAGCGGAAGGAATTTCCTGGCATTTCATCGGTCACTTGCAAAAGAACAAGGTCAAGTTTCTTGATAAATGTTTCGACCTGATTCATTCGGTGGACAGTTATGAACTGGCGGAGAAGATCGCCAGGCATTGCCAGTCCGAAAACCGAGTACAGAGAGTTTTGTTGCAAATCAATGTCTCGGGCGAAGCCGCAAAGTTTGGTATGGAACCGGGCGAACTGGAAGAACGCATACTTGATTTTTCCCGGTTGCAGGGAATTCAGGTTGAGGGGCTGATGACCATTCCGCCATTCGACTCCGATCCAGAAAATTCTCGCAGACATTTCTCACGATTGCGGGAGCTTCGTGACCAAGGCGTAAAACAAAGTGGACTTCTCCTTCACGACCTTTCTATGGGCATGAGCCACGATTTTGAGGTTGCGATAGAAGAGGGGGCCACGCTGGTTCGTGTCGGGACAGCAATATTTGGTCCCCGCCAAGCCACGCCCGGTGGGAATTAGCCGGGGCTCTATTGAGCCGTCAGGGAGTTATGCTGGCCAGATGAAGCCATTGCTCGCTGAGGGTTGTTAAATCCCATGCAGGACAGGGGAAATATTCGAGGAGATAAGTTGTGCTGAAAAATAAAAAACTGGGGTTCATCGGTGGTGGCAATATGGCGGAAGCCCTGATTAAGGGGCTGGTTTCCGCTTCGTTTATTGATGCAAAAAGTATTTTTGTCGCCGAGCCATCAAAATCGAAACGCGATGTTTTGCATGCGAAGTACAAAGTCAAGGTCACCGGCGATAACCTTGAGTTGGCGAAGAAATGCGACATCCTCATTCTCGCGGTCAAGCCGCAGATTTTGAAAGCAGTCCTGCGGGACATTCGCACGTTGGTGGGCAGTGACACGCTGGTGATATCCGTTGCTGCAGGGGTTCCCATCTCCATCATGGATGGAGTCTTACGTGGCGATAGCAAGAAAAAGTTCAGTGTGGTGCGCACCATGCCCAATACTCCGGCACTGGTTCAGGAGGGGGTGACAGCCATCGCTTCCGGCAAACATGTCAGCAAAACCGATGTGAAAATCGCTCACCGTATTTTTGAAGCAGTGGGCCGCACCGTTGATGTCGAAGAAGGCCACCTCGACGCAGTGACAGGGTTAAGCGGCAGTGGTCCGGCTTACATTTTCATGCTGATCGAGGCACTCTCCGATGCGGGAGTCAAAATGGGTCTGTCGCGTGAAGTGGCTAATATTTTGACCATCCAAACGGTATTGGGTTCCGCCAAACTGGCGCGGGAAAGTGGCAAACATCCCGGCGAACTTAAAGACATGGTCACCTCACCGGCTGGCACCACCATCGCCGGCCTGCACGCTCTGGAAGAAGGGGGTCTCCGCACAACCATGATGAATGCCGTGGAAGATGCCACCCTGCGTTCCCGCGAGTTGGGCTACATTGCACTCACCGAGAGCGACAACGAGCAATAAGCGTGGAGCTGCAAGGGATGTCTGGTCGTCATTGCGAACGTGACGTTGCGCCGGGTATGACTTGGATACTACATTCCAAAAACCTGGATCTACCCCTGCGGGGCACGAAAGATTCGGAGAATTATTACGGCCACGCTCGGTTCCCTCACTCGCGGTGACATCCGTTCGTCATTGCGAACGTAGTGAAGCAATCCAGGTGTTGACGTTGTGCCGGACACAACCTAGGTCTGTAACCTGAATCCAAATGAAACAACCCGTTGTCTATATAATGACCAACAAACCGAATGGAACCCTTTATACAGGCGTGACCAGCGACCTGATAAAACGTGTTTTTGAGCATAAGAATGGGGCTGTGCTCGGTTTTACCAAAACTTATAGTTGCAAGCGGCTAGTCTATTATGAAATGCATGCAAGCATGGACAATGCCATTTCTCGTGAAAAACAGATTAAGTCGGGTTCGAGAGATAATAAAATTGCGTTAATCAAAAAGATGAATCCTAAATGGAATGACCTCTATGAAAATATCCTCTGAGCGTCATTGCGAGGAGCCGGAGGTGACGAAGCAATCCAGAACACCTGGATCGCCACGCCGCTTTGCGGCTCGCGATGACGTAGAGGAGTTTTCTGCATAGGAGAATCAACAGCATGGCTGAAGGAAACGCATTAATAAATTTAGGCGAACTTTCAAAACCAGCAACGGTTTTGATCGAGAAGGTATCGGATGCCATAGGCGGCATATGCAAGCCTTGGCAAATTAAGCGCGTAGCCAAAGCAGAGGCCGAAGTAGATAAGGTTCGCGCATTAACGGGAGTTGAGGTTTCTGAAATTGAGCAACGTGCCATGCTTAGGCTCATGGCAGAAGAAACTAAAAAGCAGGAAAACATAGAAAATATAACCGCAAAAGCGGTGAAAGAACTTAAAGCAGATGCAAAACCAGAAAACCTTGAACCGGACTGGATTGCGAATTTCTTTGATAAATGCCGACTCGTCTCCGATGAAGAAATGCAGAGTTTATGGTCAAGGCTTTTGGCTGAGGAAGCAAATAAACCGGGAGCTTTTTCCAAACGCACCATCGAACTGGTAGCGAGCTTGGATAAAAAAGATGCACATCTTTTTACTAAGCTAATGGGTTTTGCGTGGAATATAGAGGATGAGATTCATCCTCTAATTTATGATCACAATAATGAAGTATACAAGAAACAGGGGATTAATTTTGAGACCTTGGCTCACCTTGAAGACATTGGATTGATTAAATTTGATTACAATAAGGGGTTTGCGTGGTCGGGCCTTTCCAAAACAATTGTAAGTCATTATTTTGATGCAAAAACTATGACTGAATTGAAAAACCAAAAAAACAATACAATTCAAACAGGTTGTGCATCGCTCACCCAAACTGGTAGGGAATTAGCAACTATATGCGGTGCATCGAAGGTTCCGGGTTTCCTGGAGTATGTTTTAAAAGGGTGGGAGGGAAAGGGTTACAAAGTTTCGCGTCAATAACTCATTTTGCATTTGCTCGTCATTGCGAACGAAGTGAAGCAATCCAGGTGTTGGGGTTGACGTTGCGCCGGGCATAGCTTGGGTTATACATTTCAAAACCTGGATTGCCGCGCTCCTTTTAGTCGCTCGCAATGACGTTATATTGGTCGCACCGTTTTACAGTGCGCGATGACGTATTGGAGGGTTGGAGACTGTAAACTATAGTAAAGGGGGCAACAGTATTTAGTCGGCATTGCGAGTATTGACCCATTGGCCGCGGCGCCTTCGCCGCTTACTTACATTTAAATTTTTTGTATTCGCCCCAGATGGCGATGGCAAATCCGAGGATGAGAATCCAGGTGGGGTGCAGGACATGTTCCGGTTTGTTGAAGTAGAGGACCAGCATCAGTGCCACTCCCGCCATGCAGACAGCCAGACCGAGGAAAACAGCGTTCAAGCCTTTTTCAAACCCGTCCGGGTCTTTAAGTGTTTTTCTTATTTCAGGCCGTAGTTCGTATTTAAACATGGTCTTTGTGCTCCAACAAAGCTTCGTTCAAACTTCCCATCCGATATCCCTCTGGGTCCAGCACCACGCTACTGAACCCCAAACCCATTAATTTTTCCTGAACGGACTTCTGAATGGATTCGTCACTCTGGTAACGAGGTATTTCGTTTTTATCGAGTTCTATGCGGGCCTCGGTGCCAAGGTGCCTCACACGGACTTGCTTGAACCCTAAAGAAAGCAGGAGATCTTCTGCCTGTTCGACTCTGGCAAGTTTTTCAGGTGTGACTGACTGGCCGTAGGGAATTCGGGATGACAGGCAGGCCATTGCTGGTTTGTTCCAGATGGAGAGCCCCATCATTCGAGACAAGTCCCTGACATCCTGTTTGTTGAATTCCGCTTCCACCAGTGGGCTACGCACGCCCTGTTCGCGGGCGGAGTCGAGTCCGGGCCGGTAATCACCGAGATCATCGCTGTTGATGCCATTTAAAATATGCGAAATGTTTTCCCGTTCGGCGACCTTTTTGAGGCTGGAATAAAGCTCCGTTTTGCAGTGGTAGCAACGGTTGGCCGGGTTGGCCTGGTATTCAGGGTTGGACATTTCTTCTGTTTTGATAATCAGATGCTTTGCCCCGATTTCTTTTGCCAACTGGCGGGAGGCCTGCATTTCACGGTTGGGCACGCTGGCAGATTGCGCGGTGACTCCCAATACTTTTTCACCGAGAACTTCACAAGCAAGGGCGAGAACGAGAGTGCTATCCACTCCGCCAGAAAATGCTACCAGCGCGCTATCCATTTCCCGGAGCAACGATTTTATTTTTTCTGATTTTTGTTTCAGTGTCATGAGACGATTTGAAAATTATTTTGGCTAAGAGTAACACAAAGGAGAGTGCAAAAAAAACCGGGAACAGGGGTGTGTCCTGTTCCCGGAACCTCGAGGAGGAGGTGTTCATTAAGATGGTAAAGAGCGCTACTCTCTTTACCTCTCGTATAAATAGTGTAACGGAACATTCAGGGAGAATGCCTGTTTTAAAAGATTAGTTTCACTCTGACTTTATATTTTTAGTGTGGGTAGAAAAACTCAGGGAGATGAGTTCTTGAAAACCAATAAAAACAAAGGGGTTGGGATATGGCTTCGAAGGGAGGGTCCACCCCGGCTACGCAAACCTTACAGGGTGTAGCTCACCCTGGGATGGGGTACGAATTCTTCCGAGCCGGGTGTCAGGATAAATCGGCCTTGAGTTTCAGCTCTCGCAGTTGTTTTGGCTCCACTTCCGAGGGGGCCTGGGTCATCAGGCAGGTGGCTTTCTGCGTTTTCGGAAAAGCGATCACATCCCGGATCGACTTGGCACCTGAAAGCAACATGGTGACTCGGTCCAGTCCCATAGCGATGCCACAATGCGGCGGAGCTCCATACTGTAATGCGTCCAACAGGAATCCGAATTTGGTTGCGGCCTCTTCCTTGCCGATGCCAAGGAGTTTGAACATTTTTTCCTGCACTTCTTTTTGATGGATACGGATACTGCCGCCACCTATCTCGTTGCCGTTCAACACCAGGTCATATGCCCGTGCCTTGATGGAACCGGGGTCGCTCTCGAATTTTTCCAGGTCTTCCTCTCGCGGCGCGGTAAAAGGGTGGTGCATGGCGGTATATCTTTTTTCCGTTTCATCATATTCCACCAAAGGAAACTCGGTGACCCAGATGAAGGCATTTTTCGATTCATCAATCAGGTTCAACTGCTTGCCCAAAGCCAGCCGGAGATGAGCGAGGGCATCGGCCACAATTTTAGGAGTGTCGGCGATAAAAACCACGGTATCGCCGGGTTCACTACCCAAAGCTTTCAGCATGTTATCGAGCATTTCCTGCTCAAAGAACTTGATAATGGGCGATTGCAATTCGTTTTCCTGAACCTTGATCCAGGCCATTCCTTTAGCGCCGTAGGTTTTGGCAATTTCTGTTAAATCGTCCAGCCCTTTGCGGGATAAAGCTTCGGTACTGTTTTTGACATTGAGAGCACGGACCTGTCCGCCCGACTCCAGCACCTGGGCAAACACTTTAAACGAAGTGCCTCGGACAATTTCTCCCAGATCGACGATTTCCATACCGAACCGCATATCCGGTTTGTCGGTTCCGAATCGGTCAATGGCATCCTGATATTTCAGGATCGGGAAGGGAGCCTCAATTTTAACGTCGAGAACTTCCTGATAAATTCCGGCCATCATTTCCTCGATCATTTGGAACATGAGCTTTTCATTGCCGAAAGACATTTCGATATCGATCTGTGTGAATTCGGGTTGCCGGTCAAAACGTAAATCTTCATCGCGGAAGCATTTAACAATCTGGAAATACCGATCCATGCCCGCGACCATGAGAATCTGTTTGAACAACTGCGGCGACTGGGGCAGGGCATAAAACTTTAGCGGATTGAGCCGACTGGGCACGAGATAATCCCGCGCCCCTTCCGGGGTGCTCTTGGTCAGCATGGGAGTTTCTACTTCCATGAATCCGTTCCGGTGCAATTCGTTTCTCGCTACCCGGGTGATGTCGTAGCGCATTTTCAGATTGCGTTGCAATTCTGGTCCACGAAGATCGAGAAACCGGTATTTCAAGCGCAGGGCTTCCGAAGTGTCCTGCGGCTCCCAGGGTGAAATGGGTGGAGTCTCAGACGGATTGAGAATGCTCAACGCATCGACATAAACCTCGATCATGCCGGTTTTCAGTTTCGGGTTCACCATATCATCCGGCCGGGCGCGGACATCGCCTGTGATGCCGATGACATAATTGCCGCGAATGGATTGGGCGTGCTCGTGAGCCAGTTGGTCTATTTGGGGATTCAGCACTACTTGCGTCATGCCGTATTTGTCCCACAGATCGACGAAGATGAGTCCCCCATGATCACGCCGGGTATGCACCCATCCGCATAGAGTTACTGTTTCGCCGATATGCTTATCCGACAATGTCCCGCAGTTATGCGTTCGTTCGATGCTCATTTGATTATTTGTCAGGTTGTGAATCCGTGATGCTGGATTGGATTAAAAATATGCATGCCTACAAAGAGCCACTCGGCGTACCCCTTCGGGGCATGCGTGATGCCCTCTTCATTAAATTTCGTGCCCTGCAAGGGTAAAAAACAAGTGAAGGGAATATCACATGCTGCCAGCGTGCAATCGCTTCATCTGGCGAATAAAAATATTTTTAGGGTTGAAAAGCCTCTTGCCTCCCCCTGCTAAGGAGCCAAAGCTCAGTAAGGTACTGAAAACAAGACAGACTTGCAAGTGTTAATCTGGCAAAGAAGGGTGAGAGGCTCAATGTTCGGACTCTTCTGTGGCGTCCTCGTTTTCCTGGCTGACAAGAGCTTCTTCCTGCGCTGCCTCTGCCAGGGCTGCGGCTTTTTGCTCAGCTTCTATTTTAGCCAACTCCTGTTCATGACGTTTTTTGTGCAACTGATATTCAACCACCATCTGTGGCTTGATCTTGATCGCCAGGGGAATATTGACTGTGCTGCAAGAGCGCATGCAGACTCCGCAGCCGGTGCAGATATTTTTGTCGATGACAGGTCTGTCATCCACCTGGGAAATAGCTCCAGGAACCGGGCAGTCGATCACGCATTGCTGGCAGAATGTTTCGCCGTAGGCCTGACATTTTTTCTTATCCAAAATGGCGTAGCCCATATTCACATCTGTCAGTTCCTGAACCGGGAGCAGGGCTTTATCCGGGCAGGCCGAGATGCAGGGAAGGTCGGTGCACATCACACAAGGATTGCGCATGGGGTCGATATAGGGTGTGTTGAAAACGAGGAATCCCATTTTCTTGGGCGCGCGCTGGATGGCATCCTTCGGGCAGGCGTGGATGCATTCGTCACAACGCGAACAGGCTTGCAAAAACTGTTTCTCTGAAATCGCGCCCGGCGGTCGTAATAGAGGAACCCGCTTGGTGATCTTGTCGACCGCTTTGTTGACGCTGTCGATTTTATTCTGGACGTTTTGGACAACAGGTTTGGCGAAAAAATGCACGCCTTGACGCAACATATTGCGGCGGTCATATTCTTTGTCTTCGACTTCCTCCAACTCGAAAATATTATGGCTCACGGTCGGTTCGGCGGAATTTTCAGCAGACGCTTCTACTGGTTCAGGTTCCTCTTGCGGCAAAAGCTCCTCCCCGCGAAGTAAGCGCTTCTCCTCAGGGCTTTCTTTAAACTTCGAGACCAGTCGCTTGAAGAATCCTTCTTTTGGGGCAGGATTTGTTTCCTCTAATTCTTCACCCTCTCCAATTTCTTCAACAGGTTCAACTTCATCGATTTCTTCGGATTCTTCACTTTCATGGGGTGGGGGAGGCTCTTTTTCGGGTTTTTTAACTTCGGCTTCTTCTTCCACCGCAGTGCCAAAATCCATAAAGTTGCCGAATGAAAAAATATCCCGTCGCGACATCTCTTTGGGCTCTTCTTCGACCCTGGGGGTGATGGTTTCTCTGTCCAGACTCAGGGGGCTGGGTTCATGGATAGCACTGCTGTGGTTTCCGCGCTGGTCTTCGTCGATATGGTCTTCAACGCCCTTGCGGGAGGTCTTCTTTTTGCCTTTAAAGGTCTCTTTTGCGAGATTATGTCTAAACTTCATAATGTTATTCGGTGCCGGGCAAATATATATTATGCCGAGTCAACCCGTTGCTAGCCAATTAACGCTTTTGCAGTAGCCTGCGGCGGCCTCGCCGCTAGAGCCAGCCGTTTTCTTGAGCGATATTATTATAGTCGTGCCAGTTTTGCGCGTTCGCGTTTTCCAGCATGTATTCGTCCATAGCCAGTACCAAAGGATGGCCCTTATTGACAAAAGACTGCACCGTTGGGAACCGTAAGACAAAAGTTGTGACCGCAGCTTTACCCAGAGTCATTATATCCGGGTCCTTTGCCACAGTCTTGAGGACCTCTTCAGCATTTTCCGGAGTGATGGACTCGAACAATTTCGCTGTTTTTTCTTCCAGTTCAGGGTGCTCATCGCAAGCTATGGCGGCACGCATCTGCAACTCAAGAATCTTTTGATAGTCGGCTTCATCGTATTCGCCTTCCATACGGCCTTCTTCCCAGGCCGATCCTTCAGCGTTGCGCTCTCCCGGACTGTCTCTACGTTCAGACGTTTCTGAAAATGCCAGATTTGCTTCATCCAGCAGGATTTTGGCTTTAACCTCAGCGCTGGTTTCTGTATTGGACATGACTTGTTTCGTGCTCCATTTAGCTATGAGTGTTAACATCGGGTTCCGACTTAGTCTGACCTCTGAATATTTCAAGATGCCAGCCCAATTTTTCCCGATTTTGATTAATGGTATAGAAGAGGATATGTTAGCATTAACCCCGTAGATTCCAAAAAATTAAAAACGCTTTATCGTAGGTACTACGGCAAGTACTGCCTTTACAGGATATAGTATGAAAAAAGTCATGTTGATATTTCCACCGGAATGGGTGCCTACTGCCCCTTATCTGGCATTGCCGAGTCTTGCCGCAGTTCTGCGCAAAAACGGCATTGAGACGATTCTTAAAGACATCAACGTGGAGATGTTTGACCACTTTTTCACTTCCGGATTCCTGTTATTTGTCAAAAGCAAAATACAGGCCCGGTTGAAAGCCCTGACACAGAAAGAGTACGGAGAAGCGTTGAGCCCGGAAGACGCAGAGCTGAAACAAATGCTCAGCGACTACCAGTACATAGATTTGGACCACCACATTAATAAAGTGGGCCGTGCCAAGAGAATCATGCGTGGGCCGGAGTTTTACGAAGTTGAAAAAGCCGAATGGGCGCTCAACGCTTTCCGGGAAGTCATGGAATATATTTCGGTCTGCTACTTTCCCGCCAGCATCAATTTCTATCCGGTCGAGAGCAACCTCAACGTGTACCGGCCCTGGGTTTCTGAAGACCTCTTGAAAGTGCCGCACGACAAGGATGTCAATGTCTATGCCGACATCTGCCGCCAGTTAGTATTGAGAGCTATCAAAAAAGAACAGCCAGAGGTTGTCGGCATCTCCATCGGTACTCCGGTGCAACTGATGGCCGGCATCACCTTCGCCACTTTGATCAAAGAGGCCTATCCCGACATCCATGTGACGGTCGGCGGCAACATCATCACCCGTCTCAAGGACGAGTTTGCGAAGAAGCCGCATTTCTTCGGCAAGGTGTTCGACTCGATGATCACCTATGAAGGCGAGCATGCTCTGGTTTGGCTGGTGGAAGCCCTCTCAGGCAAACGAAAACTGTCCGAAGTTTCCAACCTCATCTATAAAGATGAAGAAGGTAATATGCATGTCAACGACACTTATCAGGAGCGCGTTAACGAATTGCCGCCGCCGGACTTTGACGGCATGCCGTGGGAAAAATATTTCTCGCCAGAAAAACTCGTGCCCTATCTTGGCACGCGCGGCTGTTACTGGGGCAAATGCACGTTCTGCGATCACGGTGCCGGTTATATCGACCAGTTCCGTGCGAAACATGCTGACCAGATTGTCGATGAACTGGAATACCTGAAAAATAAACTCAACGCCAAACATTTCATGTTCACCGATGAGTCGTTTCCGCCGGCTCTGTTCATTAAACTGCCGCCGATGATGGTTGAACGTGAGCTCGATATTTACTGGACCACGCTCATCCGCTTTGAATCGCAATTGCTGGAACCGCATTTGTGGGACATGGCGCACAAGTCCGGTTGCCGGTCGCTGTATTACGGGCTGGAATCAGCAAATGAACGCATCATCAAACTGGTGAAGAAAGACACCGATATAGAAGCTGCGAAAACCAATCTCGAACAGGCCAAGCGGGTGGGCATCTGGAGTCACGTCATGTGCTTTTACGGGTTTCCCTCCGAGACGGAAGCCGAGGCCGAAGACACGCGACAATTCCTGTTACAGAATCGGGACAGGATTCCATCGGTGGAGATGTATTTTTTTGTGCTCTATAAAAACGCGCCGGTGATGTTCCAGAAAGATGAGTATAAAATAACAGTGAAGGACATCCCCGAACATGATTTGGCTTTGGATTATTATTACACTCCAGAATCGGGCCAGACCACTGAGCAGGCGATGGCGCGCTACGAAGACTTTTACCGCAACGACTTTGACACCTGGGCCATGCGCATCAATGCCCGTGAACATGTGTTCCTCTATATCACACATTTTGGCACCAGCGATTTGCCCCACCTCTACGTGAAAAACGATCCCGAATCCCACGAACGCAGTATGGCACCTGAATTGATGATGTAGCTACTAGGCGTAGGGCCAGTGAACGGCAGACGTTCGCTAACGCTCACGAGTCGCAAAAACCACAGACAAATAAACTTCCCCTTGATAAGGGGGACTGAGGGGGTTGCCTTTTCCCTCAGGGGTATGTGATATCCCCAACATTAGCCTTCATGCCCGGCACGGGTACTTCGTAGAAGGGGGAGCCTTAATGGACCCCTCTTTTACAAAGAGGGGCTGGGGTGATTTGAAACCTTTCAGCAATATACAAATTAGTCATGATGGTATAATTTAAAACCATCGAATGTCATTCTGAGGAACGATAGTGGCGAAGAGTTGGGAATTAGACAAAAAGGGTAAGCGCAAAAAAATAAAGCAATCCACAGGCCTGCACCTATGGCAACAGGCTCATATTGAAAAGGGAGTCGAGGCGGCCCAGAAGGACGACTTTGCATCAGACAGAGAGACTGCTGACTTTTTCAATAAATATGGTAGGCGTTCAAACTAAACCAGACTATCGTTGAGGCTCTGAATCCAAGCAGGAATGGGTGCTTCTGCTCCCTTTATATGTTGGTGAACTATTGAAACCATACTATAGGTTATGCTGACCATCTGTTTGGTTTCTTTTAGTTTCAGATCGTAGCACTTTGCCAGCTTGTCATAGCCACCAAACTTTTCAGGAACCGCGAATGGTGAAGGGTGTACCAGTGAATCTCTAAAGGGTTTCAAATCGGATAAAAAAGTGTTCAAAATGGGGTCGTCATCTGCCCAAAGTGATCTCCCTGTAATAATTTCAGGATATCTTGTGATTTTATCTTTAAGTGCGACTTGATTAGTGTCAAGAATCATAGACTGCTTTCTTTTAGAAAGCTTTTCTAGATCAGGCTGGCTCTCAACCCACTCCCAAGCGATTCCATTTAAGTAAGCTTCAATAAAGTAGAAGCAGGCCAAGAAGCAACTTCTGCACGCGACTCCATGCGTTCTCAATATTTCAGCCAATTGATCTTGTTCTTTTTTTAGTTTTGAATGCTTATAGGCTTTGAATTTGTCTAGTTCTTTTTCTGTGGTTTTCGCTAACTTAAAGGATTGAGATATGTCTTTAGAGAATTGATCCTCGGGGAATATGAAAAGTAGCCCCCACAAAGAGATTTTAACTGTGGAATGGCGAGGTATGTTTTTTACTACAGCTTCTTGAAATGAAAAAAACTTGGATTCAAAATCTTTCAGTGGAAGGTATAACCCTTCTTTTTTTTCGATTTCAAACCAAAGCAAATAAAATTTATCGTCTGAATAGCTACTGAAGTTTTTTTTGTGAAATTTTTTGATTTCTTTCGAAAGGTTTCGCCTTACGTCACGCGAACCTGCTTTCAGGTTTCGTCTTGGTAGTGACATAAAGTCTGTGTTTAGCAGCTCCCGAAATTGATCCCAGGAATCATATTTCCCCAAAAGTAAATTGCCTACTGCTACAGCCGCATTTGCATATAAAATTTGGAGGACTTCTTTTTCACGACCTTTTACCATCGTATTCCTCGGGAGGAGTTGGTTTTTCGGTATTCTGCCTTACTGGGTAGGGGGTTTGCAAACCAGGTTTGCTGTTGATCGTCTTCGCGAGTGACTGGAAGGAGCGCGGCGATCGAGCTTCTGGATTTACCCTTGCAGGGCACGAGAGCTGAGGGCGAATATCACGGCTTCACGTTGTTCACAATGACAAAACTAACACCTGCAAGGTGAAGCACTCTTCCCCCGTGACACCTCTTCATTTGTATTCATGCCCGGAACGGGTACTTGAGAAAGATGGGGGAAACAGCGAGATCCTTCGACAGGCTCAGGATGACAACCTAACCCCCTCAATCCCCCTTGTCAGGGGGACGATCATTTATTGATGATTTTCGCGGCTCGTGAGAGATAGCGGACGTCTGCCATTTACTGGTCGCGGCACCTTCGCCGCTAGTTGTCTCTTCTAAAACCACGCATTTGCGGGACGGTGCCATCGAAGTTACTGGTTGCTTGATCCGAAGCGGGTTGGATTTCTTTCTTTTCTTCCGGGGCTTTTTTCTCCAGCAAAAATACGCAGAGATCGGGGTGGACCTGATTCTCCGGGCACATTTTCAGATGTTGCCGGAAAAACGGCATGTTGTGGACCGGGTCGTTATAGAGTGTGTCCAGTCCGTAATGTTCGAACAGTCCTTGCAGGGGACGGGGTCCGACCAGATAGAGGAACCCGCCGGGCAGGAGGGCTCCGGTCAATGCTTGCAACATGTTTTCGCAGGCCTCACGGTCGGGGTGGTACATGAACGGAATCCATTTGAAAATCAAACCGTACTGGGTGCTGTAGGCGTGGGCGATATGTTCTGCTTCGGGCAGGAACGAAACCTTTTGCAGGTTATCCAACTGGTCGCGTGACGCGGCGTAGTTCCACAACAATTGCGCGTTTTTCTGCGCAAACTCGTTATCACTGTACAGAACGGTGTATTCACGCTCTTTGGTGCAGTCGATGCAACCTGCCAGCACCGTGTCAAAAGTGTGGATTAGAACCTTGTCAATTTTTTCCAGCCTGTGCGGCATGGCCGGGGCCATTTCCATGTAGTAGAAAATCTGGTCGAGCACCATCGGTTGCAGAGACGACTCATCAATGTCGGCGGCACCTTCGGGATAAAACGGAACGGTGTATTGCACTTTGATCGGATCAACCACGGGTGGTTCGCCGTTGAAGAACCATTTCCAGGTGAAGGGATACTTGGTCGCCAGTTTAGTCGGATAAGTCTGTGGTCGCAGGTTCCATACCGGATTGAAAGCAATCTCCCTTCCACGTTCGCCTTCGAGCAGGGTGAACGATTGCGTGCCGACTCTGACTTCCCGCTCAATGGGGGGTTTTCTGATGCCTTCGCAGTTGGTGTAGGGAAAAGTGATGGGGTCATCGTATACCGTGACTTTGTATAGATAACCGTCTTGCGCGGTGATGGCCAATTTCTGGCTATCGCTGAAATAACGCACCGGCGCGTGTTTTTGTGGTGTCCAGGTGATCTCGTGCGAGGTCATGGGGTCCATGAATAATTTTCTAATGTCTTTGCCTTCCGGTCCCTGAGCCGTAAAAAACGCCGAGAAAATGTTGAACGCCTCTTTCGAGGGATAAGTGGGAAGACCACGATATTTCAGGGGCGGTAGTTCCCCTTTTCGCGACTGGGGGTTATAGATGCCCCAGATGAATTCAAACACAGCGCCGCCGGCTCCCCGCAAGGTGGACTGGAACAGTTCGACGACAGGAATCAGGTCGAGCCGGGCCCAGTTGACCTGAAACATGAAACTGATAAACATGGATTTATCGAATGTGCCTTCGTGCAGGGCGTAGAGTGCGTCTTTAGTGAGCTGGATATTGTATTTGCCTTCTCCCTGATGGACCATATGCTCATCGTTGTAGAAGTACTTCACCTCGGAGAAGGGGACGCGCCAGGCTTCGGCGGCTTTTTCCCTCAGGTTATCGATCGACATTTTTTCCCAACCATCATGAGTGCTGATGTCTATTTGTGTAGAGAAAGTTTTGGCGCGGGGTTTGATGCCAACCCATTGTCGGTTGTCGAGTTGCATTCTTGCCAGGGCCAGTTGTGTGGCTCCGGTGTTCTCGTCCTGCGACCATAGAGCCTCATGCAGGGGGTTGCCTTCCGGGTCGGAGCAGAGAAAACGTCTGCCTTCTTCGTTGAAGAAGACGATATGTCCGGTTGGGGAGACGATGATGCGAGTATTGGCTACGCTGGCAGACCCATTTTCGAAGAAGAGGGTGCTTCCTTCCTGCTCCAGAGTTTCCAGATCGGGAATTTTCTTTTCCAGCTCTGTGGCAAAATCAATATTACCGGCGAAGGACAGTGACCCTTCCCGGGTTAATGCATGGATGAGATTGTCTGTTTTAATCACGTCAGTTCCCCAGCAAAAGAGGCCAATCTATAATAACCCTCGTGCTCTCGCAAGGTAAAAGTTGCCACTAGGCGTGGGGCCGACTGCAATAGCTTTATCCTGCCCTCAATCTGCTTCTCGGCCTAATTGAGAATTGCTGACTGGGTCCAGCGACACGCTGGCCACTAGCCGTACCCCTTGTATGTTTGCAAGGAGGTAATATTGTAGTAATAGTTGTTCCTGTGAG
>JACKQG010002161.1_pt1 | contig 26075 bp, 16 predicted proteins | sample 8237621 | NCBI WGS metagenome assembly JACKQG01 (sample SAMN15677084, study PRJNA649215) | marine metagenome | biome: marine; feature: Black Sea; material: saline water; isolation source: suspended particulate matter (SPM) from the Black Sea western gyre | collected 2013-06-09/2013-06-10 | depth... | reverse complement strand
CCACTTCATTTTGGTCGACGGCCGCTACTACCGCGATCGCAAGGGCGGCAGCATGCTGGGCCCCGTGCAAAAGGCGTGGCTTCTGGAAACCCTGAAGAACTCGAAGGGAACATTCAAGGTACTGGCCTCGCCCGTGCCTTGGACCGAGGGGATCAAGCCGGGCAGCAAGGATCCGTGGGATGGTTTTGCCGAGGAGCGCGAGGAGATCTTTTCGTTCATCGAATCAAACGGAATCAAAGGCGTATTTTTGATCTCTGCGGATCGCCATCGTACCGATCTGCGCACGACCGAACGGCCGGATGGATACGATCTGTTTGAATTCGAAAGCTCCCGACTGACCAACCGTCACACTCACGGTGTGGTCAAGACGCCCGGTTTGATTTGGGGTTACAACAAGACCTGTTCCTTCGCCCTCATGCGATTCGACACGTTGGCCGATTCGCCATGTGTCACGTTCGAGTGCGTCAGTATCGACGGAGAAGTGATCCACCGCCACACGCTGCAAGCCAGCGAATTGAGACGCAAGTAGCCGGGGTGAACCGTTGTCCGTCTTCTCGATTCGTTTAACCGCTGTGCCCAACGGGCCGCGCGTGGGAACAACCGTCGCGTTCTACGTAAATCACACCGTCGAGGAAGGACGTGGCACAACGTTCCCGCCGACGCGCGGCCCGTTGGGCACAGCGGTTAAACGACAAGAGCACGCTTTTGACAACGACGATAGTCTGTTGTCGACGCACAACAGATAGGCCCCTAACCAGGCTTCTTGTTGCGTGCGAACCAGTCGAGTAGCAGCTTCTTGCGGTCCGTGGGCTCTTCGGTGGGTCGATGGTCTTTCGGGTCGCTGCCGTGCTCGACGCTCCAACCGGTCCATTCGCGGTACGCGTGGTACGTCCAGTCCCAACCGTACTCTTCAAACAGTTCGATGCAGTCGCGCAGGTAGTCCGCCGCGCCGGGCGCCCAGCGGATGGCGCTGAATTCGCCCACATAGATGTGCACGTTGTACGCAAGCTGAAACTCGCGTACCGGCGCCAGCACTTTTCGAAGTTGGTCCTTATCCCACTGTGTACTGCCAATCTTGCCGGGGTACTGAATGCCGGTCACCTTGTTGTGCACACCCTGGTGCGTAAACTCGCCGGGCACGTACATGTGCACTTGATAGACGATGTTCGTCACATCCACCGGTTCCAGCTCGCGGAATCCGGCGGCCGAATCCCATTCACTCGCTTCGATGAAGATGGGCACATCCGGGTCGATGGCGCGGATGGCCTTGGCGGCGCTCACTTGAGTCTCCAAATAGTCTGTCACGCCCGACGGCGAGGGCGCGTTCTGCACCGGCTCGTTCACCAAATCGTAGCCCCAGACTGCCGGCTGGCCTTTGTAGCGCCGAGCGATCTTCTGCCACAGCGCCACGTAGTGGTCCTGGTAGAGCGGTTCGTGGAAGATGGCCAGGTCCCGGTTCTCGTAACGCCCGCCCGGCGGCGAATGCATATCGACGACGACCTTCAATCCGTAACGACGGCTGGCTTCCAGTGTCTTATCCAGATCCTCCAATTCGCTGTCCAGCCAGCGATCGTATTCCGCCAGATCGCGTTCCGTGCCCACGCGGCCCCAGTTGCGAGTGATTTGCCAGCGGATGACGTTGGCGTTCCACTCCATGCCGAGCACACGCAGGTCCTCATCGCGAAATGTATTGGGCGACATCACGCCGCGCAGCCGAGGCAAGTCGTGCCCTTTGAACACGGGCCCAGGATTGGCCGGTGGCTTCGGACGTTTCGGCGGAGGCCCCTTGAAGACGGTGACTTTGATTTCGTCAAACCAGACCTTGCCGGAACTGTCCTGCAACCCCAGTTGGATCTGCCCGCCCGTGGCGTCGGGAGCGATCGGTGCCGCGAAACGCAGGCGGCGCCAATCGAACGAGCCGAAAACGCCATTTTGGTTCTGCCAGAACGGACCGTCCGTTTCGGACTGGTAGTGCAACATGAACTTGACGCCCAGATACGTCGCAGTCGGCTTGGTGACGTTTTCGGCCTTGGCCATACACTCGAACAGCAGCCTGCAGCCGCGATAGCGCGTCAGGTCCAGCGGTAGGCTGATCATGTTTCCGTCCCGCGCTCGATCAATCGGGACCGTGACACACAACGAAGTCGTGCCCTCGTAGCCTGTCTCCCACTCGGCGAAGTTCGCCTGTGACCACGCTTCACGTTGTTGTGATGTCTCGAAATCGGTCTGAAAAACGAGATCCCCGGGCTTCGGTGAATCTGTCTCGTTCGCATTGACGAGATCCACAACAGCGCACGCCAACAGCGGGAGCGCGTAAGTAACCAGCACAGCGTGTCGGATTCGTTTGATTGTCTTTCTCATGGATGTCTTTCCCGCTAATGTCTTCGTGTCAGAGACGGTGTAACTCGGGGGCGGAGCTTATTGTGCGGATTTCGATGCTTCGGAAGCCATATCGTAACTGAGCATTGGGGCTGCGTAGTAACCCATGGCGGCCACTGTCACGTCGAGGCGGTAGATCGGGTCTTCCATCAACGTGACACGGCGATCGGCGGCTGGGATGGTCGTCGTGTAGATGCGCAGTTCACCGGGCAGGCTGGTGATCAACTCCTCCCGCCAGTCTCCCAGCACATCGGCAATCGCCACGAGGCGACCGGAAACCCTCGTCGGGTGTGCGTCATCACCAAAATCGTGAATCACCGAACCTCGCAGCAACTCGCGCTGGTGATCGGCGTCCCAGTAGACCGGCTGAGACATCCGTTGCTGCCGCTGGTCGGACAGCAGCTTTCCCTGGGCGCTGAAAAGCCACGCCTGCGCAAAGTGCCGATCGCGGTCGATATCCGCCGCGTGGCATTCGGAACCGGGGTGTTGTGCATCCACGTCGGCACACATACCGTCGGTGCCCACGTGATTGGTCTCCTCTTGAAGCGCCCAAAGGACTTCACCGGTCTTGGCATCCACCAGACACAACGCACTGTGTTGACGAGGCGGCTCGATCCCGTAGAAGATCTCCAAACCCGGACGAATGGGATCGATGTCACCGACAAAACAGAAATCGGGGTGACCGAAGCCCGTGGTCCACAGGCCGTTGCCGTTGTCGTCGACGACCGCCGAGCCGATGACTACTTCGTCGCGCCCGTCGCCGTCCACGTCCGCGGCGTGCATGATGTGCGCACCCTGGCTGTTATAGCGACCGCGCCCCGTCTCCTCACGGCTGTCCCAAGACCAGAGCTTCTCTAGCCTGCCGTCATGATACTGATACGCGTCCAGGCGAATCGTCGTGTACGTCCCGCGTTCTGCGATGACGCAGGGCGTCTTGCCATCGAGGTATGCAACACACATCTGGTTCCGGCTGGCGTAGTTGTACCGGTAAGGTTCGCCTGGAGTCTGTCGCGAAGGCCAGTCGGCACGGGCCAACTCGCGCCCGGTCTGACCATCGAGGATCGAGACCCATTCGGGACCCGTCTCAACACGGCCATCCGGTCCGCGAGGATCGCCCCCGCCCATTTTTACGGCGACCTCCGCCTTGCCATCTCCGTCCAAATCGTGAACGACGAAGGGCGAGTACCAGATACCGCGCTCGATGGCCCATCCCAGATCCTTGCGCCAAAGCTTTCGTCCGTCGCCAGTGTAGGCGTCCAGCTTGTAGGTGTCCGGGCTGGGCTTCCAGTAGGAGGAAGCCGGATCAATGTTGTCCTGCGGTTGCTTCAGCACATAGTCATAGCGACCATCGCCGTCAAGATCGCCGATTCCCGCCTTCTGTACCGTGACGTCGGGATCGAGTTCGATGCTCATGTACGGCTCGTCTTCACCGACGTTGGCTCGGACGGGTCGCGAAGAATCTCGCTCATCCGTTTCCGTCACCAAACGAACCTCGTACTCACACTCGACGCCCACAGGCGCCGTCGAATCGAGGAAATCGGTCGTCTGTGTCAACGGTGCCGCATTGAGCTTCTCAGAAGGCTTGTCGCTGGACGATCTGTAAACGTTGAACGCGGCGTTCCTGGAATCGCCACTCAACAGCCGCCAGCCGAGGTAAATTCGGCCGTCACCAGCCGGCACAGCCACCAGTCCACGGTCGAGATTCTCACGGATGCGGCTTCGAGCGAAACCGGTTACCGGAGGCTTCTGTATGCGAGGCGGCACTGGGTGGAAGATCAGGTAGTCATAGTAACATGAGCCAGGATTCGGTTCATAGACGAAGCGGTCGTCGACCCAGAGTTCGAAGGTGCCGTCGCTGACGTCGACCACACCTAGGTACCGGTCCGCACCTTGCTTCCTTTCCCAGGTTTTCCCGTCGCGCGAAATGGCCAAAGTCCGCCCCAGTCTGATCTCGACGTCGTAGCGTCCTGGCGGAATCCCCGTGATAAGAGTATGCAGCGGCGGCGCACCGTCTTCGGGCGTGGCGCGATCCGCTTTAACAATCGGCGATTGAAGCACGATGCCTCCGGACCATTTCTTGTGCGCGTCTACGTCCGTGCTCCAGAGATTCCAATGATCGGGAGAAGTCTTATCCTCCAGCCACGCATCTTTGGGCGTCGTGTAGTCTTCTGCTTCGTAGATCAAGGGTTTCCACTCGAAAGCGTCTTCCGCCAATGTCGCGGAAAGCGATACACAGGAGACCACCAACGTCATACCTACCAAGCTTCTCGCCATGCTTGTCTCCATCCTAGTTCTTGGACTTTCATTGCTTGCGACCATCGCGGGCTATTCTCTCTCTTGGTACCCATGCAGCGTCGTCCGAAAAGGCCAGGGCGTCGAGCATGGTGCCGGTTTCGCGGGTATGGATCTCCAGAAACGCTTGGCCCGCGGTCAGTTGGCTTGGGCTGGCAGGCAGGATGCGTACCCATTGGTAATCCCTGTGCACGCCGGTGTGCCATACTTGCTGCCGCTGGAATCGACCGGTGTCTTGGTAAAGGCGGATGTAGAATGAATCGTCCTCTAAAGACGGCGCTCGCAGGCGGGCCCAGAAATAGTAAGAACCATCGCGAGGTACTTCCAACACCCAGACGGCACGCCCAGCCGTCCGGGCCAAGGAAGGATCGTCGGGTTTGCACAGGGACTTTTCGCCCGACGCATTGCCATCAACCGTGACCTTCATGCTGCCCTCGATCAGCACGGCGGACTCGGCTTCCAAGAGCTTGTTCGGTTGCAGGACTGGGATCTTGCCGGCGCGTGCATCCCGGAGGATGCGCTCCGTTGCCGCGTGTCGTTCTTTCAAGGCCGGGCTGGCGGCCAAGACCTGGGTACCCAAGTCGATCCCGTTCACCGTCAATAGCGCCGTTCCCAATTCGTCCGCACCGGTCAGAGAGATCCGCTCTTCGCGTCCAACGTCCGCTACAATTCGCAACTCGTGATCCAGCCCTGGAACGGCCACGCTGACTTGATCGCCGGAGACGTCCACTGTGGCCGGCGCTTCGAGACGCCGCTGGAATTCTGCGATTTCGTCCGGGGCATCGGTCTCGGTGACAGCGACCCACAGGGCCACCGTACTGCGGCCCTTTGGTCGGCTTTCGTCGTGAATGCTGGTGAGCCGCATGACGTCGCGCTGAAGGCCATCCGAGTCACGAACCAACTCGACGGGAACGGAAGAATCGCTGTCGCTCGTGGCCAGCACGACGCGCACACCGACGGTGACACCACTCGCCTTCAGGAACACAGGCACATTTGGCGGAACCGGTCGAGCGAATGCTCCCTCTGGTGTCTCAAGCCGTTGGTCACCAACCCAGATTTCCATGTTGGCGGGAAACGTCAAGTGCGATTGCAGGCAGGTGGGGACCAGGTTTTCATATCGGTAACCACCCGTCCAGCGATTCGGATGATCACTGGCCAGCAACAGCACTTCGGGGCCATTCTGTACGCTCGTCAGAAACGGCGACAGGTGACGAGCCTTGGCATGGCCGCTCGGCAGACGAAACGGTTTGGAGCAATAAGGATCGCCGCGGGCATCCATCAAGAACGTGATAAAGGGAGTCCATTCTCGCGCCGGACTCGCGATATTGACGGTCAACGGCCGGTCCATGGGACCATAGTTCGCGCCGGCCGAGCCGATGCTGAAACGATGCGAAACGTAGTGCGAGGCAGTTCGGCTTGGGTCGTTGCCCCATCGCTGACGCACCATTCGAGGCAGCGTACCGATCAGCGCGCGAATCGACTCCCGGCCCGACCACGAGGCTTCCTTTGCCGCGGGCGGAACATATTGGACAATGTCCGGACCGAGGGCACCGGCGACCCGTTTCTGCAGCGAGCTATTGATTCCCAATTGAAAATTGTATTCTCGGCTGCACGCGCCGCCGAGTCGATTGCACGGCGCGAACCAGTTGGCCGCCACGTCGGTCCAGAACAGCCGCAAGGCCGCGTTGGCGTTTTCTCTGGCCGTGGTATCTTCGGCATACTGAGCGATCTTCTCCAGCGGACCAAAGCTGACCCCGTAGTAGGTGCCGCTAAGGTATTCGGAAATGCTGTTGGTCCAAGCGTAGGCGAGCTAGTGTTCGAGCATCTGCTCACCCTCTTTTCGCAATTCGAGCATGTCCATCGCCTGGCCCACACCGATCATGTTCCACGTCTTTTCGAGATAGATGTTCGTGTAGTTCGGTCCGACGCGATGTCGCCTGAGACCTTCTGCTCCGAATCGCATCATCCGTTCTAGCGAGACGCGGGCCGCTGACGTAAGTCTATCTCGATAGTGAATCCAGGTAACCGTAGCGGTCGACATGCAAAACTCGACGGCGTTCTTGTCGATCGGCCTCGGGTTCGCCCGGTACCAGAGGAAGTTGCCAAACGTTGGACTGTCCGGATCGTGGTCCTGCATCTCCTCGGCCCATGCGTAAGCCTGTTCGATTTCCGCAGCGTGAGACCCGTTTTCCAGAGCCGCCTCAGCGAACCAAAACAGCTCGCGCGAAACAAGACGCTCGCCCGCATTGGCAAGTCGCTGCCAGCGCTGGGAGAGACTGTCCGAAACCGCGGGATCAGATGCGAGGCTGGCCTGCAATGTGCCGAGGCAAGTCAAAAAGAATACGGCGGAGATCCAACGGCGATGCATCGTGCTTCCTCTCTGTCTCTGGGACGCGTTGACTCTCGAGTACTTCTTTTCTGCAACTCGACGCCCATCTTCTGAGCGTGGCATCAGGCTGCAACCAGGTAGGGTGGGCCAAGTCTTCGCGGGCCCACCGGAAACGGTTCGCCAGGCAATCACGCGAGCATCATTCGGATGACAGGGCCTGTCAATATCGAGAACTCATTCCGGTGGGCCGCGATGACTTGGCTCACCCTACGAAAATACGTGCACGGCACGCAGATGTTACCAAGTTTAGACTCCAATCGCTAACGTTGAAATGTGTCACCTTATCGCATCCGACGGAATGCCTGTGGGGAAAGGCCGAAGACGCTCTTGAAGGTGCGGGAGAAGTGCAACGGGTCGTCGAAGCCCAATTCGGCCGCAACCTGCTTAACCAGCACACCGGGATTCTCCAACCGCTCGGCTGCCAAGTTCATCTTCAGACGCATCAGGAGCCGATAAGGCGTCTGGCGGTCGTAGCGGCGAAACAGGCGGCACAGATAGGCGCGGTCGACGTGGCATTCACGGGCCGCTCGCTCCAGTGACTTCAGTCTGTCGAAGTGCTCCGCGATGTGGCGACGACAGCGTTGGTATGTCGCGAACGCCGGTGTCTGTCTTGCCTCCCAAGGCATCAGGGAATCAGCCAGCTTGACGATCAAATACTCCAGCAGCGTCGCACACAACATGGAGGCTTGGCCGGTTCCCTTGAGCCCGTCGCGGATCAGACTGTCGAACAGACCTTGAATCTCCGCAGTGGCAAAGACGCGCGCGAAGCTCGCTGGCGCCAATCCGTACTCTGCCAGAAGATCCAGCGCCCTTGATCCCGTGAAGTCCACGAAATACTTCTCTAGTGGGTCCCTCGCGTCCGTCGTGATTTTCTGGGCTACACCGGGACCGTACGAGAACACGGCGCCCGAAGACAGCGAGTACGTCTGGTCGCCCAACACTAGCGATCCCTTGCCCGCTGCAACGAATTCGACCGAGTAATAGGGAAATGTGGCGCGACGGATCGAGTAGTCAGGCGCGCAGCACTCGCAACCGCCGCAGACCACCACCAGAGGCGTGTCTGGGGGAGGTGTTAGATCTAGATAGAATCGGCGAGCCTCGCTAACATGCGGCGAGAAGAACTCCGGCGGTTTTCGCGTCGATTCGGCGCTCACTAGCAAGTCCTTGAAAACAGGTCAATATTATCCATGTAGTCGTCAAGTTTAGCCATTCTCGCATTGTCCTGGATTGGTATTATGGCAGCAACTTAGATGCTGTGGCAACAATTAATGGCAGGTATTGCGAGATGTTTTGTGGCGTTTGAAATGCCTCGACCGCCGCAGAATCGCGTCCCATAGGTGCGGAACACCATCAAACCGGAAGAAAGTACCAAGGAGAAAGGAACAAATCATGCAGGAGACGAACGAGACGAAGAAGGATGATCTGATCGTCATTGGCGGGGCTGGCGGCTTCATCGGCGGCGCGCTGGCTCGGTATTTCCGCGATCGCGGATTCACGAAGATCCGTGCCATCGACAAGAAGCCACTTCCGGAGTGGTATCAGCGAGTGCCCGGCGTGGAGTGCCTTTGCCTTGACTTGAGTCACGAAGAAAACTGCAAGCGAGCCTGTGAAGATGCCGTCGAGGTGGTCAATCTTGCCGCGGACATGGGCGGGATGGGGTTTATCGAGCGGTTCCGCGTCGAGTGCCTCCGCAGTATCTTGATCAACACCCATATGATCGAGGCGGCCTATCGCGCCGGGGCACAACGCTATTTCTACTCCTCCTCGGCCTGTGCGTACAACATAGACCTCCAGAAAGATCCGAACGTTCGCGCGTTGAAGGAGTCGGACGCCTACCCGGCGAACGCCGAACGCGGCTATGGCTGGGAGAAGCTCGTCTCCGAGATCTTCTGCCAGGAATACTGGCAGGAACGTGGATTGAAGACATCGATCGCTCGGTTCCATAACGTGTACGGCCCTGACGGCACGTGGGACGGCGGCCGCGAGAAGGCCCCGGCGGCCATTTGCCGCAAGGTGATCCAGGCCAAGGACGAAGATACCGGCAGCATCGAGATCTGGGGTGACGGCACGCAGACCCGCAGCTTCATGTACATCGACGATTGCGTCAAAGGCATCGACATGATCATGCACGCCGAGAACCTGATCGCCACACCGATCAATCTTGGCTCGGCGGAACTCGTCACGATCAACGAATTGGTCAGTCTCGCCGAGGCGTGTGGCGGAGTGAAACTCAAACGCAGCTACAAGCTCGATGCCCCGCTGGGCGTTGCCGGCCGCAATAGCGACAACACGATGATCAAGGAGATGCTCGGCTGGGAGCCCGATACGCCGTTGCGTGATGGTCTGGCGAAAACGTACGAATGGATCGAGCGACAGTACATGGACCGCAAGGCCGGCAAGCGGACGATTAGCTGACGCAGGATTGGCGCAGGAACAGGTGGGGCACGATTCCATCGTGCCAGGCACGTTAGAAACGTGCCCCACGGTCAACCTGCGACAGTTGTTGGTTTACCCACCTTGACGTCGCCGCGCCAGCCGCGCAGATGGAGGCAGGAGGAGATGAACGTCAAAATGCCGGCAGGCATCACGGACGTCGTCGGTGAGATCCCATATCGCGTCGCATTGGCCGGTGGCTGGATTGATCAGCCTTTCATTTCCCGACACAACCCAGCCCCGCCCGGTTCGATGGTGGTCGTGGGACTGGAGCCCACATTCTGGTACATGGAACGCGCGGGGATGGCGACGGGCACGCGGAAGGTTGCACTTGATCTATGGCCAGACGGGCTGCCGGACCGCGATCCGGTCGAGTTGGTCAAAGAACTGTACGCCGAGGAAAACCGGGGCAAAGCGGAACCGTCTGGTTCCCAAGACATGATTGGCCTGATCTATCCTGGCGTGAACCGGTTGGACTTCGACATCGAGCACGAAGGCGGAATCTTCCCCAAGCATATCGAGTCGAACAACGATCCCGAAGTCGCCCGCTGGTTCGAGCGGGTGCTGTACATGCTGCCCGTCGCCCCGCGTCCGGACGGGTACAACCCGCTGGGCGTAAAGAACCTTGACCCGGAGTGGATCCGGCGGCTGGGGCAATCGGGCAAAGACTGTTACGACGCCATCTTGGCACGGGACCTGACGGGGCTCGGCGCTTCGATGAACGAATGTATGGACTGCTGGGAGGCCCTCCTGCCGCATGTCGTCAGACACTCGACGGTGACGGCTGATCTGGTCGGGATCATGAAATCCTATCAGTCCAAGTATCCGGGCGCCATGTACTCCGGATGTGGAGGCGGGTATCTGTACGTCGTCAGTGACGAACCGGTGCAGGGCGGCTTCCAGGTTGATGTGCGCTACGATCGGGAGAGCGAATAGCGTGGACCGTGTTCTCATTTCGGGCAGTTTTGACGATCTAAAATCCCGCCACATGCGGTTTCTCCAGGAAGCCGCAAGACTGGGACCCGTCCACGTCCTGCTTTGGTCTGACGAGTCCGTACAGGCTCTGGAAGGACAAAGCCCAAAGTTCCCGCAAGAGGAACGTCAGTATTTCGTCGAGGCAGTTCGCTATGTTAGTCGCGTAACGCTCGTTGATGGCCCCATCGAGCGGAATACTCTGCCGACGCGGTACGGCAGCGGCCCGGCGATTTGGGTCGTCCAACAGTCGGAGGACCACGCCGATAAACGAGCCTTCTGCGAGGCTAATGGCTTCCAGTACCGCGTGATCAAAGATGACCACCTCAAAGGCTTTCCGGAACATCCGGCCGACGAATCGTCGACGGCCTCATCCAGGAAGAAAGTCATCGTGACCGGTTGCTACGACTGGTTTCACTCGGGCCACGTCCGGTTCTTCGAGGAAGTATCCGAGTTGGGAGAACTCTATGTGGTCGTAGGCCACGACGATAATATCAAGCTGCTCAAAGGTGAAGGCCACCCCATGTATTCGGAGAGCGAACGTCGCTACATGGCCGGATCGATCCGTTACGTGAACCAGGCATTGGTCTCCACAGGCAACGGCTGGCTTGACGCCGAGCCGGAGATCGAGAAGATCAAACCGGACATTTATGCCGTTAACGAAGACGGTGACAAACCGGAGAAACGCGAGTATTGCGAGGCCAACGGAATCGACTACCGACTGCTGAAGCGGACGCCCAAAGAAGGGCTGCCGAAGAGACAGAGTACAGATTTGCGGGGATTCTAGAGTTTTCATCGGTTCTGATCGCAGGAGTTACGTTCCACGACCCTCTTTCAAAGGGCAACCAAGACAATGCGATACGCTGTGATCATGGCGGGCGGATCGGGCACGCGGCTTTGGCCGATGAGTCGGGCAGCGCTGCCCAAACAGTTGATTCCGTTTATCGACGGCAAGAGTCTGTTGGAGGTGGCATACGATCGGTTCGGGGACATGATTCCGGTCGAACGCCGGTACGTTTGCGCCGGCGAGCGTCATCGTGAAGTGATCCTCTCCGCGATGCCCTCGCTGGACGACTCGCGGTTGCTCGGCGAACCGATCGGGCGCGACACATTGGGCGCCGTTGGCTTCAGCGCGGCCGTGCTGGCAGCCCGAGATCCCGATGCGGTCATCGGCGTCTTCACGGCCGATCATCTCATCCAACCGGCCGACAAATTCCAGCGGATCGTCGAAGAAGGTTTCAATCTGGTAGAAAGCTCGCCTGAAACGCTGGTGACGTTTGGCATCACGCCGACCGAACCTGCTACAGGTTACGGTTACTTGGAATTAGGCGACACGATCGAAGGCTCGGCACGCGTCGTCAAGCGATTTCGGGAAAAACCACCGCGGGAAGTCGCCGAGCAGTACGTCCGGCAGGGTCCGGGGCGCTACTTGTGGAACAGCGGGATGTTCGTGTGGCGGGCCGAAACGTTGCTGGACTGCATCCGCCGGTACGAACCGACTGTGGCCGAAAGCTTGGCGTCAATCGCAGAGGCTTGGGACACATCCGATCGCAATGAAGCACTCAAGGCGGTCTTCCCGACACTGAAGAAGATCAGCGTCGATTTCGCGGTGATGGAGCCCGCATCGCAGGACGACGCGTTACGCGTCGCGGGGATTCCCATGGAACTGGAGTGGCTCGACATCGGCTCGTGGCCCTCGTTCGCCGAAACCCGGCAACGCGACGAAGCCGGCAACGCCCTGGCCTGCGAGAACCACTTGCTCCACGAAACAAACGGATGCTTGGTAGCCTCTAGCGATCCGGACCATCTGATCGCCACGATCGGCTGCGAGGACCTGATCGTGATTCACACGGATCGAGCCACTTTGGTCTGTCCGGCCGAGCAGGCACAGAAGATCAAAGAGTTGCAGGAATTGGTCCGCGAACGATTTGGTGACCGGTACACGTAGGGCTTGTTGAACTATGCAGCCCGAACTTCACCAAACTGGAATTCTGTCAGATCATTGCCCGGCTGGTGCCCGAGGTCCGAAGCGAGACGTGCACGGAAGGCAGAGACGTCGATCAACGTGATTACGCAGTGAGCTACGCTCGCATCCGAGAAGAGGGATTCTGGGCGCAGATTTCTTTGGAAGATGGAATCCGGGAACTGTGCGCCGCCGTGAAGTGGATGGATCGAAGCGAGACGCCAACTTAGGCCTCTCACTCTATCAAGTCGCGCCCAACTGGACAGCGGGCAAGGCGATTATTCCCAGTTGGGCGGCATCCCACCGGTGGGCGTGAAGGGGACAGTCCCATTTTCGCTCCGCAAAGCCTCCGCGAAAATCGGGACAGTCCCCGACCTCTGGTACGCCATTTCTGTCCGCTTGCCCAACGCCGCTTGAAGTTTGGCTTCTTCACCGCAAATCGTGTATCCTTCAGGCACGTGAGACATCAACCTCTGATCCCACACCAGGCGGCAACTATGCGAAAAACCACTGCGATACTGCTTTTGGCTACACTCGTTTTATCGGCGACGTTTTGTGCGGCAGCCGTACCCGAGGACAATTCAAGTGAGTTTCCGTTCGGCGACTTTTCTTGGATGCATGGGGCCAACTACACGCCGTCGTATGCCGCAACGGACGTGGAGACGTGGCTCAATTACGATCCGGCCGTCGTCGATCGTGAACTGGGCTACGCCGAGCGAATTGGGTTGAACTGCGTTCGCGTTTTTCTGCAGTCGCTGGTCTACGAGCATGCGCCGGAAAAGTTCCTCGGCAATTTCGCCGATTTCGTCGATCGGGCCGACAGTCATGGACTGAAGGTCATGCCGATCCTCTTCGATTCGTGCTTCGGCGTCTCGCCCAGCCTGGAGAGCCAGCATATGTGGGTTGCCAATCCCGGCCCGGACCGAATGAGCGAAGCCGATTTCGAGGCACTGGATGCTTACGTGCGCGCAGTCGTGACCCCCTACGTCGGAGATGAACGGATCGCCCTGTGGGACGTGATGAACGAACCGACCGTCACGGTGCTGTCGCTGACCGATGAAGGCAGGGCGCAGATATGGACGTTCGTGAGACACTATGCGCGGCTTGCTCACAAGCTGGATTCGACGCACGCGATCACGGTTGGCGTGGCGGGGACGGACAGTTCCAAGGTCATCGACCTGATCGACGTGCTCTCTTGCCACTCGTACGCCCCCACGCGCGAGAAGTTCCGTGAAGCGCTCGCTACGACGCAGACCCAGGCCCGGCAGGCGGGCAAGCCGTGGATCATCTCGGAATGCTGCGCACCGGGCTGGGGCAACCGATACGAAATGGTCATGCCCGAACTGCGAGAGTTCAACGTAGGCCACACAGCGTGGGAAGTCGTGATCGGCAAGAACCAGTTCGCACCGATTTCGGGTCTATTCTATCCGGACGGCAGCGTACGGCGCGCGAGCAGCATCGAAGCGGTCGCCGGAAAACCGGTTCCCAATCTCACGGTCAAGCCCGATGCCGAGGGCATGCCCATCGCTCGTCAACGCGCGGGCCGCCTGGCGGAATATGCACGTTTCTTGGCACGCAACGAAGTCAGTGACTTGACGTGGCGCGAGCGGAACACGGCCGTGGCCGCACTGATCGTGCATGGCGTCTACAAGCCCGCTGCCGCCGATGTGCTCAAGAAGCTGGAAGATGCCCGAACTGCCCATGCCGAAGGCCAACGCGACGTCGCCTATCGAGCTGTGGCCGAGCTTCTGAGACGAGCGGCGGGAATCCTGACCGAGCGAGACAAGGCCGGGGCAGCGAAGAATGAACAGGCGCGATCAATCGACCTGCTGAATCTGGGACCTTGGACGAATCCCTTCTCCGAGCATCCGCTCTTTCGTGCAGTGGTCGACGAGTGGAACGTGACGGCCGAGGACGACAATGCCAAGCAGGCATTGACTGTTAGCGCAACCTTGAAACGATCTACCAGTCATCCACTTACGGTCGGCGCCGATTGGTCGGCAGCGGTGCCCACAGACGAATTGCGTCTCGACGCCAGGAACCTGGGCTCACATGAGGTCAAAATCGGAGTCATCCTCGTTACCAAAGACGGCAGGCGGATCGCTTCGCCGTTCCATGTTGTGGAGCCCGGCAAGGGAGATACCCTGATATTCGATATGCTCGACGCCGAACCCGAGCAGGAGCCAGGCCACACGGCCCATGTCACCCGAATCGAGATTGCCGTCCGAGGTATGCACGCCCGAGTGCCTTACCGAGTATCGGGCGGCACTCTGGAGTTCCGTCGCAGACCGCCTCTCAAACCAGTCACGATCGAGCCGACGGACCTGACAGGCGACGCAGGCACGGAAGTGCGCTTGGAGTGGAAGTCGTCAGCGGCGAAATCGCTCGATCGGCCAATCCCCGTGTCACTGACTGTCGAGAAAGAAAAATACGTATTCCTCAAGGCAACCAGTCGCATGGTTGGCACGGACGACGGAGTCGTATTGGAGCCGGTGTCGATCAAGTTGCCCCGAGGCATGCCGGGGGGCGAGTACGCGATATTCGCCGACACGCGGGAACTTCCGATCGCGGGCCAAACGTCCCGTCGCGCGTGTGTGGGACACCCTTAGGTTTTACCACATCTCGTTCGTCTAGCGACATCATATCCGTCGAGCATGGCTTGGAGTTTCGTCCATCCTCGCCAGAGAACAAGCCAGCCGGGCTGGCCGTCACTCTTTCGGTTCTGGTGACCGCCCAGACGCGCCAATGCGTAGAAGAACTCGTGGACCGTCATGCCTTCCTTTGAGTTGCGGTAACGCCAAGTACTCAGTACCTTCACGTAATCGGCTGCCATGATGGAGGTGGCGCGGCGAGTTTTGGCATCCGGGCGACGACTGGCGTCACGCAGGTTGAGAAGCGTTACGGCTACCAGCGAAACTAACGCAATCGCTGGCTCCAGTCGATCAAGCGACGTGAACTGCATGTCCTCGATTCGACATCCCGTCTTCTTGGCTTTATGAAACTCTTCGATGATCCACCTGCGTTCGTACCAATCTACGACGCGCCATGCGTCCTGGAAACCTCGCACGGATTCGTTCGTTAGCAACGTCCACTCAATGGCTTTTTCGCCGGCCGGTGGATTGACCTCGATCACCTGGACCACGAACAGCGGCAATGGCTCATTGCCATGGTGGCCGTGTTTGGCGTGTGGCGGACAAACCAGCAGCGATCCACCACGCACGATGAACTCTGCCTTCTTGCGAGCCTTGCGACCTGCTTGAGCTTGAACCTTCATCGTAAATCGCCCTAGTTCCGGTAGGCTCCCAAGATACTCCTTTAAGTAGCGACGAGGGCCAACCGGCTCGTGGCCTGCATAGACCTTGCGCACCTTACAAGCGCGAATAACAAACCGCCGGCTGCTCTTGGATTCATGTTCCAGGAACTCGAACGTATCGGCTCCCCGGTCGGCCACATCGATTAGCTTTGCGTCCGCGGGCAGGTTCTTCGTTCCGTGTATCCACAACAGGCTCTCACGTGTCTCCCGCTCGCGAAGTTCGGTCAGAGTTTCATCTTCGGAGACCTCGTCGCGGTGATGGAGGATCTGATCCATCAGTCCCAGCACCTCTCCCGTGTCAGCCGCGACCGCCAACACATTCTGGCAAACATAACCACGACCACTTCCCTTGCCGATCTGTCCCAAGTCGCCGGCCAGCGACTCGAGCGATGTGTAATCAAGTTCCGTAGCGTCGTGTAGAATCAACACCGGTCCGGGACAGTCAGCGATTTTCGTCAACGTGTGTTGCCGCGCTGCAGCGAGCAACGCAGCATGCGTCACCTCCTCGCAATCGCAGAGACGGTAGAACGCCCGTAAATCGGCAGGAGAAGCCAGTTTGTCTGGCAGCGTTCCACCAGGATGCTTTTGCATCAGGTCGAACGTAGTGACCAATCGCGCCGTGCGGCGCCGGTCTCCCAACTCTGCATGACCGAAGACAGTTTGCCCTAGACTGACATCCGTTTCGCATAACGAAGACATGGCTTGGCATCCTTTGAGGAGTGTTCGTAGGCTGACTCGTAACAGTTTTACGCACCAGCCTACAACGCTTCACGCCATGCACATCATTCTGAAAAAATGACAAGACTGCCGCTGGCGCCCCATGTCGTTTCAACCAATGGCTTTCTCCCCGCTAGCAGCCAAGTCTTTCGAAAACGCAAGTTGTAAAATTTGCCAGGGACATGTGGTAGAATCTAAGGGGGGACACCTCACCGTCCGTGCGGCTCCTAGCGGTAAGCCGATCCGCGCGCGAGTCGAACAGCATAACGGGGCGCCGGCAATCGTCCTGGATGGACAACCTTCGAACGGCCTGATGTATATGACGTACGCGCTGGAGGAGGAGTATCTGCGACCCTTTGCGAAAGCAGGCGTCGATTTGTTTAGTTTCGACACGTGCTGCGGCTTTCATCCTTACGGCCTGACCGCCACATCGTGGCCGGATCCCGATACTACTGACTTCACCGAGTGCGATGCTCATGCCACTCGCGTTCTTTCGGCTTGTCCGGATGCCAGGCTGCTGATCCGCTGCTATGTGGCCTGTCCGCCGTGGTGGGCCGAAGCGAATCCGGAGCAGTGCATGGTCGCCATGACGGCGGAGAACAAGACGGCCGACTACGAGGAGAAGCCTGGTTTTCGTCCCGGTTCATGGGCTTCCGACCGCTGGCGCGGCGACATGGGCGAAGTTCTTCGCCGCTTCGTCCGGCATCTACGCGGCGCGTCGTATTCGGATCGGATCATCGGACTGATGGTGTGCGCCGGTGTCACCGAAGAATGGATGATGTTCGGATCGAACACGGGCGGCGTACTTACGGACTACTCCGCACCGGCCGAGGCGGCTTTTCGCGACTGGGTCCGCGGGCGGTATGAAACAGAAGAACTCCTCCAGGCGGCCTGGAAGGATACAACAGTGACCTTTGACACGATTTCGCCTCCCACGCCGCACGAGATCGTGGCGGCCGCGCACAACGACTTCGTCGATGCGTCCCGCGGCTGCCGTGTCGCTGATTGGTGGCGATTCCTCTCCGATCTCACGGCGGACACGATCGAGCACTACAGCAAGATCGTCAAAAAGGAATCACAAGACAACTGGCTCTGCGGGGCCTTCTACGGCTACGTCGTTCAGTTTCACGAGCCAAGAATCCTCACGGCCGGGCATCTGGCCATCGACCGATTGACGCGCTCGCCCCACGTCGACTACTTCTTCAGTCCCGCTCTCTATTCCCATCGTTCACTCAAGCCGGGCGGCTATAGCACGTTCATGTCGGTGGTCGACAGCTTTCACGTGAACGGCAAACTCTGGTGCAACGAAAACGACTTGCGGACCTTCCGCGTGATGGACGTTCCCAACGTCAAGGCCGACCAGATCGACCGCCGTCAGACGCCCGATGAGACGATTGCACTGCTGCGGCGTCAGTTGGGTGCCGTTCTCACTCGCGGTTGCGGTCATTCCTACTTTGATATGAGTGGCGGCTGGTACAACGATCCTCGCCTGGCCGAAGAGATCCGGATGCAAGTCGCCGTGGCAGACAGAGTCCTGAGGATGGATCGGTCGTCCGCGAGCGAAGTGGCTGTCGTGATCGACCCCGATGCGTTCACCAGCCAAGCACTGCATACGCAGGTGAATACCTGGTTGATTCTTGGCCAGATCGCGGCGTTGGGAAGCATGGGCACTCCTTTCGACCTGGTCACGCTCCGCGACATGGAGGCCCTGCCAAGAAAGAAACTCTGGATTTTCCTCAACCTGTTCCAGCCGACTCGGGAACAGATAGCGGCGATTCATGGACGACTACGTGAGGATCACGCCATGGGATTGTTCGTTTATGCGCCGGGGTACGTGTCCGGACCGGAGGCCATGCACGAACTGACGGGCATGCGTATCGTTGCAGAAGACGAGCGGCGGCCAGTCAACGTCACCGTGCCCGGTGATGGATCACTGGTCGACGACGAAGTATCCTACGGGACGAGTTCGCCGGTCGGGCCTGCCTCGTTTGGCGAAGGCAAGATCTCGCCGACATTCCACGTCGAGGATGAAACGGTGGATGTGCTGGGTTTCGATACCGCAACGAATCGTGCCGCACTGTGCGTCAAGAAGCTGGATGGCTGGACGAGCGCTTATTCTGCCGCTCCGTGCGTTGCGCCGTCGGTGCTAAGGGCGTTGGCGAAGAGGGCTGGCGTGCACGTTTATGTGGATGAGGATGCCGTCGTCTACGCGAATAACTCGCTCCTCAGCGTCACCGTCGTCGATCCAGGACGGCGGACGATACGATTGAGGCGTCCGTCGACGATTGAGGACGGGTTCACAGGTGAAATCCTCGCGACGGATGTCAGCGAGGTAGACGTGGAGCTTGCGGAGCGCCAGAGCTGGCTTCTTCTGCTGAAACACTGAAGCAGCGAGGCGGTGCGGTCAGAATCCGGCAGGGGAATTCCACAACGGAGCATTCCCTTGCCCCCATTCCCCTGCCATTCTTCGGCCTTCCGCAACATCGATACTTTGCTGTCGATGTGAAGAATGGCGTAGGCCTATATGATAGGCTATGGGATCGGATTGTTGGCTCGGCCCGCGAACGATTACAGGAGCGCTACCATGGAAATCACTGACTTCACCGAAGCTGTCGGCGTCGTTCACACGCTCGACGAATTGAATGACTATTGGACGAAGAAGCGTCCCGTGGTCTCGGACATTATCGATGGCGAAGGGCATCAATACGTCGATCTGGTGATGGAGGGCGGCGGAGTACTTGGCATCGCGTTGATCGGCTACACATACGCCTTGGAAAGCGTCGGAATCCGGTTCCTCGGTGTGGGCGGCACCTCGGCCGGCGCCATCACCGCCACCATGATCGCGGCCTTGGACAAACCAGCCAACGCAAAAAGCGTGCAGGCCCTGGAAATCCTGGCCGAACTGGAAATGTTCGAGTTTGTCGACGGCGACAGCGATGCGAAAGACTTCGTCAAGACCATGCTCGAAGGTGCCGGGCCCGTCAAGCTAGGCTGGAAGGCCATGCAGGTTCTCGACAATCTGCGCGAAGACCTCGGTCTGAATCCGGGCGACTGTTTCTTCAAATGGGTCGCCACACAATTGAAAGGAGCAGGTATTCGCACAGTCGCGGACTTGAACAAACGGTTCCGCGATCTGCCGCCCGACCTTCGCCTGCGCAGCGGTAAAAGCCTGTCGGCTGACGAAGCGGCCGCGTGCTTGAAAATCGTCGCAGCCGACGTCACGACCGAGACCAAGGCCGTTTTTCCTGAGATGGCCAACCTGTACTTCAAAGAGCCCAACAAAGTCAATCCCGCGCATTTCGTTCGCGCGTCGATGTCGATTCCACTCTTCTTCCACCCGTACCGAGTGAAGCGGTTGCCGAAGGGCGTGCCCGCGCTGCGTGAATGGAAGAAGGTGGGTTACAAGGGGCCTGTCCCTAAGGAAATCGTCTTCATCGACGGCGGAATCATGTCGAACTTCCCCGTCGATCTGTTTCACGATCCAAATGCAAAAGGCATGCCCTCGGCCCCCACATTCGGCGCGCGACTCGGCACGGCCCGCGACGAAGTCAACAAGATCGAGAAGCCGACTCAGCTATTGATGTCGGTATTCAACGCCGCGCGGCACTGCAACGACTTTGACTTCATCGCTCGGAATCCCGATTTCGCACGTCTGGTGACCGAGATCCCCACCGGCCCACACAACTGGCTGAACTTCTTCCTTACGCCCGAAGCAAAGGTGGATCTGTTCACACGTGGTGTGAAAGCGGCCGTCGCTTGGCTGAAGGGCTTCAATTGGCCCGATTACAAGCAACTGCGCGGGAAACTAGCCAAAGTGAAGTAACACCACTCGCCATGTGTTAGCATAATGCCGACGGACTGCGACCCTCTTATGGTTTTACGATTTTGCCCAACAATTATTTTTCCCGATGAAGAGAAGGCAAAACTATTTGTGGGCAAAATCATGGGAGCGACTGTTGAGGACAGCGGAAATGCGGAATAGGAGGATGAAGGTGAATATTCGTCGGTATGACGTTATGCTCTTGGTGTTCCTTACCTTGGCATGCCTCTGTCCTCGCTCGCGATCAGAGGACATTCTGTTAGGCGTCGATGATGCTCCCGATCACGGCTTGGTAGTCGCCGACGTCGATCTGACCGACGCAGCGCGCTGGTGCAAGGTCGGCCGCGTCGAGCCCCACAGCGTGCGCGCAAGGCAGATCGCGGATGGCGCATCCGTACCTGTTCAGTTCGTTCCGGGAGCAAACTATGATCCGAAAACGCGCGTGGCCGGCACTTTGATTCTCAGACTGCCGGTCGGCGGTAACGCCGGGCTCGCGGTTTCGTTCGATAACGACGAGCCAAGCGACGAGCCGACTGATGGTGTGGTCGCGACTAAGTCCTTTCGCGTCGTGCACGATGCGGCGAAGATGGGTGGACTGCCTAGTCGCTTCGAGTTTGTCCCATCGGGCAAGGTGTTCGAACGCTTCCGGTGGAACGATCGAGTGCACGATCCTGAGACGGGAAGCTTTGGCCTGTCGAACGATCCGCAGCCGGTGATGCAGCGTGTCTCGACCGGTCCCTTGGCCACGGTCGTACGAGTTCGTTCGCGATATATGCAGTCTGGTGACAGACATCCCAAATCCAAACCCGAGGCCACGTACGATTGGATCTACCTGCACGACTCGCCGCTGGTCCGGGTGACCGCGACCGCATCGCAACAACCGGTCAAACCGTGGAGCGAAGCGCATTTCCTCGAACTGAACTTCCCCGGCGATGATTTTCCCGAGTGGGCAGGCGGCGAGCCGGTCGAGCAAGGGAAGTTCACAGGAGAAACGCGGGGCTTTCACTTCAATCAGTGGGGTGCGCTGGTCGACGGGAATCACGCCATCGCCATGCTCGATTGTGGGCAGGCGTTGTTTTACGACCATCGTGGCGGCAGCTACCTTCAAGCTCACGGATCCCGGGCGTGGCAGGCATGGCCCGAGCTGACTCGACAGTGGTCGGCGTGGCTGTGGATTGGTATGGCTGACAATGTCGTCGAGGCAATACGCTCGGCCGCGGCCGAACTTCCGAGCAAGGCCAGCGTCAAAGTGGCCGTGGCGTCGGTGGACGAGAAGATCGCCGCGGCGAAGCGCAGGTGGTCGGAGCAACAATCGCCCGTCAAGCAACAAACGTGGTGGTATGCGGCCGGCGCCGCGCAACTGGCCGACGCGGGGCGATTCCAGCAGGCGATCGAGACCACCGAGGGCCAAACGCCGGACGACTGGTCGGTGCTGAACGCGGGCAAGTTGGGCATGATTCTTGAACGAGGCAACGGAGGTATCCGACTTCTGAGCCTGTTCGACACGGCGGCAGATTGCCAACTCAGTTCCCCAGGTAGTGAGCCGTTGTTCGAGTTGGCACTGCGCGACGTGGAAACCAAAGAGGAGGTACGGCTGACGGCCGATGCCGGCTGGCGCGAAGTCGAGGTCGTTCCGATCGAGGCCGACCGCGGTATCGAACTTCGGTGGAAAGCGCCGATTGACGAGCGATTCAGTGCATTGGAGGTGGTTGCGCAAGCATTGCCCGATACGACCACCAGTTCGATCGCCTGGAAGCTGTCCGTCGCAGGCGTCAGTGACCGGTGGAGCCTCTGGCGTGTTGTCTTTCCCAAAGTCGCTGTCAAGGAACTTGGATCGGAGTCGATGTTGTTCCTTCCTCGCGCTGCCGGCCAGCTTGAACAGAACGCGTGGCGTCGCGCCCTGAATTCCAGCGGCCGGTATCCAAGTGGCTGGACAACGATGCAGTACATGGCTGCCTACGCGAAAGACGGCTCGACGGGCTTATACACTGGCGTGCATGATCCCTGCGGCAGCACGAAGGAGATCCGCGCCCAAAGCCGACCCGACCGGCGCGAAGTAATTCTGTCCTTTGAACATCCGGTGCCACACATGGGCGCACCGGGCAATCGGTTTGAATTGTGTGGTCAGGCCGTTTGGCAACACATGGCCGGAGACTGGTTCGACGCGGCAGTGATCTATCGCCAGTGGGTTCGCCAGCATGCCAAGTGGTATCCATCGTTGACGAAAGATGGGCGCTCGGACACACCGGAGTGGATGCGCGAGCTATCCGTGTGGGGGCTCGGCGGCGGGGATCCGAAAAGCGGACTGCCGCTACTGCAGAAATTTGCCGAGCAGATGGGATTGCCCGTCGGCTTTCACTGGTACAGTTGGCACCAGATTCCTTTCGACAACGATTACCCTCACTACTTCCCTGCCGATGAAGGTTTTTCCGACGCGGTCAAGCTGCTGCAGTCGAAAGACATCTACATCATGCCCTACATCAACGGCCGGCTGTGGGATACGCGCGACAAAGGTAGCGAGGACTTCGAGTTCACCAAGCTTGCACGACCGGCTGCGACGAAGGACGAACAGGGCGAACCGTACACCGAAGTTTACGGTAGTAAAGAGGCGGACGACAGCAAGGTGGAACTGGCGGCTATGTGTCCCAGCACGGAATTGTGGCAGACGAAGGTCCGCGAAATCGTGTTACGGTTGATGAACGAATGCGGCGTTCGCGGAGTGTATATCGACCAAATCGCAGCGGCTCAGCCGCGATTGTGCTTCGACGCGTCGCACAGCCATCCGATCGGCGGAGGGCATTGGTGGACCGAATCGTACTGGAAGATGATGGACGCGATTCGACGCGAGATGCCTGAGGATCGGATGTTGACGACCGAGTGCAATGCCGAGCCGTACGTGAAGTGGTTTGACGGCTACCTGACCTGGCACTGGCAGTACGATGGCCAGGTTCCGGCCTTCCCGGCCGTATACGGTGGAGCCATCCAGATGTTCGGACGGGCTTATCGCGGCGGTCCGACCAAGAATCTGGCTTTACGGATGAAAGCGGGCCAGCAACTCGTGTTCGGCGAACAAATCGGATGGATCGACGCGAATGTGGTGAATGAAAAGGAAGACTTCGCGTTCCTCCGCCAAATCGTCCATTTGCGCTGGCGGCTGCGGCGCTATTTCAACGCCGGCCAGATGGCCCGTCCGCCCAAGTTGCATGGCGAGATCCCCAACGTCACCGCCGACTGGCAGTGGCACGGCGTCTGGCCGGTGACTACGCCTGTTGCCATGAGCGGTGCGTGGCAATTGCCGAACGAGAATCGAACCGTACTGCTGATGGTCAACGTGGGCGACAAGCCGATTGCGACGCATCTGGATTTGGATGTGACCGAGTACGGCATATCAAGCGAGCAAGTCCGCGTGGCTGTCGTCAAGAGCGATGGCGAAGGCGAATCGTTTACCGTAGCACGCAGTTTCCATCGTGACGTGATCTTGCCGCCGCGGACAGTCGTGGCGTGGGAACTAACGCCGTCGAAGTGAATCCCGTTAACTAAGGCAATCTCAAAAGACTTCAATTCTCGGTAGGTCAGGCTGTGCCTGACGAAAACTGGTTCGAACGGTGTGACACCGCAATTCGTCAGGCACAGCCTGACCTACAAGGCTCAATTGAACAGGAGATGCATTCTCATGGGAACACAATCAAGCACGAAGATGTATGGGGGCGTTTGCTGGTTTGCTGTGTCTTTTCTGGGAGCTATCGCAGTGCAAGGCGACGAACTGCCGCGGCTGACGACGTTGTCGGACACGTCGATTCGCTATCAAGTGCCGGACAAACCGTACGTGGTCCTGAAACAGGGCGATGTCGAGGCCGTGGTGGTCGACAACCGGGCCGTCGACGATGACGTGTTACCGGGCCACCGCGCCGGTTACAGCGGGATCGCTTCGTTGAAACACGCGCAGCGTCGCGACAATCTGTTCGTGCCGAGCTACGCGGGCCTGAACTTCGAGCACATTCACGACGGGACGGATCAAGACCGCAAAGTGCTGTTCGAACCGCGAAACGCACCGATGGAGTTACGAATCGTCGATCAAAACACGGCCGAGTTGTATCAGAAACCCACGCCCACTTGGGGGCTGGAGAGTTGCCATCGGTATCGACTGCTGGACGACGGGACGATTGAACTGACCTTCGAGTGCATTCCCCGCCGTCGTTCGTTCCATTACGACTATGTGGGATTCTTCTGGGCCAGTTACATCCATCAACCGGAGTCGCTGGACATCCACTTCAGAGGCCACGATGCTGGTGGGCCCAAAAAGACCCGCTGGATTCGAGGTGTGACGCCCGCACACGGAACGTTCTCCACACATGTGGCGTCCGACGACAAACGCGATTTTTCCCACGAAGACGATTTTCCGCTCACGCTTGTGTTCAACCGTTCACGGTATTGCTACGCGGAACCGTGGTACTTCGGCGTCAGTCACGGGATGGCCATGGTGCTGATGTTCCGTCCGAAAGACGCCATCCGCTTGTCGCAGAGCCCGTCGGGCGGCGGCCAAGGCAACCCGGCCTGGGACTTTCAGTACTTTGCTCCCGATTACGAAGTTGGCCAGAGATATCAGTTCGTCATGCGAGCGATGTACGTGCCGTACGAGTCGCCGGAGCAGATCGAGCGGGCCACCCAGACGCACCGAGAAGCGTTGGCTGCTCAATAGAGTGGATGAACCTCAGCCACATGGCCTTCTGACGGCCGAGGGGCGGAGTGCAGAGTACCGAGTACTGGGTACTGAGTACTCGGCACCGCCGTCGGAAGGTTCGTCACTCTCCCGTCCTAAGTTTCTTGGCTCGCCTATCGCGTCTCTTGTTCTTCTTCACCTTCTTGCCACTATCGTCGTTCGCTTTCCTGTCCCACGGTTGTGGCGGTGTGGGTTCGTATTGCGGGCGGGCGTCTTTTTCGGGACACATACTGACGACGGCTTCGAATTTCTCTCTCGCGTCGATCACCGCTGCGTCTTCGCTGTCCGAGAGGTCTTGCTGTTCCTCCAGGTCCGTCTTCAAATCGACCAGTTTGATAATCTGGCCGTCTTGGACGAACGCCTTGTATCGTTTGTCGCGAATTACGCGTGGTGTATAGTCGACTTTGGGGCGAACGCCTCTTTCGTCCAGTCGGGCCGCACCGTGTCCCAGGGCCATGATCCAGTCGCGCGGGCCGTCCTTGTCTTTGCCCAACATGACCGGGGCGATCGACTTGCCGTCGATGGCGACACCTTCAGGCAATTCCGCGCCGGCCAATTCACAGAAGGTCGGGAACAGATCGGTGAAGTCGGTCAGGGCGTCCGTTTCGACGCCGGCCGGCACCAAGCCGGGGCAGTTGACGATGTAGGGCTCGCAGACGCCGTTCTCGGTCAACTTCGCTTTGCCGCCGCGGACCAGGCGACCGTTCATGCGGCCCGAGATACCGCCACTGGTGCCGTTGTCGGTGGACCAGATGATGATGGTGTTGTTGCGAATCTTCAGCTTGTCAATCGCCGCAACGAGCCGGCCCAGAGCTGCGTCGGTGTAGCGGACCATCGCCTTGTGTTTGGCCATCTTGTCGGAAGCGTCCGGTTCGGCCGGAGTGCTTACCAGCGGGCCGTGCGTCAGGGCCATGGGAAAGTACAGCATCATGGGTTGGTCCTGATGCCGCTCGATGAAGTCGATCAAGAAGTCAACAAATACGTCGCAGCCAAATCGGCCTTCGTAGGTTCGGCTGCCTTTGTTGGTGTTGATGTACGGGTCCCAATAGCGAGCGCCGCTCGGCGGATTGCCCGTCT
>JACKQG010001248.1_pt2 | contig 26098 bp, 17 predicted proteins | sample 8237621 | NCBI WGS metagenome assembly JACKQG01 (sample SAMN15677084, study PRJNA649215) | marine metagenome | biome: marine; feature: Black Sea; material: saline water; isolation source: suspended particulate matter (SPM) from the Black Sea western gyre | collected 2013-06-09/2013-06-10 | depth... | reverse complement strand
CTACGACCACGGCACGCGCGCGATCATGGCCGGCTACCTGATGGTCGCCTACGTGATCGTGTTCCTGGCGACGGTGGTCTACAGCGGCGCGATGGCGCTCAACGGCATCTTCCAGCTCCCGGCGGTTTGCGCCGACAGCTTCGGCCTGTCGCTGGCGGCCGACGCGCCGTGGCGGGAGAGCGCCGAGTTCTGGTCGACCGTCAGCGGCATCTGGCTGATCGGCATCATCGCCGGCGCCTACACCGTCTACGGCGGGCTCACTGCGGTGGTCTGGTCGGACCTGCTGCAAGGCGGCGCGCTGATGCTCGGCGCCGCCCTGGTGACCTGGCTGGCGCTGTCCGAGCTCGGCGACGGCAGCGTGCTCGCCGGCTGGGCCTCCTTCACCGAGGCCAACGAGGCCAAGCTGCACACGGTCTTGCCGTGGAACGACCCGGACGTGCCGTGGCTGGCGGTCTTCATCGGCGGCCTGTGGATCCCCAACCTGTTCTATTGGGGGCTGAACCAGTTCATCACTCAGCGCACGCTCGGGGCCAAGAGCGTGGCCGAGGGCCAGAAGGGCATCCTGTTCGCGGCCCTCATGAAGCTGGCGATCCCCTTCATCATCGTCATGCCCGGGATCATGGCCTACCAACTCTACAGCGAGGAGATCCTGGCCCTCGGCGGCAACGCCGGCGACAAGGCCTACCCGTTCATGATCGCCCGGCTGCTGCCGCCCGAGCTGCGCGGGGTGATGTTCGCGGCGCTGTGCGGGGCGGTGATGAGCTCATTCAACTCGGGCATCAACTCGGCCTCGACGATCTTCACCATCGACCTCTACAAGCGCTACCTGAATCCGAAGAGCACCGCCGCCAACGACGTGCGGGTCGGCCGCTGGGCTACGGCGGTGATCGTCGTCCTGGCCTGCCTCTGGGCGCCGGTGATCTCGAGCTTCGAGGGAGTGTTCAAGTACATCCAGGAGATCTGGGGCTTCATCAGCCCGGGCATCCTGGCGGTGTTCCTGGTCGGCATCCTGAACCGCCGCACCCCGCCGGCGGCCGCCCGCGCCGCGCTGCTGCTCGGCGTGCCGCTCTACGCCGTCGCCCGCTTCGGCGGGCTGGTGATCGACACCGGCTGGATGCACGCCTTCAACGAGATCGCCTTCCTCCACCACATGGCGATGATCTTCGTGCTGCTGGTGGCGGTCATGCTCGTCATGACCCGCCTCGACCCGCTGGCCGCGCCGCGCGTGATGCCGGTCAGCCGCATCGACGTCACCCCGCACCCGCGGGTCAAGCTCTACGGCAGCATCATCGTCCTCCTCACCGCCGGCCTCTACGCGATGTTCTGGTAGGGCAATTTAGGGGTCAGACGTCGATTGTTTCAGAGGCGCCCCTCAAACAATCGATGTCTGACCCCTAATTACACCCTCAGCACCTCGTCCTCGGTCAGCAGGCGGTCGCTGTTCTTGGCGGCGGAGAGGATGGCGTCGATGCGCTCGTCGGTGGCGGCCAGGCCGCGCTTCTCGAGGAAGTAGATGACGTTCGACTTGCCGCTCATGGGGCCGACGCTGATCTTCTGCTCGAGGCCGAAGTCGTCGGCCGGCACGCCGGAGTAGACGCGGTTGGCCAGCCAGGTGTCGTTCTTGCGGAAGGCCTTGACCACCGCCGCAGCGTGCACGCCGGTGCCGGTCTCGAAGGCGTCGCCGCCGAACACCGGGTACTCGCTGCGCACCGGGCGGCCGACCGCCTCGCTGGCGACGCGCACGTACTCGCCCAGGCTGGACAGGTCGCGCTGGATCCAGCCGAGCAGCTTCAGGTTGACCAGCAGCAGGTCCATCTCGGCGTTGCCGGCGCGCTCGCCGATGCCCAGGGCGCAGGCGTGGGCGCGCTCGACGCCCTCGGACAGCGCCGACAGGGTGTTCACCAGCCCCAGCCCGCGGTCGCGGTGGCCGTGCCAGTCGATGCCGGCCTTGAAGTTGCGCGCCACCATGTAGCGCTTCATCCACGACACCAGGTTGCGCACCGAGCCCGGCGTGCCGGCGCCGACGGTGTCGCACAGGCACACCCGGTCGGCGCCCTCCTCGAGCGCCGCGCCGTAGAGCGCCTCGAGGATCTCCGGCGTCGAGCGGATGGTGTCCTCGGTGACGAACAGCACCGGCAGGCCGTTGCGCTTGGCGAAGGCCACCGACTTGCGCACGTTGCCGACCATGCGGTCGAGCTCCCAGCCCTCGGCGTAGGCGCGGATCGGGCTGGAGCCGATGAAGGCGCACACCTCGATCGGCGCGCCCAGCTCCTGGACCATGTCGACCACCGGCTCGATATCCGAGACGACCGTGCGACAGGCGACGTTCGGCGTGATCCCGAGCGGCAGCATCTCGCGCGCCAGCGCCAGGATGTGCTCGCGCGCGTGCACCCCGGCGCCGGGCAGCCCGATGTCGGCGGTGTCGATGCCGAGCTGGTCCATCAGGTGGATCAGCTCGATCTTCTTCTCCAGCGGCGGGTCGATCACCGACGGGCACTGCAGCCCGTCGCGCAGGGTCTCGTCGTCGAGCTGGACCCTGCCCTTGGGCGCCGGCAGGCCGTGGTGGCCGTGGGCCTCCCAGTCGAAGATCAGGTCCTCGTGCGCGGCGCCGTCACTCATCGCCGTTCAGGAAGTCGTCGATCTCGCGGTCGTCGAGCCGCGGCGGAATCCCGACGCCGCTGAGCAGCTCGTCGGCGGCCCAGTCGGACAGGGTCAGGTCGGTGGCGAGGGCCTTGCTGAATTCGTGGCTCTCGGCGGCGCCGACGATCCCGGCGCGGCGCAGCCGGCCCTTGGGGCCGATCATGTCGCGCTTGGCGAACAGGTCGGTGCGGTTCTCCGACACCACCCGCAGGCACTCCAGGGCCGAGATGTACGGCTCGCCCTCCACCAGCTCGCTGAAGAGCAGGTGGACGACGACCAGCAGGTGGTCCACCCCGAGCTTCTGCTCGCGGCGGAAGTTCTCGATGCGGTAGCCGCGACCGCCGGGCGTGGCCTGGAGGCGGCGGCGGATCAGGACCAGGGCGCTCCTCGCGGCCTGCCGCAGCTGGCGGAAGCGCGGCGAGACGCTGCCGCTCGGGTCCTCGGGCGGGAACAGCGACTCGGCGCGCGACATGCACAGGTTGCGCCAGCCGAACAGCTCCCACAGCAGCTCCTCCTCGTCGCGGTAGGGCCGCGGTTCGACGGCCACCTCGGCGTCGCCGTCGCCGCCCCATCCCGGGGCCCAGAAGAGGGTCATCGCCGCGGGCGAGGCCGAGAACCAGGTGTCGAGCGGCTCGTGGCCGCGCGGCTGGGGCTGGGCGTACAGCCACTGCTCCATGCGGAGGCGGCCATCCGGGCCGAGCGCGCCGAGCGCCTGGGTCCGGGTGAAGCCGGCGTGGCGGAGCAGGGCGACCAGGCTGCCGCCGGTCAGCGGGTCGCTGGCCCCGGCAAGACGGCGGTGGAACAGCAGCGCCAGGAGCAGGAGGTCGGCGTCCTCAAGGGTGGAGGCGACGCCGTGCTCGCGCAGGGAAGGCAGCTCGTCGAAGAAGCGGCCGCGGAGCTCCAGGACCTGGGCCCGCGTGCTGGCGGAGGCCTCGGAGTCCGTGCTGGGGTTCCGGGCCTGGAGCTCACCGATCTGGTCGCAGAGCTGGAGGAGGCCTTCGAGCGGGGTCATGGAGTGCCCATTGTAGGCGGTCGCGAAACCTATAATCCCCGACCATGGCAGGAGCTCGCAGGCGGGAACGACGGCATCAGGTGCTTCTGGCGCTCCGGGACCACCTGGAGCTGCCCGCGGGCACCCCCTTCCTGCCCAGCGACCGGGCCCACGTCGCCGACATCGCCGACGTCCTGTGGCTGGATTTCCAGCCGGAGGAGGCCCGCCACCTGTTCCAGGGCTTCGGCATGGACCTCGCCGCCGAGGTGCTCGAGGAGGCCGAGCCTCGGTTCGCCGCCAAGCTGCTCCAGGACGTCGACCCGAGCTTCCTGGGCCAGCTCCTCAACCTGCTGCCGGCCGACGACGGCGCCGACCTGCTGGAGGAGCTGCCCGAGTCCCTCGGCCAGCTGGCGCTGCGGCACGTCGACGCCGAGGACGCTTCCGACCTGCGCCACCTGGGCGCCTACGACCCGGACAGCGCCGGCGGCCTGATGACCACCGAGTTCATCGAGGTCAAGGCGGGCGAGAACGTCGGCGACGTCCTCAAGCGGATCAAGCGCGGGGAAGGCGAGGAGGCCGAGACCATCGACACCCTCTACATCACCGGCGCGCAGGGGGAGTTGGAGGGGGTGATCTCGGTCCGCGAGCTGCTGGAGGCAAACATCCACGACTTGATCGGCGACCTCGCCAACCCGGACGTGATCCACGCCCGCGTCGACGAGGACCGCGAGGAGACCGTCCACCGGCTCCTGCACTACAACCTGTCGACCATCCCGGTGCTCGACCCGCGCGGCCTGATGGTCGGCATCATCACCGCCGACGACGCCCTGGAGGTGCTGGAGGAGGAGGGCTCCGAGGACGTGCTGCTGCTGGCGGGCGCGAGCGGCGCCTCCGAGGCCTCCGAGTCGCTGTGGAAGAAGGTGATCCACCGCGGCCCGATGCTGCTGGTCACGGTGCTGGCCGGCCTGGCGATGTCCCGCGCCATGAACTTCTTCGCGCCCGACGCCGAGCTCGGCGGCGGAGCGGGCGGCGAGACCTGGCTGACCGTCCTGTCCTTCTTCCCGATGGTCCTGGCCTTGTCCGGAACCATCGGCAGCCAGACCTCCGCGGTCCTGGTCCGCGGCTTCGCCGTCGGCCAGATCACCGCCGGGCGGCGCCTGTCGGTCTTCTTCGGCGAGTTCCAGGTCGGGGTGGCGCTGGGGACCCTCTGCTGCACCATCGCCGTGCCGGCCGCCGCGTTCTTCACCGGCAACTGGCAGATCGGGATCGCCCTGGGGGTGTCGCTGCTGCTGGCGATGACCTGGGCCGCGACGGCCGCCAGCTCGATCGCCATGGGCTCGCAAGCCGCCGGGCTCGACCCGGCCCTGGTCTCGGGCCCGGTCATGATGGCGGTGAGCGACCTGTCCGCCGTCCTCCTGTTCTTCGGGGCGGCCCACATCCTGCTGCCTTGAAGCGCCGCCCCCTGGTCCTGCTGGGCGTGGCCGCCCTCGCCACCCTCGGCCTGCTGTTCCAGCCCGTGCGGATCCTCGGTCCGTCGATGCTGCCGACCCTCGAGGACGGGGAGCTGCGCCTGACCGTCCCGCTCTGGGCGGCTCCGCCGTCGCGCCACGACCTGGTGGTGTTCCGCGAGCCCGACACCGAGCTGGTGGCCGTCAAGCGGGTGGCGGGCCTGCCGGGGGAGCGGATCCAGCTCATCGACGGCGACCTCTTCATCGACGGTGGCCGTCACGCCCGCGCCGTCGGCGGCCCCGAGGACCTGGTGCCCCTGGTCGACGCCGAAGGGACCGAGATCGCCGCTCAGTTCAACCTCCCGGACCATGGAGAGGAAGGCGCCGCCATCCTCCATGACCAGGGGCGCGCCTACCTGCGTTCGGTTCCGCTCGACGGCTACCTGAGCCGCGGGGCGCTCCACGAGGGCGCGCGCCCGGCCTCCGATCTCGGCCTGGCCGCCGATTTCGAGCTGCTCGAAGCCGGCAGCCTGTTCGAGCTCCTGGTCGTGGAGGGAGGCACGACCTTCGCCCTGGCGATCGGGGAGGGGAGCTGCACCCTGTGGGAGGGGGAAGTACTGCTGGCATCGACCGAGCTGCCCCTCGACCTGGATCGCGGGCAGCTGTTCCTCGGCAAGGTCGATCAGCTCCTCTACGCCTGCCTCGATGGCCGCCTGCTGTTCGAGCCGGCGCCCTTCTCCCCGATCGCCGCGACGCCGATGGTCGACGCCCTGGCGGGACCGCCCTTCGAGCAGGCCGGCTTCGGCGGCCACCAGGTGCTGCTGCGCCGGGTCCGGGTCGGCCGCGACCTGTTCCGGGATCCCGCCGGAACCTACGGCTGTTCCAGGGAGTTGCAGCTCGCGGAGGACGAGTACTTCCTCCTCGGAGACAACCCTGGTTCGAGCCGAGATTCCCGTCATTACGGCCCCGTCCCCCGCGAGCGCCTGCTCGGCGCGGTCGGTTCCCGCTTGTGGGGACCCGCCGGTGGTTGACCCGGGCCCCGACCGGGGAATGGAGCTGATGCTGGCCTTCCAGGCCGGCGAGGAGGCGGCCTTCGACGAGATCGTCGAGCTCCACTCCGGCCAAGTCTTCGGCCTCCTGAGGCGCCTGCTCGGCCCCCATGCGGCCGTGGAGGATCTGGCCCAGGAGTCCTTCCTCCGGCTCTACCGCGCCCGCGAGCGCTACCAGCCCCGCGGCAAGCTCAGCACCTTCCTCTACCGAATCGTCTATAACCTTGCCCTGAATAGGCTTAGGGACGGGAAGCGGCGCCGCGAGGTGGGCATGCCGAGCACCGCCGACGGTGAACGGATCGACCTGGAGGACGCCGGCGGAGAGGCGCCCTGGGAGGAGCCGGACCGGCGCACCTGGGCCCGGAGGATCGAGGAGGCGCTCGAGTGCCTACCCGAGAACCAACGCGCGGCGCTGGTGTTGCAGCACTACGACGGCCTCGACCTGGAGCAGATCGGGGAGGTCCTCGGCATCAGCGCCAAGGCCACCAAGTCCCTGCTGCACCGGGCCCGGACCAAGCTTCGCGAGATCCTCACCCCCTATCGAGAAGCGGAACATGACTGAAGACTGGCTCGAAGACCTGCTGGACCGCCACCCGGGCGAACCGGTGCCGGAGGGATTCTCTCGTCGGCTCCGGGCCCGCATCGAGGCCGACCAGCACCCCGCGCCGATCCTGCGGCCCTCCTTCGGGGCGTGGCTGGGCCGCGGCGTGGCGGCCGCGCTGCTGCTGGCGGTCGGTTTCTGGCTCGGACGGGACCAGCCCGAGCTGACCCTGGATCCGGTCGATCCGAACCTGGAGGCGCTCACCGTCGGCGGAAGCCCGGTCGACGCCGACCTCCTCGCGGAGCTCTACCAGGAGCAGGAGCTGCTCAAGGCCTGGGACCTGGTCGTGGGCCAGGACCTGGAGCTCGGCCTCCGGGATGCCACCACCGGCACCTGGGAGCTGACCGAGGAGTCCGACGGATGATCCTGCTGCCCCTCGTCCTGGGTTGGCTGCCGGCCCCCGCTCCGCCCCAGCAGGTCGCCGCTCCCGAGGCCGCGGCGAGGGCCGCCGAGCTCCCCCAGGAGCCTGGCGCGGCCGCATCAGCCGGAGCCCCCTCGGGCGCCGAGCAGGCCCAGGCCTGGTGGAGTAAGTTCAGCCCGGAGGAGAAGGCCCGCTACCGCCGCCGATTCGAGGAGCTGAACCAGCTCAGCCCGGAGGAGCTCGAGGAGGTCCGTCGCCGCTATGACGCCGTCGCGCGCCACCGGCGCCGGGTCTGGACCGAGCTGGCGCCCGAGGAGCGAGAGCGGCTCGGTGCCCTGGCGCCCGCCGAGCGGGAAGCGGCCCTCGACGAGCGGGTCCACGAGCGTCTGCGCCGGCGGCACGAGGAGATCGCCGGCCAATTCGGACCCGGCTTCCGGCCTGAAGGCCTGCGCGGGCCGCTGCACGAGCGCATGGACGCCTCCAGCCGCGTGATCGAACGCCTGCGGTCGGAGGACCTGCTCAAGGAGCTGGACAAGCTGCACCAAGAGGGCTGGATCGGCGACAAGGCGGCCGCCTGGCTCAAGGAGGCGCCGGTCGCCGAGCAGGCCTCGGCCCTGCTCGACGCCCGCAAGTGGCGCCTGCTGGCCCACTCTCGCGAGCAGGGCCACTTCGAGGAGTGGCAGCTCGACTCGCACGAGCAGCGCATCCTGGCGGAGATGCCGTCACGGGACTTCCTGATCGCGATCAAGGAGCTGCAGTGCGGCATGCCGCGGGAGCAGGTCTTCGCGCCCGGCGGCCCTTGCGGACCGCCGCCCCTCCCGGGCGAGCCCAAGGGCGGCTGGCGTCGCGGCGGTGACCGCCGCTGGGGCGGCGGCGCCGACGGCGAACGCGAGGGATTCAGGCCCAGGTCTGGGCAGGGTCCGCCGTCCGACCGCCGGCCGGGCGGCGGCGGCGACCGCCGGTAGGGCTGATCGAGAGCGGTCTCCGACGCAGCCGGGGGGGGCTGGATCAGCTCTCCTCAGAGCGGGCGCCTGCTGGCATAATGGACCGTTCCCCACCATGAAGGCATCTCGCGCAATCCTCGTCGGCTGGGCCCTGGGCATCTTCGAGTCCGGCATGGTCCTGTCCAGTCTCCTGCACTTCTCCTCGGGCCCTTGGTTCGTGGTCATGGCCGTGGTCTCGCCCATGGTCATCTATGGCCTGGGGGGCTGGGTCCTCTCCAAGTTCCCGGGCGCCGACCGCTATCCCTGGGACATCCTGTTCTTCCTGGGAGCGCTGGTCCTGGTCCACCTCAGGAGGCACCTCTACATCGGCACTCACGGGCTGCTCAACTCGCTGGGCATGGCCGGCGAGGAGCAGCACGCGGGCTTCGGCATGGTGTTCCTCGCGGCCTTCCTCGCGCTGGTCCTGTGGCAGATGGTCCGGGATCCTGAGCGGCGGAGCCGGCTCGGCTCGGTCGTGGGCACGGTCGCGGGGCTCTACATCCTGGTCCGGCTGCGGCACTTCTCCAGCAACCGGCCCCAGGATCCCCGCCAGTGGGGCGACCTCGCCGGCGTCCCCTTCGACCTCGGGACCGACTGGATCTGGATCGCCGCGGCCGTCGTACTGGTCGCCTGGATCTGGTTCGTGCCGCCGCGCCTGCTGCGGCCGAGCGCCTGGGTCCCCAGGCTCGCCGCCGCCTCCATCCTGGTCCCCTTCGTCACCCTCGGCTACCTGTGGGCGAACCTCGAGAAGGAGCCGATGCGGATGGCCGAGGCCGAATTCCCGGGCGGCGCCGGCCCCAACGTCGTGCTGGTCTCCTGGGACACGGTCCGCGCCGACTCCCTGCCGCCCTACGGCGGCGGCGGCCTCGACACGCCGGCCCTCGACCGCCTGGCCGCCGAGGGCGTGCTCATCGAGCGCTACCACACCATCGCGCCGATCACCGGCCCGGCTCACAACTCGATGCTGACGGGGCTGTATCCCCCCAGCCACGGCCTGCGGGTCAACGGCAACGCCGTCCACCCCGAGGTGCCGCGGATGCCGGAGCTGTTCCGCCAGAACGGCTACGCCACCGGCGGCTTCGTCTCCGGCCTCCCGGTCCGGCGTCAGTACGGCTTCTTCCGCGGCTTCGAGACCTTCGACGACCGCCCGGAGATCTCGGCCAAGCTGCCGATCTTCCACAGCGCCGGCTTCCTGGTGCGGACCGTGGTGCTGGTCGATCGCCTGCAGCCGCTGCTGTCCCTCGTCATGCCGCCGAACATCGACTTCGTGTCGACCACCACCCCCGGCCACGTGACCGCGAGCCGGGCGGCGGCGTGGGCCACGGAGCAGGACCGGCCGTTCTTCGCCTGGGTCCACTTCTTCGACGCCCATGACCCGCGCGACACCACCGGGGTCTACGAGGAGTTCGTCGAGCGCGCCCGGGCGCGCGCGGCCGAGGGGCCGAAGGCCGCCCACCCCGAGGCCCAGGAGAGCTGGATCCTGCAGCGGGCCGAGATCGAGTTCATGGACGCCCAGCTCGGGAAGCCCCGGGAGGGGCTGGAGGGGAAGGACCCCGGCGTCCGGAACGCGGTGGTGGGAAGCGTCGCCGCCCAGGGCGAGTGCTTGGGGGAGGGACAGGACTTCCCTGAGCTCTGCCCCGGGCGCGGGCTGCGGGTGCAGCCCGCGCCGAGCCTGTTCGAGGCCACCCAGCACGTCGTGTGCATCATCAAGCCGCAGGCGGGGGTGCCGGGCATGCTGCCGGGCGGGTCGCGGATCGACGACGACACCGCCTCCCACGTCGACCTGCTGCCGACCCTGCTGCAGCTCGCCGGCCTGGACGCCGCCGCCCCGGAGCTGCTCCAAGGCCGCTCCCTGCTGCCCGCCCTTCGCGGCGAGAAACGCGGCGAGTGGGGCCTCTACCTCGAAGCCCACGGCGACACCTTGCAGAAGTCCCGGCTCCAGGGCTGGATCACCGACGGCTGGAAATTCGTCCGCACCGAGGGCGGCGAGTTCGAGTTCCTGTTCGACCTGAGGGTGGGGGACAGCAAGGACTTCTCCGCCGACCACCCCGACCGCCTCCGGGAGATGCGCGCCGCCCTCGACGCGGCCTTCGAGAAGATGCCGGTCCTCCAGAGCATCGAGGGATCGGCCAACGACGCCGCCGGGATGGAAGGGCTGGGCTACGTCGACAATTGAGGCGACGCAGGGGCGCCTGGTCCCGGGATCGGGGGGCAGGCTCGCCCCTGGGGACGAGCCTGCCACCATCGATCCTCAGGGCCGGACGATCATCGTCTCGACCAGGGAGTGGAGGTAGGCGCCCGTCGCTCCACCGGTGTCGTCGCAGACCGCCTGCACGTACAGCGGCTTGTCGTAGAGCGCGGGGTTGTTGGGGATGGTGCCGGTGACCACGTCGCTGCCGGCGGCGTTCAGGGTGCCGGTGCTCAGGAGCTTGGCGTTGGCGATCTCCAGCGTGCCGTAGACGCCGATGGCAGTCGCTCCCTTGGCCCGTCCGTAGAACAGGCCGTAGCGCGCCAGGGGCGGCCCGGTCACCGTCACTGAGTTGGCGCTGCCCGCCTGCGGCTCGAGGTCCGCGGCGGTCGCCAGGCAGATCACGCGCATTCCGGCGTCGTAGACCTTGGCCACGCCGGTGCCCCACTCGATGTCCTTGCCGGCCGGCCCGCGGTCCCAGGCGTTCTCCTGCAGCGCCTGCGAGATCTGCCGCGGCAGCGCCGCCGGGTTGGCCGAGATCAACAGCGCGCTGGCGCCGCCGATGTGCGGCGTGGCGCAGGAGGTGCCGCTGAAGCTGGTGTAGCCGCCGCCGTCGCTGGTGGTCATGGGGCCGCTGGTGTAACCGGCGATGTCCGGCTTGAGCAGGCCGGGCTGCGGCACGGACCAGCCTCCGGCCGGGTAGTCCCACATCGCCGGGTCGTTCACGTGCGGGTAGGCCGGGTCATAGAGCGTGATGTCCTCCCAGGCCGACGGGCCGTGGCCGCTCGCGGTGTAGTAGGAGTCGTCGGCGAGGTTCACGCCGCAGCAGCCGAGCACGGCGGCGATGCCGCCTTCTACCTGCTGCGGGTGCACCCACGGCCCGGGGACGTTGCCGGGCGCGGAGATGTTGAAGGGGATCGGGTAGGTGGGGAGCCCGCCCTGGTTGCCGATCGAGTTGGCGTGGATCTGGCCGGCGGCCAGCACGCCCTCGCTCACGGCGCGGTGGGTGAAGTAGTCGGGCCGCGGCGAGAAGGGCCACTTGTAGGAGTAGGAGGAGGACGAGCAGTCGACCCCGACCGACAGGCCCCACTGCAGCGAGGCCCAGTGGTCGGACTCGTTGCCGAGCTGGCAGACCGCCAGCCAGGCGCGCGGCGCCATGCCAGTCAGGCGCACCCCCGAGCTGCCGTCGCCGACCATGATGCCGGCGGTGTTGGTGCCGTGGCCGCCGCCGCTGGGGTTGTTGTTGTTGCCGGCGAAGTTCCAGCCCCAGTAGTCATCGATGTAGCCGTTGCCGTCGTTGTCGATGCCGTCGATCGGGTCGAGCGGGTTGGTCCAGATGCGGTTGGCCAGGTCGGGGTGGTTGCGGTCGGTGCCGGAGTCGATATTCAGCAGCACGACGCCGGCGCCGGTGACGCCGAGGCTCCACAGGTCGGGCGCCTGGTGCTTGACGAGGTTCGGCTCGGGGGCCGGCGGCGGCGGCGGCGGGAAGCTGTCGGCGAGCTCGATCAGGTCGAAGCCGAAGCCGTCGGTCGGCGCGGAATAGTTGTCGTACCAGCTCCAGCGGAGCTTGAAGTTGGAGACGTAGCTCAGGCCCAGCAGATCGAGGTCGTGGGTCAAGACCAGGTAGGTGCCGTTGGCGCCGTTCAGGTCCGCCACCTTGGTCCAGCTCAGCCCGCCGTCGTCGGAGGCCTCGAGGATGTCCGAGCCGAGGTTGAACTCGTCGTAGAGGTCGAGGAAGGCGTAGCGGAGCTGCGCGGTGGAGGCGGCGCTCAGGTCGACGGTCAGGGTCATCGACGCGCTGCCGTAGGAGCCGTCGAGCGAGCTGTCCATGACGACGTGGTAGCTGCCCTGGTGGGGGCCGTGCAGGGTCGTCACCTGGACGCGCCCGGTGGCGGTCGTGGCGGTGCTCCACTCGGGGCCGAAGGCGCCGGACTCGAAGTCCTCGCTGTAGTAGCTGACGGCGCGGCCGCCGCCGGTCACGCCCGGCCGGGCGGCCTGCTGGATCATCGCCGCCAGCGGCACGTCCTGGAGCTCGTTCGGATCGCGGTCGGGGTCGTAGCTGATCCGGGAGACGCCGGGGACCGCCGCCAGCCGGCGGATCGCCTCGGCGTCGCCCGAGAGCTGGACGCCGTTGACGATCCACAGCGGGTTGACCCGGGAGACGTGGCCCTGGGACTCGAGGTCCTGGAGCAGGTCGCGGAGCGGCGCCTGCGCCAGGTCGGCGTGGGCGCGCAGCTCGTCCATGACGAAGCGCTGGCGGTCGCCGCGGGCCAGCTGCTCGACGCGGCCGGCGAAATCGGCGTAGTCGAGGCGGTCGGCCATCAAGGCGTAGACGCGGTGCTGCTCGAGCGGCGCGACTTCGATGACCTGCCGCAATTCGGCGGAGATGACCTCAGGCTGGGGTACCGCCTGCGGGAGGAGGAGCGAGAAGGCGAGGAAGGTCGTGAGCATGGGTCCGGGTCGGTTCCGAGGGGCGGCGGCCACTCCATCGTAGAACCGGAATCCGGACCGGTGTCGGCTTCGGCCGGGGAATTGGTCGCCAGGGGGCGGCCTGATTTCCCCGCGGGCGCCCGGCGCCTAGAGGCCGCGAATGCGGTCGTCGAGGGCCGCCTGGTCCTTGGTGAAGGCCAGCAGCCCGGCGAGCGTGAACAGGGCGTCGAGGCCGCAACGGCCGGAGGCGAGGTCGCCGGACCAGCGGGCCCGCTTGGGCAGCTTGCCCTCGTCGGCGATCGCCGCGAGCTCGGCCTCGCTGAGGCGCGGGAAGAGGTTGCCCTGGCCGGCGTCGTGGAGCAGGTCGACGATCTGCTGGGCGGTTACGGTCGCCGGGTCGAGCTCTGCGAGCCGGTCGCAGGCGCTCTGGAACCCGGGATCGACCTCCCAGAGCTCCTCCAGGCCTTCCGCCACGGGGTCGACCCCTTCGGCCCAGGTCGGCCGGTAGTCCTCGCCGGTGCGGTCGGCGAGCGTCTCGACCGCCGGCGGGTCGGCCAGGAAGCCGGCGGTGACGCCGCAGGGCACCGTGAACACGTCGAGGCCGGCCAGCGTCGCCACCTGCTCGGCGGAGCGCATGCTGGCGCCGATCTGCCGGGTCGAGCACAGGCCCTTCTCGCGGAGCTCGACAAGGGTCGCCTGGCTCGCCAGAGTCGCCCGCTCGCCGACCCAGGCGCCGTCGCCGAGCCCTTCGGCGGCGGCGTAGGCGTTCAGCCGCCCCATGAAGACGTTCACCCAGCTCGGCCGGGCGAAGCGCGCCACCAGGTGGTTCTGCCGCGCCGAGAAGCCGAGGGTGAAGTTCACCGGGATGCCCTCGTCCTCCAGCCGGCGCGCCGCGATCAGCCCCGACGGCGTCAGCGGCACCTTGACGATGAAGTGGTCGCACAAGGAGGCGTAGCGGCGGCCGTAGGCCACCGAGCGCTCGACGTCGTGGGCCAGGTCGGTGTGCAGCTCGACCGAGACGTAGGCGCCGAAGCGCTCGTGCAGTCGCAGGCCGTGGCGGGCGTTGAGCGCGAAGGCGATCTCGAGCACCAGGTCCTGGCCTTCGATGTCCGGCTGGTCCTCGCGCACCGCCGCCGCCGCCAGGGGGATCCACTGGTCGTAGATGCCCTTCTGGATCTCCATGTTCAGCAGCGTGTTGTTGGTCGTCAGCGCGGTGAACTCGGCGCTCCACAAGGTCGCGGCCTGGTCCATGTCGCCGGTGTCGAGCCACAGCTCGGTGCCGAGCTCGCGCATCCGGGCCCAGAGGGGGTTGGCCAGGGCGTCCAGCGGCGCCTCGGAGACGCCTTCGCGGATGACCTGGTTCAGCTTGGTGGAAGCGAGGGCGGGGGCATCGGTCATGGCCCCGAGAGGATAGCCGAGCCCGGGTCAGCGATGCCGCGCCGGAACCTCCTGGATCACCGGCTCGGTCGGCAGCCATTGTCGCAGGACCCCGTCGAGCTGCTCGAGGTCGTAGGGCTTCGGCAGGTAGCCGTCCATGCCCGCCTCGAGGACCCGCTCCCGGTCGCCGGCGAGCGCGTTGGCGGTCAGGGCGACGATCGGACGCCGCCGTCCGCCGGCCTCCATCTCGCGGATCTCGCGGGCGGCCTCGAAGCCGTCCATCCGCGGCATCTGGCAGTCCATCAGCACCAGGTCCCAGTCGCGGCGCGGGTAGAGCTCCAGCGCCTCGAGGCCGTCGCGGGCCAGCACGCAGTGAAGGCCCAGCGCCTGGAGCATCTTCTTCGCCAGGGTCTGGTTGACCAGGTTGTCCTCGACCAGCAGGACCAGGGAGCCGGGGCGGAGGGCGCTGCCGGTGATCTCCACCTCACCGCCGTCCTCGACCAGGGCCTCGCAGTCCTGGCTCAGGGTGACGCGGAAGCGGAAGCAGCTCCCCTCCCCTGGCGTGCTCTGGACCGCGATCTCGCCGCCCATGCGCTCGACGATCTGTTTGCAGATCGCGAGCCCCAGGCCGGTCCCGCCGAACCGCCGGGCCATCGAAGCGTCGGCCTGGGTGAAGGGGCTGAAGAGCTTGTCGATCTGCTCCTGGCTCATGCCGATGCCGGTGTCCTCGACCCGGAACCCCAGGGTCAGCGCCTGATCATCCCGGCCCTCGACCTCGGCGACCAGGGTGACCCGCCCGTGCTCGGTGAACTTCAGGGCGTTGCCCAGCAGGTTGAGCAGCACCTGCCGCAGCCTCACCGGATCGCCGGCGGCGATCCTGGGCATGTCCTCCGCCATCACGAGGCGCAGCTCGACGTCCTTGCCGATGGCCGTCGCGCGCGCCAGGTCGGCGGTCTCCCGGATCAGCTCGGCGGGATCCAGGACGGTGGTCTCGAGCTCCAGCTTGCCGGCCTCGATCTTCGAGAAGTCGAGGATGTCGTTGATGATGCCCAGCAGGATCTGGCCGCTGGCACGGGAGGTCTTGACGAACTCGATCTGCTCCGGCTTCAGCTCGGTGGTCCCCAGGAGGCTGAGCATGCCGAGGACCCCGTTGAGCGGCGTGCGGATCTCGTGGCTCATGTTGGCCAGGAAGTCGGCCTTGGCCTTGATCGCCGCCTTGGCCTGCTCCAGCGCCTGCTCGAGGGCCAGGTGGAGGCCGAAGTAGGACTCCAGCGAGCGGTCGTAGGCGTTGGCGGCGAACCAGGCGATCACCACACCGGCGATGCAGGTCACGACCACCGCCAGGGTCCAGGCGAGCTCGCCCACCGGCGAGCCGGCGCCGTGGAGGTAGGCGAGGGCGAAGCCGGAGGCGGTGACCACCGGCCGCAGCAGGCTGCCCCTTCCGCGCGAGGGATAGGTCCCCCAGACGCCGATCACGAGCATCCCGGCGTAGACCGTCACCGGAGTGCCGATCCCGGCGTCCAGCGCGCCGCCCATCCAGCCGATCGCCCCGCCGAAGGACAGGAATTTCAGGGTCACCAGCGGCCGCACCGGAGCGTCGGCGCTGCGCGCGATCGCCGAGCAGGTCAGGCAGACCCCGAGGGAGCCGATGGCGGCGGCCAGGGTCATGGCCGACAGGGGCAGCGAGAGGGCGAAGTGATTCAGCCCGAAGGCGATGCCCAGGAGGATCAGGATCGGCCCCAGGTTCGCCGCCAGGCTCATGACGGCGGTGTGGCGCCAGCGCTCGTGGGAGAACACCTCGTACTCGCCCGGGGGGGCCAAGGAAGGCACGACCTGCCCAGCCAGCCAGCTGAGCGGCCCGGAGCCTGCGGGGACAGCCACGCCGTTTCATCGGCCGGAGCGCCCGCTCCCCTTGAGGCTGGCATTCGCTACCCGCCCGGAGCGCCCACCGAACCGATCCGGCCCGGCTTCAGCCACCGCTCCAGGACCTTCTGCAGCTGGACGAGCTCGAAGGGCTTGGCGAGGTAATCGTCCATCCCGGCGGCGATCATGGTCTCGCGGTCCCCGGCCATGGCGTTGGCGGTCAGGGCGATGACCGGCACCCGGCTGGCGCCGCCCTCGATCCTGCGGATCTCCCGCGTGGCGCCGCGGCCGTCGAGCCGCGGCATCTGGCAGTCCATCAGCACCAGGTCGAAGGCCCCGGGCTCGAACAGATCGACCGCCTGCTGGCCGTCCTTGGCCAGGGTCACGACCTTCCCGAGCCGCTGCAGGATCTTCCGCGCCAGCATCTGGTTCACCGGGTTGTCCTCCACCAGGAGGATGCGGTGTCCGGTCGTTCCGGCGGGCGGACCTGCGCGGTCGGCCTCCGTGGCGGCGGGCGGCGCGGTCCCAGGGGTCTTCCGGGCGGCCGCGGCCGGGTCCTCGCCGGCGAAGCTCCAGTTGCCGTCGAGCACCTGAGTATCCGATTCCCGGGCGGGATCCCGGGTCAGGAGCACGGTGAAGCTGAACTCGCTGCCGACCCCGGGCTGGCTGCGGAGGGTGATCTCGCCGCCCATGAGTTCGCAGAGCTGGCGCGAGATGGCCAGGCCGAGACCGGTGCCGCCGAAGCGCCGGGTCATCGACGCGTCCGCCTGGGAGAACGGCTTGAACAGCCCCTCCTGCTGCTCCTGGGTCATGCCGATGCCGGTGTCGCGGATGCGCACCCTCACCAGCGCCTGCCGGCCGCGGTCTTCCGCCAGGTCCACCTTGACCGAGACCGAGCCCTGCTCCGTGAACTTGGTGGCGTTGCCGGTCAGGTTCATGAGCACCTGCCGGAGCCGGGTCGGGTCGCCGATGACGGCGTCGGGCACCTCGGGCGCCACGGTGGCGCCGAGCTGCAGTCCCTTGGCGGCCTTGGTGCCGCTGAGGAGCCGGATCACGCCGTGCACCACGCGCCGCAGATCGAAGCCGACCTCCTCGACCGTGAGCTTGCCGGCCTCGATCTTGGAGAGGTCGAGGATGTCGTTGAGGATGCCCAGCAGCGCCGAGCCGCTCTCGCGGATCAGGCCGACGCAGGCGCTCTGCTCCTCGTCGAGCTCCGAGCGCTCGAGCAGGCTCACCATGCCGATGACGCCGTTCATCGGCGTCCGGATCTCGTGGCTCATGTTCGCCAGGAACTCCGACTTGGCCAGGGTTCCGGCGCGCGCCTCCTCCACGGCCAGGTCGAGCTGTTGGTTCGAGGCGAAGAGCTGGCGCAGGCTGTCCCACAGGGAGTGGGAGCTCAGCACGGCGGCGATGGTGCCGCCGAGTCCGGCCAGCACGAAGAGCAGCAGGTGGAGCCAGGAGGTCGCGGCCCAGTCCGAGGCTGGGAAATAGGCCAGGCCGAAAGCCGCCCAGGTCGCCAGGGGCAGCAGGACCGACCTCGAGCGGGTCTGCGGATAGATCCCCCAGCAGGCCAGGAGCGGGAAGCAGCAGGCCAGGACCGCCGGCTCGCCGAGGGTGGCGTCGATCACGCCGGCGAGGCCGGCGAAGATCACGGCGAACACCAGATAGCTGGCGACGACGATCAGGCGCCGGTCGACGGTCCGGTTGCGGTGGTTGAACCAGGTCGGCAGGCCGCTGACGAGGATGCCGCCCAGGAGGACCGGGACCAGGGTCGCGAGGGGCATCGGCTTGACCAGGTGGTGCAGGCCGAAGATCACCGCCAGCATGGACAGGAGGGCCACGCACTCGGCCAGGTAGCCGAAATAATTGGTCTTCCGCCAGCGATCCTGGAGGAACGCCTCGAACTGGGAGGATGAATCGGGCACGTGGGGGATGGGCGGCCTTCCGAAGGGGAGCGGCAAGGCTCGTCGCAGGCCGCGTTCCTCCATCGGCTCGGCGGAAAGCTCCGCTTGAGGGCCCGATCGCTAGAATTGCCAGTTCTCATGCGGCTTCCGACGCTTCCTTACGAGGCGGCCGTCCGCCTCCCTGGAGTGCGATTCGTGGACCTGCGCAGCCCGCGGGAGTTCGCCGAGGACCACCTGCCGGGAGCGGTCAACGTCCCCCTCTTCGACGACCGCCAGCGGGCGGTGGTCGGCACGCTGTATGCGAAGGAGTCGGCCGACGCGGCTTACGAGGCCGGACTGGAGATGGTCGAGGAGCGGCTCGCCGGGCTGCTGGAGGAGGTCCTGGACGTGCCCGTGGCCGCCGATGCGTGGCGTCCGCGCTTCCGCGAATTGACCGCCTGGGGCCGCGACGGCCGGTTCCAGGAGGCGGTCGAGTGGACCGCGCCGGATCCGCTGCCGGCTTCGCCGATCGTGCTCAACTGCTGGCGCGGCGGCATGCGCTCCCGCTCGGTGGTGGCGCTGCTCCAGGCGCTCGGGGAGCGGCGGGCGGTCCATCTGAGCGGCGGCTACAAGGCCTACCGCGCCTGGGTCCGGCAGCGGCTGGTGGAGCTGGAGCCGACGATGCCGCTGATCGTGCTGCGCGGGCCGACCGGGGTCGGGAAGACCCGCATCCTGGCGGCGATCGAGCGCGAGGCCCCCGGCACCACGATCGATCTGGAGGGCTTCGCCCAGCACCGGTCGTCGGTCCTGGGCGACGTCGGGCTCGCGCCCGTGAGCCAGAAGGCCTTCGAGACCGCCTTGATCGCCCGCCTGGCCCAGCTCGGCCCGCCGCCGTGGTTCGTCGAGGGCGAGAGCCGCAAGGTCGGGGACGCGGTGGTGCCGGAGCCCTTGTTCGAGGCCATGGAGGCGGCGGTCCAGGTGCGGATCGACGGCTCGCTGGAGCACCGCGTCGGCGTGCTGGCGGCCGACTACCTGCCGACCCAGGAGCACGCCTCGGAGCTGCGGGACCGGCTGCCGTTCCTCGAGAAGCGGCTGGGGAAGAAGTGGACCGGGCAGCTCTCGGCCTGGCTCGACCAGGGGGACTGGCGCCGGGTCGCCGAGGTCCTGCTCGAGCGCTACTACGACCCCCGCTACGGTCACCACGACCAGCGCCGGCGGTGGGCCCTGGAGATCGACGCCGAGCAGCCGCAATTGGTGGCGCAACTGCTCGCATTGCGTCCGGCCTGCGGCGGCGGGGGCGGAGCGTCCGGCGGATAGAATGCGCGGCACATGTGCGGCTTCATCGGCATCGCCGGCCTCCCCGGAACCGACGTCGCGGCCGAGCTCTACGAGGGCTTGATCGCGCTCCAGCACCGCGGCCAGGACGCCGCGGGGATCCTCAGCTACGACGGCAAGTTCCACCTGCGCAAGCAGAACGGCATGGTGCGCGACATCTTCCGGGCGCAGGACATGCTGCGCCTGAAGGGCAACCTGGCGGTGGGACACGTGCGCTATCCGACCGTGGGGATGGGCAGCGACGAGGACGCGCAGCCGTTCTACATCAACTACCCCTTCGGGGTGGGGATGGCCCACAACGGCAACCTGACCAACTTCCTCGACCTCAAGGGCCGGCTGTTCCCGCAGGAGAACATCTGCCTGACCAGCTCCTGCGACGTCGAGGCGATCCTCTACGCCTTCGCCCAGGCGCTGAACGCCGCCGACCCGCTGGCGTCGATGGAGGACCGCATCAGGGTGGCGGTCGAGGGCGTGTTCCACCGCACCAAGGGGGCCTACTCGGTCGGCGGGATCCTGTCCGAGAACTACCTGTTCGCCTTCCGCGACCCGGTCGGGATCAAACCCTGCGTGGTCGGCCGCCGGGACACGCCGAGCGGCACCGAGTGGTGCGCCGCCTCGGAGAGCGTCGCCTTCGACGTCATCGGCTTCAAGCGGGTGCGCGACCTCAAGCCCGGCGAGGTCTTCATCGTCCGGCCCGGCGAGGAGCCGGTGTTCGTCCAGGTGCTGGAGAAGGCCCACCGGCCGTGCATCTTCGAGCTGGTCTACTTCGCCCGGCCGGACAGCTTCCTGGACGAGATCAGCGTCTACAAGACGCGGCGGCGCTTCGGCAAGGCCCTGGGCAAGCAGTGGCTGGAGAGCGGCGCGCCGATCCCGGACGTGGTGATCCCGATCCCGGACTCCTCGCGCGACGCGGCGATGCGCATGGCGCAGGAGCTGAAGATCAGCTACCGCGAGGGCTTCATCAAGAACCGCTACGTCGGCCGGACCTTCATCATGCCCAATCAGCAGCAGCGGCGCGACGCCATCCGGCGCAAGCTGAACCCGATCCCGCTGGAGTTCGAGGGCAAGGACGTGCTGCTGGTCGACGACTCGATCGTGCGCGGCAACACCAGCCGCAAGATCATCGAGATCGCCCGCGCCGCCGGCGCCCGCAAGGTCTACATGGCCGTCACCAGCCCGGCGCTGATCGCGCCGTGCCCGTACGGCATCGACATGGCGACCGAGGACGACTTCATCGCCCGCGGCAAGGACAACGAGGCCATCCGCGAGGAGATCGGCGCCGACCACCTGGTGTACCTGGAGCTCGACAGCATGGTCGAGGCGGCGCGCGCCGGCAACCCCGAGGTCAAGGCCTTCTGCAGCGGCTGCTTCACCGGCGACTACCCCACCGCCGACGCCGCCGAGCACCTCGAGGCGCTGGCAGCCGAGCGGGCGACGGCGCGCTGATTGGCCGGTCCCGCTGACCCGCGCGCACCGGTCGGGCTCGGGCGCGTCTTCCGGCTGTGGTTCCCGCTGGCCTTGAGCTGGGGCCTGATGGGCTGCGAGTCGCCGCTGTTCACGATGTTCGTGGCGCGCATGGCGGACCAGGATATCCAATTGGCCGCCTGGGGCTCGGTGGTGTTCCCGGTGGCGCTGGTGGTGGAGGGGCCGATCATCATGCTGCTGGCGGCGTCGACCGCGCTGTGCGTCGACGGCGAGGCCTACCGCAAGGTGCGCCGCTTCATGTGGTGGAGCTCGGGGCTGCTGACGCTGCTGCACGCGGCGGTCGCCTTCACGCCGCTCTACGACCTGGTCGCCAGCGGCTGGATCGGGGCGCCGGCGGAGGTGCTCGAGCCGGGGCGGCTGGGCCTGAAGATCATGCTGCCGTGGACCGCGGCGATCGCCTACCGGCGCTTCCAGCAGGGCGTGCTGATCCGCTTCGAGCGCTCGCGGCTGGTGGCCGCGGGCACCTTCGTGCGCATGGTGACGGTGGTCGGCTTTCTGGCCGGCGGCAAGTACTTCGAGATCGGGCCGGGCATCGTCGTCGGCTCGCTGGCGATCGCCGCGGGGGTGACGGCCGAGGCGGTGTTCGCCGGCTGGTGCGTGCAGCCGGTGCTTCGGCAGCGGGTATTCGTCGCCGCGCCGGGCAAGGAGCCGCTCTCGCGCCGCTCCTTCACCCGCTTCTACCTGCCGCTGGCGATGACGCCGCTGCTGACGCTGCTGATCCAGCCGGCGGGTTCGGCCGCCATGAGCCGCATGCCGGACGCGCTGCCGTCGCTGGCGGTGTGGAGCTCGGTGCACGGCCTGGTGTTCCTGCTGCGCTCGACCGGCTTCGCCTACAACGAGGTGGTGGTGGCGCTGCTCGGCGAGCCGGGCGCCGCGCGCGCCCTCCGTCGCTTCGCCTACGTCCTGGGAGCCACGACCGCTGGACTGCTGGCGGTGCTGGCGGTCACCCCGCTCGGGGAGATGATGTTCCGCAGCGTCTACGGCCTGCGGCCCGAGCTGGCGGCGCTGGCCGCGTCGGCGATCCTCTTCGCCGTGCTGATGCCGGCCTACCAGGCGCTCCAGAGCTGGTTCCAGGGCGTCCTGGTCCACGAGCGCAAGACTCGCGGGATCACCGAAGCGGTGCTGCTCTACGTCATCGTCGCGGTCGTCGGCCTGGCCGCCGGCGTCGCCTGGAGCGGCTGGACCGGCATCCTGTTCGCCGTCTGCACCTTCGTCGTCGGCGGCCTCCTCCAGACCGCCTGGCTAGCCTTCCGCGCCCGCCACTACATCAGGTAGAAACCGGGGTCGTACCTCCCATTTCAATCGATGTCTGACCCCTAATTGCGTCTCGACCTCTCGATGGGGGAGAGGAGGTGGGTGAGGGAGTAGAGGGAGCCGACGCGGCTTTGGCGGCCTTCGGCGAAGATGCGGTGGATGTGGAGCAGGTGCTTGCGGACCTTGCCGAACATCTCGTCGTCGAGCCAGCCGGTGTCGGAGCGGAGGGAGAGGCGGGTCTCTCCGGGGTCGCCGGCGGCCTGGAGCATGCGGGTGGCGCGGCGGCCGAGGCAGCGCCACAGGGCGACCAGGCGCTCGGGGTCCTCCGTGCCGAGGAAGCGCAGCTCGCGGGCGACGACGTCGAAGACCGGCACCGCGCGGCCGGCGACGTCGACCTTGCCGACCTCGCGGACCAGCCCGGCCTTGCGCAGGATGCGAAGGTGGTGGTAGAGGCCGTCGGCGGCGGCGTCCATGACCTCGGCGAGCGCGGCGACCGAGCACGGGGCGGCCGAGAGCAGGAATTCCATGATCTCGAGCCGGCGCGGCGAGGTCACCGCCCGCCACTGGTGGTCGCTCTCCACCGACAGCGACGGCAGCCGGCCGGCCAGGCGGCCCAGCTCCAGCACCGAGTTGGTGCCGAGGAAGGCGTCCTCCAGGGTGGCGGGGTTGTCCGGATCGGGCTCCCACTCCTCCTCGTCGAGGACGAACTTGTAGAGGTGCTCCCCCTCCGGCAGGTCCAGCGTGACCGTCCACCACTCCCCGGCGGCCTCCAGGGCCATCGGGGTGGCTCCAGGGTCCCAGTCGTTGAAGGTCCCCGCCAGGCTGACCGGGCGCCGCCGCGGTTCGGCGGCAGGGCCGGGGGAGCGGTAGCGGAAGGTGACCAGCCAGCGTCCTTCGCCCTGATCGACGATTTCCAGAGGCATGGGGGTGAATGTCGGCCCAAGGACCGGGAAAGGCAAGTCTCTGGCCCTGGGGGGCCCAGAAGGCGGCCGGACGGCGGCGGGAGCCAAGCCGGGAGGCTTGTTCCTGGGTAGAATAGGACTTCACGAGCCGCGCGCCACGGCTTAATGAAATCTTGGGGCAAATTTCAAAAGGACCCCCTCAAACCCCCGGCTTTCCGTTAGCATCGACCTTCGTCCGCGGACCCCCCATGGCCTCGATCCGCTTCCCCCGCCTGCCCCTCAGCCTGCTCCTGCTCTTCGCGGGGACGCTGTCCGCCCAGCAGGTCAGCCCGCGGCAGCCCCTGGCTCCGGCGCCGCCGGCCAAGGCGGGCTGGGACCACTACCAATTCACGGTGTGGGACGGCGACCCGCAGATCCGCGTCGCCACCACCCAGGTCTCCGGCGGCGGCGCCGACCTCTATCTGCGCAAGGCCAGGCGTCCGAGCCACACCAGCTTCGACGCCCGCTCCGCGGTCCCGGGCACCAGCGACGAGAGCATCGTCCTCAACGGCCAGACCGCCGCGGTCCTGACCAGCGGCACCTGGCACGTCGGCGTCTGGCGGCCCGAGGGCACCCAGTACCAGATCAGCTACGGCCGCGAGCTGATCCCGTCGCAGCACGACGGCATGGGCGCGAACCCCTACCCGTCGCCGGTCCCGGGCGCCGCCGGCACCGCCTTCCGGGTGTGGGCGCCGAACGCCGCCGCGGTCACGATCGCCGGCAGCTTCAACAACTGGTCGTCGAGCCTCAACCCGCTGGTCGGCGAGGGCAACGGCAACTGGTCGATCGACGTCCGCAACGTCACCCCCGGCGCCGAGTACCAGTACGTCATCGACACCGGCGCCTTCACCCAGTGGCGCAACGACCCGCGCGCCCACCGCGTCACCAGCTCGGTCGGCGACACCGTGGTCTACGACCACCAAGACTTCGACTGGGGCACCCAGAGCTGGAGCACCCCGGCGTGGAACGACATGGTCGTTTACGAGCTGCACGCCGGCACCTTCAACGACCAGCCCGGCGGCCAGCCCGGGACCTTCGCCAGCGCGCGGCAGAAGCTGGCCTACCTCCAGGACCTCGGCGTCAACGTCATCGAGCTGATGCCGGTGATGGAGTTCCCCGGCAACTACTCGTGGGGCTACAACCCGTCCCAGCCGTGGGCGGTGGAGAGCCACTACGGCGGCCCGGAGGGCCTCAAGGGCTTCATCAGGGACGCCCACGAGCACGGCATCGCCGTGGTGCTCGACCTCATCCACAACCACTACGGCCCGGGCGACCTCGACCTGTGGCAGTTCGACGGCTGGTCGGCCGGCGGCTACGGCGGCATCTACTTCTACAACGACGTCCGCGCCCAGACGCCGTGGGGCGACACCCGCCCCGACTACAGCCGCCCCGAGGTCCGCCAATACATCCGCGACAACGCCATGAACTGGCTCTCGGACTACCGCGCCGACGGCCTGCGCTGGGACTCGACCTCCTACATGCGCAACGGCCCGCTCGGCGACATCCCCGAGGCCTGGTCGCTGCTGCAGTGGATCAACGACGACATCGACGCCTCGCAGGGCTGGAAGATCAACATCGCCGAGGACATGTGGAACAACGCCTGGATCACCAGGCCGACCAGCGCCGGCGGCGCAGGCTTCGACAGCCAGTGGGACGCCGAGTTCGTCCACCCGGTCCGCGCCGCGATCATCGACCCCAACGACAACAACCGCGACATGTGGTCGGTGCGCGACGCCATCACGCACAACTACAACGGCGACGCCACCCAACGCGTGATCTACACCGAGTCGCACGACGAGGTCGCCAACGGCAAGTCGCGCGTCCCCGAGGAGATCTGGCCCGGCAACGCCGCGAGCTGGTACTCCAAGAAGCGCAGCACCCTCGGCGCCGCGTTGGTCATGACCAGCCCCGGTGTGCCGATGATCTTCCAGGGCCAGGAGATCCTCGAAGACGGCTTCTTCTCCGACACCGACCCGGTCGACTGGAACAAGCTCACCACCTTCGCCGGCATCCACGACCTCTACCGCGACCTGATCCGGCTGCGGCGCGACTGGAACGACGACACAGCCGGGCTCAAGGGCCAGGGCGTGAACGTCCACCACGTCAACGACAACGACAAGGTGGTGGTGTTCCACCGCTGGGACCAGGGCGGCGCCGGCGACGACGTGATCGTCGTCGTCAACATGGCCAACCGCTCCTATCCCAGCTACCTCTTCGGCGTCCCCCGCGGCGGCACCTGGCGCGTGCGCTTCAACAGCGATTGGAGCGGCTACGACCCCGCCTTCGGCGACCACCCGAGCCTGGACTTCACGGCCCTCAACCAGGGCCGCGACGGCATGCCCTACACCGGCGACATCGGCGTCGGCCCCTACTCGGTCGTGATCCTCTCGCAGTGAACCCGCTCCCTCACCCCTTCGCCATGAAGACCCTTCCGTTCGCCCTCCTGCTAGCCGGCGCCGCCGCCTTCACCGGCGCCGATCTCCGGGCCCAGATCTACGAGACCTTCGCCGCCGAGAGCTTCGAGTACGCCCCCGGCCCGCTCGGCTTCGTCACGCCGCCCGACGGCGGCTTCGGCTGGGCCGACAAGTGGTACTCCGGCCTCAGCGGCTACGCCGCCATGGTCGAGGCTCCCGGCCTCGACGCCCGCGGCAACCGCGCCAAGACCGTCCGCGACAACGACGGCTCCTACCGCAAGATCGACACCGCCGACCTCGGCTCCCTGGTCGACCCGAACCTCGAGCTCGGCGTCGACGGCTCGGTGGTCTACGTCAGCTTCCTGTCGGTGCGCGACCTCAGCAGCAACGACGACTACGGCGGCCTGTCGCTCAACCTGTGGTTGGTGGCCGAGCAGCTGTTCCTCGGCAGCCCCAGCGGCACCACCGAGTGGGGGCTCGAGAGCCCCGGCTCCCCGGCGCTGACCGTCCCCGGCTCCAGCGTGCTGAACCAGACCCACCTGGTCTACCGCATCGACTTCCAAACCGGCGACGAGCGCGTCCGGTTGTGGCTGGACCCAGCCGCCAGCCACCCCGATCCGGCGGTCACCGCCCCCGACCTCGACACCACGGTCGCGGACCTGACCTTCAACGAGATCCGCCTGCAGTCGGGCAACAGCCCCGACCTTCACGGCTGGAGCTTCGACGCCATCCACCTCTCGGCCGAGGCCCTGCCGCCGGTGCTGCTGAACCCCAACCCCGTCGCCGGCCCCGCCCCCCGTGGCGGGGGCCGCCACCTCCCCCCCCACCCCCACGCCCACCACCCCCCCCCCCTTC